>Ga0114996_10003123_pt1 | contig 20824 bp, 18 predicted proteins | sample ArcticOcean_MG_C_4_FD_87039 | JGI IMG/M metagenome (GOLD analysis project Ga0114996, IMG submission 87039) | Marine microbial communities from western Arctic Ocean - ArcticOcean_MG_CB4_134 | ecosystem: Environmental > Aquatic > Marine > Oceanic | place: Arctic Ocean: Canada Basin | collected... | reverse complement strand
GACGATGACGATGACGATGACGATGACGATGACGATGACGATGACGATGACGATGATGCCAATGAGCTCCGCGTTGAGTTCCGCTCCGCCGACCGCGGTGCGCGCTTCGATGCTGAATTTGAAGATGGCGCCCTCAAAATCAAGATTCGCGAATTCGACCTCGACGCCGACGGGAACGATGGAGGGGCCAAGCTCTCAAGTCTTGATGGAGATGACGGCTACGCGGCTGGCGTCCAGCGGTTCGAGATCAACGGCGAACGAACGCAGACCTTCGACTTCGTTTCTGGCTCGGTGACGATCGTCGTGACCGAGACATCGATTGAAGAGCTTACGGGCGAGGCCAATGATGATTGGATCATTGAGGACATCGGCTTCTCAGGCCGTGCAGGCCGCGTGGACTTCCAGAACGAGGCAGGCGACAAGGTCCAGTTCAAGGCGGAAGTCGCTGGAGGCGAGCTCCAGGTCAAAATTCAACTGATCGAGATGGGTGATGGGCAGGAATCGGAATTCGACGGCAGCGAATCCGGGTCCGGGGTCGTCGATGGGGATGACGATGATGATCGAGGGCACGGGGATTTCGTCATCATGGAGATCGAGGGTGAGCTGACGGAGACCATCAGATCGGACGCGGGCACGGTGACGATCGTGTTCCATGAGACCGGCATCGAAGCGCTGGAGTTCGAGGCGGCCCATGGCTGGACTGTTGAAGAGGAGCGCATCTCTGGTCGCGAAGCCCGCGTCGTCTTTGAGAGCGAAGACGGCGACCGGATCCAATTCAAGGCCGAAGTCGCTGGTGGCCGCCTCTTGGTCAGGTTCGCGGAAGCGACCGTTGGCATTTTCGACAGTTATGTCGACGATGATGGTGACGCCGTGAATAAGAGCATGGATGACGACGATGACGACTGGGCCGACAACCGCGGCAATGGCAAGGGAAACGGGAAGGCCGGTCGTTCCAACGATGACAACGATACGGACGACGACGAACCGGATGATGCGGACGACGACTAGGACTGTCCCATCACGTGGATTCAGATGACAGCGGAAGGGCGCAGAAGCGCCCTTCCCTCAGGTCGCAAAGGTGGGGCGATAGACCCATCCCTTGTGCGGTTCGCGCAAGAGGGCAGCAAGGACGCCTTTGCGGATCTCTTTCGCCAGACCTTCCGGGACGTGAGCCGCTACATCAGCGCCATCGTCGGTGATCCAGATCGTGCGGAGGACGCCGTCTCGGAGACGTACCTCGACGCCTGGCGCCAACTCCCCGGGCTGCGGCAAGAAGATCGCTTTGAGGCCTGGCTCTTCCGGATCGCGCACAACCGTGCCGTGGATGAACTTCGACGCCGCACCAGCGAACCGCTGGAGACGCAGAATGAGATGCTGGCGCCGGAATTTGAGAGCCCCACGGGCGCGTTCGATCGCAAGGTTGACCAGGAGCGGCTGCGGCAGGCGCTGATGGACCTTCCCAACGATCAGCGGGAGGTCATCTTGCTGCACCAGATTCGCGGGCTGCCGCATAGTGAGATCGCGCGGCAGATGGGGCGACGGGAGGGCGCCTCGCGGGCGCTGCTTCACCGCGCGGTCCGCAGCCTCCGCAAGTCGGTCCGAGGCGACTAGGTCCAGACCCATTGGGGGCATGCCTGGACTAGGACGACGCGTCTGAAGTGACCAACGGTTCCATGCCGGCGGGGAATAGATCACCGAGTTGCTCGAGCCCGGCGCCGAGCGCCTCCAGCCAGTCGTCCTGTCCGCGCCGCGGCTGGAACTTGAGCAAGGTGCGGCCCACGCTGAATCCCTCGGGCAGTTGCTCGACGCGGGATTCGTTGGGGAAGGTCAGGCCCTCCACGAGGCGCAAGACGATCGCCTGCTCCTCCGTCTGCAGCGATTCCGCGCCCAATCGGGCGGCCAGACATCGCAACCGCACCATCTGCAGGAGCGTGAGGACGGGCTCGGGTGGATCGCCGAAGCGGTCGCGCAGGTCCGCCTCCACTTCCCCGACCGCAGACAGATCTTCCACCGCTGCGAGTCGTTGATAGATTTGCAGGCGCGCGTTGACATCGTCCACATAGGAAGGCGGTAGGTGGGCGACGACCGGCAGATCGACTGAGACCGCGGGGCCGCGCCGCGTGGAAACGGGCTTGCGGCGCTCGCGCCGGGCTTTGGCCTGCTCGACGGCCTCGGAAAGCAGTTGCGTGTAGAGCTCGAATCCTACTGCGCCGATTTGGCCGCTCTGTTCGGCGCCCAGGAGATTGCCGGCGCCACGGATCTCCAGATCCTTCTGCGCGATCTGGAACCCCGCTCCCAGCTCCGTGGCATCGAAGACCGTTTGCAACCGCTTCTGCGCGACTTCGGTGAGGGCGTGGTCCCGATCGTAGAGGAGATATGCGTAGGCTCGCTGAGCTCCCCGGCCCACGCGCCCGCGTAGTTGGTACATCTGCGCGAGCCCCAAGAGCTGGGCCTTGTGCAGCACGATCGTGTTGACATTGGAGATGTCCAATCCGGACTCGATGATCGTCGTGCAGATCAGGACATCGGCTTCGCCGTCGATAAACTGAGCCATCACCCGCTGCAACGTCACTTCCGGCATCTGTCCGTGCCCGACGAGGAACTGTGCCTCCGGGACGAGCTCGCGAAGCCAGCGCGCGATGGCTTCGATGGTGCGCACGCGATTGTGGACGAAATAGACCTGCCCGCCCCGTTCGATCTCCCGCAAGATCGCCTCTCGCACGACTTGGTCGTCGGCCTCCATCACGTAGGTGGTGATCGGCAGGCGGGCTTCCGGCGGCGTCTCGATCGTCGACATATCGCGGATTCCGGTGACGGCCATGTGCAGCGTCCGTGGGATCGGTGTCGCCGAGAGCGTCAAGACGTCGACCTCCTGGCGTAGCTGTTTCAGGGTCTCCTTGTGCCCCACCCCGAAGCGCTGCTCTTCATCGATGATCAACAGGCCCAAGTTCTTGAAGGAGACGTCCTTGCCCAGCATCCGATGTGTGCCGACGAGGATGTCGACCTTGCCCGCCGCCACGTCGGCGACGATCTCCTTTTGCTCTTGTGGCGTTCGGAAGCGTGAGAGCATCCCTACCCGCACGGGGAACGCCGCCGTCCGTTCCTGGAATGTCTTGAAGTGTTGCTGGGCGAGGACCGTCGTTGGCACCAACATCGCAACCTGATAGCCGCCCCCGACGGCTTTGAATGCGCCGCGGACCGCCACTTCCGTCTTCCCGTAGCCCACGTCGCCAACGACGATGCGGTCCATGGGCAAGGATCGCTCCATGTCCGCCTTCACATCACGGACGGCGCGGGCCTGATCAGGCGTCTCGACGTAGGGGAACGATGCTTCGAGCTCCATTTGCCAGTGCGTGTCCGGCGCGTGCTCGATTCCCGGCAGCACTTGCCGGGACGCGTAGAGCTGCAGCAGATCTTCGGCTAACTCTCGGACGGACTCCCGGACGCGCTGCTTGGCCCGCGCCCATTGTTGTGTGCCCAACCGCGTCAGGGTGGGCGCCCGTTCACTGGGGCCAACATACCGTTGCACGCGATGGAGTTGGTCGGTGGGGACCAGGAGCCGGTCGCTGTCTGCGTAACTGAGTTCGAGGTATTCCAGCTCCCGACCGCCGACCACCTCATGCACGGTGCCTAAGAACTTGGCGATGCCGTGTTCCACGTGGACGACGTAGTCGCCGGGCTCCAGATCCTCGAGGAAGCTTTCGTGCTTGGCCGTGGTCCGTGGGCGTGCCCGGCGTTGCTTCTGGAAGCCGAAGATCTCGGTGTCGCTGAGCAGGATCAGCTCGCCGGCGGCGCTCGGCAATCTCCAGCCAGACGGCGTCGAGGCGTGAACGACCGTTACCATCCCGGCCGCGGGCGCTTCGACCAGGGTCGCCCGCTCTTCCACCGCCAACCCGTACTCGCTGAACACTTCGGCCAAGCGCGGCGCCTGTTGCGAGGTCAGCACCACGCGTGAGCCGTCGGTCTGCATTCCGCGTAGGGCCTCAATCAGCTCGCGCAGCCGCCCGCCGTAGCTGTCCGCGATCTGGAAGCCCACGCGCCGCGTCTGTGCGTCGGTCTGCGTCCCTGCGCCGTCGACGCCGAACCGATGCAGGTCCACCCGTGGCCGTCGCTCCCGCAGCCCTGCGAGTACCGTTTCCGCATCCATGTGAGGCAGGGGCAACCCCGCCGGAATCTCGCCCCGGTTCTCCAGCTCGCCGCGGGCGTGTTGGGCCAACTCATCCAGTTCGCTGGCATGGGCCTGAATGTCGTCGGCTTCGTCCCAGACGACGAGGCTGCTGGGCGGAAGGTGCTCCCAGAAACTCCCCTCCGCCAGGAACGGTGTCCAGAACGCCAGATTCTCCGGCAAGGCATCCTGTTCCATTAGTGAGAGATCCCGCGCAAAGCGCTCCGCCGTGTCGTCGTTTTGCCCGGCGTCGGCCATCGCTCCGATCCCGTCCCGAATCGAGATGAGGAGCTTCTCGGTACCCGCCGCGAGTCCAGCCGGCCCGAAGGCGGCCTCGGTGGCGGCGTCGATCGAGGCGACCTGCACGGTCTCGATTGACCGTTGCGATCTCGGATCGAACCGGCGCAGGCTGTCGATCTCGTCGCCGAAGAGCTCAATGCGCAAAGGGTGTGCTTGGGTGGATGGGAAGACATCCATGATGCCTCCACGTCGCGCGAACGTGCCTTGCTCATCGACGACGGAGGCTTGGCGGTAGCCGGCAGCGTCCAGGGCGAGAACGAACTCGTCCAGGCTCAAGCGGCCCCCTACCCGCAGCTCTGGCAGTACGCCCGCCGGCCGCGAGGTGCGCTGCCCCAGCGCTTGAATGTCGGTCAGAATCAGGGGGTCGGCGCCAGCGGCCAGCGCCGTGAGTACCGTTAGGCGCTCGTGGGCAGCTTCGCGATCGTGCGAGCGATGTTCGTAGGGAACCGTCTCGCGAGGCGGGAAGCGCTGCAGGAGTCGTTCAACGTCGTCGCTGAGCCAAGACTGGACGTCTTCGAAGAGCGTGGCCGCGTGGTTGGGGCGGGCACTGATCACGACCACGGGGCCCTCGACGAGCCGGGCCAGCGCCGCGATCACGGATGCTTTGGCCCCATCCGGCACTCCCAAGATCGCACGTGTCGGCCCGGTCGACTCCTCCTGAGCCGCTACCAAGGCGCGCTGAACGGCCGCAGCCACGTCCGGTAGGAGTCCCGCGAGGATGCCGGAACTCTCTTCGACCTGCGTCGCGTTGCTCGCTGCCGCCGTCTCCGTCATACGCCTCCGCGCTGCGTTCGCGTGCAACGCCAAACGGGGGCCGGTCCGAAGACCCGCCCCTGCTCACTGTGCCGCGCGGCGCCCGGCCGCATTGTCTCATGGTACTGGCCTGATTGTTACTGGGACGTCTCCTGGTCTTGGGCGGCAGGTCCCTCGGAGGCGCGAGGGGTGTGATGCGTCGCTGACCGGCTAGCCCAGCGCGGTGCGCCCGTATTCGTCGTCGACGGACCCGGCCCGCCGCAGGCTGTCGAAGACCTCGCGAATCAAGTTCACTGGCTGCTCCAGCCGGTCCGGCTCCACCAAGAGGACGCCGACGCGCAGATGCAGTTCGAACGGCCCCGAGGACATCACCGCCCACCAGCGTCGGCGTCCGACCGTTCCCAATTCAAACGCGGGGAGACCGTCCAACAACGGCGTGAGTAATTCCACGACCCGGGGGCGGAAGACGGATTGAGCGAGCAGCGTGTCCGTCGCGTGCAAGGAGATGCCCGGCAGCCCCGGGAGGTCCATCGACGGGCCGATCTCCACGTTGTGCCGCATCTGTACCAACGACATTTCGCTGCCCGGCTCCAGGGCGAAGCGAAAGCCGTCCCGAGTTCGGTAGCGGATCGTCAGCGTGGTGGTGAAATCGAAGAGCGGGTCCCGCGGGTCACCGCCCGGCGCGACCAAATCCCGGAGCGATGTCCGCTCCTTGCGCCAGGCGCTGAGCAGGGCCTGGCGCGTGGCCTCGATCTTGAGGGTCCAGGCACCGATCGGCAGTGTGATGACGGGGCGCCAGACACTCGCCGGTGTGAACCGTTCGATGCCGCGCCGCTCGGTCTCGGTGAACGTCCCGCCCTGACTCCGCGCGAAATCTGACCACACGTCTCGCAGATCAACCGTGTCGAACTGGGTTTCGCGATCGGGCTGGGGCAGCGGATCGATCTCAGGCATTGAACTGGTTCATGGCAGCTTCCACCCCATCGCGCAGGATCACGACTACGGCCTCCGCCGCGCGCAGCTCTGCTTCCCGCAGCAACTGCGCTTCCTCACGGGGCGAATCCGAGAGCAGATGGTCGCTGACCGCGGCCGGTTCGCGCGAAGGTTCGCCCGCGACGTAGGGCCGTCCTACCCCAATCCGGATGCGTGGATAGTCCGTCGACCCGATCCGCTGCTTGATTGACCGCATTCCCTTCTGTCCCCCGTCTCCGCCGCCCGGCCGGATCCGAATCCGCCCCACCTCAATGTCCATCTCATCTACGATCAGAATCAGGTCTTGGGGCTTGGCCTTGTGCTGCGTGAGGAGCGACTGCACCGCCAGTCCGCTTTCATTCATGAACGTGCGTGGCTGGGCGATCACGAGGGGGCCCACTTCGGTCTCGCCTTGCCCGAGGATCGCGTTCTTTGTTTTGGTCGTCAGAGGGAGTTTGAGCAACTTGCTGAGGTCGGCCGTGGCGCGCGCGCCGACGTTGTGCCGGTTGTAGGCGTAGTGCGGGCCGGGATTGCCCAAGCCGACGACGATCCGGGCGCCCGTGAGCGGTGCCGCGCCCTTCTTGCGCTCGAGATTGCGCTTGAGGAGTTGAGACGGTCGGAAACGTGCCATTTCATCAGACTACGCGAGGCGTACACACCCGCGCAGCTATCTTAAGAAAAATGAGTCTTGAGTGGAGCGACCACTAGTTGTCGTCGAGGATGCTTTCGATCAGCCAGAGCGCTGATTCACTCATGACATCCACCAAGGGGCCAACATCGGCCGCTTGCGCCGCATCCAGGAAGCGCTGGAGCGGCGTCCCGTCCGTACCGGCCGCGGAGCGCGCCGCCATGGCGGTGGCGAGACCGCGCTGCTTCTGTTGAAGGGCCGCATGCAGGTCGGCGTGGATCGCCGCACGCTCCGATTCCGGTACCCCGTCGTTCAGCGTGAGTCCGCAGGAAGCGCATTGCGGCGCCTCGTTGAGGCGTGCCCGCAGAGCCGCTTCCTCGACGGCACAAGGCTTCAGCCTGTTCTCGATCGCATCGAGCCGCGCCCGCAAGTCGACGCCGAGCGGCGGTCCCAGTCGCTTCAGCGAATTGAGCTTGGCCAATGCCTCCAGGGCGACGCCGTCTTGGTGGAGCTCTGGGAGGGCGGCGTTCGCGTCGGCCTGTACTTCGAGATGGTGCGCAACGTACGCATCGACGAACCGGCGCTGGAAGACGCGGAAGTTCCCCGCCATTTCCTCGATCTGATGGGGCGCTCTGAAGGCCAGCGCCGCCGACAGCCGTTCCAACACCAGCCGTCGATCGATTCGGAGCTCATGCAGAGGCACGCGGCTCTGCGACTCCGCCACTTCGGCGCGATCGACGTACGCAGCCATCTCGACAACCGAATGCGCGCCTTCGGGTTCCCGGTCCAGGGCGAAGGCGCGCTCTGCTTCACGGCGGAAGGCTTCGGGTCCGGCGTAGGCCTGCGCGGCGGCTTGTTCGAAGCCGGCGCCGTCGTATGACGCGCATAGCGTCGTGAGGCGGCGCAAGGCGCTCTGTGTGAACTCAGCCGCTTGCGCCGAGAAGTTTTGTTCGCTGAGGGCACTGCGGGAGCGTTGCACGACGTGGCAGAACTCGATCAGGGCGTCCGGCCGCGCCGAGTCTTCGGCCACGGCACTCCGGGGCACGGCAGTCTCGGAGTTGAGGTACTCAGACAGGATGTCGAGATAGGCGCTGCTCACGTGGACGCTAGGCTGGCGTTCCGGTCGCTTCACTCGCCACCGCGTCGCCGCGGAGCTCAGGCACGATCCGGATCAATTGGTCGACGATGAAGTCCATTTCCTCCACCGTGTTCTCCGGCCCCAGCGTCACGCGTAAGGACCCCGCCGCCGCGTCTTGATCGCACCCCATCGCCAGCAGGACATGGCTGGGTTCCCAGGACGAGGTTGTACAGGCGGAGCCGCTCGACGCGGCAATTCCCACGTTGTCCAATGCTTCCAGAAGGAGCTGTCCGTCCACGTTCTCGAAACGGACGTTGGCGTTGTTCGGCAGCCGGCTGGTGCCCGGGCCGTTGAGAATGGCGCCTGGTATCTCCTGCAGGGTGCGATCGAGGAAGTGGTCGCGCAGCGCGGAGACTCTGGGAACGAACCGCTCCCGTGCCGCCTCCGAAATCCGCAGCGCCTGCCCCATCCCCACGATCCCCGGAACATTCTCCGTCCCCGCCCGTCGGTTGCGCTCCTGGCCGCCGCCCGTCTGTTGGGCCAGGAACGGCGTGCCGCGTCGCAGGTAGAGGGCGCCTGCGCCTTTGGGACCGTGGAACTTGTGGGCGGAGAGGCTGAGCAGGTCGACGCCTAGTGCTTGTACGTCCAAGCCCAGTTGGCCCGCGCCCTGCACGGCGTCGGTGTGGAAGGGAATCCGGCGTCCCAATGACTCGCCACGTGCGGCGAGAGCCCGCGCGATTTCGGCGATGGGCTGTACGGCCCCCACCTCGTTGTTGGCCAGCATCACGCTGACCAGGACGGTGCCCTCATCCACTGCCGCTGCCACCTCATCCGGATCGACGCGCCCGTCAGAGTCGACGCCGACCAGAACCGTCTCGAATCCGAAGCGTTCCAGGTACTCCAGTGTGTGCAGCACGGCGTGATGCTCGATCGGGGTGGAGACGATCCGCTGACCGGCACCGGCCAACTGCTGCGCGAACGCCACGCCCTTCAGCGCCGTATTGATCGATTCCGAACCGCCGCTGGTGAAGATGATCTCTCCGGCCCGTGCCTTCAATGCCTCAGCGATCGCGGTCCGGGCGTCATCGACCGCATCCGCGCTCGCGGCCCCCAGCCCGTGCAGCGAAGACGGATTCCCGAACTGCTCCGTGAAATACGGGTGCATCGCCGCGGCCACCTGGGGATGCACCGGCGTCGTGCCGGCATGGTCCACGTAGATGATCCGATCAGCCACCGCTGCCTCCAACGTGCCGGTTCCCCCGAGGGTGTGGGATCGCCGCGCGGTCAACCCGGTAGGGGTCCGCTCGTCGCCTGCGCCGCATCTCAGCGACTCGGCGGCTTCTAGATTAGCGGTTGTGTTCGCTAAGAGTTGCCACCTTGGCCATCGCGGCCGCAGCCCGCTCGAAGCTCTGGAATACCGCGATCTCCCGCTCTTGGAGCTTCAGGCGCGCTTCCAACGCTTCCGCTTCCACGTGCGCGGGATGCAGGATCGTCACCAGCGGCTTCTCGGAGCGTTCCCGGAAGGAGGCGATCGAGTCGAGCAAGCGCTCGAACTCTTCGGGTTTCTTCGCCCAACGCCGCGCCATGAAGGTGGCGGAAAGCTCCACTGCCAACGCGTCAATGTTGTCGTCGGCGTCGATAATGTCCAGGATCTTGTCGAGGTTCTTGGGGTCTTGGCTGATGGTGCCCGCCATGTCCAGCGGGTTCTTGTATGAGCCGCCGATGATGTTGAAGAACTCGCTGAATTGGGCGTACGACTCGTCGCTCAGCAAAGGGACATCCCAACCCTCCTTGGCGAAGGCGTCAGTCAGCACCACCGACTGCCCGCCTGTCATGGCCAGCAGCGCCATCCCCGGCCCTTTCGCAGGCTTCGAGAGGCGCAAGGCCTTCATCACGTCGATCATCTCGTCCAGACTGTCGACGGAGAGGGCACCCACCTGCTTCACGATCGCTTCCCAAACTGCTTGGTTGGTCGCCAGTGAAGCGGTGTGCGACTGCGTGGCGCGCGATCCGGCCTCCGTTTGGCCGCCCTTCCAGGTCACCACCGGCTTCTTGCTGACCGCGTAGCGGAGCGCTTCAATCAGACGCGGCCCGTCGTGCGTGCCTTCGATGTACATGCCGATGAACTTGGTGTCGGGGTCGTCAGCGAGGTAGCGGAGATAGTCGGCGGCTTCCAAGATGATGCCGTTGCCGAAGGAGATGAGCTTGCTGCAGATGACGCCGTGCGCCGCTCCCGCCAAGGAGAAGTTCATGCCGTGCGTCCCGCTTTGCGAGATGAATCCTACGTCGCCCTTGACCCCCGCCGGTTGATCGACGTTGAAGCGGATGCCGAGCTCGGGGATGTGCAGCCCCATGCAGTTGGGGCCAATCAAAGCCAAGTCTCCTTCGCGCGCCATCTCCTCCACCGTGTCTTGCAGCGCCTGCCCCTCTTCCTCGCCGGTCTCTGCGAAGCCGGACGTGAAGAGGGTGACACCGCCCACATTGTTCTCCACGCAGTCCTTGACGATGAAGGGCGCGACTTGGCGCGGCACCGCGCAGACGACGAAGTCGATGGGTTCAGGGATCTCGCCGAGGCCGCTGAAATTCTGGATGCCCAGCTCTTCGATGCCGGGGATCTCCTTCTCGTCCAATTGGACGGAGTAGAGGTTGCCGGTGAAGGTCTTGAGGCTGTTCAGCCACATGTAGCCGCTGGCCTTCTTGTCGCCAACGACGACCACCGTTTTGGGGTTTAGGACTCGGTTCAGATCAGGCATCGAGGCCTCCTTCGGGTCGACCTGGTGAGCGGCCGTTGCGGGGGCGGGAGATCCGCCCAATTCAGGACTGGTCGCTCAGAACGATGCGGGCGTCTACTGCAATAGCGCCGTCGTCGTAGGCGAAGATGGGGTTCAGATCCAACTCGCTGACCTCGGGATTCGCCGCGGCGAATTCCGAGAGCTTCATGAGGATCGACTCTAGAGCGCCGAGATCCGCGGCCGGAGCGCCTCGGTACCCCTCCAGCACGGGAAAGCCCTTGATGTCGCGCACCATCTGGTTGGCGTCGCGCGGCTCCAGCGGCACGACCCGGAAGGCCACGTCTTTGAGGACCTCCACCAGGACGCCACCCAAGCCGAACATTAGGACCGGCCCGAACTGCGGATCCTTGGTCATGCCCATGATCACTTCCGTGCCCGAGGCCGCCATGGGCTGTACCGACACTCCATCGATCACGGCATCCGGCGCCGCCCCCTTGCCTGCCGCCTGAATCCGATCGAAGGCGGCGCGTACGGCGTCGGCATCCGACAAGCCCAGCTCCACGCCGCCGATGTCGCTTTTGTGCGTGATCGCGTCGGAGACGATCTTCAGCGCCACGGGATAGCCGAAATCGTCGGCCAGGCCGACGGCTTCGTCGACGTTGGCGGCGAGCTTGGTGCTGGTGACGGGAATTCCGGCGTCGGCCAGGACGGCCTTCGCTTCCACTTCGCTGAGGAGCGAGCGTCCACCCGAGCGTGCTGCGTCAATGATCGCGTGGGACATGCGTAGGGAGGCCTCCGTGGGAACGGTCAAAGCTGGTTTCGCGCCACATTCAGGCACGAAACCGATTCGGTCGCGAAACCCGATTCTGTCGGGAAGCGAGGTCAGGATACGAACGCCCTTCTGGAGCGTCAACAGAGCCGCGCTCGCCGGTGAAGTCCGTGGGGCAGTCCAGCTCGCTTGTGCAGCCGTCCGGATCGGGAAACCTTCGCCCTTCTCTTGCCGTGCGCTTTGACCAGATCAGTTGACCGCTCTTATATTTGTCTACACCCCTAAACAATAAAAGGGGAAGTGGGTCACCCATCGACACGATTCGCATGGGCCACTCGCGGGAAAGGCGGCTTGGCACGTGGGCGAGAATCCGTTCGACGATTACCTCGATCTCGTGGAGGCTGCCCGTGAGCTGCAAATCCACCCGCAGAGCCTGCGGCGCCTGATCAAGCAAAAGAAGCTCGCGGCGACCATGTTCGCTGGGAAGTACCTGATTGAGCGCGACAAGCTGGAAATGTTCAAGTCAAACTACGATCCGCGCCCGGGTCGCAAGCCTATCCGCCGCTTGCTCTAGTCCGACTCCGGCCCTGGGATCAGGCCCCGCCACTGCTTTCGATGTACGTCAGGCACTGTGCATACTGGGCCTGGGTAATGACCTCCCGCGAGACCAAATAGTTCACCAGCGTCTCCAGCTTGAGCAGAGGATGCAGGTGAATGCCCTCCGCGCGTAGTCGTGTCGCGGCGCCTGCTTGTCGGTCTAGAAGCACGACCGCATTTTGAACCGAGAGCCCCGCTCGTCGCAGTGTCTCGGCCGTCTCCACAATGCTCGTGCCACCCGTGATCAGATCGTCCACCAGCAGGACGCGCTGGCCGGGGTAGTAGCTGCCCTCAATCTCGGGATAGAGGTCATGCTCATGATGGCGCGGGTGCGGATAGATCATCGGAACGTCTGCGACCAGGGAGAAGGCCGTGGCGATGTGGAGCCCGCCCATCGGCACGCCGGCGACCAGTTCGAACGGTGCGATCGTAGGCCGCAGCATCCCGGCGAGCGTCCGGGTCTCCTCTGCGATCAGGTCGCCGACGTGACGGAGCGCACGGGGGTTGCTGATCATCAGCCGGACATTGATGTAGACCGGCGACCGCATGGTCGTGCCGATATTGAATTCGCCGAACTGAATCGCGCCGGAATCCCAGAGGATTCGCGCCAACCAGAGATTTCCGGCATCGGGGTCATAGGAGCGCATGGGCGTCCAGACTTTGGGCGTCAGTGCCGAGAGCGGCACTTTGAGCATCAGTGCCGAGAGCGGCGCCGCGGTTCGTGCTGACCGTCTCGATACTGACACGTCCCCTACCCGCGTTTCAACAGGGGCCATCGCCGGCGCCGCTTGCGGGAGAACAATTTGGTGTCCTACGACACCGAGCCGCCCAATCCGCCTGCCTGGTCCCCGTGCATCTCGCTGCGATCTCGTCGTATGGGGATGACGGTGGCTGGGGCGATGGTGAGGGGGTGATGCCCTGTGGAGGGGCTTCAGTCGTTGGTCTGGATCGTTGGTGCATCCGCGGTCGTGGTGCGGCGCGCGGCGACCGCGTCGATACGCATTTGACGTTGGTTCGGCTCGCGGCCGTTGACGAACTTCGGCTGGTAGTCCGATTGTCGCCGCTCGATCTGGGCACAGTGTTGCCGGTCGTGCCGGTAGAAGGAGCGCAGCCACTGCATGACGGTGAGCTCGCCAAAGGCGGGACTGACTGCCGTCCGCTCAAACTGCTCCAGGGAGAGTGACTCAATGAAGGCCACGGTCTCGCCCCGTTCCTCGCGCAGCACTGCGACCAACTCCGCGACCTCGTGCTGCGGCGCATCCTCGATGGGAATCGCGACCGGCTCTCCACTCACTCCCGTCAGGCTGACGCCGCTTTCGGCCAACGCCGCCCGGCACCAGGCGATGTAGGACCGTTCCATCTCCCAGAGATGCGCCAGTTGTTCCGTGGCCATCCACTGCTCTTCGCCTTCGGCGTCAGCGGGAACGAATAGCGCCTCTTGCGCTGTCATGCGCTCGGCCGCCGCCAGCAGCGAGGCGCGTTCAGTCGCCATCTTCTGCAAAAGCGCCTCGACATCGGTTTGGCTGTATTTGGACACGGCGCTAACTCTTCACCGCGCTGGCGCGCAGCGTGCTCTGTTCCACCCGCTGCTGCACGCGTTTGGCGAGGTCGAGCACCTCCTCCGCCGTGATCGAGCCGGGCGGCTCGCTGTCGCCGGAGACGAAGCAGCCGATCCGACCCGCGTGCCAGCGGACTTCCAGCTTGCGCTGTAGTTCCGATCCTGATTCTGCCTTGCGCGACCATTGCCGCACGGAGTCGGCGAAGCCCAGGTTGTGCCCGTCCAGAGTTGTGACCTCCAAGGAGTTGCCCTCGTCGTCAATGTGCGGATTGGGCGGTAGCTCTTCGTCGATGCCTTCGATCGCGCCCTCCTCGTCTTCGTAAAGCACCACTTGCAGATCGAGTTGACGGTGGGGCGCGTTCTTGCGGGTCGTCAGGTTCAACAGCACGTCGATGAACTCGCCGTACGACTTCGGGTCGCGGAAGGCTTGCCGGTAGCCCATCATTCGGCCGGCCGAGTCGATCTCCGCGAATGCCGAGGCCTCATCAGGCGCGTTGACAGCCAGCCGCTCATTTGTCACCGGTCCTCGGTAGAGGATCGTGTAGCCCCGGGGGTACTCCGCTTCGCTCAGCACCAGCGCTCCAAGTTCCCCCACGAACGGCATTCCCCGTTCGACCGAGCCTTGGCGTCGTCGCAGCGCAGACTGCAACACGGTGACGCCCACGAGCAGCGCAATGAGCACGATTCCCGCCACGAGTACTGGATCCATCGCCTACCTCCTCAACCCATTCCTACGACGTCAGGCCCGTCGCGGTTCCAACGGCTCGCCCAACTCCATCGTCAGGAGCGTATCGAATCCGCGCGTCTCAAGTCAGCTACCGCGCGTCCGACGCCCCGTCAACGATCGCTTCCACGACGGCCGGATCCGCCAGCGTGGAGACATCGCCGACCTTGTCGGGCTCGCCCTCCGCCACCTTGCGGAGGATGCGACGCATGATCTTGCCGGATCGCGTCTTCGGCAGCCCGTCCACAATCTGGATCTTGTCGGGCGTGGCGATGGGGCTAATCGTCTTGCGGACCTCCAGCCGGAGACCCTTGATCAGTTCGTCTGAGACAGTCTCGCCCACCTTGAGCAGGACGTAGGCGTAGATCCCTTGTCCCTTGAGATCGTGCGGATAGCCGACGACGGCGGCTTCGGCGACCGCCGTGTGGCCCACGAGAGCTCCCTCGATCTCGGCGGTGCCCAGCCGGTGCCCGGAGACGTTGAGCACGTCGTCCACGCGACCGGTCACCCAGTAGTAGCCATCCTTGTCGCGGTAGGCTCCGTCGCCGGTGAAGTATTTGCCCGGGTATTGCACCAAGTACGTCTGGATGAAGCGATCGTGATCGCCGTAGACGGTGCGCATCATCCCGGGCCAGGAGCGGTCCATGCAAAGGATGCCGCTGACGTCGTTGCCCTCGATCGTGTTGCCATCCTGATCGACCAGTGATGGTTCGATGCCAAAGAACGGGAAAGAGGCGGAGCCCGGCTTCATCGGGGTCGCTCCGGCGACGCCGGTGAGCATGTGCCCGCCCGTCTCCGTCTGCCAGTACGTGTCGACGATGGAGCAGCGCCCGTCGCCGACGACGTTGAAGTACCAACGCCAGGCCTCCGGGTTGATCGGCTCGCCCACTGTGCCCAGGACACGGAGCGAGTCGCGCTTGTAGGTCTTGACGAACTCGTCGCCTTCGCGCATCAGCGCGCGCAGCGCAGTGGGGGCGGTGTAGAAAATCGTGATCCCCAGGCGATCCACCATTTCCCAGTAGCGGCCCGCGTCCGGGTAATTTGGCACCGACTCAAACATCACCGATGTCGCGCCGTTGGCGAGCGGCCCGTAGACGATGTAGGAGTGGCCGGTGATCCAGCCCGCGTCCGCCGCGCAGCAATAGATGTCGTCCTCGCGCAGGTCGAAGACGATCTTGTGCGAGACCATGGAGTAGAGGAGGTACCCGGCCTGCGTGTGCTGGACGCCCTTCGGCTTCCCCGTCGACCCGGACGTGTAGAGGATGAACAAGGGATCTTCGGAATCCATCACCTCGGGCTCGCAGGTCGTCGATTGCTTGGCGACGGTTTCGTGCCACCAGATATCGCGCTCGGGGTCCATCGTCACGTCGCCGCCGGTGTGTTGATAGACGACGACGAAGTCGACGCAATCGACCGACTCCAGCGCCTCATCGACGTTCTTCTTCAGCGGGATCGGACGGCTGCCGCGCAGTCCTTCGTCCTGCGTGATGATCGCTTTGCAGGTCGAATCTTGCACGCGGTCGGCGATGGAGGCCGGACTAAAGCCGCCGAAGATGACGGAGTGAATGGCTCCGATCCGGGCGCAGGCGAGCATCGCCACCGCGAGCTCCGGCACCATGCCCATGTAGATCGCGACCCGGTCGCCTTTCTCGATCCCGCGCGCGCGCAGCTCATTGCCGAGCTGGCTGACTTGATCGTACAACTCGCGATAGGTGATGCGGCGGTTCTCGCCGGGGGCATCGCCCTCCCAAAGAATCGCCACTTTGTCCCCGCGCAGGGCCAGGTGCCGGTCCAAGCAGTTCACGGCGACGTTCAGCTTGCCGTTCAAGAACCAAGCGACCTGCCCACGTGAGAGGTCTTCCTCTGAGACTGTGTCGAAGGGTTCCATCCAGTCCAGGTTGGAATGGGCCAGCTCGGTCCAGAAGGCGTCGGCGTCGTTGATGCTGCGGTCGTACAGCATCCAGTAGTCGTCCATCGACGAGATGTACGCGCCCTCGCTGACCCGCGCCGGCGGTTGGTAGATCTCATCGACCGGTTGTGCTCGTTCGTCAGCCATTGATCTGCTCCTTGGCCCGCGTGTCGTCTGTGTGGTGCGCGTGTGGGTCGTCGTGCCGGGAGCCTTCTGGGCGTCGATAGAACGGCAAAACTGGGCCGTATGCTAGCGGCATCCTTCGCTACGTGGCATTCCCGGGGGGCGTTCGCTGGGTCGGATGGGGTGCTGCTCCCTGGGCCCGATCGATGCCGCGTCGCTATGGCCTCTCACCATTCCGGTGTTACGATCGATGCCTGAGATTTGCCGCAAGTATCCTCGCTGACGGACCGAATCCGGGCGGGGGCGTTCGCAGGAGTGAGACCACATGGCAGACGAGCAGGAGCCGTTCCAGCGCATTACGGTGCAGGTTGCGCGTGAGAAGCAGGAAGCGGGGATCCCGATCATCGACGTCCGTGATCCGGATGAATACGAAGAGGGGCACGTGGTGGGCGCGCCGCTGATTCCACACATGAGCGTGTTCCAGCGCATCGCGGAGGTGGAAGAGGTCGCGGGCGGCAAGGAGAAGCCGCTGATGTTCATCTGCGCCAAGGGGCAACGCAGCGCCGTCGCCTCGGAGTTCGCCGCCGCCGCGGGCTTCACGGACCTCTACAACGTGGAGGGCGGCACCGACGCCTGGGTCGAAGCCGGATTACCCACCGAGAAGTAGCTCCCGCTCTGGGGACCTGACGTATCGACTCGGCATAGAACTCGCCCGCCGCCGCCGCGCTCGCACTGAGGGTGAGTAGCGCTACCCGCCCGCCGCATAGGAAGATGGCTCTCAGGTAGAGAAGATGACCAACGACGCCACCCAAGGGAGCCAATCGTGATCCGCGTGCTTCGCACCATGAGTGGCATGCAGTTCTTCGCTGTCTTCGTCGCGATCGTCGTCGTCGTCGTCCTCGTCTTCCTGGTCACATCCGACCAGCTCAGCTTCAACAGCGACGAGGACGATGGCGTCTTGGGCCCGGACACATCTGAGGTTCAGTCGTCTGCTGACGAGCCGGACGGAAGCCTTGACCCGGACGGGGCCGACGGGGCCGATCCGTCCTCCAGTACCGGTGGCCTCGCGACGCAGGTCGCCCAAGACCAAGCCTTCCAGTTCGGGAACCTTCGGCTCGCCGTGACGGACATCATCGTCAGCACGATCGTCAGCGAGGGCCGCGACAGTATCGAGGCGATCGAACGCTTCGCGACCGTCCTAGTCACCGCCCGCAACACAGGGCTGACGCCGCTCTCGCTGGCCGGCAACCTGATCCTCATCGATGGTGCTGGGCGGCAGTTCACACCCAACCTTGCCGCCACGGTCGCCACGGCCTTCCGTGATGACCTTCGCCAGGACGCCCTCAACTTCGATCTACAGCCAGGCATCGATAGCGACCTCCTGGTCGTCTTCGACATCCCCGAGGAATCGGAGAACTTCCGCCTGCGCATTGCGGGTGGGTTCGTCGATGTGATTCTGGAGCGTTAATGGGGCGACCCGCGCGAATCTTGCTTTGGGATATTGACGGCACCCTCGTCCACAACGCCCAGGCCGGATCCGTTGCCATGGATCGCACCTTCAGCGAACTCTTCGACCTCCCTCGCGACAGCGCGCCGCTCGCCCAAGTCGATTTCGCCGGCGCCAGTGATCACTGGATCGTGCGGCAGGTGGCGAAGCAGCACGGCGTTGCTTGGGACGACGACTTCGAAGCGCGGTTCCTCGAACGCTACGAATCCGTGTTGACCGCCGTACTGCATGAGCGGGACGGCCGGGTTCTTCCCGGCGTCGTGGGCTTGCTCGACGTGCTGGCGGAAGAGAATGTGGCGCAGGGATTGGGCACCGGGAATTTCAAACGGGCGGCCTTCGTCAAGCTCAACCACTACGGGATCGGCGAGTATTTCCTGGACGGCGGGTTCGGTGAGGACTCCGGTCAGCGACCGGAGTTGCTGGCGGCGGGACTGGACCGCATGCGCGCCCACGCCGCTCCCGATGCTGACTGTGTGGTCATTGGCGATACCGTGCACGACGTCACGGCAGGCAAGGCGATCGGCGCGAAGACGGTCGCGGTGAAGACCGGTTTCGGCGATCAAGCAGAGCTTGTCGACTCCCAGCCCGATGTCTTGCTCGACGATCTCTCGGATCTCGATCAAGCGCTGACCGCTGTACTGAGCTAGGCGCGTGCTGGGCTCAGCGAGGCGTTAGCCGAAGAAGCTGCAGCCTTCGAACTCGGCCGGAGGACGGCTGACGCCGCTAGCGGGATGAATGCAGCGACCCCGGTCGGATGCATGCGGGTCGGCTGGCGGCACCCACTCCCGGCAGTTGCCACAGATCGCCGACTTCGCGGGCCGGGCGATGACATCGCTGGAACCGGACGGACTGGGGAGACTGCGGACGTGCGCGGCGTCGACCAGCCAGAGCGGGCCGGGGCCGTCGGACTGGGGAGCCGCCCGCCCTGCGCGTTGACTCGCCTTCTTGCCCGCTGCCTTTCGTCGCCGGCCTGAGCCGGCCTCTCGCTCTAGATCGACGAAACCGTCGCCGCGGACTTGGTCACCGAACGCCGCCTCCATGATTCCATCCACGGCATCGGTCGCTCCGCTGCGCCGCCGTCGCCGCGATCCGCGATTCCCGTCCGTGCTCTCGGACGCCGAGAACGTCCCTCCGGCGGCGTCCGGCTCTGCCGGGGCAGCGCGGCGGTTCTTCTTCTCGCGATGAAAGCGGCTCGGATCCTGGCGCCCCGTGCGCCCCTTCCGATTCTTGCGTCCCACGCAGCACCTCGCATCGGCAGTGGCCTGACTTTGGGAACGGCCTCTGCAGCTAGAGGGTTCCAGTCTATCAAGCGCGGCGACTGTCGGAGCTGCTCGAGTCTGGACTCGTGCTACCGGATTATTTCGCCATGATTGAGGCGACCCGCCGCTGCGGACGAACCCTGCCTCACGCTGCTAGCATCCCCTCGCGTAAGCGAGCTGTTTCTTGAGAGTCGTCTATCGAAAGGGGTGCCACATGCGAGCTGCCGTTTGGACGGAGACGCGGGATCTCCGCGTGGTGGAGAAGCCGGTAGGCACACCGGGACCGGGGGAGGTCCGAGTTGTCGTGGGGAGTGCCGGAATCTGCGGCTCGGACCTGCACTGGTTCCGCGGCGATTTCGATCCTGTGCCGGGACTCACACCCGGCCACGAAATCGGTGGCACGATCGATGCCGTGGGCGCCGGAGTCGACCACGTTCGCGAGGGCGATATCGTTGGCGTCGAACCGAGCCTGCGTTGTGGCGACTGTGAATTTTGCAACCTGGGCCAATATCAGCACTGCCGCCGCCACGCACTTTTGGGGATCGCTCTCGACGGCGGTCTGGGGCAAAGCGTCGTGACGCCGGGCTACACCGTTTTCGCCGCGCCGTCCGCCGTCGATGCCGAACTGGCGGCGATGGCCGAGCCCCTTGCTTGTTCCGTGCACGGCTACGAGAAGGTGGGACTGCGGAAGGATGAAACGGTGCTTGTGCAGGGGGCGGGCAGCATCGGCCTCACGGCCTTGCTCGCCGCCCGCGCCTACGGGGCCAAAGTACTGATAACCGCGCGACACCCCCACCAACGGGAGGCGGCGGAGCGCCTTGGGGCCACCGAGGTGATCATGGACGACGAGACGGGCGAACGCCGCCTGGCGGAGCTGGCGAAAGACCAGGCCATCGATGTGGTGGCCGAGGCCGTGGGGGGCCATGCCGACACGATCCGAGTCGCCGTGGAGACGGTACGTCCGCTGGGGCGTGTCGCTGTCTTGGGCGTCTTTGCCATCGAGAGTGCCGGTCTCAATCCCCTGACCCTTCTGAGCAAGGAGGTCAGCGTCATCGGCGCGAATACCTATAGCTCGCCCGGCGGTGAGTCGGACTACGCGCGCGGTCTGGAGATCATCGCGGAGTTCCCCAGGGAGTCGCGATCTCTCGTGACCCACCGCTACCCGCTGGAGGAGACCGCGAAGGGTTTTGCCACAGCGCTCGACAAGGGGACCGCCTCAATCAAGGTGCACATCCTGCCGAACGGGAGCTAACCGAGCTGCAGTCCCCAGCCCTGAGCGGGAGCTGCGCGACTAGGACAGCTTCCAAGGATCGACCGGGTCGTCCCGGCGCCCCACGGCGTAGCGGTCGCTGTTGAGCAAGGCGCGGATCGACGACAGCCACCTGTCGCGCACCACCTCTTTGTCGCGCTGCGAGCGCTTGCGGCGCCCGCCCGAGACCATGACCCCTCGCCACATCATGCCAACCATGATTGTCTCTCTCCGCTGACGGGTGGGATTGATCTCCGAGTTCGGCGCCCAGGCCACGCGAAACCGCGCTTGGGCGTTGTCCCCCGCCGATGTCTTGTAGAACAGGATCATCTCGCGGATGCCCAGCGCCTCGATGTCTTGGATCTGGCGCGTGGGGATGTTGAACAGCTCATGGCCGGACGTGCTCTCGAAGCACACGCCGGAGACGTCAAGGTGCAGCACTCCCTTCTTCGATTTGAAGGGGATCCGGCTGCGCCAGATCGCTTGGTCTGACGTTGGCAG
>Ga0114996_10003122_pt1 | contig 20825 bp, 18 predicted proteins | sample ArcticOcean_MG_C_4_FD_87039 | JGI IMG/M metagenome (GOLD analysis project Ga0114996, IMG submission 87039) | Marine microbial communities from western Arctic Ocean - ArcticOcean_MG_CB4_134 | ecosystem: Environmental > Aquatic > Marine > Oceanic | place: Arctic Ocean: Canada Basin | collected... | reverse complement strand
GGCCTCACGGAGCTCTCGCTCAAGATCATGTTGTCGGAGCGCATGGGCATCTCCCGCGAAAATGTTGCCGATCGGATTTCGATGGTGATGTCTGGCGGTTGCCCTGGCCTGATGAGCCCGCACTACACGATATTCACCAGCGAGTGGGGGGAAGGCGAGGAACATCCTGACAAGCGGCTGGTCGTCGGCGTGGCCTTTTCACGTGAGCTGTTGCCGGAAGAGATCGGCCGCATGGGCCAGATCGAAGAAGTCGCCAAAGCCGTTCAGGAGGCGACCAAGAACGCCGGCATCACCGATCCCGCCGATATACATTTCGTTCAAGTGAAGAACCCGTTGCTGACCAAACCCCGGATCGCCGACGCCAGGGCGCGCGGGCAAACGGTCGTGACCGAGGAAACCGGCGTCACCTATCACGGCTCGATGTGCTACGCGAACGATGCATCGGCCCTCGGCGTGGGGCTTGGGACCGGTGAGATTCCGCGCGATAAGCTCAACGACGATATGGTGCGGAAAGATTTCTCGCTCTATTCGAATGTTTCGTCGACTTCATCTGGCGGTGAGAAATCGCGCGCCGAGGTCGTCGTCATGGGCAACTCGACCAATTCTGCCAGCCCATTCAGAATCGGGCATAGCATCATGAAAGATCTCATCGATGCGAACGGCGTCAAGGAGGCGTTGCGCAGCGCCGGACTCGACTTCGCCTGTTGCCCTTCGGATTCGGACCTTGAGAAAGTGGTGAACGTGCTCGCCAAGGCGGTCGTGCCCAGCCATGGGCTACTGCGTGGCCGGCGCTTCGCCATGCATGATGATTCCGATATCAGCACCAAGCCGGCCCGCGCCGTCGGCAATGCGGTGATCGCGTCGGTCATCGGCGATACCATGAACTATGTTTCGGGCGGCGAGGTCGATTCCCATTCCGGCCCGCCCGACGGCAACCCGGTCGCCGCCATTATCCGCGTCTAAGTCAAGGAAACGCGCCATGTCATTCGAGCTTTTCGTCAACGGCACCCTAATGCGCGGCCTCAAGCTGCACGACAATCTGACGGGCGCGGAGTTTCTCGGTGAAGCGGTCACCGAGCCCTTCTACCGCATGTATTCGATCGGCGATGTGCATCCCGGCATGTTCGAAGTCGCTGAGGGCGGCGTTGCCGTGAAGGGCGAGGTTTACTTGGTGCCGGACGATGTGTGGGCCGCGATCGAGGCCGGCGAGCCGCCCAATCTCTACCGCGGCGAAATCAAGCTCGCCGACGGGCGGCGGCCGTTCGGCATCCTCTATCCGCAAAAGTTGGCCGAGGGCCATCACCGCGATATATCGGAGTTTGGCGACTGGCGGGCCTACATGGCCACGGTGGGCAACGCGGGCGACCCGGGCTAACGGCTGCGCATCGAGATAAAATTCACTAGCACCAGGCTGGCGCCAATCAACACCAGTGCCGCCCAGATCCACACACTGTGCGCGTCACTAAACAGCCAGATGCCAAGGCCCATGCCGGTCAAAGTGGCGACATAGTTCACCATCGAGAAGAACACCGGCCCCGCGCGCTTGATCAACTCAAAGATTAGATAGAAGGAAAGCGCGTTGTTGGCCATCGCGGCAATGGTCGCCCATTGACCGTCACCGAACTCTCCTTCAAACGCCCACCACTCTCCGGTTACCGCCATGACGGCCAGCATGGAGACAGAAGCGACGAACATCAGGCCGCCAGCGAACTGCACTGAATCACCGTCGGGCGGGCGCAGCAAGGCGACCGAGATCGCGTTCAGCGCATAACAGAGCGGCGCCGCGAAACCGAGCACCACCCACCCGACCATCTCCCTGGAAGGCAAACTCGTCGCCGGCAGGAGAACGAACAGAACGCCGGCCAGCCCCAGGAGGATGCCGAAAAACCGAATGAGCCGGAAGCTATCGAGGCGAAACACCAAGGCAAGCGCATAAATCGCCACCGGGACAAGTGATAGACCAAGGCTGAGAATTCCGCTCGGCACCTTGGACGCGACGAAGGCAAAAATTAAATAGGGTACGGTCAAATTGAGGGTACTGGCGACGATATAGACACGCCAATGCCGCCAACTCATCGGCGGCAAGCCGCTCGTTGTCAGCGCCAATATCAAGAGGATGACACAGCCGCCGAGGGACTGCCAAAACACATACGGAATAAACGGCACGCCATTGTCCGTGGCGACGCGGTTTATCACCAGCACCAGGGCCAATGACAGCCCGAGAATGAACAGCATCAGAATGGGAATGGCGCCTGGGCTACGCCAGGCGGCCCGCGCCGCATCGGTCTTGCTGTCAGCCATACCGCTCTGTCCGTCTTCTAAGGTGGGCCGGCAAGTGGCGCGGCGGGCGATGTAAATTCACCGTGCTTTGCCCCGATTCACAAGATAAAGGCCGGCCAACACCAGCGCGATCGCCAGCCACACCCACAAGGTGTGGTGTTCATCGAAAACAACGATGCCAAGCGCCACGCCGATCAGCATCGAAACATAATTGACGCCGCCAAAGAACACCGGGCCAGCTAGGCGGATCACCTCGAAGATCAACACCAGGATCACGGCATTGTTGACCATGGCGGCCAGCACCATGCCGTGGCCAATGCCAAATTCGCCGCCAAACGCCCACCATTGGCCGCTTGCGGCCATGATCACCAGCATGATGAGGGTCGCCGCGATGAGCAGACCGCTGGCGAGAGAAAGCGAGGGCGTCGCCGGTGGGCGCATGAGCGGCACGAGAACCGCACGGAGCGCAAAACTAACCGTCGCCACCAGACTAAGCGCCAGCCATCCCGCCATGCCGGGCTCGGGCAGGCTGGCCTTGGGTAGCAAAATTACCAATACACCGACGAGGCCAACGCAGATACCGCCGAAGCGCAGCAGGCCGAAGCGCTCCAGCCGGAATGCGAGCGCCATCAAATAAATCGCGCCCGGCACCAGGGCGAGGCCAATGGGCAACAGGCTGGCCGGCAGCTTGGGTGCCACATAGGCGAGCACCAGATAAGGTATTGCCACATTCAGGATCGCCATCACCACATAGATACGCAAATGGGCGCCCGTCACGGCCGGCAATTGGCGCAAACCCGCCGCCCCAACACAGAGAATCACCGCCGCACCGGCCGTCTGCCAAAACACATAGGGGATAACAGGGACGCCGTTGGTCGTGGCGAGCCGATTCAAGATAAAGCTCACGCCAAAGCAGAATCCGAGGATAAACAGATAAATCATCGGCAAGGCGCCAGAACGTGCCGAGCCCGCGGCGGAAGTCGGTGCTGGCGAAGAATTGTTCACTTCTCTATCCGCAATAGCCACGACAACGGCGCCGCACGAAGGCCATTGTCGCGCTTACCGGCGAATATTGATAGCCCGCCAATAGTCGGCGCCGGGCTTGGAGCAAATCCCCTGCGGTGCTAAAAAGGGAACGCTGCAATCGTCGATACGGAGAACAATCCATGAGCGAGCCAGCCGCCAACGCGGCGGATGTGAGGGACCCGAGCAAACCCGGTAAATCTTCGCGCCCTATTTTCCGGTGGGAAGATCCTTTCCTTCTCGAAGAGCAATTTAGCGAAGAGGAAAACCTGGTACGCGATACGGCCCGCGCCTACGCCCAAGAACAGCTCATGCCACGCATTCTCGAAGCCAACCGGCACGAACATTTCGACCGCGAGATCATGAACGAAATGGGCGCGCTTGGCATGCTGGGTGCGACCATCGACGGCTATGGCTGCGCCGGCGTGTCTTATGTGTGCTACGGCCTGATGGCGCGCGAAGTCGAGCGCGTGGATTCCGGCTACCGCTCGGCCATGAGCGTGCAATCCAGCCTCGTCATGCACCCCATCAACGCCTATGGCAACGAAGCACAAAAACAAAAATATCTGCCCCGCCTGGCGACTGGTGAATGGATTGGCTGTTTCGGGTTGACCGAGCCGGATCACGGCTCCGACCCGGGCTCCATGAGCACACGCGCCAAAAGCTGCGACGGCGGCTTTCTTTTGTCGGGCGCAAAAAACTGGATTACCAATTCTCCGATTGCTGATGTCTTCGTCGTCTGGGCTAAAAACGATGACGGAGTCATTCGCGGCTACATCCTGGACAAAGGCATGAAGGGGCTCGCCGCGCCCAAGATAGAAGGCAAATTTTCACTTCGCGCCTCGATCACTGGGATGATCCAGATGGATGAGGTCTTCGTCCCGGCGGAAAACGAACTGCCCGGTGGCTCGGGCTTGGGCGGACCGTTCGGCTGCCTCAACCGGGCGCGCTACGGCATCGCCTGGGGCGCGCTTGGCGCTGCCGAATTCTGCTGGCACGCGGCGCGCCAATATACGCTCGATCGCACCCAATTCGGCCGTCCGCTAGCCGCCAACCAGCTCATTCAGAAAAAACTCGCTGACATGCAGACGGAAATCTCCATCGGGCTGCAATCCTGCCTGCGAGCCGGACAATTGTTCGATGAGGGCCGACTTGCGCCAGAGACCATCTCTCTGATCAAACGAAATTCTTGCGGCAAAGCCATTGAGATCGCCCGAATGGCGCGCGACATGCATGGCGGCAATGGCGTCTCGGACGAATATCACGTGATTCGCCATGTCATGAATTTGGAGGCCGTCAACACATATGAGGGCACACATGATGTGCATGCCCTTATACTGGGCCGGGCGCAGACGGGCCTGCAGGCATTTTTCTAATGGAGGGGGCATGGCAAAAACGAGCCGGGTAAAAGCGACGAAGAAGAGGAAAAAAATACCATTCTCCTCGGCGCTATCGCTGACGATATCGCCGGCGCAGCCCATCTCTGTCAAATTTTGGTCGGCCAAGGCATGCGTACGGTTCAGGAAATGGGCGTGCCTGGTAAGAATCATCCGGCGCATGACGCCGACGCGGTGGTTATTGCTTTGGCCACGCGTACGGGCCCCGCGCAATCGGCTGTGCGGCAGTCGCTCGCCGCGCTGCGATGGCTCCAGGGGCGCGGCGCAAAGCAGATTTTCTTCAAATACCGCTCCACTTTCTCGTCCACCAACCGCGGCAATATCGGACCCGTTGCGGATGCACTTCTGGATGCCATGGGCGAGGACTTCACGGTGGTCTGCCCGGCGTTTCCAACTGCTGGGCGCACCCTCTTCCAGGGCCATCTCTTCGTCGGCAATTTGTTGCTCTCCGAATCCTTCATGCGCACCCATCCGATGACACCCATGAAACAGTCAAATCTGATCAAGGTGTTAAGCCGGCAAACCGAACGTCAAGTAGACCTCGTCCCCCACGAAGTGGTGACCATCGGCCCCGAAGCAATCAGAAATTACTTGAAAGTACTGCGTGACGCGGGCAAGCGCTTTGCCATCGTGGACGCTGTGTCGGACCGTAATCTAGTGGATACCGGCATCGCCTGCCGCGACATGAAATTGGTCACCGGCAGCTCTGGTGCGGCCCTTGCGTTGCCAAAAAACTTCCGCCGGGCCGGGCTGTTGGGCCCCGATTCGGGGGCCGACATTTTGCCCTCGTCAAAGGGGTATTCGGCGGTGGTGGCGGGAAGTTGCTCGCAAGCGACTTTGGCGCAAGTAAAGTATATGAAAAATCATCATCCCGCGTTCTTCATCGATGGCATGAAGCTTGGTGGCAAACAGGATATCGCAAAGGAAGCGCTAGATTGGGCCAAGCCGAAATTGGCGGATGGTCCGGTGCTGATTTACTCGAGCGTTGAAGCGGACATAGTCAAGAAGGTGCAGCGCAAACATGGCGTCGTGAAATCCACCGAATTAATCGAGAAGTGCTTGGCGAGAATATCCCGAGACTTGGTTCGGGCCGGCGTCGGGAAATTGATTGTGGCCGGCGGCATCACGGCTTCCGAATCATTGAAGGCTCTCAAGATCCAGTCACTTCGCATTGGCCACGAGATTAACCCCGGCGTGCCCTGGACCACGACTTTCGACGACCCACCGGTCCATTTGGCGCTCAAGGCCGGTAATTTTGGTGAAGAGGATTTCTTTACGCGGGCATTTCGCCTCCTGAAATGACGAACAAAGACATTCTGTTGGGCGCCGTCGCCGACGACATGACCGGCGCCACCGACCTCTGCAATACGTTGGTTGCCGGCGGCATGCGCACGGTGCAAATGATCGGCGTGCCGGAGGTCGGCTATGATGTGCCGGACGCGGACGCGGTGGTGGTGGCGCTAAAATCGCGCAACACCCAGCCGGTCAGAGCGGTGCGCAATTCGCTGGAAGCGCAGGATTGGCTTAAAGCCGCCGGCGCCAAACAATATTTCTTTAAATATTGCTCGACGTTCGATTCGACGCCGCGCGGCAATATCGGCCCCGTGGCAGACGGCATGTTGGAGCGCGCAAAGGGCGATATCACCATCGCCTGCCCGGCCTTCCCAACCAACGGCCGCACTGTTTTTCACGGCCATCTCTTTGTTGGCGATGTGCTGCTCTCGGCCTCGGGTATGCGCAACCACCCGCTCACGCCGATGCGGAACGCCAATTTGGTGGAAGTGTTGGCCGAGCAAACCCCCTATAGCGTCGGCCTGGTGCGCTGGGAAACGGTCGCCAAAGGCCCGCAGGCCATTCGCGATGCGCTGGCGCAGTTGCGTCGTGAAGGCGTGCGACATGTCATTGTCGATGCCCTCAGCGACAAGAATCTGATCGATATCGGGCGCGCCGTCGCGGATTTCAAACTGATTACCGGCGGCTCCGGTATCGCAATGGGACTGCCTGCTAATTTCCGCGCCTCGGGCGCGCTCGGCAGCAAGGCAAGCGCCGCTCGTTTGCCGGCCGCAGGTGGCCACGCGGCGGTCCTTGCCGGGAGCTGCTCGGAGGCGACCTTGGACCAGGTCGCGCACATGAAGGCCAAGTCCCCGGCGTACCACATCGACGCCGCCCAACTTGGCGGCAAACGCGATATCGTGGCCGATGCCCTCGCCTGGGCAAAGCCGCAACTGGGGCAACAACCGGTGTTGATCTATGCCAGCGCACCGCCCGCCGAGGTCGCCAAGACACAGCGCAAGCATGGCCGCGACAAGGCCGGTATTTTGGTTGAGCGCGCCCTCGCCAAAATCGCGCGGGGCCTGGTCAAGGCAGGCGTCGGCAAGATGGTGCTGGCCGGCGGTGAAACCTCCGGCGCCGCGGTCAAAGCGCTCGGTGTGCGCGGGCTGATGATCGGCAAACAAATCGATCCCGGCGTGCCCTGGACCATGAGCCTTGGCGATAGGCCGCTTCACCTGGCGCTGAAATCCGGCAATTTCGGCGCTCCCGAATTCTTCACCAAAGCGTTCAAGGTCTTGGATTGACCGAATCAACGCTCCGCGAGCAGATCGCGCTGCACGGCAAATTATTGTTTGAACGCGGCTATGGCGCCGGCGCCTCCGGCAATATCAGCCATCTTGTAGAAGACGGCCTCTTGGTCACGCCGACCAATTCCTGCATGGGCCGTCTCGACCCGGCGCGCATTTCCAAATTATCGCCTGACGGCGAATTGTTGGCTGGCGACAAGCCCTCAAAGGAGGCGTTTCTTCATCTCGCCATGTACCGCGAGCGGCCCAACGCCAAGGCCATCGTGCATCTGCATTCAACCTATTCGGTCGCGCTGTCCTGCATCAAAGATATCGACCCTACCGACGTGTTGCCACCGATTACCGCCTATGCCGTGATGCGCGTCGGCAAGCTGCCGTTGGTGCCCTATTTTCGCCCGGGCGACATGGCGCTCGCTGGGGCAGTTGCACAGCTCGCCAAGGCGCACCACGCCGTTCTCCTCGCCAATCACGGGCCCGTGGTCGCCGGCAAGGATTTGGATAGTGCAGTCTATGCGGCCGAGGAACTGGAGGAGACGGCCAAGCTCCATCTGCTGTTGCGCGGCTGCGATGTGCGCCTGCTGACGGCCGAACAGGTCACCGAATTGCGCGAAACTTTCCCGTCCTGAATTAAACCGCCGATATCTCCACTTCGACGCCATGCACGGCACTGCTTTCGCCCATATCCGATTTCACGCCCGGATTGAGCGTATTCACATTTGCCCGATTCGGTCCGGCACTGCGCGGCCAACGGCCCTTCACGCTGTGCGCTACGCCAGGCGCCACCATGTCGGAAATCGCCACCTCGAGTTCCAGGTTACCGGTCTCGTTGGAGAGGCGCACCCGGCTTCCTGCAGCCAGACCGCGCGCTTCAGCGTCGGCCGGATTGATGGTCACGATGGCCGGGCCGAGCTGTTTCTGAATCTTGCCGTCATTGGCATAGGAATCGTTCATCAACCATTCCGACGCCGGGGTGATCAGCCGGAGGCGCCCGTCAGACTGGCGCGCGTCAGTGCCGGGCTGCGGCAGGCGCGGATGGCCGTCGGCCTCGGCGGCGGCGCAGGCGATTTCGATCTTGCCGCTGGCGGTGGGAAATTTGAGATCGGCGAACTGCAATTGCGCCTCCGGGTTGGAAAACATCGTGCCATTGGCCTTCAGCGCTTCGAAGCCGCCCTCGATACCGACCGCCTGCACCACGTTGGCGATGATGTCTTCATCGCTCTCCTGCAGCTCCGGTTCGGCAAAGCCCATTGCGCTGGCGAGGCGGCGGAATATCTCCTGGTTGGGTAGCGCCTCGCCCATCGGCTCCGCCACTTTGACCTGAGCCGAGAAGGACATGTTGAAATAGCCCGATACCAGATCGTCGAATTCTAGAAACGCGGCGGCGGGAAGCACGTAATCGGCGAAGTCCGTGGTATCAGTGGCGAAGATGTCGAGCACCACGGTGAACAAATCTTCGCGCGACATTGCCCGCATAAGGCGGCCCTGCTCTGGGCTCGAGGCCACCGGATTGATGTTCCAGCACAGGAAGGCGCGGGCGTTGTCAGCGCTCTCGAGATATTCGGCCATATCCATTTGGCTGAGCGTCTCGGGACTGTTGCTGAGATGGGGCGCCGCCAAATAGCTGCCGTCGACGCCTTTTTGGCCGCCGCCATTGAGATAGAGGAGACCGGCACCGGGCTTGGCATAATTACCGGTAAGCGCTGGCAACATCGCGCAAGCCCGGATGATGTTCCCGCCCATGGGCTGACGTTGCAGGCCTTGGCCGAGCCATAGCAGCGCCGGCCCGGCGCCGTAAAGCTTGGCCGCGCGCTCGATATCGGCAGCCGGTACGCCGGTTTCCGCTTCGCCCCATTCGGGCGTGCAGGAATCGAGCATCGGCTCCAATTCGTCCCAGCCGACGGTATTGGCGGCAAGGAACTCACGGTCGATCATGCCTTCGCGCTTGAGCACATGCATCATGGTAAATGCGAGCGCGGCGTCGCTGCCGGGATATAGCTGCAAATGCATATCCGCCGCTTCCGCCGTCGCATGACGCACCGGATCAATAACGATCACCGGGCATGGCGCCTCGGGCAACCAGTGGCTATGCGCGTGCGGCGCGCTGGCCGACGGATTGGCGCCCCATACCATGATGCATTTGCTGTCCTTGGCGGTGCGCGGATCGAAGCCATGGACGGAGGTGCCGAGTACATAACCAAGCGCCACATGGCCGGCCATATTGCACACCGTATCTGGCTCGACCTCGCGCGCGCCCAACCGGCCGAGGAACCGCATCGGGAAATTGTTGGCGATCAGCGAACAGGTGCCGGTGTAATGGGCATGCAGAATACGCTCGGCGCCGTTAGCGTCGACAATATGGCCGAAGCGAGCGGCGATCTCCGATATCGCTGTATCCCAGGAAACCGGCTCGAAACGCCCCTCGCCCTTGGCGCCGACGCGCCGGAGCGGCTGCGTCAGGCGCTCGCCTTCATCGAGAACGACGCCGTTATAGAAAATCTGGCATTTGCCGCACAGCTTGCCGCGGCTGACGAAATGTTCCTTATCGCCGCGCACGGATACAATCCGGCCGTTTTCGCGCAGCACTTCAATGCCGCAGGCATCGTAGCAATCGCGCGGGCAGGTGGTTTTGAGAATTTCCTTGTTCACGGCCATATCACTTCCTCCAAGCTGAAGGCCGCCAATCTAACGCTCTAATGGCCGCCTGGGAAGGCTCGCAATCAGGTGTTAAAAGATGACGATGAGCGGCGCACGAATTCTCCACACAATCGGCCATTCCAATCATTCGCTCGACAAGTTCCTGGGCCTGCTCACCGCGCATAAGATTTCAACGCTGATCGATGTGCGCTCCTGGCCATCGTCGCGCCGCTTGCCGCATTTCAACCGCGCCGCATTAGAGCAATCCGTGACGCCGGCGGGCATGCGCTATCTCTGGTTCGGCAAGGAACTGGGTGGCAAGAATGATGGCGACACGGCGGCGCCGACGTTTCGCTCCCGCATTGGCGAGCTGGCGGAATTGGCAGAGCGCGGGCGGACCGCGATGATGTGCGCCGAGGAAGACCCGTTACATTGCCACCGCAAGCATTTGCTCGCTGCGCCGCTCACCCTGCGAGGCGTCGAGATTGTGCATATCCGCAGCGACGGTCGGCTTGTTACGGACGCGGCGCTGAATGCCGATGCGGCGGCGCAACTATCTCTCTTCGCGGACGGCTAACGACCCTGATCGACCAGCTTGAAAATGGCCGAAAAGTCGAGAGATTCGTTTCCGGCGTCACAAAATTCAGCGTAAAGCCGGGCCGCTTCGGCGCCGATCGGCGTGGCGGCGCCGGCGCTTTCCGCCGCCTGCTGGGCCAGTTTGAGATCCTTGTTCATCATCGCCGCTGTGAAACCGGGCTGATAGTCACGGTTGGCCGGCGACGCCGGCACCGGCCCCGGCACCGGACAATAACTGGTCAGCGCCCAGCATTGGCCGGTCGCACTGGAAACGATATCGAACATGGTCTGGCGCTCAAGCCCCAGGCGATCGGCAAGAGCAAACGCCTCGGAGGTGACGATCATTCCGGCGGCGAGCATCATATTGTTGCAGATCTTGGCGGTTTGGCCGTTGCCCGAGGGGCCGGCATGCACCACCGTCTTGGCCATCGGTTCCAACACCGGCTCGGCGCGAGCGAAGGCGCTATCGCTGCCGCCAACCATAAATGTGAGCGCACCCGCCGCTGCGCCGGCGACGCCGCCGGAAACCGGGGCATCCACCATCTCAAGACCACGTGCCGTCGCCACCTGGCAAACTTCGCGCGCGGTCGTCACATCGATGGTCGAACAATCGATCAATAGCGTGCCTTCGACGGCACGTTCCAACACCCCGCCTGCGGCGGTATAAACGTCGCGCACATGCGCACCAGCCGGCAGCATGGTGATCACCGCGTCGCGGCCCGCCGCCGCATCACCAGGGCTCGCCGCCAACGCCGCGCCGGCACCCTTAGCTGCGTCGAGCGCCGCTTGCACAAGGTCGAAAACCGTCACCGCATGGCCCGCTTTGACCAGATTGGCGAGCATCGGCCCGCCCATATTGCCCGCTCCGATAAAGCCGATTTCAGCCATTTGTTACTCTCCTATTCAAACGTCATGTCGCCGCTTGCGGGCGGCTGGAAATAGCTTTCTATGAGATCGTCGCCGACATCTTCGAGGCGCGCCGGGAGCCATTTAGGTTGGCGGTCTTTGTCGATGATCTGGGCGCGGATGCCCTCATAGAATTCATGCGAAAAATTGCAGCGGATGGCCATGCGGTATTCGACCTTCATCGCCGCCTCAAAATCGAGATCGCCATATTGGGTCAATTGGCGGAAGGTAATTTTAAGACTGGTCGGCGATTTCTCCAGCAGGGTGGCACGGGTTTCTTCGGCCCAGGGCGTGCCTTCAGCGGCCAGATTGGCAAGGATCGCTTCAATTGATTCGGCAGTGAAACAGCGGTCCACTTCAGCCTGGCGGGCCGCCAGCGGGGCGTCTCCCGGATCGCTGCTGAAATCTGCGAGCACCGCGTCGATGGCGCTTTTGGCGCCGCCCGAGAGTTCGGCAGCGGCCAACGCGGCTTCGAACTCGGTCATGCGTGCGCTCGGCACATGATGTGTCGCAAAGCCGAGATAGAGCGCGTCGGCAACACCAATGCGCGCACCGGAGAGGCCCATATAGAGCCCCATCCGGCCGGGACAACGCGGCAGGAAATAGGTCGCGCCGACATCGGGAAAGAGGCCAATACCGGTTTCCGGCATGGCGAACAGGGCGTGCTCGCTCATCACCCGGTGCGACCCATGAAACGAGATACCCACGCCGCCGCCCATAACGACGCCGTCGATCAACGCCACATAGGGCTTGGGAAAGCGATAGACCAAAATGTTCAGGCGGTACTCTTGCTCATAAAACGTGATCGCGAACTGGCGCGCCGGATCGTTTTGCTGCTGATGCAAAAAGCGGATATCGCCGCCCGAACAGAACGGCACGCGGCCATCTTCGCGCGCCGCGCCCTTGATCGTCACGGCATGGACCGCCGGATCGACCTGCCATTCCCGTAACTGCGCGTCGAGGGCGATGGCCATGGGTTGGGTCAGGGCGTTAAGCGCTTGCGGTCGGTTTAGGGTCACGCGGGCCAAGCCGCTGTCCTGCGAAAAAACGATATCGCCGCCCGCCGCGTTTGAATCCTCTTGCGTCACGTCATCCTCTCTATTCCTGCAATAGCTTGCGCGCGATGATGACGCGCATGATCTCGTTCGTGCCTTCGAGAATCTGATGCACACGGAGATCGCGCAGATGACGCTCGACCGGGTGATCCATCAAATAGCCGTAGCCGCCAAGGAGCTGGAGGGCTTCGTTGCACACGGCAAACCCGGCATCGGTGGCAAATCGCTTGGCCATAGCGCAGGCCTGGGTTTTATCCGGCGCGCCGCTGTCGAGTTTGCTGGCGGCGTTGTAGATCATCAGACGTGCCGCTTCCAGTTCGGTCGCCATATCCGCGAGTTTAAATTGCAGCGCCTGGAATTCGGCGAGCTTGCGCCCGAACTGCTCACGTACCAAAAGATGCTGGCGCGCAATTTCTAAGCTGGCTGCCGCCGCGCCCAAGGAACAGGCGGCGATATTAATGCGACCGCCATCGAGCCCGGCCATGGCGATACGGAAACCCTGGCCTTCGGCGCCGATGCGATTGGCGAGCGGCACGCGACAATCCTCAAAATTGACCATCGCCGTCGGCTGACTATGCCAGCCCAGTTTGTTTTCCTGCGCCCCGAAGCTGAGACCGGGTGAATCCTTTTCGATGACGAGACAGGTGATGCCTTCAGCTCCCGCGCCGCCGGTGCGCACCATAGTCACGTAAATATCGGTCGACCCGGCGCCCGAGATAAACGCTTTGGAACCGTTCAGCACATAGGCATCGCCGTCTTGCACCGCTTTCGTCTTGAGGGCTGCGGCGTCCGAGCCCGAGCCCGGCTCGGTGAGGCAATAGCTGGCGAGCAGGTCCATCGAACTCAGGCCCGGCAGCAAACGCCGGCGCAGCGCGTCGTCGGCGAAGGCATCGACCATCCAAGCAGCCATATTGTGAATCGAGATATAGGCAGCTGTGGAGGCACAAGCGCCCGCCAGAGCCTCGAAAATCAGCGCCGCGTCGAGGCGTGTCAGGCCAGAGCCGCCGACATCCTCAGCGACATAGATACCGCCGAAACCGAGCGCCGCGGCCTTGTGCAAGGCCGCGACGGGGAAAATCTTGTCGCGGTCCCACGCGGCGGCATGCGGCGCAAACTCCTTGGCGGCGAATTCGCGCGCGGTTTTCTGAAACGCGGTCTGCTCGGGGCTCAATCGGAAATCCATGGCAGGCACTTTACTGGCCCGCCAAGGCGTGCGAAAGAGGCTGGAGACGATTGGTTGAAAGATGTTGATTCTGCCCCGTCCGCACGCCGACGATTCTCAGACCGAGAGTGATGGCGCGGACGAAGCGCATACCAAATCAAGAGGAGCCTTCATGGCCAACTTTCCCGGAACATACGGCCGTTATCCGGCGACACGTCTCAGGCGCAATCGGCGCTACGAATGGTCGCGCCGCCTGATGGCGGAGAATGTGCTGACCCCGGGCGATCTGATCTGGACCGTATTCGTGCGGCCCGGCCAAGGCGAATCCGAGCCCGTACCCTCGATGCCGGGGGTCGAGCGGGTGTCTCCGGATGTATTGGCAGAGCGGGCGCGTGAAGCTTATTCGCTCGGCATCCCGGCGCTCGCCGTTTTTCCGCAAACCCAGCCGGAGCGTAAGACACCGGACGGCGACGAGGCGCTCAATCCGGACAATCTGGTGTGCCAGGCAGTACGCGCGGTGAAAGACGCGGTGCCGGAGATGGGCGTGGTCTGCGACGTGGCGCTCGATCCCTATACCAGCCATGGCCAGGACGGCCTGGTGCGGGACAGCTATGTGGTCAATGACGAAACGGTCGAGATACTGTGCCGCCAAGCGCTTAATCAGGTCGCAGCAGGCTGCGATGTGATCGCGCCGTCCGATATGATGGACGGGCGCATCGGCGCGCTGCGCAAGGCGCTCGACGCCGCCGGTCATGAAAAAGTGCTCCTGCTCTCTTATGCCGCCAAATATGCCAGTGTGTTCTATGGCCCGTTTCGCGATGCGGTGGGCTCGTCCACCTCTCTCGGCGAGGGCGACAAGCGCACCTATCAGATGGATCCAGCCAACACCGACGAAGCACTGCGCGAAGTTGCTCTCGATATCGAAGAGGGTGCCGACATGGTGATGATCAAGCCCGGCATGCCCTATCTCGATATCGTGCGCCGGGTGAAGGAGACGTTCGCCATGCCGACTTACGTCTATCAAGTCTCGGGCGAGTACGCGATGCTGATGGCGGCAGGCGAAAAAGGCTGGCTCGACGGCGAAGGCGCGATCATGGAATCGCTGCTCGGCTTCAAGCGCGCCGGGGCCGACGGCATTCTCACCTACGCCGCCGTCCGCGCGGCGAAAACGCTAAACGGCTAGGCGCGCAACCAGTCGGTGACGGCGGCGATCTGCTCGGCCACCATCAGCGACGGCGTGTGGCCGATGCCGGGATATTCGATGACTTCTGCGCCGCCTTGGCGCATCTCCGTCGCCGTTTCGGCCGACAGAATCTTCGATTCGCCGCCGCGCAATGCCAGCACCGGGCATTCGATGCGCCGCCACCACGGCCACAGCTCGATATCGCGCATCGGACCATGGGCGCGCAGGGCCTCGCCGATTGCCGGGTCGTGATGATAAGCGAAACCGTCATCGTCGCGCCGGCGCAGGCTGTGCAGCGTGAGATGCATCCAGGTCTCATCGCTCAATTCGCCCCATTCGGCGCAGACCTGCCTTTGATATTGCTCCGCTGTCTCGAGACCCTCGAAATTAGGCGCCCGCCCGACGCGATCGGCGATCGGTTCCATGCCGCTCGCCGGCAGGAACGGGCCGATGTCATTGAGCACCAAGCGCCGCACCAAACTGCGCGCCACGGCATCTTCATCGCCGGCGATCAACATGCCGAGCGAGCCGCCAAGAGAGGTGCCGATCCAATCCACTTCAACCAGTTTAAGCGAGGCCAGCAGGCCGCGAATATCCGAGATATATGTGGCCGGCGTATACCCGCTCACCTCACGCAGCCAATCACTTTCGCCGCGCCCCGCAAGGTCGATGCAGAGCACCCGGTGGCTGTCGCCGAGTGCCTCGGCGAAGGCATCAAAATCGCGCGCGTTGCGCGTCATGCCATGCACACATACCGCGACGCGCGGATTCTCCGCCTCGCCCCACTCGGTGTAGGACAAGCGACGAAAGGTGCCGAGCCGATCGGTGTGACGGTCTGAGATTTGAAAAACATTCTTTTGCATGGTGCAGAATTTCCTAAATGCAGGGGCGCGCCAGATCGGCGAATAGCGTGTATCATCCCGGCCAGAATTTCTAAAGCAACAAGGATAAAGATTTGATATGGCGGTTCCTGGGCCCCTCAACGGCATAACGATCATCGACCTCACGCGGGTTCTCGCGGGGCCCTATTGCACCATGGTGCTGTCCGATCTCGGCGCCCGCGTGATCAAGGTAGAGATGCCGGAAAAAGGCGACGATGCGCGCGCCTTCGGCCCGTTCATCAAGAACAAATCGGCCTATTTCATGTCAGTCAACCGGGGTAAGGAGAGCCTCGCTCTGAACCTTAAGGACGATGCCGACCGCAAGATTTTCGAGGCCCTGTTAGAAGATGCAGACATCCTGGTTGAGAATTATCGCGGCGGTACCATGGAGCGCCTCGGCTATGGCTGGGAGAGCCTGCATCCGCGCTATCCGAGGCTGATCTATGCTGCCTGTTCAGGCTTCGGCCACACCGGCCCCTACGCAGAGCGCCCAGCTTACGACATGGTGGTGCAGGGATTAGGCGGCGTGATGAGCCTGACCGGCCACCCCGGCGGGCCGCCAACGCGGGTCGGCACCTCGATCGGCGATATCACTGCAGGGCTGTTCACTGCAATCGGCATTTCGAGCGCGCTGCATCACCGCACGACCAGCGGAGAAGGCATGAAAATCGATGTCGCCATGCTCGATTGCCAACTGGCCATCTTGGAAAACGCCCTGGCGCGCTATTTCGCCACCGGGGAGGTGCCGGGCCCGCTCGGAGCGCGCCATCCTACAATCGTCCCCTTCCAAAGCTATGAGACGGCGGACGGCCATGTCATCATCGCCGCGGGCAATGACGCGTTGTTCGCCACATTATGCCAAGCCCTGGCCCGCCCCGAGCTCGCCAGTGAAATGCGGTTTCAGGACAATGCGGCGCGCGGCGAGCATGTGGAGGAACTGCGTGTGGCGTTGGAGGCCGTGTTGAAACAGCAGCCGACAGAGTATTGGCTGGACATACTCACCAAAGCCGGCGTACCGGCGGCGCCAATTAACAATGTCGAACAAGTATTGAATGATCCGCAAATCGCCGCCCGCAATATGGTGATCAAAACCAACGACCCGCACGTCGGTACTCTGAACATGGCGGGCAACCCAATCAAGCTGTCGGCCTTCGATGATCCGACCAGCCGCGAGCCCGCGCCCGACCTTGACCAACACCGCGCCAGCATCTTGGGCGGCCTAAAGGCCAATATCTTGAGCGACCTCAAGGAGTGACACCACGCCATGGCCAGAAAGCGTAAACGCAAGGGCCAATTCGGCTTGCGAAGCCGGCGCAGAGGATTTCGCTGGTGGTGGCCGTTCGGCGGATTGGGCGCCCTTATTGTGCTCGTTATCATTGTTCTCGCGGGGGGATATATTTGGTTGCGCGGTTCCCTCCCCGAGATTGAGGGCGAGGTGCAACTCGCCGGCCTAAAGGGCCCGGTGGAGGTGATCCGCGACGCCCATGCAATCCCGCATATCTATGCCGAATCCGTCGAAGATGCGGCGTTCGCGATGGGCTTCGTCCATGCCCAAGACCGGCTGTGGCAGATGGAGTTTCAACGCCGCATCGGCGCCGGGCGGCTATCCGAAATGTTCGGCGAAGAATCGCTTGGTTACGATCGCTTCTTTCGCACCCTTGGCGTCTACCGCGCAGCGGAGCGGACATTAGAAAATCTCGATACCACCACGCAGGATATTTTTAAGGCATATTCGGCCGGCGTGAACAGTTTTCTGGCCACCCGCGAAGGGCCGCTGCCGCTTGAATTTTTGCTGATTTCGCACGAGCCTGAGCCATGGCGGCCGGCCGACAGCATTGTCTGGATGAAGATGATGGCGTGGGACTTGGCCGGAAATGCCCTGGATGAGGCACTGCGCGCGCGCATGGCGAAATTGCTCGACGCGGGCCAAATCGCTGAGCTCTGGCCGGGTTATCCGGAGGACGGCCCGGCGGTGTTAGAAAGCCAGGCGTTGCCCGACCTGCCATGGGAAGCGCTTGCCGCCCTCCTGCCGCCGCGCCCGCCTGACGGCCTGGGCTCCAACAACTGGGTGCTCTCTGGCGAGCATACCAAGAGCGGCAGCACGCTCCTCGCCAACGATCCGCATTTAGGCCTGCAAATCCCAAGCCTTTGGTATCTTGCCCATCTAAGTGCGCCGGGCTTGGATGTTGCCGGCGCCACGTTGCCGGGCTTGCCAATGCCGGTGCTTGGGCGCACGCCTAATTTCGCCTGGGGTTTCACCAATACCAATCCCGACGTGCAGGACCTTTTTATCGAGCGCCTGCATCCGGACGACTCTAAAAGATATCTTATTCCGGGCGGCAGCGCGCCGTTTGAGATGCGCCAGGAAACCATCCGCGTCAAAGACGGCGATAATGTGGAGCTTAACGTGCGCGAGACGCGCCATGGCCCGATCGTTTCCGATATCATCGGCGGCAGCAGCGACTTTCTCCCCGCCGGACATGCCATCGCGTTCGCCTGGACGGCGCTCCGTGACGATGACCTCAGCGCGCAAGCGGCGGCACGCATCGGAATGGCCGAGGATTGGGGCAGCTTCACCGCCATCCTGCGTGACTTCCACGCGCCGCAGCAAAATATCGTGTTTGCCGATATTCACGGCAATATCGGTTATATAGCGCCCGGCCGGGTGCCGATTCGACGCTCCGGCAACGGCTGGATGCCAGCAAAAGGCTGGACCGGCGAGCAAGACTGGGTGGGGTTCATCCCCTATGCCGGTTTACCGCGCCTGTTTAACCCGCGCTCCGGAAAAATCGTCACGGCCAACAACAAAGTTGTCGGGCCGCACTATCCTTATTACATCACGCGCGACTGGTCGCCGCCGCATCGCGCGCTGCGAATAGACTCGCTGCTCGGCGAAACGGATGCGCACGATAGCAAGAGCTTCGCCGCGATCCAGGCGGATACGGTCTCCCTCGCGGCAAAATCATTGTTGCCGCGGCTCCTTGCGTTGGTGCCGCCCGGTGGCGAAGCGGCACAAGACGCGGTGATCCGGCTGGCAGCGTGGGATCATGTCATGGCCGCCGAGCGCGCCGAGCCGCTGATCTACATGACGTGGCTAAGAGAATTGATGCGCGTTCTCTTCGCCGACGAACTGGGTACGACATTTCGCGATTATTTCACGATCCGCGAGAACGCCATTTTGGCCGCCCTGAAACCCGGCGCCGCCTGGTGCAACGATACGGCAACCGCGGCAGAAGAGGATTGCGCTGCCGCCGCCGGCACCGCCTTAAACCAAGCACTCGATTATCTGGCCACGCGCTACGGCGACAATATGGACTCCTGGGCATGGGGCAAGGCACACTTCGCCCATAGTGATCATGAAGTATTTGGCCGTGTCCCGGTGATTGGCAAGTTGTTTGAAGTCCGTTTGGCCAATGGCGGTTCACGCAATACGGTCAACGCAGCCGGGTTCACAGTGCGCGACGAAGAGGAACCGTTTGTGCAAAATCACGGTCCGGCATATCGCGCAATTTATGATATGGACCCGCTCGGACAATCGCTATTTATTCAAAACACCGGCCAGTCCGGCAATCCGCTTTCATCCCACTACCGGGATTTCGCCGAGAAGTGGCGCGACGGCGAATATGTCCCGCTTTTGATGAATCGGGCCGAGATTGAATCCGCCAGCATCGGCACCCTCCGCCTCACACCGCGCCAATAGAGCGCCATAACAAGGCGCAAGCTGTTGCGGCGCTAGGCTTCCAGAATATCGTGGTTAACCGTTTTTTCACCCTGTCGGCAGTAAGTTAAGCCGTCAAACGATCTCGGCGTGCGCCACAAGGCGGCGGGCGCGGGGAATTGATTGAAGCGGGGTGAGTTTGAATGCTGTTAATTGCTGGCAGCTTGATCGTTATCGTTTGCGTCCTTGGCGGCTTCATTATGATGGGCGGCCATATTGCGATTCTGATGCAACCGGTCGAATTCATCATCATTGTCGGCGCGTCGGTCGGCGCCTTCCTCATCGCCAATCCCAAGACGGTCATCATAGCCTGCTTCAAGGCCACGCTGAGCTTATTGAAACCGCCCCGTCACAACAAGGCGAGCTTTCTCGAATTGTTCACGCTACTCTACGCGGTATTCAAACTGGTACAGATGAAGGGCATGTTGGCGCTTGAGCAGCATGTCGAGAACCCTTCGGAAAGCGACCTGTTTCAGTAATTTCCCAAGTTTTACAAGGACTAAACCGCCGTCACTTTCCTCTGCGACTATATCCGCCTCATGACTCTGGGGTCGGATAAGGCGCATGAAATGGAAACATTGATGGACGAAGAGATCGAGACGCACCACAACGATCAACTCGAAATCTCTGAAGCCATTAACAAGGTCGCCGAAGCCATGCCGGCGCTGGGCATTGTCGCAGCGGTGCTGGGTGTGATCCATACCATGGGCTCGATCACCGAACCGCCAGAAGTACTCGGCCACCTCATCGGCGCGGCGCTGGTCGGGACTTTCCTCGGCGTTTTGCTGTCCTACGGATTCGTCGGCCCGATCGCGTCGGCGATCAAGGGCCGCTCCAACACGGACACCAAATATTTTGTCTGCATGAAGGCCGGTCTCCTTGCCTATATGCAAGGTTACGCGCCAGCGGTCAGCGTGGAATTCGGACGCAAGACGCATATGCCCATGAGCGGCCGTCATTCTACGATGTCGAAGAGGCGGTCGCCGAACTGCCCGCGACATAGGCCAACGCCATGGCCACCAATGTCAATGAACTGATCTTCATCAAGAGGGTCAAAAAGAAGGCCCATGTGCACGCCCACGGTGGCGCGTGGAAAATCGCTTACGCCGATTTCGTAACCGCCATGATGGCGTTTTTCCTGCTCATGTGGCTGTTGAACGCAACGACTGAAGACCAGCGGACGGCCATTTCCAACTATTTTGCTCCCGCCAGCGTCAGCGTATCGACGAGCGGCGCGGGCGGCGTCCTGGGCGGCCGCACGCTAGACAGCGAAGGTGCGATGATCTCGAATTCGTCACAGCCCGGCCTCATTCTCGGCATTCGCGTGCCCGTCTTCACAGGTGCCGACGGCGATACCGATGAAGAATGGAGTGAGGGGGAAGGTGCGTTCGTCCAGCACGGGCCGGTCGCGGAACACGACTTCGAAGGCGC
>Ga0114996_10003120_pt1 | contig 20841 bp, 17 predicted proteins | sample ArcticOcean_MG_C_4_FD_87039 | JGI IMG/M metagenome (GOLD analysis project Ga0114996, IMG submission 87039) | Marine microbial communities from western Arctic Ocean - ArcticOcean_MG_CB4_134 | ecosystem: Environmental > Aquatic > Marine > Oceanic | place: Arctic Ocean: Canada Basin | collected... | reverse complement strand
TAACCTATTCTGCGGCGAAGTGGGCAATTGTCGGGATGACCAAGTACCTTGCGGTTTACTTTGCAACACGCGGCATCCGTGTCAATTGCTTAAGCCCAACAGCCGTTTACAATGATCACCCAGAGGCATTTGTTGAAAAGCTTACTAATATCATTCCAATGAATCGCATGTCGCATATTGATGAATATAAGGGCGCCATTGTATTCCTCTGTTCTAATGCTAGCAGTTATATGACTGGAGAAAATCTTGTCATCGATGGTGGAAAGAGTGTTTGGTAGAGGAGATAACAGCGAAATTCATCTTTCGATGAACTATGTTAAAAAAGGATGGGGATATGAAAGGTGGATTGTAAATAAACCTGAATATTGTGGCAAGTTGTTATATTTTGAAACAGGCAAGAGGTGTTCTTGGCACTACCATGTGCTTAAGGATGAAGTTTTTTATTTACAGTCGGGAAAAATGATGATATATTACTCAGATGAAAATGATATATCAAAGGCTAAACAGAAAGTATTGAGATCCGGAGAAAATTTTCATGTATATCGAGGCCTCCGTCATCAAATGGTTGCCTTAGAAGACTCAGAATTATTTGAATTTTCAACACAACATTTTGATAGTGATAGTTATAGGATTTTAAAAGGGGATTAAATGACAAAAGTACATAAGAACATCCAACACTGTAGAGTATGCGGTTCAGCGGATTTGACCGAGGTGGTAAGTATTGAAGAACAATATCTATCGCCCACGTTTGTTGAGACCAACGAAAATAATCCCCTAGCAGATATACGAGTGCCACAAACCCTTGTACTGTGTGATAGAAGCAACAATACTAATGCCTGCGGCTTGTTACAACTTAAGGAAACCGTAGAACCTGATTACTTGTATCGTGAATATTTTTATCGCTCTTCTGTGAGTGATACAATGCGTAAAGATTTGAAAAATGTTGTTGATGACGTTGTAGAAAGAGTACATTTAGAAGATAACGACATTGTGGTTGATATTGGTGCAAACGATTGCACAATGATTGGGTATTTTCCTTCTGATTTAACACGCATTGGGGTCGAGCCAGCCCAAAATATTTCTTGGGAAGGTGTAGCGCCAAGCATTAAAATTGTTAATAACTATTTTTCACAAGATGTGTTAAGCGGTATATTAGAAGACAAGAAGGTTAAGATTTTCACTTCTTGTGCAATGTTTTATGACCTAGATGATCCAAATAGTTTTGTATCCGATGTTAAGTCATTGCTCCACGAAGAGGGAGTATGGTGCATTCAGTTAAGCTATCTGCCCTTAATGTTGAAGAATATAAACTTTTATGATATTTGTAATGAGCATTTGGAGTATTATTCCCTGCATACATTGAACTATCTAATGAAACAAAATGGATTAGAAATTTTTGATGCTGCTGAAAATGATGTTAACGGCGGAAGTATCCGCGTTATGATTACACATCTTGACCGTAAAATTGAAAAGACCGATAGCTTTAAAGAACTAATAGATATTGAAAAGACAATGAATCTATTTGATAAGAAAACATACACCGATTTTCACGAAGAGATTTTAAGCTTAAAAAATAAAATTAAGAATACCATTGGTGTTGAAATTAAAAACGGGAACACTGTTCTCGGCTTAGGCGCATCAACAAAGGGAAATATGCTTTTGCAATTATTTGGAATTGGAAAAGAGACTATTCCATATATAAGTGAGCGTAACCCTGAAAAAGTTGGGTTAAAAACCCTCGGCACCGATATAGAACTAATTTCAGAAGAGCGCGCACGAGAACTAAACCCCAGCTATATGCTTGTCTTACCATGGTATTTTAAAAGCGAGATTGTAGCCAGAGAAAAAGAATACATTTTAAATGGTGGCAAACTGCTTTTTCCAATGCCGTATCCACATGTCGTTCATAAAGACGGAGAGACAAAATTATGAAAGTTGTCGTCACGGGCGGAACTGGCTTTGTCGGTAAAAGGCTTAAGAAGATCAAGCCAGATTGGATTTATCTATCATCAAAGGATTATAATCTGGTTTCAACGAAAGATTGTCAAATGATGTATCGGGATATAGAGCCAGATGCAGTCGTACATATGGCCGGCAAAGTTGGAGGAATTAAGGCAAACAATTCAAGCCCCGCCGAGTTTTATTATTTAAATACAATGATTAATACAAACGTTGTTCATCAAGGATACCTTCACGGCGTCAAAAGAATATTGGCCGCTTTAAGCACGTGCACATTTCCAAACATAGCGAAAGAGTATCCGTTGACCGAAAAGGATATTTTATCTGGCCCGCCGGAAAAGACCAACCTTTCCTATGGCTATTCTAAACGCTCTTTGTATATTCAAATAGATTCATATAGAAAACAATATGGACTTGATTACTCAACATTCTGCCCATCTAACATTTATGGTCCAGAGGACAACTTTGATTACGATAGTTCCCATTTTGTCCCGGCCTTGATTAGAAAGTTTCATGAAGCATCCGACAGAGATATTTTAGAATTTTGGGGAACAGGCAAAGCCCTAAGACAAGAAATATATGTGGACGATCTGGCAAAAATAATTCCAATATTACTAGAGAAACATCATAGCGACGTACCTGTAATTGTTAGCCCACACGAGAACTTTTCGATATTAGAAATGATCAATATATTAAGAGAACAACTTAACAAAGACATTCAAATAAAGTTTAATGATAAGCTGGACGGCCAGTTTAGAAAAGACGGCAGCAATGAATATTTGTTAAACCTGATCGGCGATTTTGAATTTACCCCGTTTGCTGAGGGCGTTAAAAAGGTATACGAATGGTACGAAGAAAACAGAGGTGTCAATGGCGAATAAAACAGCGCTAGTTACAGGAGTAACTGGACAAGACGGTTCTTATTTGGCCGAATTATTATTAGAAAAAGGATACAAAGTTGTAGGAGTCAAAAGAAGAACCTCCACAATATCCACCGGCAGGATCGACCACATATTTAGTCACCCAAACTTTGAGCTTTGTTACGGCAACATGACTGACTCTGGAGCGATATATAGGTTGTTACTTGAACACAAACCAGATGAAATTTATAATTTGGCTGCACAGTCACATGTCAGGGTTTCTTTCGAGACTCCAGAGGAAACAGCCGACATTGTTGCTATGGGTACCTTAAAGTTGTTAGAAGCAGTTAGAAACATTTGCCCGAATATCAAGGTATATCAAGCATCGTCATCAGAAATGTTTGGAGACAACCCAACCCACCCACAAAACGAAACAACACGTTTGATGCCGGCCAGTCCGTATGCATGTGCAAAGGTATTCGCGCACAACATATGCAGAAATTACCGCGAAAGCTACGATATGCATATTTCTAGTGGAATTCTTTTTAACCATGAGTCCCCGCGCCGCGGCGAAACGTTTGTAACACGCAAGATTACACAGGCTTCCGCCAAGATTAATTTAGGCCTACAAGATAAGTTATATCTTGGGAACTTGGATGCAAAAAGAGACTGGGGTTTTGCCGGAGATTATGTGGAAGTCATGTGGCTCATGCTGCAACAAGAAATTCCAGATGACTATGTAATAGCTACAGGCGAGACACATACCGTAAGAGAATTTTTAGAGGAAGTATTCACACATGCTGGCTTAAACATAGAAGATCACGTTGAGATTGATGAACGACTATTTAGACCACACGAGGTGCCCCTATTGCTTGGAGACGCAACCAAGGCAAAAAACAAACTAGGTTGGGAACCAAAGGTAAAATTTAAAGAATTGGCAAGAATGATGTATGATGAAGATCTAAAGGCGTTCACCAAATGAACCACAAAATAGGTGACCTTATCAAGTGGCAGGGTGTATATGATGACTATATCGTAAAAGACACGGGCCTAGGTATAATAATGGGAATAAAAGAATATAAATATGAAAAAAACAAATATCTTGTATATGATGTATACAGAACCAAACACAAAGACATTTTGTCTCTAGGTGACGAACACCTAGAAAAAACATAAAAGGAGAAAAAATGCAATTATCAAACCAAGCACTCGGCGCCATTATGATGGCACTACAGGAATCTTTGATGACTCAGACAGATATTGTACCTGTTTTGAAAGGATTCAAGTTAGAAGATGGCGGCACCGATGGCTTAATCGTTAAGAACCCGCCAACTGTGCGAATATCTAACGATGAAAAAATAACCGACGAAGAATTAAAAGCTTTAGCAGAGCAGTAGCATATGCCAAGATATCGCTATGAATGCGGAAAATGTGCCCGTATATCTATAATTTTTCACACCCTTAAAGAAAAGGTAATAGATTGTTCTATCTGCGGAGAAAAGAACAGTTTACATAAATTATTAAGCGTCCCTATTATACAAAAACTCAACGTTCAAGAAGAAGAGCAACAAACGGGCGACTTGACAAATGAAAAGATAGAAGAAAATCGCGAAATTCTAAAAAAACAAAAAATGGAAATGAAAGAAAAAAATTATGACAAGACTTGAAATAGTACTTTCGGCAATCTTAGTTGTGTCAGTTATATTAAACATTGGCCTCTTTATCTACACTCGTGCTGTAGTGATACGCCTCCTTGCTATAGCAGATGAATTATGGGATTTGCAACAAATGATTGATTCATTTGCCGAGCACCTTAATCAAGTATACGAACTTGAGATGTTCTATGGAGATCAAACGCTTGAGAATTTATTGAATCATGCGAACTCTTTTAATGAACAACTAGAAACATTTGAGCACATATACACACTAACGGAAGAAGAAAATGACAATACTGAAACGAAAGCCACAACCGGTGACGAGACGTAAAAAAAATCACTATTTTACGAAAGACCACGAAAACGCAATAGTTGCTTATACTAAGACAAACTGCAAACGTGAAAGAACAGAATTATACATTAACTGGATACAACCAGCTTTTAATGAAATGGTTGATAAAATTGTTTTTACATATAAATTTACGAATTTGCCAAACATTGATTATTTGCGTGATGAATGTAAAATATGGCTAATGACCGTTTTGGACAAGTTCGACCCATTGAAAGGGTCGAAGGCGTTTTCATATTTTTCGGTGATTACAAAGAACTGGTTTATTCATAAAGTTAAAAAACAACAAAAGAGAAACCGCCGCGAAATTGATTACGACAACATATCCAAATCATACGAAGAAGAATACCTATCGACAAATGAATCATATATATCCAACCGTGAAGAAGAAGAATTTTGGAATCGATTTTATGAAGAAATAAAATCGTGGGACGCATCCCAGATGAAAGAAAACGATTTAAAAGTATATCAAGCAATTATTGTGCTTTTTGAATCGAAAGAGGATATTGAGATTTTTAACAAGAAAGCTATTTATCTATACTTAAGGGAAATCACAGGGTTGAATACAAAACAGATTGTGAATTCTCTTAAGAAGTTTAGAAAGAAATATTCATTCTTTAGACAAAATTGGGAAAACGGAGCTTTATGAAGAATAATAATTTAAGCGGCTTAATCGACGAAGCCCTAGAGAATATTCGAAATGACAGAAGATCCGCCCAAGAATTTCTGAATGAAATTGCAAATCAAATTGCAATGGATGCCGAGCAAAATAGAAGCCTAAGTCCGGTTGCAGCCAAACACGTCGAAACAATGCAGCGATCAAACGAGCAGTTAGTTAAACTGATATCGCTACAACAAAAAAATCAAAATGTATCCATTGAGCTTTCTGACGAAGACAAGAATCAACTTTTTGATATGATTCAGGTTTCTGGAGAACACGAAGGTGGCAAATAAAGATTTATATGATTGGACTTCGTTTACCGATAATGAAGACTCACTAAGTCTAATTGGGCACATGATTCGTTGGGGTCTCGCTCCCGAGAAGTATAGGGATAAAGATACTTTTAAGGCAGTAGCCCTCTCAGACTCATATGAGTTGGCTTCTAATGAGGCCATGGCAATTGATGGTGGTTCAACCAACCCCGAAGGCGGATCGTCTTCTCGTCTTGCCTTTAAAGGTCGTATTATAGGAGACAACTCGCCACACTCGTTTCTTCCCAACCCCTGCGACCCGGGCTGGTCAGGAAATACAGAATCCACCTGGAGAACTATAAGTTTACACACTACGTTTTTAGATACATCGACAACAAAAGTAACCCCCGTTACAAGAGGCGATATTGTTCTGGTTAAGTTGAAAAGATCCGGCCCAGCTTATAATTTAGAGTATGGCACTTTTGAAGAACTAATTAGCATAGAAGACCCCACCGCCGGCGCAAATGAGGAGTGTTCCGCTTTGGTAGACTTATTTGGAGCTATAGCTCATACAGCATTTAATGTTGGAACATCATCGCCAGTTCGTACCGGCGGCCCACCAGTCCCGCCTGGTGAAAAATACTCTCCTGACAGTCCTCGCGCCGGCCTTGACCGCAGCAAAACGAAGTGTGGCGCGCAAAGCAAAGCAACCGCAGAAACAAAAGCATTCTTTTCGGCAGTTCAACCAAAGGAGTTTGATGATATCAGACAGGTCGCAATGTTTGGTAAAAATAATTGGAGATATCAGCAGCCCGATCTCGGAGAGTTGGCGAATTTCATATTAAACAAGGGTGTCAAGAGAGTTATAAGACTTAACGGTAATAGTAGTGGCGATTTAAAATATAGCTACGACTCTCAAACTGGTCTTTGTGTTGGAACAGATTTAGAAAAACAATTTTGTCAATCCCTTGACCCTACGGTCGAGGTTAAGAAGGTTAGTGCCCATGCTGGGTTCCAAATCGGCAAAGGATACACAAAAAGTATTGAGCAGTGTAACGAATGGTTTGATTTGGGTGATACCTTAATACACTGTACTCATGGTGCTGATCGGACAGGTTTTACTGTAGCCGCGTGGCTAAAAAAACAAGCAGAAAACAGTGTAGACGGTTTCGCAACACTACCCGCCGGCGGCAGATACAATGGTGGCTATCCGGGCGGCGGTGTTGCGACGAACGGCGAGGCTCTATGGGATTATACCACATCATATAACTCGTGGAAGACGACCATATGCAAGAATGCCGATCTGGGTTACGTGGCGTATTTAGACGGCTTTTACAATGCCAAAGATTTTTGTGAATTCGGAGACCGCGCCACAACTTGTGAGGCCTGTAAGTCAGGACACTTTAAGGCAGTATGGGTCATAGGAGCCACACTGGACCCAAACAGCCCAGACTGGGAGACAATGCGAAATAAAGGCTACTGGGAGTACACCGATAAGGCCAAAACCAAGTGGAGATGGAGATTCAAGAAGAGCGGCGGTGATTAAGAAATGAGGATAAAACTGTAATGTCTAGAGAAAAAATTGATTGGTCAACGTTTAGTGACAATGTGGGTTCGCTTGATCTTTTTGGAGTAACGTTACGTAAAAGTATGAGTTCTGATTCATATGCTGGCAAAACTCGTTTCAAGGCCCGGGCTCTAACCGATATGTATGAACTATCTTCAAATGAGGTAATGGCTATTGACGGTGGTTCCACTGGCGCAGATGGCAGCCAAAGATGGGCTTTTAAAGGAAGAATAATAGGAGAAAACTCACCACATTCGTTCATTCCTGATCCTTGTGATCCTTCTCTTACACAAGATCAAAACACGTCATATAGACAGATCACCCTGCACACCACCTTCTTAAGCAACACAGCCGGCGCCGGAGAGAATGTAACGCGCGGAGATATTGTTGTAGTAGAGATAGATAGATCTGATTATTCATATAATTTAGAATATGGTAGGTTTATATCCATTAGCTCCCACGAAACCCCATCAAGCGATGCGGGCTCGGAGTGCTCGAATCTTATAGGACTTGTAGGAGAATGGGGAGGTCCACCTCAAGCCACTCAACAAGCTCCGGCCGTTGGACAGGATATCGCCCCGGGCCCAGGACCAAGCGCCGTTAAAGGCTCAGTCCCATCTGGTAACTTGAGTTTTACTTTAGCAGAATTAAAGACTCTTGTCCCAGCGCTTAAACCATTGCTAGACTTAATTGCTTCAACAGAGGGTGGTAAAGGTACCGCAGGATATAGCGCAGTCAATAATGGTACTGCGCCAAAGTCCGGCAGAAAGCGCATGGGTTTCACCACGTCTCTGCTGCCTGAAAAGGCAATGACCAGCATGACTGTTCGAGAACTCATGAAGTATATGGTACCGCACGACAAATGTCCGGAATGCAAAGGTGAATCAGGCTTTTTTGTTTGGATAGGTAAGAAGCCCAAGTGCCCGGCCGACAACCCGGATTGTGACGACACTCGCAATTGGAATGAGACCGATCCATTCTTTGCTACCGGTAGATATCAGCTGATCCCAAAGACAGCCGGTTGGTATTCAAACGTCATAGGTATAGACGGATATCTGACTGCAGAGAACCAAGATGCCGTCGGCGCCGCCCTGGCATTAATGAAGAGACAAACTTTGGGCAAATATCTTCTTGGCAAAACAGACAGCGAAGTCGACGCTTTGAACCAACTAGCAATGGAGTGGGCATCTTTTCCTATTTATACTGCCGGCGGAAAAAGCGGAAAGTGCATAGCAGGTCAGAGTCATTATTGCGGTGATGGAACCAACAAAGCCCACCATCAGTTGAGCAACGTTCTGAGAACAATACGCAACGTTAGGGTAAAAGTGCAGGGTACCCCAGCAGCTGTGGCAGTGCTAGAAGCTAACACGTCTTATACCGCAGTTGTTTAATTAGGAAACAAGTTATGTCTAGAGAAAAACACGATTGGACAACATTTACAGGTGACACAGAGTCAACAGATCTATATGGCAACGCTTTTCGTAGGGCCCTTAAAGCCGACACATATAACGGTAAAACGGTATTTAAGGCTGTGGCCTTGACTGACATGTTCCCTTTATCGTCTAATGAAGCCATGGCAATTGATGGTGGTTCAACTGGTGCTAGCGGTAAAGAAAGGTATGCGTTTAAAGGCCGGATCATCGGCGCGAATTCTCCGCATTCGTTTCTTCCAGATCCTTGCGATCCATCATTCGTTCCAGATAATAACGCGGCATATAGAACGATAGCTCTGCATACAACATTTATTAGTACAAATGTTATCGAAGTTGACCCGGTTACTCGTGGTGATATTGTGCTTGTTGAATTAGAAAAAACCGATCTAGCATACGATCTTGAACATGGCAGATTTTTGAGCATCACTAGTCAAGAAGCCCCGACTGATACAATCGAAACACAATGCTTTTCTCTTAAAGATCTTATTGGTGGTTGGTCTGGCCCCACTGCCAGCCCGGTATCGATCGGTTCTCAAGCCGCGGCAAGCACCGGAAAAGGCGCCAGATTTGAATGTGGTGGAGGCCCGACCCAAACGCAGAAGAGCAAGGGCATCACAACTCGACACCCTGTGCCAGCCGGCGGGTGTGGACCCAAAGATGATCCTACATTTGCAAAATGCAGCGATTCGGTATATCCAAATTTGCCAACTAAAGCAACCACGTGGAACAGCTACACCGCAGAAGAAGTTGTTCAGGCTATAAAAGCGACATCTCATTCTGTGAATATTCAGAAAGTTATGTATGCATACACGAAAAAAGAGCAATGGAAGAACGGGAAGTTTAGCTACCCCGGGAACAATTCAAGTGGTATACAGCTAGATAATCGCTCCGGGTTTGCCGGAACCACCGAAGCTGATTATGACTATCAGACATGTTTTCGCGACAGCGGCGGAGAACAAAGAATATTCGCTGGGTTTGATACACTAACGAGGTCGATGGAAGTTTTTGGGAGGATAGTAAAAGGGAAGGCAAAATCCTATTACCCTTTGTCGGCCGATGTAACCGGCGCGCAATTAGAATCTGACACAGACAATTTGGCGTGGAATTATTATAGGAATTGGCGTTACTTGCTGACAGACGCTCAAGCAACCGAATTGTATGACACAGGCAAAACAAAAAAAGGTGACGAGATTCTAGAGGGAAACATTTCCGGCGCAAAAAACACTTTTAGAGCAGCATTAAGTGAATTTAACTCAGCGTAGAGTTATTCCACCAAGGATAAAAAAACCTAATAATTTAAACAAGTAATAATTATAAACTATAATATTTATTACCAGGAGTATGTATGGGAATAGGAAATGATGACAAACAAAAACTTAAGGGCCCTTCTAATGCAGAACGGGCCGCGGCAGCAGTTGAATATGTAAAAGAGACCCAGGATCCGGACACGGAAGCAGAAGTTGCTGCAGAACGTGCCAGGGTGGGGGTTGTGGGCGAAGCCGGCGGCGACCCACGAGGTATCGATCCTCGCCTTAAAGATGCACAGCAATTGCCTCCAAAGAGCGGTCTTTACCATTCAATTCTTAAATCTGATAATATTGTTGGTTCAACTGGCGGAGTTAATTATATAAAAGCTCAAAATGAGAGAGTCATGACCAGCATGGGTGCATGGATTGTGTTAGGAACCGATCGGCCAAATTCTCTTAGGTCTGGCTATGGCGCCTGGGGTGCCGACAAGGCCGCCTCAATTGATTTAGTGGTCGGCAGGCATGCTTCCACTAGAGAGGGCAAAGGTCCCAAATCCCCATCATGGATCAATAATGATTTTGCGGCCGATGCTGCACGCATTTATATTTCTCAATTGGCCGATATTGATCGTTATTTTGGTCTTGCTCGCGGAGTCTCCCCACAATCTATTGCGCGCTCAGCGGTAGCCATCAAAGCTGATGCTGTGAGACTTATAGGACGAGAGGGTGTTAAAATAGTCACTGGCGGTTCTCAAGATGTTGAAGGTTGGACTTCTGGCGAACCAACTTCTCATGGCGGAAAAATAGTTCAGCCGGCACCAGCTATTGAATTAATCGCAGGGAATAAGATTACAAATCGAAAGTTCCAGCGCATAGACCCACCTCGCAAAGAAACAGTCCCAGGATTGCAGGGAGTAGCGTTAGGTTACAATACCAGAGATGCTATGCGAGAGCTAGCTGACATTTTGGATCAAACGATAGGAGCCTCCAATACCATGGCCGAGATTCTAGTGTCCGTGGTCACAGCACTCGGTCTTAAGCATTTTTCGCTCGCCGGCATTGCTGCACAAGCTACTCTTCGAACTATAGTACAAGGAAATGTGTCTATGTATCATCTTCGTGGAAAGCTAAATATCTGGCGATATAATCATCTAACTCCATTCGGATATAAATGTATATGGAGCAGAAATGTTAAAACAAATTAGGACAATAATAAATGGCTGAAGAATCAAAATTTTTAAAATGGCAAGACACAAATGGAGATATGCTACCGGATACCTGCCCGGACGATATAATACCAAGAGAAAATGCCTGCCTCCCCTGCTCTCCAAATCCCAGAGCCAATGTACCAGATTGGAAGACTAGAAATCAGTCCCAACCTTTCCTAAATGAAAAGTTGTGCAAATATCAGATTTCATATTTGACTAAAGAAGGGTCGCTCGGTTATTATAATGGAATAACCAAAAAAGAATCAAATGAAAGATTAGATAATATATGGGATCATTATGCTCTTGAGTGGGATAACGATACTTTTGGAACACTGCCATCAGATTGGTTGCAGACTGTTTCTCATCGCAAAGGGGAGCCAAGAAAAGGTGCCATTCGTGCGCTTTTGGACTGGAAAGGCAAAGACACATCGGATGAGTCAGTTCAAAAAATTAAAGATGCTCTTGAAAAAACAGAATATTATATAGCACCAAATCCAGGCTCATATGTACAGTTATTGTATTCAGTTGATTATAGCGTGCTTGAAGAGTTACCGGATGCACCACCCAAAGACACTTCCGAAGAAGAAGAACCCGGAGATAAAACTGTTGAATATACCGCTGGAGATATGGTATTGAAACAGATAACGGTACGAAAAGGTATTCATTTGTGGAACAGATATTTAAAAGTATTTCGAATGCTAGAAGGTTCCAATTTGGTATTTACAAAGACAGGAAAAATATTCAGCCTAGAAGACTACGGAGATGGCGGCCCATTTGACATGTACGGACAGGTAAGTATTGTGCAGCTAGAACTAGATAGCTGGCTTAACCAACAAGGTGTAAACTTGCCAAATACGGGTACCTGGGGCTTAATGTCTCAAAACGTTGAGAACATAGAAATCACAGTAACAGGCGAATACAAACTTAAAAAAATAAAAGTTTGGACTGACATGTGTAATGAAGTGCCTATAGAATATGGCAAAGACCGGGTCGAGTCGTTGGCTACACAGCCAGGCTGGAGGGATCCGACGGCCGTCGCATATTTTATGCAACTGGGTGACATGGCCAGCGATCTTTCGGCCCGAGAAGAGCAACCATGGCTCGAAATGGTTCAGAAGTATACGTATCCCAAGGTGCATGTGGTGGGCCCCGGCGCCGGCCAAATAATGCCAAGTGGCCAAACTAGCACCACTGCGTGTATTGCAAATGCTTTGGCTGCTGAAGGAAAACAACTTGGCCACGCTCTTTTAGATGAATTCGGAGAGGAAATGTTTAGCATTGGAGATGCTATAGCATATAAATTTATGGACCGGCTTTGTGCAAACAGTCGAGAAGAAGTGGAGGAAGCAAAGGATGAACAGGGTCAAGCAGCCGGCGCCGGCAGTGACGCACCCAAAGTGGTAGAAAAGAAGGCGCCGAGGCCAGAAGCGAGCAAAAAACCCACCATGTGGGCTGCAGCAGTGGAACAAGCACACAAAGAGATCGACCCCCGCGATCAAATATTTGCTAATTTTTGCATGAACATGTTGAGAGGTGTTACCGGAGACGACATGTCCTTTGGAGATTATCAAGATGCGATATCGGCCTATTCGTTTGAAAGAATTAAAGTTTGCGGGCTGTTTGATCTTTTAACATCGGCAGTTGAGTGCTTAACTAAGGGCGTATCTCTGGAAAAGGCTCTCGGCATAATGTTAAAAAATGCTCTTTCTGCAATGACCTACGATGATTTTGGAAAACTATTTGTAGGTCTCCCACCAGAAAAACAACAGAAACTTGATGCACTGGTCAGAAAAAACCTGGAAGAAGGAAAGGGTCTTGAATCATTTACCAAAAAATATACAGAGGATGAGAAAGCGACCATGACGCCGGGTGAGCGCGCCGCGGCAGAAGCCAAAGAAAAAGAGACCGGAGACAAGTGGTTTGGTGACTACGGCTATTTCAGGAGACCCTGGGATAATCCAGAGGCCGTAGCAGCCCAGAAAGAGCGCCTTGTACCAAACGGCTTAGGCCAAGATGTTCCGGTCGAGGGATCGTCTATGGAGTCAGACTTCCAACGATCCCAAACAGAAAAAACTAGAAGGACTATTGCAAAGTCTTTGGATGGCGCCTCAGTGGCAAAAGAGCAGGGTTTAAGCTCAAGCAAGATTTTTGAAGCTTATACTCTTGCATTATTAGAAGAGTTTTCAGAAAATTATTTGGCCCTATTAGATAAGTTAAATGATTTCCCTGGTGCTCAAATTATATCATTCCTTATTACATCGATAGACTGCCCGAGACCGCCATTATTTAACCCAGGTCTTGATGACTTTGTAAAAAGCATTACGCTTCCATTTTGTAGGAATAATGCTGAAATCACAATACCAAGACTTGACTGGCCGGCCTGGTGGTGGCCGCTGATCATGGATCCTTGGGGAGTGCTGTTTACAGCACTGAAAAAGAAGCTCGATGAGCTTCTGTTCAAATATCTGATTTTGCTTATTGTCAAGGTATGTGAACTTGTTGGTAGAGCTATCTGCAAAGCGCTAGAAATTACCGGCCAGGCCATCGCCTCATTGCCCGCCCAGATAGCAGGAACCACCACCCTAACAGACATTATTAGAGATTCAATTTGTGGGCCAGAAACTCCGAGCCAAGAAGTAGAGGATACCGTTGTACAATTGATCGCTGACCTGGGCGTCGGCGGCCAAGCACTTTCAAATCCTGAGAGAGCCCTCACATTTGCAGAGGATCTATCTGCCGCGGCAACCCAGGCTGAAATGACGTCTGCGGTTTTGGGAGATCCTTCAGAAACATTCTTGCAAATTGCAGACCAAATTGTTGAAAACGGGTACCCGGAGTACCGCGATGCACTCCCGAACATGCGTTCTATCGGCCGATTTTTCAAAAATGTTGGTTTCTTGGTTCCAGTTCAAATAAGAGATGATATGAACTTGGCTCTTGAAACTCTTGGCGCTGAGACTGACGGCACTCCGGCAAATCCGACACTTTGTGCTACTCCGGACCAGCTGGAAAACTTCAAGGACTTAAGATGTCGCTTATTAGAAGGCCGCGCCACCCCAGAACAATGTGAGGAAATGTTTGATAATTTCCGCGGAACAATGCTAGACGATTTAGATACTGTTACTAGCCTGATGCAGAAAGGTCTGCCAGCTGTAGTTATGGAACAAATGCCGCCAATGGTGTCTGACCCGGGCTGCAACAACGGTATAATGCCATATGAACCCCCAAGCACTCTCAGTTCCGCCAACAGCGTAATGAAGGGAGAACTGGATAAAATTCAGCAAGCATATGCAAGAGATATGTTGGGCTCTGGCGGATTCCTGGGTTTCCTTGTTGGTGGTGTTGATTCTTCGTGGGGCTTCTTAAACATGATTTTGTCTGATACTCTGGGCAATCCGTTCACAAGGCACCAAGTGGACGTGGCCAACGACTCAGATTATGTCGATTTTTATTTAGACGTAGACACCAGCTGGTTCGCCGAGGAAGAACTCGAAAAGGCAATGGGCTCTAGCATAGCCGGCCTCAGTAAACAACGCGGAGCATACCCTCAATATGTCGCAGAATGGTTGATGTATCAATATAAGGCCGCCTCCGGCCAGGAAATGGATTCGCGCTTGGAGCTGGGAGGAATAACTGAAGACCTTAAACAAAGCATATCCTTTAGTAGCACAAATATTCCACGTGGAATAAAGAAGTGGCCAGTCAGCTTTGCCAGTCTTGGATTCGATAGCCTTTTTACCACTTCTGATGTAGAACTAACAGACGTGCCTGACATGGGATACAACGTAAAAACGGCGCCAGACTACGATAACGAGAATTTGTGGTTTATAAAAATGCCCCGAAAAGACGAGCCAGACATTGCACTCGACTTTAAAGATAACTCGAAAGGTTATCGCATGGGATTAAATGGAGGGTCTTCTCCATGGGGATATATGTTTAGAGTAAATGCATATTTTTCTGACATGATAGAAGGACCCGTCAAGGGTTCATATGTGAATAGACCCGATGATAATGTAAGAATATATCTTACTGAATTTTTTAATGAAAAAGCCCAGAGCGGCATGCCCCCTGCCCAGCTTCTTAACCCCATTGATCCCACCACCGCGCGCCCGGATATGCCAATAGTCACAGAGGAAAGCATATTACGCGAAAGAAAGTATGAGTTTATAGCAGTTGATAATGGGTTGGATTCCCTATATGACCCAGACCCCGACAAGGGTGAGCTTCTATCAATGGGAGACTTCCCTTCTTTAAGTGAGAGTTTCATGAGGCAAGATCCGTATGCACCACAAATCAACATGCTATACGATTTGTTTAATACCAAGGTAAGCAAATCAGCAATTAAAGATAAGTATGACTCATTTATGCAAGCTCAATTCACCGCAGTGGCCAAAGAGTTAGGTAACAATACAAAAGCTTGGGAATATGGAATGTCGTTCGATGATCTGGACATAACTGATTTCGATTATGTGGACAACAACGGTGATCTATATTCTTTAAAAGAAGTCAAAGATTATGATTCAGAAGGTGAAGAACTCCCAGACAAGCGCCCAGTTAATGAAGACGACGCGATACTAGGAAAAAGCAGAAACCAATATATTAATGAACAAAACGGAACGCATCCTCAAAATACAAGAGTCTTTTTCCTTAATCCTACCCAATATGGAGGCTCATATATGCGGCCACCAATATATGTTAGACCACGAAAAGCAAACGGGTATGCAGGTTTAATTGAAGTTATGTTCCCAGAATTAAGCCCGTGTGATCCATCGAGCACCAATGCCGTAGATTTTGATGAAATCGCAGGAAAAATAAATGAGGTATACCCGAATTTGGCAGAAGATGAACGCATTAAAGGAGATCCGGATTGTGTGGTTGAAACACCATATAACAGAATCTTACATCGACTTTCCAAGGCAACAATTGAAGGAATTCTTACCGCGGCCATCAGAATATATGCTAGCGTCCATCTTTTAAAGGGACTACCAATGTTTACTAAGTTTGCCCCGAAATTCCCAGATAATTATAGTAATATATATTCTTCCTACATTGTTGAAACCATGGAGGCCGACTTTAGAGATTCAACCGAGCTTTGGAGCCCATTTTCAGATAACGAGTTTTGGTTTGCGTTTTTGGAACAGGCAGTGCAAACATATGGCCGCCGAGTTGATAGCGGCGATATCAAAGAAGAAGCTGTACCAACACATGTAATGCAAGCTTTGGAAAGACTAAACAATTCACAAGAAGGATATGATTATCCTTTTATCGACGAATTGATGTCTGCTAAATATACTGGCGAAGCCAGCTGGTTTGAAAGCCTAGAGAGTTATAGAGAAAGCAGAAATTTGGAAGCAGTATACAGAACGCAAGAAGATGCAAAGATCATTCTTAAGGAGTTGGTTAACGAACAACTGGAGTATATGGGGAACAAGTTCACCAAAGCTCTGGAAAGTTTTGATCTGGCGCCGGATGTATATGACCTAGACTATTATTACATGACTAATTTTGCTAGCCTCGGGGATAAAGAACTCCATCTCGATGGCACCATAGTTGAGGCTGTGGCCGGCCTTCCGACCGAAGAGGAGCCAGACCCCGCCGGCCTTGGCTGGGCGTGGCCTGGGCCATTCTACACCGGTGGAAATGAGTTTTCGTTGCCCGATGGTAGCACATATGTTGGATATTATCATGCCAACATAGATAAACAAGATGGAAGCATAACATATATGGTGGGAGAATACCATAGCGAAGGAGATCACGAACCGATAAGACCGTTCGCCAATAAAGTAATTGTAGGAGTTGAAAAGGTACAGATGCGAGACTACCCGGACCCGGAAACCGGTAAAAAAGCCTATGAGACGACATTCACGGCACTTGGAGATATACCCGACGGCGGCCCAGCCACTACAACCACTGATAAGCCATTTTATATATATAAATATATTAGAGTAAACAACGATAGATTATCTAACGACGAAGGGGTCGAAAGAGTTAAGGCCGCCAGCAGCGGCCCAATATCGCTAAGTTTCCCTGGTACAATGAGAATTGTAACAAATGAGGATGGCACAGACATTGGTATTACAGGTCGACTAGGAGTGCGGTATGGCTTAGAATTTGGTATGAAGTTTGGAAACACCAATCATACAATCTCAAATATAGAGATAGATGCATTAGACACTCCAGTCAGCGCATTTACAGGGATTGAACCCAACAGTAAAATATTGTACTGTCTGCTAGCAAAACTCAAGGAAGATCAGAAGTTCAAGCTTGTAACAAATTATGCATTCTCTCTAAAGAAGGTGTTGTCAATAATGGCTATTTATCAAGACATGGGCTGCGTGCCATCTATTGGCGAAGTAACGACCGAAGCCGGCGCATTATTAGGAGACTTCTCTCACGATGCTGGCGACTGGGATCCCGGGAACCCCAATAAAAAGCCGGGAGCATATGCAATTTTGGATACAGATACCATCGACGTCGACCGCGAAGATTGGCTTGGTATCACATCAACAGAAGAAGTTACCATGGTCACCGGCGCCGATCTAAGTTATACACCTGGCTGGGCCGCTGAGCAAGACCGAACAGAAAATAAGGGCGTAGCCCTTTTTAGTCATATGAACTGGGATAATTGGGACAAAATCGCCTTAAGACATTCTGCTGCTGCGATTAAGAGACTTTTCCGCATACATTATAGATCGCGTGACTTTGGAGGCGCCGACGAAGAGTTGGGCAATATTACCAAAGAAATGGTGCAACAAATGAAAGAAAGATTTAAACTTGATCCCTCTAGAGCGCTCCTACCATGGTGGCAAACACAAAGATTAAAATCTAATCCGTTTAATAAACAAGGTGAGATGTGCAAAAAGAAAGATTCATAATATTTATAATGAGGACTAAAGATGGCTTCACTAGCGCTTAAACTGCCGATCACTAAAGATAGTGCCGACGGCTTCACAATGATTAAGGACTTTCAGACGCTTATAAGGCAGAACTTAAAGATGCTTCTGTTGACCAACCGCGGCGAAAGAGTTATGGAACCAAGCTTCGGTGTCGGACTTAAAACTTATATTTTTTACGAATTTACTCAAAGCACCTTTGATGATATTGAGGCCAACATAATAAAGCAAGCGGCAATATATATACCTGTGATCGTAATCAAAGAAATTAATTTTGTTGCCAGTGATCACGATCTTACTATGTTGAACGTAAGTATGAGGTATGATATCCCATCCATAAATGTAACAGATTTATTAGAGTTTACTATTTAAAGTAAGGAAATTTTAAATGCCCAAACAACAGAAAAAAATAATGCCGATTGATTATACTCATCGCGATTTCGAAACAATTCGCGATGATTTAATGGGCATCGCCGAAAGATTCTATCCAGATACTTTCCAAGATTTCAGCGAGGCGTCCTTTGGCGCGCTGATGATTGACGCTGTTTCATATATTGGAGATCAGCTGTCCTTCTATTTAGATTATAATGTTAACGAGTCTTTTCTTGATACAGCATTTCAGTTTGGAAATGTGGTACGCCATGGGCGCGCCCTAGGTTATAAATTCACAGGCCGAGAGTCTACCTATGGACCAGTCGCCTTATTTATTCTTGTCCCGGCCACCAGTGCCGGCTTGGGTACAGACTCAAATTATCTGCCAGTTTTGAAAAGAGGTACCTCCTTTCTGGACCAAAGTGGGCAGCATTTTATTTTGACAGAAAATATTGATTTTTCCGACCCTAGAAACTTGACCGTTGCCGGAAGAGTCGACTCCTCTACCGGCGCCCCAACCCACTATGCTGTGAAGGCTTATGGCAATGTTGTGTCTGGGCTGCTTTCTTCGGAAACGGTAGAAGTTGGCTCATTTGAGAGATTTTATCGAACCACACTTACCACCCCAAACGTATCAGAAATTCTAGCGGTAACAGATTCAGAAGGAAATTCTTATTATGAAGTTGATTATTTAGCTCAAGATATGGTTTTTAAAGAGATAACAAATCCTAATTTTAAAAATGACAACGTTCCGTCGCTCATAAAACCATTTCTTGTATCTAGAAAGTTTGCCGTTGAGCACACTAGAGATCAAGTTACACTACAATTCGGAAGTGGAAAAGCCGGCGATTCTGATATTGTAGCTAATCCACAAAATGTGGCGCTAGATGTTTTTGGTAAGAAATATGTAACCGACCTATCGTTTGATCCAACAAGGCTATCACAAAATGAGTCATTTGGAATTGTTCCAACGAACACCACTTTAACAGTTGTTTTTAGAACAACAAATCCTACGATCTCAAACACAGCCGTCGGTTCTCTGAATGCCGTAAATGCCACTAACTTTGAATTTACGAATCGACAAGATTTAAGCATTCCAAGCGTTAACGCGATAATATCGTCCCTGGAGGTCACCAACGAAGAACAAATTGTGGGAGCAGTTACATATCCTTCTACTAATGAAATAAAACAAAGAATTTATGACACCTTTCCAACACAGAACAGAGCAGTAACACAAGCTGATTATGAAAACATGGCATATAGAATGCATTCTAAGTTTGGAGCCATCAAACGCGTCTCGGTGCAACGAGATGCGGATTCTCAAAAAAGAAACTTGAATATGTATGTTGTCTCAGAAGATACTAATGGGAAGATGATCAAAGCGAACTCAACTATTAAAAACAATTTAAAAACTTGGATAAACAATTATAGAATGATTAACGATACCGTTGATATATTAGATCCTTACATCCTTAACTTTGGTATCGAATTTATTATGAAACCAAAAACATCAGCAGAAAAATATACAGCACTGGACGACTGTATCGAAGCACTAAAGGAACACTTCACGCAGCCATTTTTCATTGGGGAACCATTGTACATCAGTCAGATTTATGAAGTATTGAAAGAGGTCCCAAGCGTTTTAGACATTACTAAAGTTAAAGTTGTTGGTAAAAATTCAGGAAACTATTCATCAGCAGCAATTGATATTAGCGATAACTTATCTTCTGATGGTTCTTATGTAGTTGTACCGAAAAATGCGATCTTAGAATTAAAATATCCAGAGGTAGATATTATAGGGAAGGTTAGGTAATGGGCTTAAAAAGATATACCGGTAGTGCTGACAACACTATCACAAACGCTTTCCAGGGTACCCCCTGGTTGAAATTACGCGCCACCGGCTCAAATATGGGGCAAGCTGATATTACGCAGATTTTTTCTGTATGGGGTCGAAACCCGCAAAGTAGTTCGGCCGAGTTCGGATCTCAAGAGCTTTCGCGCGCATTAATTAAATTTCCGATTGCTACGGTTTCCTCTGACCGGTCGGAAGGTAAAATCCCAGCATCCGGGAGCGTAAATTTTTATTTAAGGATGTTTAACGCTTACCACACTCAAGCTGTTCCCGAAAACTATACATTATCTATACACGCAGTGTCAAGATCTTGGCAGGAAGGTTCAGGTATGGACATGATAAACTTCCAAGATGAGACACGTGGGTTTACAGGGTCCAACTGGATGAGCGCTTCAAATACCACCGCGTGGACTGATTATGGTGGAGATTATTTGACCGCATCTACTCAGTGGGACTACTCTGGCAGCGACGGCGCCGCGCGGACCAAACCACCAATGTATAGACAAGATTTTAAAAGCGGTTTGGAAAACCTAG
>Ga0114996_10003118_pt1 | contig 20858 bp, 14 predicted proteins | sample ArcticOcean_MG_C_4_FD_87039 | JGI IMG/M metagenome (GOLD analysis project Ga0114996, IMG submission 87039) | Marine microbial communities from western Arctic Ocean - ArcticOcean_MG_CB4_134 | ecosystem: Environmental > Aquatic > Marine > Oceanic | place: Arctic Ocean: Canada Basin | collected... | reverse complement strand
GCCCTCACGATCGTGGCGCTGCTGACCTACGCGCGCAATCAGATCAAGGCGGATGAGATGTCCCCTGGGCAGTTCACGACCTTTGTCATCGCTCTGCTGATGCTCTATCAGCCCATCAAACGGCTGAACGGTATCTACAACATTTTCCAGCAGGCTCTCGGAGCGGTGCAGCGCGTACTGGAATACGTCGCCCATCCGCACGATGTGAAAGAATCCGCCACGCCGGTACAGATGCCGCCGTTCGCGCACTCGATCGAGTTCGAGCACGTTAGCTTCCGCTACCCGGACGCGGCCGGACAGCTCGCAACGCAAGACCTCTCGTTGAAAGTCAATGCCGGCGAGGTTGTGGCTCTGGCGGGACCCAGCGGTGGCGGAAAGACGACGCTGCTGAATCTGTTGCCGCGATTCTTCGATCCGACCGGCGGCCGGATCGTTATCGACGGGCGGAACATTCGGGACGCGAGCTTGGAGTCATTGCGGGACCAGATCGCGCTCGTCACCCAAGAGACGTTTCTGTTCGACGACACGGTTTTCAACAACATCGCTTATGGGCGTCCAGACGTCCCCCTGGAAGCGGTTCAAGATGCGGCCCGGATGGCACTGGCCGACGGCTTCATCGAAGAACTTCCGGAGGGCTACCAGACCCGCCTCGGCGAACAAGGGCAACGGCTGAGCGGAGGCCAGCGGCAGCGAATCTCGATCGCCCGAGCCTTGCTGAAGAATACGCCGATTCTGATTCTGGACGAAGCGACGTCGCATCTCGACAGCGAATCGGAGATGCTCGTCCAGCGGGCCCTGGCCAATCTCATGAAAGGCAGGACTGTGATCGTGAGCGCTCACCGGCTCTCGACCATCCGAAGCGCCGACAAGATCGTCGTGATAGACGGCGGCCGCATCGTCGACATCGGCACGCACGACTCACTGATTCACAGCAGCGAGCTTTATCAGCGGCTCTTCGAGTTGCAGACCGTCGGCAACTGGAGCGGCTAGCCAGACTTTCCCGAACCTCGACGAACGGAACTCATATTTTGCCCCAGGCGGGGCCCCACAACCATGGCATTCAGCATGACCGGTTACGCCCGCACGCAGTCCGAAGGAGACGAGCTGTCGCTGGTGTTGACAATCCGCAGCGTCAATCACCGCTTCCTCGATATGCAGATCCGCATCCCCCCCCAGCTGGAACCGCATGAAAGGCTCATGCGGCGCAGCGTCAAGCAGCACGTCAAGCGCGGACAGCTTCAGATCAGCGCGTCCGTTCACTGGAAACAGGAGGCCGGCGCGTTCACGATCAACCGCTCATCGACCGACGCCTATCTCAAGGCCTACCGCGAGCTTTCCGAAGAGTACAGCATCGTGGCGCAGCCGGATCTCAATGTGATCCTGCGGATTCCGGGAGTCGTCAGTTTCGACAACGCCGAAATCGACGACGAGCGGGGCGCCTTGCTCGAGCAGACCCTGATGGATTGCCTCGAGCGGGCCCTCGAAGAGCTGAACCGGACGCGGCGGCAGGAGGCCGAAGGCATCGTCGAGGAAATGCAGCAACGCGGCCGCTCGATCCAGGCCGATCTGGAAAAGCTCGAGGTGGTTCGCCAAGAGACGGTTCCGAAATTCCGGGAGCGACTCGTGCAGCGACTCCAAGATGTACTTGAAAAAGTGGATCTCGATCCGCAGCGACTGGTGCAGGAGTCGGCCGTGCTGGCCGAACGCGCCGATATCAGCGAAGAGGTGCAACGGCTGGCCTCTCACGCCGGCCGCTTCCTGGAGCTGCTCGGGACCGACGGCGAGCTAGGCAAGCAGATCGACTTCCTGGCCCAGGAAATGAACCGCGAGACGAACACCATACTTTCCAAGACTACGCCGCTCGGATCGGCAGGGCTGGCCGTCACCGAAATCGGTCTCCGCGTGCGGGCTGAGATCGAGAAAATACGTGAACAGACTCAAAATCTGGAATAATTCTCTATAGTGGATTAGAATCGTTGGTGGAAGTCCGAGGACGCGAAAAAAGGGGACAGCCAGCCAATTTCCTTTTGATGAAACGCTGTTTTTACGCGGATTAGGAACAGCGAAAATTGGTGGCAGTCCCCTTTTTTCGCTTGAGTTCGATCCGCCTCCCAAGAACCGTTCATGTGCCTTGTCTTCATCATTTCGGCCCCTTCGGGTTCGGGAAAGTCCACGCTTGTCAAGCGCTTGATGGAGTCGGACGAGAACCTCACTTTCTCAACGTCGGTGACGACACGGGACCGGCGCCCGGGTGACGGAGAAAGCTACGAATTCGTCAGCCGGAAAGAGTTTATCAAGCTTCGCGACAACGGAGAACTGCTGGAGTCGGCCGAAGTATTTGGTCACTTCTACGGGACCTCTCGCAAGGTTCTGCGGCGCGCGGCTGAGCAGCGGCGCGACTTGATCCTGGACATTGATGTCCAAGGTGCGGCACAATTAAGGGAGACGCTACCCGAGGCGGTTAGTATTTTCATCCTGCCTCCTTCACGGCAAGAGTTGGAATCCCGGCTGCGGAAACGCTCTTCCGATTCCGATCAGGTGATCAGCCGCCGCCTGAATGAAGCCGGCCAAGAGGTCTTAAATTACGAGTGCTACGACTACGTGCTCGTTAACGACCAGCTAGACGAGTCGTTCGAAAGGTTGCGGGGCATTCTGTTGGCCGAAAGGTGCCGCAAGCACAGAGTCAAGAAAGAGATTCAACCGATCGTCAAAAGCTTTCAAGCGGAACGAGGCAAACTATGAACCAACGAGAAACGGACGAAGACCGCCTATCCTTACCCGAGGCGAAGCCACCCGATCAGCCTTGGTTTATTCCAATTGACGAAGAACAGAGTGTTTATCGTTTCATCATCGCCGCCTCCAAGCGTGCCAGGAAATTGCAGGCAGGCGCGCGCCCGCTGATTTCAACAACCTCCCGTAAGCCGACCAAAATCGCTATGGAGGAAATTCGCCAAGGGAGCGTCGAAGTCGAGCTGAACCCTGTCGACAAACCGGAAGAGGAAGAGGAAGTCGTGGTGATGGAAGAACCCATCGTCTAGAGTGCTGTTAGAGTGCTGTGGTTTCGTAGCAGGAAATTCCAGACGCTCGGACAGAGGCGTGGACGGAAGTCCACGCTCACGACTGCGCTCAGAAACTGGCGATGGGAGAAATCTTCCAGGGTATGAGCCACTAACTGACAACCCTAAGGCCGATCTCATGACCGATCCGGCGCAACCAACCAAGATTGCCCTTGGCAAGAATGCAGGGGCCAAGATCGTGCTCGGAGTGAGTGGCGGAATCGCCGCTTACAAATCCGCGGAACTGGTTCGCCTGCTAACCGAGCGCGGCTACCGCGTGCAGGTCGTGATGACCGCCAGCGCCCAGGAATTCATCCGTCCTTTGACATTAGCGGCGCTGACGGGAGAGAAGGTCATCACCGGCCTTTTCGCCGACACCAGTGGCGACGCCACTCTGCAAAGCGCCATCGAGCATATCGGCGTCGCTCAGGAGGCGGACTTGCTGCTGGTCGCCCCGGCCACGGCCAACATCCTGGCGAAATTCGCGAACGGTGTTTCCGACGACTTCCTGACCACGATGCATCTGGCTTACCAAGGCCCGATCGTCGTTGCGCCCGCGATGAATACCAACATGTGGGATCATCCGGCCACGCGCACAAACCTGGCGACTTTGCGCGGCCGCGGAGTTCGGGTGGTGGAGCCTGACTCGGGCACTCTCGCCTGCGGCATGGTGGGTCCGGGACGCCTCGCCGATCTCGATTCGATCGTTGCGGCGGTCGACGAGCAGTTGGGCAGATCGCGAGACCTCGAAGGCGAAACCGTTCTGATCACCGCCGGGCCGACCCAGGAGCCCCTCGACCCGGTGCGTTTTCTGTCGAACCGCTCCAGTGGCCGCATGGGTTTCGCGCTCGCGGGGGAGGCCCGCTCACGTGGCGCCCGCGTCGTGATTGTGTGCGGCCCGGTGGCGCTCGATCCGCCGCCCCGGTGCGAAGTGGATCACGTCACCACGACGGACGAAATGTATGACGCTGTGTTGCGGCGGCTCTCGGAAGCCACGATCGTGATCATGGCCGCCGCCGTAGCCGATTACCGCCCGGTGAAGGCCGAAAGTTCCAAGATCAAAAAAGCCTCGGCGGCGACATCGCTCGAACTCGAACCGACGGTGGACATCCTGGCGGAAGTCGCGCGTCTCAAGGGAGAGCGTTTACTGATCGGGTTCGCGGCCGAGACGGACCAGCTTCTTGAACACGCCGGGCAAAAACTACGCAAGAAGAACTGCGACCTGATCGTGGCGAACCCGGTCGGCGATTCAGCGGCTGGCACCGGATTCGATTCCGAGGAGAACCAGGGCGTCCTGCTCTCGGCCACCGGAGAGACGATCGAGCTGCCCCGAAGCTCCAAGCGCCAGATGGCCGAACGGATTTTTGATCACGCGCTGCGGTTGCGGCCACTGTTGAAGCCTTCGCGAGTGAAGACCCCTTAGAAACCTCCTCTGGAGAAGCGCGCCGGCTTCTGGAAGAGCGCCCCGGCTTGATCGCTCGGTTCGGAGCGCGGACTTCCGTCCGCGCCTCTTTCCGGCCACCGAGAGGCGTCATAGCAGGAGCTAGGGAGGGATGGTCGTGAATGAGTTGGAGCTTGAGTTGACGGAAAAGCGCTGCCTCAACAGAGTGCTGAGCGCCGCGCTGACCCTTATCATTCTGGCGACGCAAGTCCCGGCGATGGCAACCCAAGCCACCGGGGCCGCCGACAAACCCAACATCGTCTTCATCATGGTCGACGATCTGGGGCCGGAATGGATCAGCAGCTATGGCGCCGAGGACATCGAGACGCCCCACATCGACAAGCTGGCCGCCGGGGGGATGAAGTTCACCAATGCCTACTCGATGCCGCAATGCACTCCTACCCGCGCTACGTTGCTGACAGGCCAATACCCCTTTCGCCACGGCTGGGTCAATCACTGGGATGTGCCGCGCTGGGGAGCGGGCTGCCACTTCGACCCGAAGCACAATTTGTCCTTCGCGCGGCTGCTGAAGAAAGCAGGCTACGCGACTGCCATCGCGGGCAAGTGGCAAATCAACGATTTTCGTCTGCAACCGAACATTCTCCGCGAACACGGTTTTGACGAGTGGTCGATGTGGACCGGCTACGAGAGTGAGAATCCGCCCAGCGCCGAGCGCTATTGGGACGCCTACGTTCACACCAACAGCGGCAGCCGCACGTACAAAGGGAAATTCGGTCCCGACATCTATAACGAGTTCCTGATCGATTTCATGAAGCGCCATCGCGGCGGGCCGCAACGTGATAAGCCGATGATGCTCTACTATCCGCTGGCATTGACCCATGGGCCGCTTGTCCACACGCCTAGCGAATTGGATGCCAGCACACGTCTCGGCAAGCACAAAGCGATGGTTCGCTACACGGACTTGCTGGTGGGCAAGCTGGTGGACGCGCTCGACGAGCTGAAGATTCGAGACCGTACGATTGTCATCTTTACGACCGACAACGGGACCGGCGGCAACATCACGGGCCGAATGAATGGCCGGGCGGTGCGTGGCGGCAAGGCTTCGCTGACCGAGAACGGCATGCGGGCGCCGTTTATCGTCAACGGGCCGGGACGGGTGCCCGCGGGGGTCACAACAGACGCCCTCACTGACTTCACCGACTTGCTGCCGACGTTTGTGGAACTGGCGGGGGCTGAGCTTCCCGCGGGGGTTGTGATCGATGGCAAGTCGATCGCGGACGTGATCTTAGGCGAGTTAAAAGATGGGGGCAAGAAAAGGGACGAGCCTCGCGAATGGATTATGGCGATGGGTTTCGGGCCGGCTAGGCTGGACGGGGAGGGGGTACGTCCGGTGGTGGATTACGCGGATCGAGTGGTGCGCGACAAGCGGTATAAGATTCACGTTTTGGGTGGGAAGGTGGCTGGGCTTTACGACTTGGAGAATGATCCTGCTGAGGAGACGAACCTGATCGACAGTGACAAGGCGGTGCATGTTGCTGCTAGGGAGCGGCTGGCAGCGGTGGTCGAGGGCTTTCCTAGCAAGGACGGGCGTCCGCGTTACGATCCATTGCCTCCGCAACCTTGGGATTTGACGGTGGAGGAGAGCGAGGAGAAGTCCGGGTTCCGGAGATAGTGTTCACATAGTGGTTCCGCGACGGCTTCACTTGCCAAGTCGTTGTTTTTTTGTTGGCGAAAGGCGGATCGGTCGCCTTCATCGTTGGTTTTCCTACGCCCCTTCCGGGGCTTATTCCTGGAGGGATTGTCACCCAGGGTTGCGCTTCGCTTCACCCTGGGCTACGATCCTACGCCGCTTCGCGGCTCAGGCGAGCGAAAACCACGCTGAAGGCCCGGCTGGAACGTAACAGTTGCTCCTGGCGCTTCAGCCGGTTATCATCGTCAACTTATACTCGGTTTTAAGTTCCAACGGGTGTCAACCCATACTCCGCCGATCGGCGGATTTCAGGAGACCTAGCAAGCGTGGCTGACAATAATCATTCTGTCCTTCTTCAAACCGACCTTCCAGGCATTGAGCTCGTAGCGCGCGGCAAGGTGCGCGACATCCATCGTGTCGGGGACCAGCTACTTTTCGTGGCTTCGGACCGCATCTCCGCGTTCGACGTCGTGATTCCTAACGGGATTCCCCGTAAAGGCGAAGTCCTCACCAAGTTGTCGATCTTCTGGTTCGACTTTCTCAAGGACGTCGTGCCCACTCACTTCATTACCGCGAACATCGACGAGTATCCAGAAACATTGCATCCGTTCCGCGACCAGCTCGAAGGCCGGTCCATGCTGGTCAAGCGGCTGGAGATGTTTCCGATCGAGTGCGTGGCACGCGGCTATCTGGCGGGCTCGGGATGGAAGGAGTATCTGCGAACCGGGAAGGTGTGCGGACATCAGATTCGTCCCGGAATGCGCGAGAACGGCTTATTGCCCGAACCGATTTTTACTCCCGCAACGAAAGCCGAAACCGGTCACGACGAGAATATTTCATTCGAGCAGGCCTGCGACATCGTGGGCAAAGACGACTGCGAGAAGCTTCGGGACTTGACGCTCGAAATCTATTCACGCGCTCAGCAGCATGCTCTGGCTCGCGGGCTGGTGCTGGCCGACACGAAGTTCGAGTTCGGCCGGCTCGACGGCGAGATTGTGCTGGGGGACGAAGTTCTCACCCCGGACTCGTCCCGTTACTGGCCTTTTGAGCTTTATCAGCCGGGCAGGCCGCAGCAGTCCTACGACAAGCAGTACGTTCGGGACTACCTGGAGTCGGTCGAGTGGAATAAAGAACCGCCCGCGCCCGAGCTTCCGCCGGAGGTTGTGGCGAACACGGCCGAGAAATATGAGGAAGCCTACGTCACGCTGACCGGGGAAGATTTGTAAGGGCCGGGGGCGGCTGCCGACAGGACAAAAGAAGCACCCGCAGCGTCCCGTCAGGGACGAAACAGCAATAGCCCGCGGCTTCAGCCGTGGGTTACGGGCCGTATTGCGATAAGCCCTGAAAAGGGCGATACAACCATGCCGCACAGCCGCGCTGACCTGCTGATTCATGTCTTCTTTTCAACGAAAGATCAGCGGCCCATTCTCGACGACGACCTCAGATTGAATTTACAGAAGCACGAAATTGAGTCTCTGGCCGCGGGTTTGTACCGCCCTTTCCAGGGCTCGGCTTTGTCTTGACCATCCCCCACGGCTGAAGCCGTGGGCTATCGTTGTAGCGACCCTGCCGGGTCGCCCGCGAAATGTAGAAACTCCAGGGATTGGACCGGGCCCACGCTCGGACCGGCTTCAGCCGGCCGGTGGCAGGCAAGGATGCCTGCCCCACACGCCGACCGGGAGCCTGCGGTTCACGGCACGGACCACGGATTCGATAGTTCTATTCCGCAGTTCGGCTCCAAACGCGGGGCGATTCCCCAAACCACGCGCCGGAGGCGCGAGGCGGCACGGCAGAGCCGTACGCCACGTCAGATAGGCCAAACTCGTTCACTTGCGGATTAGCAGGTCGCAGCTTTCCTGCCCCTGGCGAATCGTCAGCGTCAGCTCGTGCAGTTTGGCGAGCTTACCGTTGTAGGCGAAATAGACGTAGCCGGCCGAAGGATGGCCGACAGGCTCGGCTCCGAGCGCGTGCAACACGATGATTCTCGGCGACTGCGAATCGGCGTGAGACGGAGCTTTCTTAAGCCGCGGATCCGCGGGAATGGTCTCGGGCGGCAGGGGCCGGTCGCCGCGCGGGTCGCCAGGGAACCGGCTCCGTTGCGATGGACCACCGACTGAAACGCCCTCAAACTCTCCATTGCGAGAGTTCGTCGTGCCGACCCCGACAGCAGCGAAGCGGCCGTTGAGGCGGTTGTACTCGGGGTCCATCAAGGATGCCACCACCTGCTGTGAATGGAGCGGCTGCAGCGGCCAGTCCAATTTCTTCCAGTCGAGCTGCAAGTTCTTCAGTGGAAACTCCAGCGTGCTCCCGGAATTTGGATGAGTCGCTACCTCGAAAATCAACATGCCCGGTAAGAATATCGTACCGAGCGGGGTCGGCAGGCTTCGCCGCAGATAGTCGACGACCACCCTCCCGCCCTTGAACTGGCAGGCATGCGGATACTCGCTCGCCTTCCTCGGCTCTAGCTGAGAGGCGGGCGATGAAGCCACATCACTGGCAAGCCACAACAGGCAGATCGCCCACTGGAGTGTTTTTCGGTGTCTACGCATCAAGGTGTCCAAGCTGGCTTAGGTATATCAGTTTGGGGCCGGATTTGCATTCGCGATTGGCTGGGCCCGTGTGATTTCTCGCGAAGTGAAATCCGGATGGGGCGCCTGCCCGGTTGGTTTCAACAGCGTCTAGACCGCTTTTCTCACCACGTAACGCGGACCAGCCGCAACCGACAAGGAGGAGCGTTGGCCGCTGTCGGATGATCGCATGGAAGTGGAAACCGCTTGCTTACGCGCGCGGCTCCCGGCGGGCAGCGTTGGCCTCGGGGCCGGCATTGGTACGAATTTCCGTCACGCCTCTGCCCGGCTACGGACTCACCGCGGCGCATCCACCACTTGGTGACTCTCTCGTCAAGCGATCCATCGCGCCGAGTCGCCGTTTTGTGGCACACTACGTCACGGATGCTATTCGTCCTTTGGAGGTTCACCTTTGGAAATTCACATGAAGCAGCACGGCGTGGACACACCAACGAAGAAACCCGCTGGTAGCGCGGGCAACGCCAGCCGCAGGAAATTCCTCGGCATGGGCGCGGTCTTGGGTGGCCTGCTGACGGCTTGCCAAACCACGGATATTGGCGAGGAGAAAGGGCCGAGCCCGCTGGGCCGGCCGCTGCGCGCTTATGGCGAGCGCTCTGCCAACGAGACATCGCAGCGGTTCATGCGTCCCGGCAAGCACCCGGAACTCGGCGCGACTCGGACACCCCTGCAGGACTCGCACGGCATGATCACGCCTTCCGGACTGCATTTCGAGCGACACCACGCCGGGATTCCTGATATCGATCCGGCCGAGCACAGGCTGATGATCCACGGCATGGTCGAGCGTCCGCTGATATTCACGGTTGAGGAGATTCGCCGTTTGCCCTCGGTATCGCAAATCCATTTTGTCGAATGCGCCGGGAACGGCGGCGGCGAGTGGGGAGCCAAGACCGCACCGAGCGCGGAACTGAGCCACGGACTCGCCAGTTGCAGTGAGTGGACCGGCGTGCCGCTGAGGCTGCTGCTCGAGGAAGCCGGTGTGAAGTCGGGCGCAAGCTGGCTGCTGGCCGAAGGGGCCGACGCCTGCCACATGCAACGCAGCGTCCCGCTCGACAAGGCACTGGACGATGTGATCGTCGCCTACGGGCAAAACGGCGAGGCGATTCGTCCCGAGCAGGGTTACCCGCTGCGCCTGGTTGTTCCCGGTTTCGAAGGCAATATGAACGTGAAGTGGCTGCGCCGCATCAAGGTCGACGACACGCCTTACATGACGCGCAACGAGACCTCGAAATACAGCGAGCTTCAGGATGACGGGACGGCCTGGATCTTCACCTACCCGATGGACGCCAAGTCGGTCATCACCTATCCCTCGGGGGGGCATAAGCTGAACAGCCAAGGCGCCCACGAGATTCGGGGCCTGGCCTGGTCGGGGCGGGGGACGATCAGCCGCGTCGAGGTTTCGACCGACGACGGCGGCACTTGGCAGGACGCCGAACTGCAAGAGCCGCGTCTGCCGATGGCATTCACGCGCTTTCGTATCCCCTGGTCCTGGGAGGGTGGCGACGTCGTCATTCAGTCCCGGTCGACCGACGACACCGGATATGTCCAGCCGCCCACGGCGGCCCTGATCGAGGAACGCGGAACGAAGTCGGTCTATCATCACAACGGAATCAAGGCGTGGAAAGTCAATGCGGACGGGAGTGTGACGAATGCGGATGCATAGATGGCTGATTTACGGCTCGTTCACGATGCTGTTGATGCTGCTGACGACGGCATCGCCGCTCTATCCACAATCGAAGCCGCTCGGTGTGGGACGGGCGGCCACGGCATCGGAAGTCAAAGCCTGGGGCATATCGATCGCGCCGGACGGCAGGGGGCTCCCCGAGGGCAGTGGCACGGCCGCTGCAGGCAAGGAGGTTTACGCCCGCCGCTGCTCGGAGTGCCACGGGGATAACGCGGATGGCGGCGATGACGGCCCGCTGATCGGCGGCCAAGGATCTCTGCCAACGCCGAAGCCGCTCAAGACCGTTATCAGCTTCTGGCCGCACGCCACAACCTTGTGGGACTACGTCAACCGCAGCATGCCCTATGACCGGCCCGGCATGCTTCCGGCCGATCAGGTGTATTCGGTGGTTGCCTATGTGCTGCACCTGGGCGGGATTGTTGGCGAGAACGACGTGATGGACGCCAAGACCCTGCCACAGGTGAAGATGCCGAACCGGGACGGCTTTGTCCCGGATCCCCGGCCCGGGGTCGGCAAGTAGGCCGATTCGCGCTCGGCTTTGTTGGTCGTTGCGCGCGAAGGCCGCCTGTCGTCAACCTCGCGTGGGGCGGGGCTCGGGCGCCTTACCGGTGGCCACCGGCGGGCCTGCATCGCGCTTGCTGCCTGGGTCCTCGTGATACATTGGTGAGTTAGGTGTGGTAGCTGGCTCCATGTCCAGTTATTCGCCCCCGGCAAGAGTTCGCACCAACCCCTTCCTGTGACCCGAACGTTAGTAAACTGTCTTCGGGTGGCCGCGGCGCTGCTGGCCGTAACGGCGCTTGCCCAGCAGAAACAACGGGAGCTCACCCCTCAAGCCATCGAACACATCCAGGCAGGTCTGCAGGCGCGTCAGGAAAACCGGCTAGAGGACGAGGTCCGCGAATTCGAAATCGTAGTGGGCCTGGCGCCCAACGTCGCCGAGGCCCACATGAATCTCGGCCTGGCGCTGCGCAAGCAGGGGAAGCTCAAACGAGCCAAAGAGGTTTTCGAAACCGCCATCCGCATCAAGCCGAACCTAGTCACCGCACGCGCGCTGCTGGGCTTCGACTCACTGGCCGCCGGCCGGTTGCGAGACGCCGTAGAGCACCTCGAGGCAGCACACGCCGGCAACGCCTCCAACACCGAGGTCAACCATTGGCTGGGTATCGTCTACTACGAGCTAGGAAGATATAGCGAGGCCGCCGCCCAACTGGAAGCCGCGATCAGGACCAAGCCGGAAGACGCTGACATCCTCTACTACTTGACCGCCGCCTACAGCAAAGCGGCCCAGCAGTCGCGAAACAGGCTTTTGGGAATTGCGCCGGAATCGGCTCGCGCCCACCAAGCGCTGGCGGAGCGCGCCTCCGCCTCGGGCTGGAAAGATCAAGCCCTGGAGGAGTACCGGAAGGCAGCCGAACTGGGACCCGGCATTCTGGGGCTCCAGGGCGAGCTGGGGGACCTCCATGCCTCGGCGGCGCGGTTCGCGGAGGCCGAAAGGGCCTACCGCTCCGAGCTTGAAATACGCTCCGGCCACGCATCACTAAACTTCCGATGCGGTGAAGTGATTCTAAAGCAGGGCCGGCCCGAAGAGGCTTTTACTTTCTTGAATCGCGGGATGGAACTCGACCCGACGTTGATCGACTCCTACTTTCAACTAGGTCAAAGACTCTCGGAGGAAGGAAAGTTCGACCTCGCGGAGAAGACGTTCAGTCAGCTCGTCGGTCCTGAGACGCCAATTCAAACGAGCCTGCTGGCACACCACCGGCTTGCCGAGATCTTGAGAGCCCAGGGGAAAAAGAAAGAGGCCTCACAGCACGAAAAGGCGTTCAAGCGAATCACAAAACAACTGGAAAAGGCCGCCAAGCAGGCAAGCAAGAGCCCGTCGAAATAGCCGCGCCCGCGGCTCGGGCACCCAGCGTTCTGTTTTGGCCGGCCCGGGTGGAGGGCGCGGGTGGATCGAACGTTAGGAAGTGACCGCTTGCTGACGCGCGCGGCTCCTGCTGGCGGGCCTCTCACGCACTTCGCGTCGCCACGTGATAAGAAGTGCAGGCTAGAAAAGCTAAACTAGTTGGCGGCGGCCCGCAATTACGCCGGTGCCGGACAACACAACAAACTCTTCGAGGTCCTGATTCAGCCATGCCGCACTGTTCGCCCTTCCGCATCGCAATTCTCGTTTCGATTGCCGCTATGGCGGCGGTCGCCGCTCCAAAAACCGACCCAGGCAAACCCGTCGACTTCCAGCGTGATGTCCGGCCGATCTTGTCGGACAACTGCTTCCTGTGTCACGGACCTGACAAGGGCACTCGAATGGCCGAGTTGCGGCTCGACACGCGCGAAGGGGCTTTCGGCGAGCGGAGTGCGGGCAGCACGATCGTTCCCGGAGATTCCGCGGCCAGCCTGCTCTACCAACGCATCACGCATGACAACAAAGTGCTGCTGATGCCGCCGGTTCACTCGAAGAAGGCGTTGAGCGATGAGCAGATCAGCGTCCTGACGCGCTGGATCGACGAAGGAGCTTCCTGGGACCAGCATTGGGCCTTCCAAGCGCTCGAACGCCCAGATCCGCCCGAGGTCGCTAACCAGCAGTGGGCTCGCGGCCCGCTCGACCGCTTTGTTCTGGCGCGCCTCGAGCAGGAAGGCCTCACGCCCGCTCCCGAAGCTGGCAAGGGGACGCTGGCCCGCCGCGCGGCCCTGGACTTAACGGGACTCCCCCCCGACCCCGGCCTGTTGCAGAACTTCCTCGCCGACGCCTCCGAGAATGCTTACGAGAAGCTGGTCGACAAGCTTCTCGACTCCCGGCATTGGGGCGAACATCGAGCGCGTTATTGGCTGGACGCGGCGCGCTACGGCGATACTCACGGGATCCATGTCGACAACTATCGCGAAATGTGGCCCTATCGCGACTGGGTGATCCATGCGTTCAACGATAACAAGCCGTTCGATGAGTTCACTATCGAGCAAATCGCTGGAGACCTGCTTCCAAACCCGACTCTCGACCAGCGTATTGCTACCGGGTTCCATCGCTGCAATGTAACGACCAACGAAGCGGGAATCATCGTCGAAGAATACGAGGCCATCTACGCCAAAGATCGCGCCGACACGACGGGGACTGTTTTTCTGGGTCTGACCGTGGGTTGCGCCACTTGCCATGACCACAAGTTCGATCCGATTTCACAGCGGGATTTCTATTCGATGACGGCGTTCTTCCGGAACACGACGCAATACACGATGGACGGCAACGTGTCCGACACGGCTCCGTTCACGGTTGTTCCGCTCGACGAGGACCGGGCGCGCTGGCATGAGATGGAACAGGAGTCCAAAGACTTGGAATCGGGCCTGCGCGAAACCTCATCGGCCGGCGCTGGTGACTTTGACAGCTGGGTAGCGGGCGGCAACTACCGTTCGCTCACGGCTCCGCTGGGAGCCGGGGCGGAAATCCTCGCTCTGTCGTTGGGCAAAAGCAAGGGGGGTGAAGGCGCACATGTGATCCTCAAAGGCGAGTCGGCGCTGGTCGATTTGTCAGGCGGCGCCAAGCTGGCCAAGGGCCCGAGGGAGGGCAGGACCGCCCTTTGGTTCGACAAAGGCGCCTGGGCAGAGTTGCCGAATGTCGGACTCGACGAGAACAACCCGTTCTCCCTGACGGTGTGGCTCTACATGCCCGAAGAGGAAGATCGCCATGTGGTCTTCGGCCAGACAGATCAGGACGACAACGGGCGGGGGTGGTCGATGAGCATCAGCGCTTTCCTTGGCCGGCTGCCTGGCTTCCATCTGTTTGGCGACAAGGTAGGCGAATCGGCCAACACGCTTGAGATCTACACCGGCCACATGCAGCAACTCGAGCACGGGACGTGGAACCACATCGCGATGACTTACGACGGCAGCGCGGAGCGCGCCGGACTCGAACTTTTCGTCAACGGGGAAATTCTGCCCACGCAGGGCAGCGATTACTTTGAGAAGCTCGTGGGCACGATCGTCACCGATCAGCCGCTGATCCTGGGCAAGCAGGCCGCGAAGTCCGGTGACGAAGGGCCGGAGCTTTATTTCGCGGGCGGCGCCATCGCGGACTTCCGCATTTTCGACCGCGCGATCAACGCCGAGGAAGCCCGGATCGTATCGCAATGGCCGCTCATCGAGGAGGCGCGGGAGAAACAGCCCAGCCAGCTAACCCAGGACGAACGCAGCGCTCTTGAGCTTTACTACCGCAACCTGGAGGACAGCGACTATCGAGAGCTGCAGAGGAAGAAGTCAGAAATCGCACTGGAACGTCGGGAGATCCGGCGGCGCGGCGGCGTGACCCATGTGATGCAAGAGATCGAGGGCAAGGCCGCCGAAGCTCACATTCTCAACCGCGGAATGTACGATCAGCCGGGCGAGCTGGTCTTAGCCGGCACGCCCTCGGCGTTGCACGCCATGCCCGCCTCGTTGCCCCGCAACCGGCTGGGGCTGGCTCGCTGGCTGGTGGGCGATGAAAACCCGCTGACTTCGCGTGTCGTCGTCAACCGCTACTGGCAAGAAGTCTTCGGAAATGGCCTGGTGACAACGAGCGACGACTTCGGCGCCCAAGGAGCGGCGCCCACGCATCCCGAATTGCTCAATTGGCTGGCCACTGAGTTCCGCGAGAGAGGCTGGGACATCAAGAATTTCTTCCGCATGCTGGTTACGTCGGCGACCTACCGGCAATCATCGCAAACGACAGAGAAAAAACTCGCCGAGGATGCCGAGAATCAACTGCTGTCGCGGGGGCCAAGGTTCCGCATGGACGGAGAGATGGTGAGAGACTACGCGCTGGCCGCGAGCGGTCTTCTGGCGCGCAAAGTCGGCGGGCCCAGCGTCAGGCCCTACCAGCCGGCCGGTGTCTGGGAAACGGTCGCGATGCCGGGAAGCAATACGAGCATTTACAGGCAAGACCACGGTGACAAACTTTACCGCCGCAGTCTCTACACTTTTTGGAAACGCTCGGCTCCGCCGGCGTCGATGGATATTTTCAACGCTCCGACGCGCGAACACACGACCGTGCGGCGCGAGCGAACCAACACGCCGCTGCAGGCCCTGGTGACGATGAACGATACGCAGTTTATCGAGGCGTCCCGCCATCTCGCGCAGAGGACGATGCGGGAGGCAGGTGATGATTTCGACAGACGGCTTGACTTCATGACGACGCGGCTACTGGCCCGGAGCTTTGAAGCCAAGGAGCGTGCTGTCGCCAAGCGTGCGTTCGATGGGTTCGTCAGTTCTTACGACGCCAACCCAAGCGATGCCGCGAAGCTGCTCTCGACCGGGGAGTCGCAACCGGATGAAGCTCTGCCAATGGCGGAGTCCGCTGCGTTGACGATGCTGGTGAGCCAGATGTTGAATTTGGACGAGGCGCTGAACAAGTAGGGGCGTTCATTCAGGGGCAATCGATCGTTGCCGATTGCGGCGGAAATTTTCACGCGAGCTTCGCCGCTTCGCGGCGATGGACCGGCAGGATTGCCGGCCGCTACGATGTCGCCAGGAGTGGCGAGGCGGCAGGCAAGAATGCGCGCGCCTCGCCGGCGGACGCGTGGCCATTCGCTCGGGTTTCGAGAACGCGGGCCAAGCGTCGAGACCGATGCCTGCCTCTCGGTTTGCCGCCGGGGCGGAACAAGCGGCTTAGTAGATGCGCTCTTGCTTGCGCTCGCGGCGGTAGGGGTTTTCTAGGTATTTGCGGGCTTCGTCTTGCGCGCCTTGGGTGTTGTCTCGTGAGCGGATGGCTAGCTGGTATTCATTCACGGCGCGTTCCCGCTGGCCGGTGATGTCGAAGATTTTGCCGAGATTGATGTGGGACCAGACCTCGGTCCAGGCCGGTTCTTGATCGCCGTTGAGACATTCCCGAAATTCATTCGCTGCGGACTGGTAGTTGTTCTGCAGCAGGAAAACTTCGCCAATGCGGTAATGCGACAGCGAGCTGAAGCGGTTGATGTCGAGAGCCTTCTGGTAGTTGCTCAAGGCATCATTGTAGTAGCCTAGCTCGACCAGTTGCTCTCCCTTGCGGATCTCCACCTGGACGTGAATCCCTTCATCGAATCGCAAGATGCGATTCTTGGGATCGAGGATGACGCGCCTTGGTTTCCCGAAGGTGTCAATCGTATAGTCCGAGGATGTGCCGGAAACATCGATGACCTGGAACTCGGGCTCTCCTTCTGTCTCGATCTTGAGCTCGATCGGCATGCGGAAGGTGTCCATATCTTGCTTGACTTTCCCGAGGACGCGGAAACCCTCTCCGGCGCCCAGGCGATAGATGGTGTACTCCTGATTGAATTCCGGCGTGCCCTTCGACTCGGTCCATTGAATGAAGAAGGGTTCGAGGTTCTTGCCGGTGATTTGTTCGGCGGTCTCGCGCAGGTCATCGGTTGTCATCGACCTCCACATGAACTTGCTAAGGAACTGCTTCAGCGTGTCAAAGAAGGCCTCATCCCCGATGGCCCAGCGCAACATGTGCATGACCATGGCGCCCTTGTATCCGGCCAATGCTCCGATCTCGAAGGAGAAGTCATCGAGCCGGCCCGACTGGATAATCGGGATGTCGTCGTAGGTGAGCGCTCCGATGCGGACGTCCTGGATCGCCGGAGCAAAACCCTCTTCCCCATCGACCTCTTCGATGTAGAGCATCGCCGAATAGAGGGCGAGCCCGCGGTCGAGCCAGGCGTGATTACGGTTCCCGGGGGAGGCGAGTACGGGCCACCACTGGTGGGCCACCTGGGTTCCCAGCGACTCGCGGTTGACGTCGGGCGTGATGCCGTAGGGGCTCATGAAAATGACACCCGGCGCGGCGTAGCCAACCGGCGCGTACTCACCCACTTCGACGACCGAGAGGCTCGTCGAGTAGGGAGGAGCGAAGCGGTCGCTGTAGAAGCGCACCATCGATCCAATCGCCTCGCCATAGGCGGTTGTCTGCTCGGCGTCGCCGGTCCTGAAATACATGTCCGTCGTGACGCCCTCGCTTTCCACGCGCACCGGGTCTTCGGGCAGAACCGCGATGCTGCCGGGGAAGGAGGGCTGGCTGAATTCGAAGGTGTGCTTCACCTTGCCGTTCACCGGCTCGCTGGTGGAGAGCCCGCTGCCAATGACGTTGAGTTCCGGCTCGACGGTGACGCTGATGTTGGCGGCGAAGCGGTCCGCCGAATAGCCGTTCACCGGGAACCAGCGGGCCGGATAGAGCAAGAATGCGCGGTCCGCCTCAATCGACCCCAAACTGACGTTTTCGATCGGGGAGTTCTCCACTCCCGCGAGCCGCCCATCGTAGAAAAAAGTCACATTGACGGGATCGCCGACGGGCAGTTTTTGGGGGAAGCTGAGGCGAACCGTAAAGTCCTGCGCATAGCGGATGGCGGAGATTCCCGATCCGTCTTCGGCAACGACGCGGTTTACGTTGAGCCCGTTGTGCAGCTCGAAAATTACGGTCTCGGTTTCCTCTCGAGGAATGAATCTTATCTGGACCTTTGCATCGAGGACCTGGGTGGCGAGGTCGATATCGGCATCGATGTTGTAGAGTTCGACATCGATCAGCGCCCGCTCGGCTTGCGCTTGCGCTCGTTGAGCGCTGAAAAGCAGGAGAGTGAGGAAGAGTGCGGTCATCCAGACGGCTCCCAGCCAGAGGGCACGCAGCCGGGCTGGGTTCTCTGCCTGGCGCCACGTCAGCGCTTGCAGTTGGTTTCTTACGGGAATTTTGTTTTTCTCGCGCATTCGCTATCCTTCCGGCGACTATACTTCCAACGACTATGCTTGGGGCGACTATGCTTCCGGCGACTTCGATGCTTCAGACGGCAGCAAACCGCGCAACTTTAGTCCTTCGCAAATCACTTCGGCGGCGCGCTCGGCGGCTGGCCGCTCCGCCCGAAGACTCTGCTCGACGAGTGAGAGATCCTGGCGCATCTTTGTTCGATCGGCCTCGTTTCCGAGCAGCCTTTTTGCCTCGGCGGCCAGCCGCTCGGCGGTGAAGTCTCCCTGAATCAACTCGGGAACGATCGCTCGTCCGGCTAGCAGGTTGACCATGCTGTAGTAAGCGACATTCACGAGCGGTTTGCCGACGATCCAAGTCGCCGCGCTGACGCGATAAAAAACAACCATCGGTGTCCCCAACAGGGCTGCTTCGACCGTGGCGGTGCCGCTTGCCACGAGAGCCAAATCGGCGTGTCCAACGGCGTTTTCCATCTCGCCTTCAAGTATATGGACGGCGGAATTGGAAATGCGTTCCTCAAAAAACCGCTTGCCCGTGGTTGTCGAGGCTGGCAGCACGAAATTCAGCGGCCGCCACTGCCCGAGAAGCTCGACCGCGCGCATCAACTCCGGGAGATGCCGGGCCGCTTCGCCTCGGCGGCTTCCCGGTAGCAGGGCGACCAGCGGACGGCCCTCGGTGAGCCGGTGTTTGCTGAAGAACTCTTGACGAGAAATGCGAGTCGCCACCGCTCCGTGGAGGGGATGCCCGACGAATGTCGCCTCGACGTTGTTGTCGCGAAAGAACGCCTCTTCGAACGGGAAGATGCAAAGCAGTTGATCGACGAATTTCTCGATCAGCCGCACCCGCCGCTTGCGCCAGGCCCAGACCTGAGGAGCCACGTAGTAGAAGACGGGAATATCCTCGCGGTGCAGCTTGCGAGCCAGCCGCAGGTGAAAATCGGGAGAGTCGGTCAGGATGGCAAACCGCGGTTTCTCGCGCCTGGCCGCGGCGGCCAAGCGCCGGAACTCGCGCCAGATGCGCGGGATGTGAGCGACAACCTCGAAGATCCCCACGACGGCCAGTTGCTCGGCTCGCACGATGGGCCGCACCCCGGCTTCCCGCAGATGACGGCCCGCGCAGCCGAAGAATTCAGCTTCAGGAAGCTGCTTTCGCAAGGCCTCAACAAGCTGGGCGCTGTAGCGATCTCCCGAGGCCTCACCGGCCGAAACCAGAATCTTCATTCCCGCGATTCCAGTGTATCGAACCTTGGTGATGCGGCCCGGGGCCGAGCCGCAATCGGTCCGAAAGGATTCTGATTACCCCGGAAAGCGTTTTGAACTCCTGTAGCTCAAATCTCTGACGAGCCCCGCGCTACATACGGGAGTTCGGCAACAAGCGCGCAACGCAAAGGTCGCCTTTCGAACGGATCATGATCCGAGCCCTGCTTTGCTCGTCGAGGAATGCGGCGAGATATCATTACTAGTCTTAACTAGTCTGAACACTAGTCTGAATGAGTCTGATCGGGATTCCCTGTTGGGAAATGTGGGGCATGCCGGAGCACTGGAGGCATCGAGATGAGCGAGACCGCAAAACGGAGTATGTCGAGGAGGGACTGGCTGAACGTGGCCGTCGGCGCCCTGGCGGGTGGCGGCGTCGTCAGCGCCACCTTTTCGAGTCCGCCGATTGCCGAGGAAGGCCCGGCCAGGGGAAACCCGGCGGCGTCCGCTCCAAACCCGCAGCGAAAAGATTGGCGAAGCGAGGAATTCGGCAAGATGGTCGCCCTCGGAGAAAGCACAACGGCCGGGGGCTGGAGCACGTCGCCGGAACGCTGCTGGGTTCCCGTTCTGGCAAGCTTGATCAATGACTTCCAAGCCAGTCCGATGGAATTCTTCAATGCAGGCATTGGGGCCAATGTGATTTCGACCCGAAGTCCGGGTTACGAAAAGAGCGGAAAACCGGCGGCGCTCGATCGGCTCGATAAGCATGTGCTCGCACACGAGCCTGATTTACTGATCGTCTCCTATGGTCTCAACGACGCCCGTAGCGGGACACCCCTGCCGCATTTTCGGGAAGACCTCACAACTCTGGTGCGGCGCGTTCGGGAGCATATCCAGCCGGTCATTGTGCTGCCTGGCCCCTATTATATGACCGGTTTTGATCTCTACGGGCCCCTTTGGAGCCAGGCCGATCTCGGTCTGTTTCGGCAATACAACGAGGCGATCCAGGAGGTCGCCGCCTCCCAGAGCTGTCTTTTCGTTGACCTGCTTGCCGGATATGGTGATACCGATTGGATGATCCACGAGGACCAGGTGCATGCCAACGACCTGGGCCATCGGATCGTGGCGCATCGCGTTTTCGAAGTGCTGGCGCAAAGCTGTTCCGCGCTGGCAAAGCAAACCAAGGCGGCTGAAAAGACCAGCCCGCGCTGGCGCGACGAGTCCGTGCTCAGGGCGGACTACGGACACTGAGATGGCTCGGGGCGGGGCCTGGAGCCGAGGCTAGACTAGCAGAGTGTAGCGGAGGCCCGAGAACGCAACAAGAAATGCTGTTTTTCGATGGAGCAGGAAGAGCGGAAATTGGTGGCAGTCCAGACAGCCCCTCTTTTCTTTGTCGAAGCGCTGGAGCAGCAAGCCAGGTGAACGTGGCTAGGAGTCTGTCCCACAGAAATCGGGCGCGGAGCTGGCGTGGGGGCGAAATTGGATTTTCGCGGGCGGCGGCGCGGCTGCCGGGTTGCGATGCGGCTGAAATCCTTCGCTGGCCCGTCCT
>Ga0114996_10003117_pt1 | contig 20868 bp, 34 predicted proteins | sample ArcticOcean_MG_C_4_FD_87039 | JGI IMG/M metagenome (GOLD analysis project Ga0114996, IMG submission 87039) | Marine microbial communities from western Arctic Ocean - ArcticOcean_MG_CB4_134 | ecosystem: Environmental > Aquatic > Marine > Oceanic | place: Arctic Ocean: Canada Basin | collected... | reverse complement strand
GTTGACTCTTCTGAGATGGCCTTTAAGATTGCAGCTTCCATGGCTTTTAAAGAGGCGGCTCTTAAGGCGAGTCCGGTTTTATTGGAGCCAATAATGGGCGTGGAGGTAATTACGCCCGAGGAGTTTATGGGGGATGTGATTGGGAATGTAAGTGCTAAGCGCGGTAAAATTAAAGAAATGACTGATAGGGCGGGAGCTAAGGTAATTCGAGCGAAAGTTCCGTTGTCTGGGATGTTCGGATATTCTACGGACTTGAGGTCTATGAGTCAGGGTAGGGCGAACTTCACCATGGAGTTTGAAAAATATGAAGCAGTTCCTTCTATGGTTGCAGAGGAATTAATTGCGAAGGCAACGGGAAATAAAAAAGTAGAAGTTGGAGCATAAAAATATAAAACATTCTTGGAGTAAACCTAGATGGCAAAAGAAAAATTTGTCCGAGACAAACCACATTTAAACGTTGGAACAATTGGTCATGTTGACCACGGTAAAACAACACTGACCGCTTGTATAACCGAGGTTTTATCTAAAAAAGGTTTGGCTGATGGCATTAAATTCGATCAGATTGATAAGGCGCCTGAAGAAAAAGAGCGCGGAATTACCATAGCTATTGCTCACGTTGAGTACCAATCCGAAGCTCGACACTACGCCCACGTTGATTGCCCAGGGCATGCTGATTACGTCAAGAATATGATAACGGGTGCGGCGCAGATGGATGGTGCAATTATTGTGGTGAGTGCGTCAGATGGTCCTATGCCTCAAACGAGAGAGCACATTCTGTTAGCTCGCCAGGTGGGTGTTCCAAAGATTGTTGTTTTTATGAATAAGTGCGACATGGTTGATGATGATGAGTTATTGGATTTGGTTGAGATGGAAATCAGAGAGCTTTTGACTAAATATGAGTATCCGGGGGATGATGTTCCGGTTATTCGTGGTAGCGCTTTGCAAGCTTTGGAGAACCCGGAGGATGAGGGTAAGACAAAGCCTATTTGGGATTTAATGGGTGCTTTGGATACCTATTTCCCGATACCGGATCGGCCTGTTGAGAAAGATTTCTTGATGCCGATCGAAGATATATTTTCTATTTCAGGTCGCGGAACAGTTGCAACGGGACGTATTGAGACTGGGGTTATTAAGGTGGGAGAGGAAGTTGAGATCGTTGGCTTCCGTGAGACACAAAAAACGACGATTACGGGAGTCGAGATGTTCCGGAAGTTGCTGGATGATGGTCAGGCTGGAGATAATGTTGGGCTTCTTCTTCGCGGAACTAAGCGCGAGGAAATAGAGCGGGGCCAGTGTATCGTTAAGCCTAAGAGTATCACTCCGCATAAGAAGTTTAAGGCAGAAGTGTATGTCCTTAGTAAGGATGAAGGAGGGCGTCACACTCCATTTTTTACTAAATATCGCCCCCAGTTTTATTTTAGAACGACCGATGTTACGGGAGTTTGTGCTCTACCGGCTGGAGTTGAGATGGTTATGCCTGGTGACAACGTAGCTATGGAAATCGATTTGATCACTCCAGTTGCGATGGACAAGGGGCTTAAGTTTGCTATACGTGAAGGCGGTCGAACTGTCGGCGCGGGAATTGTGAGTGAGATCGTAGAGTAATGAGCGAGCAAATCAAAATTAAGCTTAAAGCATATGATCACAAGCTGCTTGACAAATCTGTTGGGGAGATTGTGGGAACGGCTAAGCGGACAGGCGCTAGGGTGGTGGGTCCGATCCCTCTTCCGACGAGCCGCAATAGGTGGACAGTTCTGCGGTCGCCGCACGTAGATAAAAAATCCCGCGAGCAGTTCGAAGTTCGTACGCATAAGCGAATTATGGAAATTCATGAACCTACACCGCAGACAGTGGATGCATTGATGAAACTAGATCTTTCTGGTGGCGTGGATATTGAAATCAAACTTTAAGTTATTGGGTGTTGGGGTTAGCTGAACAATGAAAGCTCTGATTGGAGAAAAAATTGGAATGACGCAGGTTTTTTCGAAGGATGGCAACTGCGTTCCTGTGACTGTGCTTCAGGTTGGTAGGTGTATCCCCCTTCTTCGACGGACTCAAGAGAAAAACGGGTATGACGCTGTTTTAGTAGCCTATGGCGCGAGAAAATCAAAGCATATAAATAAGCCTGAGCAAGGGTTTTATGACAAAGTCAAGGCTGAGCCAGCCAGGGTTCTTGCTGAGTTTCGCGGTCAAGATGTTGTGGATGAAGAATTGGGTAAACCTTTAAAGGTCGATGTGTTCAGTGAGGGTGATAAGGTGAGTGTGATTGGGGTTTCGAAGGGCAAAGGTTTCGCGGGTGTGATGAAGCGGTGGGGAATGGGCGGAGCGCCTGCATCTCATGGTCATCATGAGATTTATCGCGGAGGGGGTTCCATCGGGATGCATACTTATCCAGGGCGGGTTTTTAAGGGTAAGAAGATGCCGGGGCATATGGGATCCGAAAAGACATTTGTTAAGAATTTAAAGGTTGTGCGTGTTGATACGGAAAACAATGTGCTGCTTGTTAAGGGAGCTGTTCCAGGAGCCCCTGGCGGAATTGTTAAAATTGTTAAGTCGTGACATTGGAGAAAACTGTGCCGCAATTGAATGTGTTGGATAAAAAAAATAATAAGGTGGGAGATATTGATGTTGATCCCGCCGTGTTTGACGCCAAAATCAATAACCACTTGATCAAGCAGTGTGTGGTTTTGCAGCGTGCAACTCGGCGTCTTGGAACGGCTTCTACCAAATCAAGCTACGGCCAATTAAGTGGTAGTGGAAAAAAACCTTGGCGCCAAAAGGGAACGGGCAGGGCTAGGGTCGGGAAAATAAGGTCGGCTCTTTGGCGAGGAGGTTTGACAATTTTTGGGCCTACGCCTAGAGACTATAGTTTTAAGATGAATAAAAAAGCCCGAAGGCAAGCCTTGAGAGCGGCTCTTACTGAATGTTTTCGAGGAAATCACATTGCCGTGATTGATAAAATTGTGCTTGATAATCCTAAAACAAAAGAAGCTATTGAAGTGATTAAGGCTTTAGGTTTGCCTGAAAAGACGCTCTTTGTCACCGCAGAAAAAAATAAGAACTTGGAGTTAGCTGTTCGTAATCTTCCGACTGTGAACGTGCTGCCGGTTGAGGGAGTAAATGTTTATGATTTGCTTCTCCATGAGAAGATTGTGTGTACCTCAGAAGCTGTTAAGGGATTAGAAGAGAGGTTGAGGTGAAAGACGACCATTATCAGGTTTTAAAGAAACCTCTTGTTACTGAAAAAACTACCCAGATGCTTGCTGAAGGTAATTGGGTTGCCTTTCAGGTGCACCCACAGGCTAACAAGATTCAGATAAAAAAAGCGGTGGAAAAGATTTTTAGCGTGACAGTGACAAGGGTTAATACTTTAGTTGTGCCTGGCAAATATCGTCGTTTTGGTAAAGCGGTAGGTCATACGAAATCATGGAAAAAAGCAATGTTGCGTCTTAAGGAAGGCGATAAAATCGAATTATTTGAAGGGGACGGATCCTGATGCCGGTTAGAAAGTTAAAGCCTCGTTCGCCTGGTTCTCGTTCTCGGACTATCCCTGGGTTTGAGGAAATTACAAAGTCAACACCGGAAAAAAGTTTGCTTGATGCGATAGCACGAACTGGCGGGCGTAATAATCGAGGTCGGATGACTTCAAAGCGACGAGGCGGAGGGCATCGTAAGCAGTACCGAATTATAGATTTTAAGAGAAATAAGGACGGTGTTGAAGCGAAGGTTGCGAGTGTTGAGTATGATCCGAATCGTTCGGCTAATATTGCATTATTGGTTTACGGTGATGGGGAGAAGCGTTACATCCTTTCTCCTGACGGGTTGGGGGTTGGTGATAGGGTCACTTCTGGTGATGACGCAGAAATTCGAACTGGGAATTCCTTGCCGATTAAACTAATTCCCGAGGGGACTCAGGTGCACAATATCGAATTGCGTTGTGGTAAAGGAGGCCAGATGGCCCGAAGCGCTGGTGCATCGGCTCAATTGATGGCTAAGGAAGGTTCGTATGCAACTCTCAAGCTTTCATCGGGTGAGGTTCGGTTGGTGGGAGTAAGTTGTAGGGCGACTATAGGTGTTGTAGGGAATTCTGAGCACGCAAATGTTTCTTATGGTAAGGCTGGAAGAACGCGCTGGATAGGACGCCGCCCTAGAGTGCGCGCAGTAGCGATGAATCCCGTTGATCACCCGATGGGTGGTGGTGAGGGTCGATCTTCCGGAGGGCGTCACCCATGTAGTCCTTGGGGACAGCCTGCTAAGGGATTTAAGACAAGAAGTCCACGTAAAAGTTCGAATAAGTTCATTCTAAATCGACGTAAAAAGCGAAAATAATACGGTAATAATTTTTTTAAAGGGAAAACATGTCTCGATCACTTAAAAAAGGCCCTTTTATTGATGGTTCACTCGCAAAAAAAATTGAGGAGATGAATCATCAAGGAGATAGAAAAATTATAAAGACTTGGTCTCGGAGATCGACGATTAGCCCGGACTTTGTCGGGCACACGGTGGGCGTGCATAACGGTAAAAAATTTATTCCGGTGTTTGTAACTGAAAACATGGTAGGACACAAGTTGGGTGAGTTTTCTCCTACTCGAATGTTTAGATCGCATGGTGGTAGAACTAAAAAATCTGTTACTAAATAAAATGTAAATTAGGTGTTTGGTTAATGGAAGTTAAGGCAATATTGAATCGTACGCGAACGGCCCCCCAAAAGGCGCGGCTAGTGGCAAGGCTAATTTATGGGAAGAACGTGAATGATGCGATGAATATTTTGCAGTTAACACGCAAAAAAGCAGCTCGCATCATACAAAAGGTTTTAAAGTCAGCTCTTGCTAACGCGGAAGAGAATCATAAGGTTCTGGATGTGGATGACATGTTTGTTAAACGGATTACGGTTGATCAGGGAGTAGTGATGAAGCGGACGATGCCTAGAGCGAGAGGTTCATCAGATACGATCCGAAAGCGATCAAGCAATATTTGTTTAGTACTTAGCGAAAAATAAAACAGGAGGGTTGTGTGGGTCAAAAAGTTCATCCATATGGGTTTAGGTTAGGGGTAAATAAAACCTGGGTGTCGAGTTGGTGTGTGCGCCGGGAATTCCCTAGTTTATTGTTGGAAGATATTAAACTTCGGGAGTATGTGAAGAAAACTTTAGCGCATGCGGGCATTTCAAATGTGGGGGTCGAAAGAAGTGCTAATCGTGTCAGGGTAAATATTCATACTGCGCGACCGGGAATTATTATCGGGAAGAAAGGTTTGGAAGTCGATCGGCTTAAGGAGGAACTGCAAAAGATGATTACCGGTAAGCAGATAAGTTTGAATATAAAGGAAGTTAGGCGGGCGGAATTGGATGCAAGTCTCGTCGCTCAAAACGTGGCATTGCAACTTGAAAAACGAATATCTTTTCGTCGAGCCATGAAGAAGACGGTGTTGGCTTCTCTTAGATTTGGAGCGCAGGGCATTAAAATTCGCGTTTCGGGTCGGTTAGGTGGGGCGGAAATTGCTAGAAGCGAGTGGTATCGCGAGGGCCGTGTTCCTCTGCATACCCTAAGAGCTGACATAGACTATGGTACTGCTAGAGCAAATACAACCTTCGGAGTGATTGGTGTTAAGACTTGGATTTATCGCGGGGATATTCTTCCAGGGGTTGAGGTTGATGACGTAGAGGAAGTTTCTGCTGGAAATAACGATAGAAAAAAAAGAAAGCCAGCACGTTGAGATGATGAGTTTACTCGATTCTCGAACCGGCTTGAGGGAAGTGAACAACTGTAAAGTTGGAGAAACCGCGTCATGTTGATGCCGAAAAAAGTCAAATATCGTAAGCGGCATAAAGGTCGAATGGGTGGTACGGCGTTTCGCGGGGGTAATTTAGATTTTGGATCCTTCGGTTTGCAGGCCCTTGAATGTGGGAGGATTACCGATCGGCAAATTGAGGCAGCGCGTATTGCGATGACTCGTTATGTAAAGCGAAACGGGAAGATATGGTTGCGAATTTTTCCTGATAAGCCAATTTCTAAAAAACCGGCTGAAACTCGTATGGGAAAAGGTAAAGGCGGTCCGGAATATTGGGTTGCTGTTGTCAGGCAGGGAAGAATGCTTTATGAGATGGACGGTGTTCCCGAGGAGATTGCGAAAGAAGCCTTTCGGTTGGCGCAGCACAAGCTACCTATTGCGACACGGTTTGTTGTTAAAAATAATTAAGTCGGTCTTTGTGATACAAGGAAAATTATGAAAGCAACGGAAGTTCGAGAGTTGACCGACAAAGAGCGACTGGAAAAGATGGGCGATCTTAGTCAGGAATATTTTAATCTCAAGTTCCAGTCAGCTACCGGGAAAATAGAAGCTCCCGGACGACTGAAGTTAATTCGTAGGGATATCGCTAGGTTCAAGACTATCGCTAGGGAGTCCGGTTTGGTGGAACCTGCTAAAAAAAGTTCCGACAAGGCGTAATGGTATATCGCGTGCCTCTTGGCGCTTAGTAAGTTAAGGAGTTTTATGGATGATCAGGTGAATAAGAAGACCATGACGGGAGTTGTGGTCAGTAATAAGATGGATAAGACGGTAGTTATTAAAGTAGAGCGTAGATTCTCTCACCCTGTTTTTAAAAAGGTTGTTAAGACAACTAAAAAGTACAAGGTGCACGATGAGAAAAATGAATGCCTGGAAGGGGACCTTGTTCGCATTCAGGAGACCCGCCCACTTAGTAAGGAAAAGCGCTGGCGCTTACTTGGTATTATTTCCAGAGACAAGTCATTGATGAGCGAGAAGGTTGGGTAGCTATGATTCAGTTAAGAACGGTATTAGATGTTGCTGATAACTCAGGGGCTAAAAAAGTTCAGTGTATAAAAGTGCTGGGCGGTTCGAGGAGAAGGTACGCTCGGATCGGCGATGTTATTGTGGTTGCCGTTAGAGAATCTGATCCGCGAGGCACGGTAAAAAAGGGGGAGGTCAAAAAGGCGGTAGTCGTGCGAACGAGGAAAGAAATCCGCCGGCCTAATGGCAGCTATATTAAGTTTGATGTTAATTCAGCTGTTTTGATAGATGATAATCGAGAACCCTTAGGAACCCGCATTTTTGGTCCGGTAGCTCGAGAATTGCGTGCTAAAAAATTCATGAGAATTCTTTCTCTTGCTCCCGAGGTTTTGTGATGTTTCCTGTTTCTAAAAAAAGTAGTTTAAAAAAAGACGATATCGTTCAGGTTACTACTGGTAAAGAAAAAGGGAAGAAAGGGAAGGTGCTGGCTTTTTTCCCCGAGACTGGAAAGCTGACAGTCGAAAAACTCAATATGCTTAAGAGGCATATGAAGGGTGATGGTAAGTCGCGTCAGGCGGGCATCGTTGAAAAAGAGGGATCGATTCATGTGTCGAATGTGCTTATTGTGTGCGACAAGTGTGGGCAAGGTGTTCGTGTAAAACGTAAGAAGCTAGAAGACGGTAAGCGCGTGCGTGTTTGTATAAAATGTGGTGAGGTTCTCGATAGAGTTTAATATGGCGAATTTCAAACAGCTGTACAACGAAAAAATAAAAGGTCAAATCCAGAAAGAATTAGGCCTGGAGAATGTAATGCAAGTTCCCCGCTTAGATAAAATAGTTTTGAATGTTGGGTTGGGCGAGGCATTGCAGAATGGGAAGTTAATTGAGTCTAGTGTTGAGCAGTTGAAGTTGATTTCAGGGCAGATGCCAGTGGTGACCAAGGCTAAGAAATCAATCGCGAATTTTAAATTGCGAGAAGGTGTGCCGATTGGAGTGATGGTTACATTGCGAGGAAATCGCATGTATCAATTTTTTGAGCGTTTGGTTAGTTTTGCTCTTCCACGAGAGCGGGATTTTAAGGGGCTTCCAAAGAAATCTTTTGACGGCCGTGGCAACTATACAGTTGGTTTGAAGGAGCAGTTAATTTTTCCGGAGATTGACTACGACAAGATTGAAAAGATTCAGGGTATGAATATCACAATTTGCACAACGGCACGAACGGACGAAGAAGGTAGATGTCTGCTTGCACAGATGGGGTTGCCGTTACGTAAATAACTTGTATGTGCATGTGAAGCTTTTGATGATTTTTTAATGGCGGGAAGGTGTTATGGCGAAAAAATCGCTGGTTGCTAAGGCTCAAAGAAAACAAAAATTCCAAGTTAGGGAATACAGTAGATGCGGATTGTGTGGTCGCCCGCGGGCTTTCCTGCGAAAGTTTGGAATGTGTCGAATATGTTTCCGGGAAAGAGCTCTGATGGGGGAGATTCCTGGTGTTACCAAGTCCAGCTGGTAGAAGGTTAACGGTTGGTTTAAGTTTAGGAGTTTAGTTTTATTATGATGACAGACCCTATAGCTGATTTTTTTACGCGAGTTCGAAATGGCCTTATGGTTCACCATGGTGCCGTCGAAATGCCGAGTTCTAAGATGAAGGTTCGAATCGCTGAAATTTTAAAAGAAGAAGGTTTTATAAAAAATTTTTACGTTCGAAAAGATAGTAAGCAGGATATTTTAAAATTGCATTTGAAATATCATAATGGTGATCCTGCTATTAGGGGAATTCGAAGGATAAGTAAGCCGGGACGAAGGACTTATGTTTCGGCTAGAAGCATCCCTAAGGTTTTGAGTGGGTTGGGAATAGCAATTATAACCACCTCATCTGGTGTTATAACAGATCAGCTTTGTCGGGAGAAAGGCGTTGGTGGAGAGGTATTGGGTTATGTCTGGTAGTTATATAGGAAGGGCGTAATGTCAAGAATAGGTAAAAAACCGATTTCGATTCCAGCGGGAGTCGAGTGTAAGTTGGAGGGGGTGCTTTTGACAGTGAAGGGTCCCAAGGGGCAGCTTCACAGAGACTTGCACCCGAATATGCAGGTTGCGATTGAGAGTGATTTAATATCTGTAACCCGCCCTACGGATGGACGAGTAGATCGTTCGCTGCATGGATTGACAAGAACTCTAATTAGCAACATGGAGATTGGAGTGAGCGAAGGATTTTCAAAAACCTTAAATATTGTTGGTGTGGGTTATAAGGTAGATTTGAAAGGAAAAGCTTTGAATTTAAATCTCGGTTACTCCCATTCTATCGATTATCCTCCGCCAGAGGGCATAGAATTTGAGGTGGATAATAAAAAAAATAAGATAGTTGTTAAGGGAGTAAATAAACAAGTGGTTGGACAAGTTTCGGCAGAAATCAGAATGCTTAGACCACCAGAGCCCTACAAGGGCAAAGGGATTATGTATGCAGGCGAAAAAATCCGTAGGAAGGCGGGCAAGACTGCGGCAAGCGCCACAGCATAGGGTAGAAAAAATATGAAGACCTCAAATAAAGAACTACTCAGGATAAATCGTAAAAGACGCATCAAAAAAAATGTTCAAAAAAACAAGGAAAAACTTCGTCTGACAGTATTTCGAAGCGCTAAACATGTTTATGCGCAGATTATTGATGATAGGGCAGGAAAAACTTTAGTTGCTGAGTCCACCATGTCTGCAGCATTTCGCGAGAAGATGAAAAATGGAGGAAATACCAAAGCTGCTACTTTGGTTGGGAATTTGATTGGGGAAAAGGCGGTTCAACAGGGGATTAAGGAAGTTTGTTATGACCGTAATGGTTTTATTTATGCTGGTCGTATAAAGGCTTTGGCTGATGGAGTAAGAGAAAAGGGAGTTAAGTTTTAAAATAAACTGTCGCGCTGCGATTTTATGGGAAATTCAGCTCAGCAGTATTTTGGAGGCGAGGTGTTAATTGCGAGAGCAAAGCGAAGTTAAACAGGATTTTGTTGACAAGGTGGTAAAGATTCGCCGCGTAGCAAAAGTGGTCAAAGGTGGTCGAAGATTCAGCTTTAGCGCCCTTGTTGTGGTTGGCGACCGAAAAGGTTCCATCGGCTGGGGGTTGGGCAAGGCTAACGAAGTGCCAGAAGCAATTCGCAAAGGCGTCGAAAGAGCCAAGCGGGATATGGTAAAGGTTTTTCTTGATGGGGGCACTATTCCGCATGAAGTAATTGGAGCCTATGGTGCAGGTCGTGTTCTTCTGCGTCCCGCATCCAAAGGGACAGGGTTGATTGCAGGTGGTGCTGTTCGTGCAGTGCTTGAAGCAGTTGGAATTAAAGATATTTTGACAAAGAGTCTGCGTACGAACAATGCGCACAATGTTGTCAAAGCCACGATTCAAGGGTTAACCAGTCTAAGAGGGGTGAATCACTATGCAGCGGTAAGAGGTCGACAACTAAAAGTGAATGCTTCCTGAAGGGATTATGTATGAAATTATCAGAATTAAGAGCAGTGCCTGGTAGTCGTAAAAATAGAAAACGAATCGGACGCGGTGCTGGTTCAGGAACCGGCAAGACATCAGGCAGGGGACAAAAAGGGCAGAAATCCAGATCTGGTGGAAGCCCGCATCCCTGGTTTGAGGGAGGGCAGATGCCCTTGTATCGAAGATTGCCGAAGAGAGGCTTCACGAATATTTTTAGGAAAGAGTACGAGATTGTCAATGTCGCTCAGTTAGCGGGTTTAGGAATGAAAAATCCTATTACCCCTGAAGTTATGAAGGAAAAGAGGATGATACGTAAGGTCGATTCCGTAAAAATTTTAGGGAATGGTGAATTATCCGAAGCGATCACAGTACATGCACAGAAATTTAGCCGGTCAGCGGTCGATAAAATCGAAAAAGCTGGCGGAAAGGTTGTGACTGTTTAATGATTGGAAATATTTTTAAGATTCCCGAGCTTAAAAGGAAAGTCCTTTTTACTTTGGGAATATTGGTGGTTTATCGAATAGGTGCTCATATTCCTACGCCAGGAATTAATGCAGCTGCGCTAGCTGAAGTCATGGCTCGTATGGCAGGAACTATTATGGGTTTTTTCGATATGTTTTCTGGAGGGGCGCTCAGTAGGTTGACAATTTTTGCTTTAGGGATTATGCCCTATATCAGCGCCTCGATCATTCTCCAATTGATGACGATGGTTTCTCCTTATTTAGCGAGGCTTAAGAAAGAGGGGGAGCAGGGGCAGAAAAAAATCACGCAATACACGCGTTACGGGACTATTGTCCTGAGTATGATTCAAAGCTCAGGTATTGCTGTAGGATTAGAAGCAATGAAAAGCCCATCAGGAAATCCGCTTGTTCCTGAGCCAGGCTGGTCGTTTCGTGTGATGACAGTTTTGACTTTGACGGCTGGAACCGCATTTCTTATGTGGCTTGGTGAGCAGATTACTGAGCGGGGTATTGGTAACGGAATTTCCCTGATTATTTTCGCCGGTATCGTGGCAGGAACACCAGCCGCAATTTTTCAGTCTATGGATCTAATGGGGACGGGGGAATTATCCGTTTTGGTTATGTTGTTTTTATTGGTTTTTATGGCGGCTGTGATTGGTGCTATCGTTTTTACTGAGGGTGGTCAAAGACGGATCTCGATTCAGTACGCTAAGCGTGTGGTAGGGCGAAAAATGTATGGGGGGCAAAGTACCCATTTACCGCTCAAAGTAAACACTTCGGGTGTTATACCGCCTATATTTGCGTCGTCTATCATCATGTTTCCAGCGACCATAGCGCAATTCACTACCCATCCGTGGATGAAAGATTTTTCAGCGTTACTGACACCTGGTACGATTGTTTATAGTTTGATCTTTGTAGGGGCTGTGTTTTTCTTTTGTTATTTTTATACGGCGGTCATTTTTAATCCAATTGATGTTGCAGATAATATGAAAAAGCATGGGGGGTTTGTTCCGGGTATTCGACCGGGGCCAAAGACCTCTGAATATATTGATGAAATTTTATCAAAGATCACTTTTTATGGTGCGATATATTTATCTTTGGTCTGTATTTTGCCAGACTACTTAATAAAATATATCAATATTCCATTTTACTTTGGTGGGACTAGTCTCTTAATTGTCGTAGGTGTTTCGTTGGATACAATGCAGCAGATAGAATCGCACATGGTGATGAAAAACTACGATGGGTTTTTGAAAAAAGGTCGACTAAAAGGTCGCAGAGGTTGACCTATGAGGCTTATCCTGCTCGGTCCGCCGGGTGCGGGTAAAGGAACCCAAGCCAAAATGTTGAATGAAAAATTCCGGAGACCGCAAATTTCCACAGGAAATATTCTGAGGAAATCGATTCAGAATGGTACGGAACTTGGTAATCGGGCAAAAGTGTTCATGAATTCTGGAAGGCTGGTTCAAGACGATGTTGTTATTGGTTTGATTAGAGAGCGAATTGTAGAGGAGGATTGCCGGACTGGATTTATACTAGACGGTTTTCCTAGAACCATAGTTCAAGCTGAAAAACTAACAGAGACTTTAGAGGCGATGGATTTATCGATAGATGTAGTGGTTGATTTTGAGGTTGATAGTGAAGAGTTAGTGAGCCGGCTTACGGGACGAAGTACCTGCTCTGACTGTGGGGCTATGTTTCATAGAATATCCTGTCCTCCTTTAAGGGATGGCATATGTGATAGTTGCGAAGGGGAGCTCTACCAACGCGAGGATGATAAGGAGGAGACCATAAAGAAACGGTTGGATGTTTACGAGCATGAAACAGCTCCTCTTAAGGAGTATTATAAAAAACAAGGCAACTTAAAAACAGTTCAGGGTTGTGGAACAGTTGAGGAGATTTTCTCCAGAGTTTGCGCTATGGTGTCCTAAATATGGCAAAGGAAGAATCAATAGAGGTTGAGGGTACGGTACTAGAGCCCCTGCCTAATGCGATGTTTAGGGTGGAGCTTGATAACGGGCATAAAATTTTGGCCCATATTTCCGGGAAGATGAGAATGCACTTTATTCGAATACTTGTGGGAGATAAAGTTAAAGTCCAACTGTCACCATACGACTTGACCCGAGGGCGCATTACCTACAGATACAAGTAGAAAGGTGTTATGAAAGTAAGATCATCAGTAAAGCCGATTTGTAAAAAGTGTAAAGTTATTCGTCGTCAGGGAGTCGTGCGGGTGATTTGTGATAACCCCAAGCATAAACAAAAACAGGGATAGGCTTTCTCTGTAGTTTTGAAAAGGAGAAATTGTGGGACGTATTTCGGGTGTAGATGTTCCTAGAGATAAAAGAGCTGTAATTGCCCTTACGTATGTTTATGGGGTTGGGAAATCTTCCTCTATTAAGATTCTGGAGCAAGCTAAGGTTGACGAAAATACTCGCATGAAAGATCTTACTGAGGATGAGGTGTCGCGTATTCGATCGGTTATCGAAAAAGACTATGAGGTAGAAGGTGATCTTCGCCGTTCAATTAATATGAATGTGAAACGATTGATGGATATCGGATCTTATCGTGGTTTACGGCATCGTAAGGGACTTCCGGTACGTGGTCAGCGAACACATACCAATGCTCGAAGTCGGAAAGGGCCGAAAAAAACTGTGGGTGCTCGTACCAAAAAATAACAGAGGAAAATGATTTATGGCAGCGGAAAAAGATAACAAACCAGGGAAAAAGAGAACTAAAAATGCTCCGGAGCTTGGAGTTGCTCATATTAAGGCAACATTTAATAATACGATTGTGACGATCTCGGATCTGTCGGGTAATGTTATTTCGTGGTCTAGTGCAGGAGTTCAAGGTTTTAAGGGATCTAGAAAAAGCACCCCTTTTGCTGCTCAAGTTGCGGCGGAGAGGGCGGTAGTCAAGGCACGAGATATGGGAATGAAAAAAATAGAGGTCTGTATTAGAGGACCAGGTCCTGGGCGTGAATCAGCTATTCGCGCACTACAGAATGCGGGAATGGAGGTTACGGTTATTCGAGACAAGACTCCAATGCCACATAATGGTTGTCGGCCACGAAAGCGTAGACGGGTTTAATGTCAATCCTCAAACTGGGAGATTAATAATTTGGCAAGATACACAGGTTCTGTTTGTCGTTTATGCCGTCGAGAGGGCATGAAATTATTTTTGAAAGGATTTAGATGTGAAACCGCGAAGTGCGCGATTGAGAAGCGGGGTTACGCCCCTGGTCAGCACGGTCAAGGGCGCAAGAAATTTTCTGAATACGGTATCCAGTTGCGCGAAAAGCAAAAAGTTAAAAGGATTTATGGCGTGTTGGAAAAACCTTTCCGAAATTACTTTGCTCATGCTGAACGGAAAAAGGGGATCGCCGGTGAAAATCTTCTGCAAGCACTTGAGCTGCGTATGGACAATATAATCTATAGAATGGGGTTGGCTCCATCAAGGAGTGCTGCGCGACAACTGGTTCGGCATAACCATTTTACGGTTAATGGAAAGAAAGTTAATATTCCTTCCTATACCTTGAGCAAGGGAGATGAGGTAGCACCCGTTCAGAAAAAAATTGAAAAATTTCCAATCAAGACCGCATTACAAAACATGAAAGATCAAAATCACCCTCATTGGCTAGTGTTCGACATGGAGACAAAGAAAGGAATTGTCCAGGACCTGCCTACGAGAGAAGATATTACCATTCCAATTCAGGAGCAGTTAATAGTTGAACTTTATTCTCGATAAGAGACTCTCACGACCTTTAAAAATATTAGAAACTTATCTGGTGCCAATTTACCAGAAAAACCGGAGGCTATATGTTTAACGCGCAAGGAATCGTTAAACCCAAACGCTTGGAGTTTGAGAAAGACACAAAAAAAGAAAATTACGCAAAGTTTTCAGCTGGTCCCTTCGAAAGGGGTTACGGAGTTACCACCGGGAATTCGCTTAGAAGGATGCTCCTTTCATCTATAGAGGGAACCGCTATTGTTGCAGTTAAGTTTGAAGGGGTTTTTCATGAGTTTTCAGCAATTCCCGGAGTTGTTGAAGATGTGACGGAAATGATCCTCAACCTCAAACAGGTTAATTTGATTCTAGCTGACGAGTTGGAGGAAACAAGGGTTTATATTAAGCAAAATAAGCCAGGCAAGGTATACGCCAAAGACATTGTTGTCGACTCGCAAGTCACCATCCTGAACCCTGATCATCTGATTGCAACGCTAGACAAAGATAGTGGTCTTAACGTGGAGATGATTGTACGTAAGGGTCGAGGTTATGTTCCTGCAGAAAAACAGGGAATAGAAGAGGAGTCAGTGCAAATGATTCCAATCGATTCTATTTTTTCCCCAATTGAAAAAGTTTGTTATCACATAGAGAATACACGGGTAGGTCAATCCACTGATTATGATTTGCTAGTCATGGAAATATGGACAAACGGGGGTATTACCCCGGAAGATGCTGTCGCACATGGGGCAAAGATTATTAAGGATCATATGCAGGTCTTCATAAACTTTGATGAAGAACCAGAACCAGCCCAACCGCAAATTGACCAAGCGAAACTGAAAATGTGGACTAATTTAGCGAAGAGTGTTGAAGAACTGGAGCTCTCGGTTCGTTCATATAACTGTTTAAAAAACGCCAATATTCAAAGTATTGCCGAGTTGGTTCAGAAAAGTGACGGGGAAATGCTGAGAACAAGAAACTTTGGTCGCAAGTCTCTCAATGAGATCAAAGAAATCCTAGACGATATGGGGTTGCATTTCGGGATAAAGCTTGAAGCAGAAGATCTAAAACAGATCGCGCAGGCAAGAAAGAAAAAAGAAGCCGAGGTTGAAATTGAGGTCGTGTGATCGATCTTACACGAGAATATTAACCAGAAGTATAACTCACGGTCATGAGGCATTTAAAAGCGGGTAGAATACTTGGGCGCTCATCAGCGCATCGAAAGGCACTATTTCGGAATATGGTGACCGCCCTAATTGATAGAGAGCGAATTCGTACCACCTTAGCCAAAGCCAAGGAGTTACGGGGTAAAGTAGAAAAGACCATCACGCTTGGGAAAAAGGGGACCTTGCATGCCCGTCGCCATGCTTTAAAACTAGTTGCCGACAGGGGTGTTCTAAAAAAAATATTTGGTCCTCTTGCTGAGAGGTATGCAAATCGCCCGGGTGGATATACTCGGGTTATTAAATTAGGGCACCGACTTGGGGATGATGCTCCCATGGCATTTATTGAGTTGGTAGACCGTGAGGGTGAATTGCCCGCAAATCCTTCTGCAAAAGGGAAAAAAAAGGTAGAAGGGGCTACTAAAAAGAAAGTAGCAGATCAAAAAACAAAGAATCTGACAAAGGATAAAAAGGCTACTAAGGCCCCCACTGCTAAAACAGCTGGTAAAAAATCTGATGGTGAGAAAAAAAGGTAACTCAAGCCGCTAAGAAGAAAACGGTTGATGAAAAATTAAAGAGTGAAGAAAAAAATAAAAACAAATCCAAGGATTCAACAAAAAAAAATAATAGAATAAAAAGTTGCGTTAGTAGAAGAAAGTTCAGAAAGAAAAAAAATAACCCATCCTATAATTTTTCAAACACAGTTTGGGCGCACGCCCGTTGGGTCTTGATTAAACCTGAAGCTTGTATTCTCTTTAATGTATTCAAGTAGGTCGTCATAGCTTTTAAAGTGCTGGCTGAACCCATAGTCATCACCTGTGTATTCACAGTTTTCTATGCTGTGTTCTTTGCAAAGATATGGTCGCGTTTCGTAGATTCCACATTTGTTATCAGGAGTTAAGAAATTGCAACGAGTATGGATCATGATGTACCATTGGTTTCGGTAAACATAAATTGATGTTTTTTCATGTGCAAGTTTCCACAGTAAGCTTTCATAGTCTTTACGGTTTTCGGGTTCATCTATCCCAAAAGCAAAGTAATTGCAACAAAATGCGGGAAGGCATTTTTCGCATTGGTCGGTATCATCTCGTGAATTATTATTGTTTGCCATAAACGTTTTTTAATTTATTGGTTTTAACCACTTCAAAAACTTTGTGAGCTAGTAAGTTTCTAGCGGTTATCAAATTGATGTCGAGTATTTTTAGGTGTTCCTGATGTGAACGATTAGTCCCTGTGTCAGAGTTAGGCGGCTGAATTTAACTACGTTCATTATTGCAAATTCATATTAACATGAGATTAGGATTTTTTTTCTTTTCGTTCCCAAGTTATTCATGAATATATCATAAAATTCTTCATGTATTTAGAATGGAACGACCATTTGACGATTATCAGAGGTTATTTAAAGCCCGACTTTGTGGTTAAAACGTTCTCCGTAATGTTCCTTTAATGCTATAAGCTATTTAACAGGGGAAAATTTTGGGATCGAGTTGCTCTTGCTATCACACAGCGGCTTCGCCAAGGTGGATAAGAAAACTAGCGAATAAAAAGCAAAAACATAAAAAGGCAGTCAAATGCGTATATCTAAGCATACGGCAGACCGGTTAGGGGAGAAAGTAAGGGTCAATCTTTGTGGGTGGTTGCGAATCTGGAGTGCCGATTGTTGTGGTAGTAAAAAAGTATTTAGAGTGTAAAAAAACTGTTGACAATTAAAGAGTCAACCGATAGGTTGATGGAGAACCCTTAGAATCCTGCAATTTTAAATCCCAGATTCATTCGAAAGAGTTAACGCACCGAGGCGCCTTCCTCTAAATCTGTACTGGCTAATAAAATTGACGACCACATATAAAGAAGAGTGCAAAAATCTATTCCCCGAGCTTTTAGATAAAATTATACGAAAACCGCCCATACAATCTATCATCCAATCCATTCATTAACCCACCTAAAAGATACAAGTATGAACATTGAAGACTTAAAATCCAAGACTATTTCTGAACTTACTAATATAGCAAGAGATCTTAAAATTCAAGGGCACAGTAGTCTGCGTAAGCAGGATTTAATCTTTAAAATTCTTGAAGCCAATACAGAAAAAGATGGATTGATGTTTGGGCAGGGAGTTTTGGAGATTTTGCCCGATGGATTTGGTTTCCTGAGGGCGCCGACTTATAACTATTTACCAGGCCCTGATGATATTTATGTCTCCCCATCACAAATTCGTAAATTCGATATGCGGACGGGAGACACGATTTCCGGACAGATTCGTCCACCGAAGGAAAGCGAGCGTTATTTTGCCTTACTCAAAGTCGAGGCTATTAACTTTGAAAACCCAGGAAAAACAAAAGAGAAACTTTTGTTCGATAACCTGACGCCGCTTTATCCATCAGAACGTTTACGTTTGGAAACACCGAATGGTAAGGATTACAGCGCACGTATTATGGATTTAATGACGCCGATTGGTAAAGGTCAGCGCGGGTTGATTGTAGCGCCACCAAGGACTGGGAAAACTATGCTACTGCAATCGGTCGCGAATAGTATCAGCACGAATTTTCCTGAAGTTGTTCTAATTGTTTTGCTCATTGACGAGAGACCCGAAGAAGTGACGGATATGAGTCGCTCGGTTAAAGGCGAAGTCATCAGTTCCACATTCGATGAGCCGGCTCAAAGGCACGTGCAAGTTGCTGAAATGGTGATTGAAAAAGCTAAGAGACTAGTTGAACACAAGCGAGATGTTGTGATTCTTCTGGATAGCATTACACGACTAGCTAGGGCCTACAACGCCATCGTTCCGCCAAGCGGTAAAATTCTTTCGGGTGGTGTTGACTCTAACGCACTACAGCGCCCCAAACGATTTTTTGGAGCAGCCCGAAACCTGGAGGAGGGAGGAAGCTTAACCATTATTGCAACAGCCCTTATCGACACCGGTAGTAGGATGGATGATGTTATTTTTGAGGAGTTTAAGGGTACAGGCAATCTCGAAATAGTTCTTGATAGAAAACTGGCAGACAAAAGAACTTTTCCCTCCATTGACATTAATCGCTCTGGAACGCGTAAAGAAGAACTCTTACTACCTCCGGAAGATTTGCAGAGAATATGGCTTTTAAGAAAGGTTTTGGTACCGATGGGTGTTCATGATACCATGGATCTTCTCCTGCAAAAGATGAAGGAAACAGAGACGAACGCTGAGTTTATGTCGACTATGAACTCATAAAGTTAAGAAGAGACTGAGACACATGAAGACAGGTATACATCCAGATTACTTTGAAACCAAAATCCGGTGTGCATGTGGAAATGAGGTTCAGGTTCATTCTACGGTAAAAGATATGCATATTGATATTTGTTCCAATTGTCACCCGTTTTATACGGGCAAACAAAAACTTGTTGATACTGCGGGACGGATTGAAAAGTTCAATCGCAAGTATGGCAAGAGCAAAACTCAGCAATCCGAAGAACCGGCTGTCCCCGAATAGCTTCCCTTCATTCACCGCCCATTCCGAATTTTTTTAATCATTTACTATTACCGGCCAAAGATCTCCCTGATTTTTTTTAAACAGTTATATTCTTATGTTTACCAAGTTGGAAGAAGTAGAAAAACGGTATAACCATTTAAATGCGCAGATGAGTGATCCCAAGGTCATTACTAGGCAGCAAGAGTTCCAGCAATATGCTCGTGAACAGTCCGAGTTAGCTCCTATTGTGGCAGAGTATCGTGCGTATAAAAAAATTCAGAATCAACTGAAAAACAATCAGAAAATTTTGAAAGAAGATGCGGACGAGGAAATTTTAGTTATGGCACGTGAGGAGATTCTCGATCTACAAAAACAGATGATAGAAGTAGAGCAAAAGATTAAAATAATGATTTTACCAAGAGACCCTCGAGATGAACGAAGTGTCATTATGGAGATTCGCGCTGGTACGGGTGGTGAGGAAGCCGCGCTATTCGCCCTCGATTTATTTCGCATGTATAGCCGCTACGCTGAAGCGAAGAAATGGGAATCTGAAATCCTGAGTCAGAGTGAAACGGCTAAAGGTGGATTTAAGGAAGTTATCTTCAGTATTCAAGGCAAGGGGGTATATAGCAAATTAAAATATGAGGGGGGAACTCATCGAGTTCAGAGAGTTCCAGAAACAGAAACTCAGGGTAGAGTACATACTTCGGCGGTAACCGTGGCTATTATGCCTCAGGTTGATGATGTCGATATCAAGATCAATCCGTCTGATTTAAAAATTGATGTGTTTCGATCCTCTGGCCCAGGTGGTCAAAGCGTTAATACTACGGATTCGGCGGTTCGTATTACCCACATGCCGAGTAATTTGACAGTCAGTTGTCAAGATGAGAAGTCGCAACACAAAAATAAAGATAAAGCCATGAAGGTTCTTCGCGCTCGTCTATATGATCTTGAGCAGAGTAAGCAACAGGATGAACTAGCCCGTGAGCGAAAACAGCAGGTCGGATCAGGAGATCGGAGTGAGCGTATTCGAACTTACAATTTCCCTCAAGAACGAGTCACAGATCATCGCATAGGTTTGACTTTACATAAATTAAGTCTGGTTCTTCAGGGCGAACTCAGTGAAATTATTGATGCGCTCACGGTTTATTATCAAGCGGAAGCTCTTAAGCAAGGTAATTAATCTCTGGTCTGAGGTGACTATACGGGCATAGATTGAAGCGGATAATCAATGAAAGAGTTTCTTAACTGGTCAATAGGCTGCCTAAATCAGGCAGGAATTGATTTCCCACGCATGGAAGCCGAAGTGCTTTTTGCTGGTGCCTTAAAATTATGCCACGAAGAAATTTATCGTAGACCAGAGCGGATTCTGCGCGAATCTGAAAAAACTATTTTACGTGACTTTGTCGCCCGCCGTGTTCTCCGGGAACCTGTAGCCCATATTCTAGAGCGTAAGGAATTCTGGTCTCTAGATTTTAAAGTCACACCTGACGTCCTCATTCCGCGACCAGAAACAGAAACTCTTGTTGAGACTTTGCTTTCGCTGAATAGTAAAAACCCAGACGAATTGTCGTTACGTTTGCTAGAGATTGGAACTGGATCAGGAGCTATCGCGGTGGTAGCGGCTAAGGAAATTTCTAATTGTCGAGTGACAGCAACTGACTATTTTTTGGAAGCGTTGGCTGTGGCTAGGTTGAATGCTAAAAAGCATGGAGTATCTGATAAGATCAATTTTTTACAGAGCGATATATTTTCAGAGTTACCTATAGCTCTTTATGATTGCATCGTATCCAATCCACCTTATATTCAAACATCACGTTTAAATGACCTTATGCCTGATGTGCTTAATTTTGAACCACGGAG
>Ga0114996_10003107_pt1 | contig 20900 bp, 14 predicted proteins | sample ArcticOcean_MG_C_4_FD_87039 | JGI IMG/M metagenome (GOLD analysis project Ga0114996, IMG submission 87039) | Marine microbial communities from western Arctic Ocean - ArcticOcean_MG_CB4_134 | ecosystem: Environmental > Aquatic > Marine > Oceanic | place: Arctic Ocean: Canada Basin | collected... | reverse complement strand
CGACTTGCCGGAGCCGTTGGGACCGACGAGCCCGACGTGTTCGCCGGCATGCAATTCCATGGACACGTCGATCAGGAGAGCCTGGTGCCCGTGGCGTTTCGAGAGGCTGGTCAGGGAGATCATCGGGCGGGGGACCTTATCCCGGACCCGTTGTTCTTGTGTAGACCAGATTTTCTCCGTGTCCTCCCTGGCTCACAATCGGCGCGAGGGATGAGAATCCTGCAAGTGCGAGGACCGCAGCGTGGAGGATGCGGGCCGAGCGAAACATGGGGATCTTCTACCACAACGGCACGGGGTCGTCTGTGTTCATGCTCCGGTACCGAATCGAGTTCTCGACGCGGGGCGCGAGGACGGCCATGCTCGGGGAGTGAACCAAGCGCCGAGTCGCTGGCAGATATTCCTCCTCGGTGCCTTCGCGGCGCTGATCCTGATCCCGGTGACGCTCCCCGTCCCGGTGCTGCGCGCGTTGGTCCAGGATCGCTTCGCGGTGTCCGACATCCAGACATCGTGGTTCATGGCGATCAACATGGTCGGCGCATTCCTGGCGGCTCCGGTCGCAGGCGTGCTGTCAGATCGCCTCGGACGTCGGAAGCCGTTGATCGTCGGTGCCCTGTTGGTCGACGCCATGTGCTTCTGGGCGCTGACGCTCGACGTATCGTTTCCTGTGTTTCTCGCCATCCGCTTCGTCGAGGGCTGCGCCCACATCACTGCACTCTCGCTCTTGTTGACGATCGCGGCGAAGGCCGCTGAGGTCGCGGGCAGCGGGCGGATCATGGGCATGGTCGGCACCGGCATCACATTCGGCGTGGCGATCGGTGCCCCGATCGGTGGCGCCATCGGAAAAGGCGATGCACTGCTCCCGCTCTATGTCGGCAGCGTCTTGCTCGCGGTGATCGCGGTGGCCGTCGCCGTCGCGCTGCATGACAGCACTGAGCGGCGTGGTCGACCGAGCCTCGGCGACATCATTCGACTGGCGCGCCGCGAGCGCGCGCTCCTGGCGCCGCTCGCCTACGCGTTCGTCGATCGGTTCACGGTCGGTTTCTTTACGACGATATTCCCGCTCTACATGAAGAACGTGTTCGAGCTACCCGTGGATCGCATCGGGATGATGCTCGGTTTGTTCCTCGGCCCGTTCGCGTTGTTGTCCTACCCCTTCGGTCGGCTCGCGGGGCGCACGTCGCGCACCCGGATGCTCGCGGGCGGCAGTCTGCTCTACGGCTGTGCTGTCGCGACGCTCGGTGCCTGGGGACCGGATGGTCTGCCGTACCTGATGGTGTTGCTCGGCGTGCTCTCGGCCGTCATGTTTGTTCCATCGTTGATGTTGACGACCGACCTCGCTGCCTCCGAGATTCGATCGACGGCGCTGGGTGGTTTCAACGCCGCGGGATCACTGGGTTTCATCGCCGGCCCGGTGTTGGGAGCGGTCGTCAGCCAGGCCGTCGCGTCGAGGACAGATGCGCAGACGGGCTACGCGAGCGCGTTCGTCGTCGCGGGATTCGCCGAGGTTTGCTGCGTGTTGCTGACGCTGCCGCTCCTCAGGCGATTGGTGAAAGCCGGAAGAACGACCTGACCCTATTTCCGTCTCGGAGTTCCGTAATCCGCGCCGCGATCGGCGGGCATCGACTTGTGCCATGCCAACAGAGTCTTCGTGAGGCGGGAGACGACCTTCGGTTTCTTGTCGGCCAGGTTCTTCGTCTCCGCTTGATCCGCTGCGAGGTCGTAGAGTTGTGGCTCTGAACCGTCGTACTCGCATAGCAGTTTGAATCTACCGTCGCGGACCGCGAGGTCGGGGAGGTCTTTCACACCGTAGAACTTGTCGCGGTCCGGCGGACGGCGGAAGAAGATCGGTTGCTTTCGAGACGCGTCGGATTTCCCCAGCAGGACCTCCGGTAGTGCTTCGCCGTCGAACGCCGCGCCCTTCTTTACATCCACTGCGGCGATCGCGAGCAGCGATGGTACGAGGTCGATGGCTGCAAACACCGATGACGTGTTGGTCTTGCCGGCGCTTTCGGCCTCCAACAGGCCGGGTCCCCACGCGATCAACGACGAACGAACCCCGCCCTCGTAGAGCATGGTCTTGAAGCCGCGAAACGGTCCGGCGGACCCGGCGCCCTTCTCGGGCCCATTGTCCGAACAGACGAGGATCAGGGTGTTGTCCCGCAGCGATTTCTTGCTCCGCACGTAGCCGAAGATCACGCCGAGTTGTTCGTCCATCGTGTCGAGCACTCCGTGGTACAGCGTGCGCTTCTTTCCGTCGCCACGCCGCGCCTTCGGGGGGAAGAAGGGGGAGTGTACGTCGTCGGGCCAGACGTTGACGTAGAACGGCTTCCCGTCTTTCTCCGCTCGCTTGATGAACGCCAGGGCCGCCGATGTGAACGACTCCGTCACCTTCGATCGATCCACATATGTGATCGCGCCGCGACCGAGCTTGTCCGAGCCGAGGGTGTGCCGCCTGGTTGGCTTGCCGTCGTACGCGTCCTTGATGGCGAGCACGCGGGGCCCGAGCCCCTCGAAGTTGGTCAGCGACGCGTCGAAACCGTATTCGGTGATCAGCGGTGCGTCACCGACGTCGCGCTGTCCACCCATGTGCCACTTTCCGAAGTGCCCGGTCGCGTAGCCTTTGGCTTTCAACAGGCGGGCGAGCATCGGCGCCTTCGGGTCGAGCCATTGCGCCATGCCGCGGCGCTCGTTGTTCTTTCGGTTGGCGAGGTACGAAGTGATGCGCCACCGCTGGGGGTACTGCCCGGTTGAGATCGCGACCCGTGATGGCGAGCAGATCGGCGAGTTGACGTAGAACTGTTCGAACCGGATGCCCTCGCGAGCCAGGCGGTCGATGTTCTGTGTCTCGACCGCGCGGTTCCCGAAGCACGAAAAGTCTCCCCACCCCATGTCGTCGATGAACACGAGGATGATGTTGGGACCTGACTCCCTCGCGGCTGGGCGATCGATGCGGGGTGCGACGCCGACCGAGACGACGCCAGTCGTGATCAAGGCGCTCAGGATGATGTGCGTGTGCAAGTGTGGAGCCTCAGGTGCGGAGGGCATGGAACAAGAGCGACGGTAGATGATGCCATCCACCCGTCGAGTAGAACCGGAACAGCGACCACATTACCTCGCGACTTCGGCGGTGGGTCGCGAACCACGCAGGCCTCGGTCGCGCGCGGAACGGTCCCGTGAGGATGGTCTGGATCGGATCGCGCAGGAAGAAGGTGTTGTGTACGAACCCGTTCCCGCTGTCGCCGCCGGGATACCCGCCCCAGGGAGGCGTCATGAGTGCGTAGCTGACACCACACCAGCAGTTGACCGCGATCGTTCCGTAGCGGAGGTGCTCGGTCGCGTGACGGATGTCCACGGTCGGTGGCGCGATGATGTTGGCGCCGAGGTTGCCCCACACCTTCTCGTTGAGAAACCTGGTCGCCGTCTCGACGAACGCGCCCGGCGAATCCGATTCGAGGGCGAGTTCTCCGGCGACGCCGACGAAGCTCTCTTCGCGCAAGAGCAGTGCGTCGTCCTTCAGGTCGCGCATCATCACCCACGGGGGAGCGTCGTCCGACGCCGTCCTACCGCAAAATCGCGCGTAGCGATCGAGGGCGCCCGGGTAGTAGGCGAAGCGCGGTGGGATCGCTGCGAGCCGGGTTTCGACCAGATCGAGGAACTCCCGCCGCTGCGGCCAGGACTTGCACGTGACGAGGAGTTTCGCGGCGATGCAGTTGAAGGACGCGTTGTTCGTGATCATCGTCGCTATGTTCTCCGCGTGGTAGCGGAGGTCGCCGCGGCTGTAGGAGCCCGGCACGATCATCACCGGAGTCACGTTGCCGAGTTCGCTGGCGAATGGGCCATCGAAGTCGGCGGCGATGACGGCGTGGGTCGCCGCCGAACCGGTCAAGTGCACCTTCGCCGTGAGTTCGTGTTGCACCGCGTGCCGTCCGTGCTCCGGATCACCCGTGATGATGCGCAGCACGTTGCGGTCGATCAGCTCATGGAACACGCGCTCGAAGATCGGCAGCAGGTATTCGTTGACCGAGTTGAGTTTGAGGAGAACCGGTCGAGACTCGGCGAAGAGGTAGTGGAGGGCGTCCGTCGCGGGCAGGCTCGATACGTTGCCCGCTCCGAGGACGACGCACGGCCCGCCGCCGTCCGGTGGGGGCTGTTGTTGGACCGGGCCGTCGGCGAGTCGAACGTCGGCGCGGTACCCGCGAAACAGCAGACGATCGGCGAGCGCGTGGGTAGGGAACACCGGCGCGAGGCCGTCGCGGACTGGACCGGGTAGCGGCGGCAGTTCGCCCTCAGCGAGGCTCACGTGGCTTGTCTCGAGCAGGCGCAGATAGCGCGCGAGGGCGAGCGGCCCTGCGCCGATCTCCTCCCCGGCGGTGGCGGAGTCGTGTGCAATGCGCTTGGCTTCGCACGCGAGGTCGACCCACTCCCGCGCGTACAGGGCGAGTCGCCTTGTCGTGGATTCGAGGAGGTCGCGGCGCTCGCCGGAAGTGGTGCGCGACCATATCGCCGCCGCGTCGGCCAACTCACGCAGGGCCTGATCGACACGTCCGGTCGGGTGGTCTACATTATTCGCCATGCGTGTAGTCGTGTACGCCGCCTTGTTCTCGGTGATTCTGGTTTCGGGGATCCGATGCCAGGACCAGCGTCCTCAGTTGGGTGCGCAGATCAAGGAGTTTGAGTTTCTCGACATCCGCTATATGCGTCGTTCGCTCGCGGACTTCGATGAGCAGGGTGGGAAAGTGGAGGCGGGGGACGCGAAGGAGGAGTCGAAGGGCATACCTGTCGAGAGGCGTGGCTACGTCCTGTTCTTCGTCACGAATACCTGCCCGCTGGTCTTGCGGTATCTCCCGCGAGTTCGCGAACTTGCCAGGAAGTACTCCCGCAGGGGCATCCAGTTTGTCGCCGTCAACGTCGGGGCCGGTGACACGATCGTCGAAATGGCGGCGAGTGCGGTCGAGCACGACATTCCTATTCCGTTTGTCAAGGACGCTACAGGTGAAGTCTATCGGGCACTCGGCGTGCAACGTACCGCCACAGCTGTCGTGTTGGACAAGGGCCGGCGCCTGCACTACCGGGGCCGTATCAACCGGCGCTATCGTTTCAGCGGAGTGAGTCCGGACGCTGGTCGGGAGGATCTCGAACTCGCGATCGAGGATCTGCTCGCCAGCCGGAAGGCGGTCGTCGGTGAAACGTCCGTGGAGGGTTGCAAGATCACGAAGCCACGGAAACATGCGCAGAAGGGGCTCACGTACAGCAGGGACATCGCGCCGATCGTTCAGAAGAGCTGTCAGGACTGTCATCGGCCGGACGGCGACGCGCCGTTCGCGTTGATGGGGTACAGCGACGTCGCGGATCGCTCAGAGATGATCGCTGAAGTCGTCTTGCAGCGGCGCATGCCGCCGTGGTACGGCAGCGCCTCGTACGGCAAGTTCGTGAATCACCGCGGTCTATCGGACGCGGAGATCGGCAAGATCGCGTCGTGGGTGGAGGACGGGACGCCGGAAGGCGATCCGAAGCACCTGCCGAAGCCACGCGTGTTCGAGAAGAGAGAGTGGCGGATCGACAAGCCGGACCTCGTGCTCAAGTTGCCGTTCAGGATCAAGATCCCGGCCGAGGGATACGTGCCGTACAAGTACTTCGTGTTCCCGTACCGGTTCAAGGAGGATACGTGGATCGAGCAGATCGAGATCCTGCCCACGAATCGGAAGGTCCTCCATCACGCGAACATCTCCCGCATGCAGGGAACGAAGTACCGCGGCGGCGGTTTCATCACGGGGCAGGTGCCCGGTGGCGATCCGATGGTGCTCGATCCGGGGACCGCCGTGAAGGTCTCCAAAGGCTCCGTGATCGCCATCCAGTGCCACTACGTCACGACGGGCAAGAAGGAATGGGACCGTCTCCGGCTCGGCATCCGGTTTCCACGAATCGCCGTGCGCAGACAACTGCATCACCTGCAGATCGGCAACAACAGGTTCCTGATCCCCCCCGGCGATCCGCATCACAAGGTCAGCCGCACGATGGTCTTGCCGTGCGACGCCGAGGGACTCGGCATGTTCGTGCATATGCACCTTCGCGGGAAAGACATGTCGTTCACTGCCGTGCATCCCGAGGGCAAGAGTGAGAGGCTCCTCCTGGTGCCGAACTACAACTTCGACTGGCAGCAGTCCTATCGCTGGAAACGGGGCACGGTGTTCTTCAAGCGTGGGACCCGGATTCAGGTCGACGCTCACTTCGACAACTCCGCGTTCAACCCGTTCAACCCGGATCCGCACCGAGCTGTTCCTTACGGAGCGCAGACGAAGGACGAGATGATGTTCGGCTTTTTCTTCTACTTCCAACGTGGCGAAGAACTCGACATTCGTGTCGATCCAAAGAACGGGCACGTCCTCGCGGTGAAGTAGTGTCTCACCCACACTCTTCTCGAGTGGTCGGCGTTCCGCATCGCGATGTTCCGGCCGCTGGCGAGATAGGACTCCCGAGAGGACCAGACGTGAATGGGAGCGACGTCGCGTCGGAGCTTTCCAGACGCTACGTTGATCCCCATGACCGATGCGTCAGACAAGGCGACTGCCGAGGATCCGCTGATCGGAGCGACCCTCGGCGGATATGAGATTCGGAGGCTTATCGGGCGAGGTGGGTACGCGAACGTCTATCTGGCGGTGCAGACGCGCCTCGAGCGCGAGGTGGCGCTCAAGGTCTTGCGCGAGGATGGAACCGGCGACGATGCGGAGCAGGTTGAAGCGTTTTGGCGCGAGGCACGCGCGGCGGCCACGTTCAACCATCCGTGCCTCGTGCATGTGCACGACGTAGGTGAGTGCGAAGGAAGTCACTACCTCTCGATGGAGCTCGTTCGCGGCGGCAACCTCGCGCGTCTAATCCGGACGAAGGGACCGATGCCCTGGCGGGAGGTGATCATGGTCGGGCTGGATGTCGTCGAGGCGCTGCAATGCGCGCACGAACACGGCATGCTGCATCACGACGTGAAGCCTCAGAACATCCTGCTCACCCGCAATCAGGAGGCGAAGCTCGCCGACCTCGGTCTCTCCACGACTGACGGCAATGCGGGCACTCGGGCATACATGTCTCCCGAACGGATCCTGCGGCGACCCGTCGATGAGCGCTCGGATCTCTACTCGTTCGGCTGCACGCTCTACGCCATGCTGACCGGTGTTCCGCCGTTCAACTACCCGACGAGCAAGGAAATGCTGGCGGCGCACGTGAACGAAGTGCCGCCGCCGTTGCGCACCCACGACATCGAGGTGCCCGACGCGATGCAGGATCTCGTGTCGAAGTTGCTGGCGAAGGACCCTGCCCAACGCCCGGAGAGCGCCAGCAAGACGGCGGATCTTCTCGAGTGGGTCGACGAAGTCGCGACGCCGACGTCTGCGCCTGTGACGGACGCGAGGTCCCAAACCGATCCCGTCCCTCCGCGTCGAACTTTCCGTGCGGAATCGAACGCCGCAGCCGATGCGGCCATGCCCGTGACACGTCGTCGGTCGCGGCGGCGTTCGGGAGAGAGTGACGTGCCGTGGTCGACGGTGATGGTTGTCGCCATCCTCGCCCTGGCCGTGCTCGGCGGGCTCTGGGCCTGGCGTTCGTTCTCCTAGTCCGGTTTCTGTCCTGGCGCTTGCCGTTCGTCGTGAGCGAGTTCGCTCTCGAAGGTTCTCCGCGTCGTGTGATCGACAACGCACAGGATGCGCGACGCATGACGCCGTTGGGTGGCGACGGTAACCCGCGGGGCGTGGACGTGCAGTCAGGTCTCAACATCGGGGACGAATACGGTCCGCTTCTGGAGTTCTCGGGCGTGGTGTCGGGGCCCGACGACGATGTGCCGTACCGTGGACAGAGCGTGATCGAGGTCACCCTGGGGAACGCGAGCGCGAAGCTCGGCGCGGATCACAATCGCTATTCCCACTACGTCGCATCGGTCGTCGAGTCAGGAGCGACGCTCGGGCAACTGCGGATCCTTGGACACACCGGGAGTACGTTGTTCTTGAGCACGGAGTCCGGGACGCTGCCGGCGTTCATCGCCGGCGTTCGCGCGATCCAGGTGAATGTGTTGGAGAAGTTCTTCGACATCTTCACGAACGGCGTCGAGGGATTCCCACAGACGTTCAAGGGTCGCGATGCGGACAACGAGCGCATTCCGCGGTCGAACGTCCGGATCCGATTTGCCCTCCACCAGAATCCGAAGAGCCCGACGGCGAAGCGATATCCGCCGGTGGAGGCGGGCAAGCCACTGCAGTATTTCTCGGACTGGGGCAACGCCGCGAGGATCGAGCAGATCCGGAAGGATGGCTACCGGTTCGTGATGTACGACATCCTGTTCGACACGCAGTACGAGTGGGATCCGAACAACTACCCGAACTCGAATTCCCTGAGTCCGGATACGCCGCTTCCGGAGATTCGGCGGCTGGTGTTGCCTTACCGTTACTGAGACGGCCCGGCGGGGTGCTGGGTATGGACTAGGATCCTGGCATGCGAAGCATCCACGTAGCCATTCTGGCGCTCGCGATCGGGGCGTCTGCTCAAGAAGCCGTTCAACCGGAGACCACCTACTGGCCGGGTGACGAGTGGGAGGTCTCGACTCCCAGGGCAGTTGGGCTCGATGCGAAGAAGCTCGAGGCCACGGCGAAGTTCGTGTTGGCGCGCAACTCGACGAGTTTCCTCGTGCTCCGTGGCGGTCGCATCGTCCTCGAGAAGTACGGCAACGGGGGTGGAGTGAACGTCAAGCGCCGCATCGCCTCTGCGACGAAGAGCATGACGGCGATCCTCGTGGGGATGGCGTTGGACGCGGGCAAGTTCGAGGGACTGGACCAGCCCGTCGCCCACTTCCTGCCGGGTTGGAAGGACACGCCAAAGGAGAAGATCACGCTGCTTCACCTGTTGACGATGACGAGCGGTCTCAATCCGAAGGGGTTTGCCCGGACGCGACCGGAAGGTGACCAGTTCGAAGCGAACGGGAAGATGAAGCGAGCCGCCGCTCCCGGGGCGAAGTGGCAGTACAACACTCCTGCGTACCACATGACCTTCCGGTTGTTGGAGAAGGCGACCGGCGTGAGCCTTCCTGAGTGGACGAACAAAAAGCTGCTCGCGCCACTGGGCATGAAGCACACGTCGTGGAATTCGCAGGATCGGGGTGACGTCACGAACTACTTCAACCTCGCTTGCTCCGCGCGAGACATGGCGCGATTCGGCGTGTTCGTCCTCCGCAAGGGGAAGTGGCGCGACAAGCAGCTCGTCAGTGCGGCGTTCTTCAAGGCCGCGACTTCGCCGTCGCAGGAACTCAACCCGGCGTACGGATACCTCTTCTGGCTCAACGCCAAGAAGGGTCACAGCGCGGGTGGTCGGAAGATCGACTACCGGTTCCCCGGCGTCCCTCGGGACGCCATCGCGTGTCTGGGTGCGAAGGGCCAGCAGATCCTCGCGATCCCGAGTCAGGATCTCGTGCTCGTCCGACAGGGTGATTCGCCGCAGGACAGGAACTTCACGGCACGGTACACGCGCATGGTCCTCGCGGCGATCGATGGCGGGGGCTTCAAGGATGAACCGATTCCGCAAGCAAGGCCAAAAGCGACCCCGCGGGGCTTCGCCCGACTCGACACGGACGGCGACGGCAAACTGAGCGCGGAGGAATTCGCCAAGAGCGCCCTCGCATCACGGCAACCGGACCTGTTCAAGAAACTGGACACGGACAAGGACGGGTTCCTCTCCACGACCGAAGCGACACGCTTCGCCCAACGCCGCCGGTAGTGAGCGAAGCCGGCTAGCGTATGCGGCGGGTGAGCACGCTCGCCGCGTCGTGCCAGGACGTGCGCTCGCCGGGTGGCGGGGGGTACTTGCTCATGCCGCGGAAGGGCAGGGGCTCGATGTACTCCCCGGTCGCGTTGTGGAATCCACTTTCCTTTGCCCAGCCGCTCAGGCGCAGGAACCACGTGCGCGAGAATCCCGGCTTCGGCGGAGGCGCGCGGAAGTCGAGTTTCACCGCGTCTCCAGCGACGATGATCACCAGGCGGTCGTCGTGCTTCTGGACCAGCGACCGCACGTCGCCGTACTCGTTTGCGAATCCCCGGGCCCGCGGATAGCGGTCGTCCGGCGCGGACTTGTCGAAGTCATAGCCCTGCTCGTGGGTCGCGGGGTCGCCTACGTATTCCGAGTAGCCATGGTGGTAGAGAGTGGCTCGGCTCAGTTGTGCGCGATGGATCTCAGGTGACTTTCGAGTCGGTTTCTTCGCAGTTCGAATGCAATCCCAAAGGAACCGGTGCTGTGCTGTCACGCGGAGCTTCGTGCCACGGGGCAATTCGTCGCCGAGAGGGATGATCATCGTCCGGTCCATGCCGGTTGGGCCGCCTGCGTCAGCGCAGAGGACTTCGGTTCGTCCGTTGTCGTGCACGCGCTCGATCCGCATCGGCTGCCACGTTCGCCCGTTCTGGGCGAGTGCGTAGGAGACGGTCGAATCGTACCACGCGAGTCGACCCTGGAAGATCAACACGTCCGCGGGAGCTCCAGTCGTCAGCTCCATCGTGTGCGGCTCCGACCAGCCACTCCACTGACTCGGCGCCTCGCCGTACGGATGCAGGTAGACGCCGTCCGCTTTCGCGAGCTTCGCGAGATGGTCCACGTCACGAACCGTAGCGCCGGCGAGCGCCGCGATGGCGCCACGGTCGAACGTGTGGACCTTCAGCTCGTCGTATGCACCCTGCGTGAGGTTTTCGTCGATGAGGACTTCGAGACCGACGGGCTGATCGGCGTAGAGGAGTTCGACGCGATCGAGGTATGTCGTCTCCTTCAACTCTTCGGTGATCGCGAGCTGCACGCGCCCGTCGAGAACGGTCAGCCTGTCCCCCGGAATTCGGATGAACTCTTCCGGATCGAGGGCCGGTGTGCTTCCGGGCGGCATCCACTCGGCGAGGGGGGCGATGCCGAGGACGTCGGTGTGGAATCGAAAACCCGACCCGCCACGCACGTAGAGGAATGGGCAACTCGCGACGAGACCCTCGATCTGTTTGAAGACCAGTCGTCTCGACTTCCAACCCGGGAGCTTCCGCAGCACGGTGCTCGGCGTCGATTGTCGAATGCCCTGGGGCCAGCGCATGCGCAAGCCGTCGATCGCCGCCATCCCGCCTGCGCCGAGGCCGAAGCGCAGACCGAACGGGCTCTTGATCATCGCGCTCTGAAACAACTTGTCCGCGTAGATCTCCGTCACGGTCCCGATGGCGCTGCGGCAGTCCTTGCGACCGAGGGGCGCGACCACGACGGACGAGTACTTCAAGCCCGTCAAGGTGATGATGTGCGGTTTGCCTTCGCCGTCGACCGCGAGGATTTCCAGCGTGCCGTCCCCGTCGAGGTCAGCGACGCTGACGTCGGTGCAACCCGCAACCGGAATCTGCGCCGACGAGTCCTTCGCGAGGGTCCCGCCGCTGTTTCGCAACAGGGTGAGGCCGGCGTTCGTCGCGAGCAAGACGTCGAGATCGCCGTCGTTGTCGATGTCCGCTGCGACGAGGTCGCGGACCTCCATCGCGCCGGAGTTCACGGGGCCCAGGAAGCGCACGTCGTAGGGGCGACCCTTCGCGTCGGCGTTGCGGAGCAGGGTCCAACCGCTCTTCCCACCGGCGGCGAAGATGTCCGGTGCGCCGTCGTTGTCGAAGTCCTCGACGGCGAACAGGTCTCGTCCAGCCAGCGCGGGAACCGGGACGCGCCTGTAACGATCGCCGCGCAGGTTCAGGGACAGGCCACCCGCGAACACCAGGTCCAGGTCGTTGGCCTGATCGAGATCGTGAGCATCGAGGCCGCCGTTCACGGTCGTGAGCGGCAACTGCACCTCGAACGAGTCCTTCCACTCGAAACCGCCGTCACCCTTGTTGCGCAGGATCCTTACGCGGGACGGTTGATCGCTGGTGACGAGCACGATGTCCAGATCGCCGTCGTGGTCCTCGTCGAAAGCGGCCATCGACTTCGGCGCGTTCCCTTGGTTCTTCGGGAACTGTACCGGCATGGGATTCAGTCTGCCGTCGGCGGCCGGCGCGAAGGCGCGAAACCCCGAGCCGTCACAAAGTACGATCTCCTGCCCCGGCTTGTTGTCGAGATCGAGGACTACTGCACGGGCCGGACCTGCTAATGGGATTCGCGACGTGGCCGGCGTGGACCACAGGGCGTTGACGCCCAGCAAGTAGAGGTGGACGCCGTTCGGTCCCTTCGCGGGGCACGCCAGAATCGCCAGAATGGGTTCTGATGCTTCGATCTTCCTCGCCTGAAACGTCAACTCCACTCGCGGCGACTCGACGTCCTTGCGGGCGAAGCGCCGCATATCGAGATCCGTGAGGTCGCACTTTGTCGTCTCGGGCTTCTCCTTCTTGTCCCGCGACTGGAAGAGGGCCAGCGCTCTCGTCTCCGTCGCCGTGTCCTTCGACTTGGCGGCGGCCTTCGACAATCGATACGCCGCCGGCCGCACGAGTCGCTTGATCTGGATCAGTCGCTCGTACCGTTTCTTCGCGTCGTCCAGTCGACCCGCGAGCTCCGCGGCGTAGCCACACTGGTAGAGCGCTTCGGGATGATCAGGGCGAGCGGAGAGCACGCGCTTGAAGAGATCGTGCGCCTTGCCGGGATTCTCTTTTGCCTTGTGGAACAGGCCCTCGACGTAGTCGAGCGCGGCGAGGCCACGTTCGTCGCTACCAACGGTTCGCGCTTTCTCGATCGCTTCGAACGCCCGCGCGACCTGCTTGGAATGGAGAACTTGGGCTCGCGCCAGGTTGAGCCAATCTTCGAAGACGACTTCTTCGCTCTCCACCACGCCTTCGAGGATCTTGATCGAGGCTTCGTAGCCCTCTTCGGTCTCCCGCTGGGCGTGAAGGCACGCGAGGTTGCGTTGTCCGTGGAGGCTCTTCTTCGGTTCGTCATCGCTGCAACCGATCGTGACCAAGAGAACGGATGCGACGAGGTGTCGACGTTTCACTCAGAGATCTCCCTTCTTGATTTTCCCCTGGAGGATGCGTTGGATGCGACCGTCCTTCGCGAGAACGAATGTCACTGGAATTGCGAGACGCGACAGATCGAACAGCACGTCGACTTGTTCGTCGCTGATGCGGTAGACCTCGAAGTCCATCTTGAATCTCTTCTTCATCTTGTGGACGACGGCGATGCGGTCGTCCTTGTCGAGGCTGACGCCGACGACCCGGTATTTCTTCTCGTGATGAAGGCGCGCGAGTTCCGGCATCTCCGCGAGGCACGAAGTGCACGTCGTCGACCAGAAGTTGACGAGCACTGGCAAGTCGGAGGCGAGCTTGACCACGCTCGGCGTGCCGTCGATCGCCAGCAACTCGAGGCTCTCCATGCGGTCGCCGGTCTTCGGCTTCACGCCTGGCGCCGTTGGGTCGGCGAACGCGAACGTCTTGAGCCTGCGTGGCCTCTCGGGACCGTCCTCCGGCACGACGTACTGCCCCGATTTCATGGCTTCGAACCCCTTCGAGGAGCCGCTGGGCCATTTGATGTGGACCTTGGCCTCGGTCGCGTTGCCGAGTCCAAAGATGAGTTCGTCCGCGTCCTGCGACTCGAAGCCCGAACCGCACTGCACGACCCGTGTCTGCGTTCCGATCCCCGGGATGGTCACCCGGACGATGGCGCCGATCGCGTGTCGGCCCGGGAGCGGCTGGAGTCGCAGCTTCAGCGAGTTCCGGCCCGACCGCGGCAGGTCGTTGCGGAACAGGTGATGGCACTCGCGCTGGATCGCGTTCGTGAAGATGTCGCAGTCCCCGTCGTCGTCGAAGTCCGCGACCAGCACGGCGCGGCAGTCTGATTCGGTGTCGGCCCCGGACACGCGAGACAGATCGGTGAAGCCGCCTTCCCGTCCGAAGAAGACCTTGTTTCGTTCGAACCCGCTGAACGACAGGTTCTCGCGAAAGATCAAGTCCATGTGGTTCTGCTGGTAGCTGTCGCTGCCGACCTTCTGATGTTTGAGGTTGCCCTTCGCGGTGAGTTCCCTGGACGAATCGGTTTCGCTCCCGCACACGGTCGACGCCAACACGTGGCGCCAGTAGACGCTTCAAGTGTCCTTGAGTGACTTGCCGGAGATGAATCCGTTGGCGACGTAGACGTCGAGGCGGCCGTCGAGATCGATATCCAGCAACGACGCGCCCCAGGCCCACGACGCGCTGATGCCACCGGCCTCCGGCGGCAATCGCTTGAACCCGTCTCCGTCGCGCAGGAAGACCGTGTTGCCCGCGGCGAGTTTGAACAACGTCTGCACGACGTCGCCGCCCTTCTTGTCCTTTCCTTCCCCGGCGAGTCGCCGCAGGATGCGGTTGCCGGCGGACGACGACATGTTGGACACGTAGATGTCGAGCTTGCCGTCGTTGTTCATGTCGCCCCAGGCGACGCCCATCCCGTTACCCGTGTCGAGGACGCCCATCTCCGCGGCCTTGTCGACGAAGCGACCGTCGCCCTGGTTCACGTAGAGGCTGTTCTTGCCGTAGTCGTTCGCGACGTAGATGTCCTGGTCGCCGTCCTCGTCGAAGTCAGCGGCCGCGGCCGCATAGCTCCAGGCCGTGCCCGCCACGCCGAATGATGCTGTGTGGTCGGCGAAGCCCTTGCCCTTCAGGTTGCGGAGCAAGAGGTTCGGATTCCCGTTCTTCGCGTCGTGCCAGGAGTCCGGGTAGTCGGTGTCCAGTCGGTTGTAGGCACAGATGTAGAGGTCGAGCCAACCGTCGTTGTCGAAGTCGGCCGCCAACGCCGAGAACGCGCAACAGCGAATGCCCGACAACCCGAGCTTCTTGCTCGCGTCCACGAAATTGCCATTCCCGTCGTTCTCGAAGAAATGGAGTGCGTCGCCGCCGGGGGCGCCGTCGTCTTCCCAACCGACGAAGCCCAGGAAGAGATCCTTGTCTCCGTCATTGTCGTAGTCGAAGAAGAGGGGGCTCGTCGGGCCGATCGGTTGGCTCAGGCCAGCCGCCGCGGCCGTGTCCTCGAACTTGCCGTTTCCGCGGTTGATGTAGAGGAAGTTGCGATCCGGCGCGGAAGAGAAGATGTCGTAGAGGCCGTCGCCGTTGACATCGGCGCACGCTGCACCCCGCCAGTAGAACTTGTCGTTGCCGGGCGAGCCGAGGCGCGGTGCCCGATGAGAGAGGCCCGTGGTCTCGGTGACGTCTGTGAAGATCGGTCTAGGGCGCGTGGTGATCTGGTAGCGCTCCATCTCGAATTTTGAAAGGAGCCACTTGTCACCCTCTCTCACGACCTCACCCTTCGCCCAGCCGTAGACCGCGCGCATGCTGCCCTTCGCGGCGCGCCCGATGATCTCGGTGGTCAGTTTCAGATGACCGAGCTTGCCGTCTGTATCGAACTCGGCCCCACGCGTCTTGAAGAACACGCGGTCGATGGATTCGAACGGGGCGAGGAGGGACTCGAGATCTTCCAGAAAAGCGGCCTTGTCCACGAATGGCGTCGCCTCGGCGACTGTCCGGTGGCGACGCGTCACGTCCAGGCTCAGTGTCTCGACCCGCTCTCCCTTGTTCGTGTCGATCCCGTATCCCTTTCCCTGGAACCTGGCCGAGAGATAGGTCCCCGCCTCGGCGAAGTTCCGTTTTCGCAGGGCATCCGAGAATTCGATCAACTCGTTCGCGGCGTCTTCCGTCAGGGTCTCGACGATCTCGACATCGGTCGAGGGCGCGTCATTCGAGCACGATCCGAGATACGCCGTCATCAGGGTGAGCAGCGTGAGCAGCGTGAGGCGTTTCACCGTGGGATTCATCGGGGGTTCGTCGTGGCGTCCTTGTACGCGGTGCTTCGGGTCGGGAGTGTAGCGAACGGCTGGCGGGGAGAACAGATGACCTCGACCGGGACGATCGGTACTCGAGAGGTGTGGCTCTGCGCCCCAATCGCATGGGAATGAATAGGATTTCCTCCTTGGTCACCGGTTTGGTAGCCCTGTTGGCTCTCGGATCCTGTGACTCGGATGCTGACACCTCGACTCCGGCTCCTGACGTGGAGGCTCCGTCGAAGCCGAAGATGGGAGCCCTGCAGTTCGTGAAGGCGTTCAGCCAGGCGCTGCGCACGCGATGGATCGAGATCGGCGTGCACGAGAGTCAGGAACGCGACCCCGCGCTCTCGTGGTCGTGTCGATGAAGTTCCACACCGGCAAGGAATTCGAGACCCGTCTGCGCGAGGAGATATTGCTCCGCAAGGACGGTGCGTGGTTCATCATCCCGGAGGCACTCAGATCGGACGCGGCGGTGAAGGGGATCCTCGAGGAACACGCCAAGCGGTTGTTCGAGGCCTTCCGCAAGCGACTGCCCGCGCTGCGCGAGAAACACAAGTAGACGCGCGTGCCCGGCGTCTTGCGGAAGCACTGGCGGCAGGCTAGGTTCCCATCCGCCTGAACCACTTCGAGCCCCCCGAGTCCCCGGGGGCAGCACGCCCTTCATGATCGACGAGTCGTCCGGCATGTCCCTGTCGAAGACCGACGCCTGGCTGAAGCAGAACCGCGGCGTTGTCATCGCGGTGATTCTCGGATTGGCGTTGGCGTTGCGCGGCGTCGCGTTCTACGAACTGGCCGAGAGTCCGGTGATGGACGCCCACACGCTGTCTCAGATGGACATGCGGTTCTTCGACGAGTGGGCGAAGAGCATCGTCGACGAGGACGTCCTGTGTCGCGAGTCGATGCACCCGGTGCACGATTGGCACGGGATCGTGGCGGGGAGCTACTACGACAAACATCCCGAGCTGCTGGGCCGGCCGTTCGCAAAACTCCCGAAGGCCACGCAGGACGCAGCCACGGTCAAGCTCTGGGATGAGTGGTACCAGGGGAATCGTTTCCATCAGGAGCCGCTGTATCCGTACTTCGTCGCGGCGGTGTACGCGATCTCGGGCTCGACGGCCGTTCGCAATGTGTACGCCGTACAGTTGGTCCTCGGCGTGTTGATGGTCCTGCTTCTCTACCTGTTGTCGCGACGGATCTTCGGGGATCTGACCGCAGTCGTCACGGCCCTGATTGGCATGTCGTGGGGGCCGTTGATTCACTACGAGGTCACGCTACTGCGCACGTCGTTACTCTCCGTCACGGGGATCGCGCTCCTGTACGTCGTGCAGCGCGTGATCGATAGACGCGACGAGAACGGCACGGGACGCATACTCAAGCTGTTTGCATTCGGATGTTTGATCGGTCTGGCGACGGCTCTCAGGAGCACCTTCTTCGTGTTTTCCCTGGGGTTGCTCGTCGTGTTGTTCTGGCCCCTTCGAAAACAACGGGCGAAGGTTCTCTGCCACGGCGGCGCCGTCGCGCTCGGTGTGGTCCTGATGCTCGCGCCGATCTGGATTCGCAACTCGATGGTCGACGCCCCGCTGTTCAGCATGACGAGCGTGGGCGCGATCACATTCGTGGGATCCAACGTGCCGGGTCATCGTCCCAAGATGGGGTGGTTCCCGCAGTACTATCATGAGAACGTCGCCGAAGCGATGGAGGGCAGCGAGGGGAGCCTCCTTGGCGCGGTGTCCACGTCGATCGGGATGTACAGGAGTCTCACTGAATACGTCGGGCTCTTGGTCGACAAGTTCGTGCTTCTGTGGCACTGGTTCGAAATGCCAAACAACACGAACTTCTACTACACATGCGTGCAATCGACGATGTTGCAGCTACTGCGTTTCGTCGCCGCGGCGTCCTGGATCATGCCCGCCGCGGTCATCGGGTTCGTGTTGGCGTTCCGCCGTCGGCGTTCGGTCGGGATTTTGTTGTGGTACTTCTTGTGCGTGGCCGGGCCGATGATCGTCTTCTACGTGTTGTCCCGGTTCAGGGCGCCGATGATCGTCGGGATGATGCCGCTTGCGGCGTACGCGATCGTGCGCGTATTCGATGCCGTGCTCTCGAAGACCAAGCAGGGAAAGAGCGTCGCGGTGCGCAGCGTCATCGCGTTCGCGATCCTGATGTTGCTCATGGCGCAGGGATTTGTCGTGAGCCACCCGCTCGTCGGAGCGCCACCATATTACTCAGCCGTGGCCAGCCACTATCTCCCGCGGGCCCAGCGAGCGCACGCCGCTGGCGACATGCCTGCCGTCGTCGCAGTGTGGGAGGAGTTGTTCGCCACAACGCCTTCCTATATCGCGCAGGTCGGACCCGACCGCCCGATAGCGAACGGCTTCGAATTCAAGATGGTCAATGTGCTCGTTCCCTCCTACTCGCTCTGCGTCCAAGCTGCCGCGGAGGGTGGCATGATGGACGTCGCGAATCAGTACAACCAGACGATCGCGCGACTGAAGGCAGCAGCCCAGGTGTATTCGACGCGGAATCCGAAGTAGCTCGGGATCAGAGTTTCTTGATCGCGAGTTGCGCCTGTGCCTTCTGCGCGGCGGTGGCTCCCGATGCAGAGGTGACGAACTCGTAGTTTCGGCGCGCGTCTTCCTTTCGGCCCAAGTTCGCGAGGCTGTTTGCGAACTGCAGCCGCGCGCGAATGAACATCGGGCCGTGCAGCCTCTCTTTTGGCACGGCCCCGAACACCGTGCCGAGCAACTGGACTATCGTCTCGTCGTTTTCCGGGCCACGCCCCCCGTGTTCGGCGAGGTAGTCGGCTTGCATCGTCATGAGGCCAAGATGACCGCGCGCGTGCTTCTGCCCTTCGACGAGGAGATCGCGGATTCCTCCCGGTGTGAGGATTCCCTTCGCGTTCTGCAGCAGGAGCAGCCGCCACGACAACTCGCGAGGACGCAGTTCGACCGCGCGACGGAGCTCGTCCACGCCGGCGCGGTGCGTTTCCGGTTGGCTGACCAGGATCGCGCCGAGGGCAGCGCGAACATTCGCCTCTTGTTGGCTCTGTTCGAGTCGCCGCATCTTCACCGTGTGCCGGATCACGGCCAGGGATTCGGCCTTCTTCCCCTCGTCCGAGAGGAACATCGACTCGGTTCGAAACGCGAGGACGTAGTCGGGATCGAGCTTCTGTGCGAGGCGCAGGTGTTCCCAGGACTTCCGCGCATGCAGTTCGCGTTGCTCGGAATCCGCGCCCATGAGGAATCGCCGCACGTTGGCGGCCTTGAGCTGCAACACCGCGCAGTTGGGGTTCGCTTCGACGTCTGCGAGGATCAAGGTCTGGTTGTCCCGCCAATCCGGACTCCGCTGCCAGTCGATGGTGATGCAACCGATGAGCCACGCTGCGCACACCGTGATCAGTGCGCGGCGCAGGATTACGGGGAGATGGGGGAGGAGGATCGCCGGCAGCATGCACACGCCCAGGCTCGGCGCGTAGAACAGTCGTTCGCCGAACATCGTGCCGATCGCGAACGGCACGTTCGAAGTGATGAATCCGAATCCGAAGAACGCAGCGGCGCTCACGCAGAGCAGCGGGCGCCGTATCGGTCGGAACGAGCAAGTGCCCAGCCAGATCAGGGCGATGGCCAGCGCACCGAGGAATCCGACGTTCGACGCGGTCGCGACCAACGGGGTACTCGGGATTCCGTACTGGCTGGACAACGAGATCGGCACGACGCACTTGTACAGCCCGTAGCCCCACAGCTCGATCGCCGTCATCAGACGCGTGGACCAGTCTGCGTAGTAGAGGGGGTTTGCCTGGTAGGCGACGGAGTCCGTGAGCGCTTCGATCGCGCCATGTCGAAGCGTGAGGAACAGCCCGAGCGCGGGAACGGTGACGAGCAGCATGCGGACGGCGTTCCGCCGCATGGTCTCCGCGGCAGACTCACCGCCGAGTAGCGCGCGACCGAGCACCCAGCACGGCAGGAATCCGACCCAGGCGATGCCGCTCTCCTTCGAGCCAAACGCTGCGAACATCGACAGGGCGGAGAGCCCGATCCACAACGACGGACGCGAAGAATCCGCCCGGCGGAAACACTGCAACGCCGCCATGCCGAAACAGAACGACAACAACTCGGCGCGACCCACGATGCCCGCGACCACTTCGCTGTGCAGCGCGTGTACTCCAAACAGCGCCGCGGTGAGAAGAGCACCAAATCGACCGACGCCGAGGCTCAGCATGAACCACAATACGAGCCAGGTCGCCCACACGTTGAGCAACAAGTTGATCATGTGGTGCGGTAGCGCTTCCGACTCGGGTGCGAGAAGCGGCTTCGCTATCAGGTTGTAGGTCAGCGCGTAGCTGTAGATTGTCACGGGTCGGTAGAGGCGCGAGTCCTGCTCCTCGCCATGCCAGTACTGCGTGGTGAAGTACGTCGTCGGGCTGTGCAGTTCGGCGACCAGGCGATCCGGCTTGCCACCGTTCGTCGTGGATCGCGCGAGCGTGTCGTCCAGCGCGAAGTCGTTGGCGAGCGCGGGTACGAACGCCAGAAACGTGAGCGCGAGCAGAGCTACCACTGTCCAGCGCGACGACACGATGGCGGTCGTGGATTCGGAAGTCGCGTGGGAAGCGGTCACTGGACCGGATGCTACCGATCGTTTTGCCGATGGCACGATCGTTCTACAATGGTGCGCGATGTCCCTCTCGCAACTCCTCGCCGATGTTCACGCGGCGCCGGATGACGACGCGCCGCGCCTGGTCTACACAGATGCCGTGTAAGGCGAGGATTCCGCGCGCGGCTTTCTGGAGGGAGTCTATCTGGCGTCGTCCAGCCCGATCGAACCCGTGATCGAACTGCTCGTGACCCACAAGGTGCGCGCGCTCCACATCGAGGAGCGCGCCGACGCAGACGGGCTCGACGAACAGACGATGCAGGGGCTCGGCGAAGTGACCGCCTACAATCCCCTCTTTACTTCGTCGATGATCGCTTCGTTCTTCTCGAAGTCGAGGTTCGACTCGTGCGTGTGCCGACCTGACGGGAAGTACTGATCGCGGTAGACGGGGTAGGCTTCCGTTCGCAAGTGCGCGAGCATGTGATGTCCGGAGCGCGTCTCGCGTTCGTGACGCAACGCCGAGATGTCGATGGGTGCCACGACGATCTTGGTGCCGGGTCCCGGGTCG
>Ga0114996_10003106_pt1 | contig 20903 bp, 18 predicted proteins | sample ArcticOcean_MG_C_4_FD_87039 | JGI IMG/M metagenome (GOLD analysis project Ga0114996, IMG submission 87039) | Marine microbial communities from western Arctic Ocean - ArcticOcean_MG_CB4_134 | ecosystem: Environmental > Aquatic > Marine > Oceanic | place: Arctic Ocean: Canada Basin | collected... | reverse complement strand
GGCCACGCCGGCAGCAATAGGTGTCTGCCAATCCATCTCTTCTCAGCCTCCCCACCCCAACCACATAGTCAGCTGGTAGGTAATAAAGGCGCCCACATAAGCCAAGCCTGTCATATAGGCGAAGGTGAAGAGGGGCCAGAGCCACGAATTGGTCTCGCGCTGGATGGTCGCCAGGGTGGCGGCGCATTGGGCGCAGAGGGCAAAGAAAACCATGATCGACAATACCACTGGCACATTAAAGACTGGGCGGCCGTCGGGCCAGGTGGATTTGTGCAGAGCGGCGCGCAGATCGGACGATTCCTCGTCTTGGTCGCCGCCCAGGCTATAGATGGTGCCGAGCACCGAGATGATCACCTCGCGCGCCGGGAAGGAAGCCAGCGTTGCTATGCCAATGCGCCAATCCCAGCCCAGAGGTCGCACGGCCGGCTCGATCCACATGCCGGCCTGGCCCAAGAAGCTGGCGCTGATCAGGTCGGCTGCTTGGCGCTGGTTGATGGTGCCCAGCGCGGTGGCCAATGCCTCGCCCTGGTGTAAGATCTGGGCTTTGACGCGCTCTTGCTCGTATTGTTGGATAACGGTTTCCGATCGCGGAAAATAAGCCAGGGCCCACATGGCGATAGTGGTGGCCAAAATGATGCTGCCGGCGCGTGTCACAAAAGCGCCGCCACTGTGGTAGACGCGCAATAATATCGTGCGTGGCGCTGGAACTTTATACGAGGGCAATTCCATGAGGAAGGGCGGTGCCTCGCCTCTGAGCAGTGTTTTTTTGAGGGTCCAGGCCAGGGGAATGGCGACTAGAATACCGATACTGTACATGCCTAGAAGCACCAAACCCTGGAGATTAAAAAAACCGCCTAACAACGGCCGGTCGGGAATAAAGGCGCCGATGAAAAGGATATAGACCGGCAGGCGCGCCGAGCAACTCATCAACGGCGCCACTAAAATGGTGGTGAAGCGATCGCGCCGGTCTTCGATAGTGCGCGCCGACATAATACCGGGCACGGCACAGGCGAAACTGGAGAGCAGGGGGATGAAGGACTTGCCCGAGAGTCCGCAGCGCGTCAAGAGTCGGTCCATGAGCAGTGCGGCCCGGGCCATATAACCGCAGTCCTCTAACAGGGCGATAAAGAGGAAGAGGATGGCGATCTGTGGCAGGAAAACCAGTACGCCGCCAACGCCGCCAATGATGCCGTCGACCACCAGGCTGCGCAAGGGGCCCTGGGGTAAGATCGCTCCAGCCCAGGCACCTACTTGGCCAAATAGGGCATCTATGGTCTCCATGAGCGGGCCGGCCCAGGTGTAGATGGCTTGGAAAACCAGGGCGTTAATGGCAACAAAAATGAGGGTGCCGACGATACTGTGGGTGAGCACGCGGTCGATGCGGTCGGAGCGGTGGCTCTGCAATTGGCTGGGCTGTTGTAGGCCGTCGCCTATTACCTGGTCGATCCAGGCGTAACGCGCCTCGCTTTCTAGGCCCGACAGTGGGTCGGAAGTGCCCACGGCGTTGCGGCTAGCCGTCAATTCGGCGGCAAATTCGGGGCCCAGGCGCTCACTTAGACGTTGCTCTACCGAGCCGGCTTCGTCGACCAAGGCGCGCAGGGCCTCGACCGGTGAGAGGGTGCGCAGGGAACCGTCGGCATCGGGGACCTGGCGCCTGGCTAGGGCGTCTACTTGGCGTTGTAGAGCTGCGGGAAATGTTGGGCGGGTTTGCGCTTTTGTTGGCTCGTCACCGTAGATTAGCGCGGCCAAGGTGTGGCGCAATTCGTCTAACCCTTGGCGCTGGCGCGCGCTGATGGGTACTACTGGCACGCCGAGGCGTTGCGCCAGGCCAGCGGCGTCAATGCGCACGCCGCGGCGCTGGGCCACGTCGGTCATATTGAGGGCGATGAGCAGCGGTCGTCCGAGTTCGACGAGTTGGGAGATAAGGTAGAAGTTGCGATGTAGATTGCTGGCGTCGACAATGGCCAAAATGGCGTCCACCGGCGCCGCGTCGGCGCGCTGCGAGAGCAGTACGTCGACGGCCAGGATTTCGTCGGGGGAATGGGCCGCCAGACTGTAGGTACCGGGCAGGTCAAATAAGTCCACAGCGCCGGAGGGGCCTAAGTCGACGCGACCGACCTTGCGTTCGACGGTGGCTCCGGGATAGTTGCCGACGTGTTGGGATAGTCCGGTGAGGGCGTTAAAAAGAGTCGTCTTGCCGGTATTGGGATTGCCGATTAACGCCACTGTTGCGGCAGGCGGGGTTTCTGCACTCATGTAGATATCTTAAGAGCGGAGCGGCGGGACAAAGAAAAATGCGATTGCTGGCCTGGTCCCAAGTGCATGCTCTGTTCTTACTTTAATGCGGCAGCGATACGCGGACGGTGGAAGCGTCCTGTCGGCGCAGGCAAAGGCGGTCTTCGCCTATCTGGACGACCAGCGGGCTGCCGCCGCGCAAAATGCGGAAATGGACGCCGGGAACAACGCCGAGTTCGCGCAGACGACAGGCCAGGCGGGACGAGCCGATTACTTCTTCTATAATGCCTTCTATGCCCGGAAGCCAGGAAGACAGCAGGCCCGGGTCTTCTTGGTTTGTGTTAGCGCTGCGTTTTGGCCACTGCATTTTTCTCTTTTTGCACCGGAATCAAGATATTGTTTGGCTTGCCAAACATTTGGTAGCCTATATAAAAATATAGGGAAGCTTATAGCTAAGTCAATGTAATTCTTCGACATTGAGTTTTTTATAAATTCATCTCTCGCATTAGTCCTCGCAAGTAGGTGATCGCTTTCGGTACGGCCGTGGCTTCTTCCTCTACCTGCTGTCCTTCGTAGACTATCGATAACCAGCCGTTGTAGTCGACGTCCTGTAAGATCTTGAAAATACGTCGATAGTCGAGCCAGGCTTCTTCGCCGCTTTGGATGCGGTAGATCTTGCAGCGTACATGTACGGCCAGCGCTGCAGTTTCAGCGATGCTGCCGTAGAAGTCGAGGGCGGGGTCTTCGACGCCGTCAGCACCGGAAGCGCCGGGCGAACCAACGTATTGGCCGGTGTCGAGAATATGGGAGAAATAGGGGTTGTCAACCTCGTCGATGATGCGGCGCACATCTTTGCCGGTGCGCGTGACGCAGCCATGGTTGTGGTTGTGCAGCCCTACTACGACGCCGTTGGTCTCGCCGTACTCGGCCACTTCTTTGAGGCAGGGAATCATGCGGGCCCAAACGCTTTCTTCCGCTTCGCCCTCGGGAATCCAGGCGGCGAAGACGCGCACCAGAGGGATGCCCATATAGTCGGCAATATCGATCCAGTGTTTGGCGTCGGCAACAACTTCGGCCAATTTGTCCTCTTCCTGGCCAAAGTTGCTACTAACGCCGATGTAGGACAGGGCGATGCCGCGTTTGAGGGCCTGCATGCGGATTTTGCGCAAGTAGTCGGCGTCGGTGGAGGCAAAGGCGCGGGTGTGGAGGTCGATGCCATCGAGGCGGTATTGGTGGGCGCGTTCGATAAAACCTTCGAGGTCGAGTTTGTCGTCGCCGAATTCGTTCTTATAACTGAGGGACATGCAGCCTAATTTCCACATTGGCTAGGGTCTCCTTTAAGTGAATGGGAGATGAAGTAGATGGGACTCAAGATAAGGATTGTTAGAAGGGTTGCCCAGTATTTGTAAGAATTGCTTATAGGGGCAATATGTTCTATTTTTCGCCTGTTGTGTACAATATAGGGTGCGGTAGTCTTCAACAGTTAAGGAAAAGGGCATGATAGAATATCGAGATTATAAAGTAGCGAATCCAGAAGGGGTGGAGACGCCGGCTATGCTGGTATTTGAGGAGAAATTGGACCACAATATCGCGGCGCTTTGCGAGTTGGTGGGTGGGGGGGAGAATGTGATGGTACATGTCAAGACGCATAAGTCGGCGGCGGTTACCAAAAAACAATTGGAGTCGGGGGTGGCCGGCTTTAAATGTGCTACACTCAAAGAGTTGGAGATGGTGCTGGAGGTGGGGGGGAAGGAGGCGGTATTGTCTTATCCACTGGTGCAGAAGAGCAAGGTGGAACGGCTTTGTGGTTTAGTGAAGGACTACCCGCAGGGTCGGGCTTATGCTATTGTCAGTGCACCACGACACGTCGAGTTGTTGGGGGCGGTGGCGCAAGAGAGGCAAGTGCAAATTCCGGTCTTGCTCGATTTGGATGTGGGCATGCACCGCACGGGAGCGCCGTTGGGGGAATCGTCTATACAACTCTATCGCACCATTGCGGCACAGCAATATTTAGAGGCGGCGGGATTTCATGTGTACGACGGGCATGAGCACCTTGCCGACGCGGCGCAGCGGGCGGCAGCGGCGCAGCGCCATATTGAAGAGGTGCGGACCTTGAAGGGGCAAGTGGAGGCCGCCGGGTTGTCGGTGGGGCGCATAATTGCCGGCGGTTCGTTTTCGTTTTCTTATTACGCCCGCGCCGAGGGCATGCACGGGACGCCGGGGACCAGTATCTACTGGGATGTACACTATGGCGAGATGATGCCCGAGATGCCTTTTCGCTGGGCGGCGCTGGTGCTTTGCCAGGTAGTCGATCGCTATCCGGCAGAGCAGACCATCACCACCGACCTGGGGGTCAAGGCCATAAGCGCCGATCCGCCTCTGGGAGAACGCGCCCGCCTGGTGGGGCATGAGGGGGCGCAATTGATTTTGCAGAATGAGGAGCACGGGGTCTTCAAGTGGGAGGGAGAGATGCCGCAGGTGGGAGATTATTTGCTGGCTGCGCCCGGGCACGTATGTCCGACCACCATTCGCTATCCGGGGTCTTATGTGTTAGATGGCCAGGGCGAAGTAGTGGATTATTATCCGCACACGGCGCGGGACCGCCAGTGAGCGCGGTCTGAGCGCAGATTTATGGGCGGGCCCAGGACACAGTCGCCGTTTGCGCTCAATTGGTTAGTCAACCGCATTCACGACGGCTATATCGCCGCGGCGGCGCAGCAACACGCCGGGGGGCGGCTCTTGGATGTGGGGTGTGGGCAGCGTCCGCACGCCACTATGCTGGCGCCTTATATAGCATCCTATATAGGGCTGGAATACGACCAGGTGCGTTATGCTACCACACCGCCGGATTGCTGGGGCAGCGCCCTGGATTTGCCTTTCTGCAATGATAGCTTCGATACGGTGTTGGCGGCGCAGGTGCTCGAACACTTGCCCGAGCCGGCACAAGCATTAGCCGAGATGGGGCGGGTGCTCAAGCCGGGCGGTTACCTCATTCTCAGCGCGCCGCATATCTGGGGGGTACACGAGTCGCCGCATGATTATTTTCGCTTCACTGGCTACGGCTTGCAACACTTGGCTGCAACGGCCGGGCTCGAGGTCGTAGGCGTTGAGGCTATGGCCGGTTATTGGGTGACGGCCGGCTCGAGATTCTGTTATTATCTTCATCAATTTGACAAGGCTGGGTTGGGCTGGACGATACGGCCTCTGTATGCGCTGGTGCAGATTGTGGCCTGGGGATTGGATCGTTTGCACCGGGTTGAGAGCGAAGCGTGGAATTTTATTTTGCTGGCGCGCAAAGGAGCGGGCAGTGTTTGACAATCTGATCAATGTAGACGACGCGCGCCTAGTCTGGGATAAGGTGAAGGGGGGGCAATTGCGCCGCGTCTGGGATCGGCTAGTGGGCGGTGGGCGACGGCGCACCCAATTGGCTTGGGAAAAGACCGCGACGCCACCAGACAATTGGTGGGACATCCCGGCTGTGCAGCGGCGGCGCAACGAATTGATATCCGGCGATCCCGAAGTGGGTTTTAACGAATACGTCTGCCGCCGTTATTTGGCGGCGCGGCAAGATCTCTACGGCTTGTCGCTGGGTTGTGGCACGGGTGTGCGCGAACTGGGCTGGGCCGCCTCGGGCAAGTTTGGACGTCTGGAGGCCTACGATTTGTCGCCGCAACGCATTGCCTACGCGCAGCAGAGCGCGGTGGACAGCGGCCAGGACGAGGTGCTCTACTTTCGCGTTGGCGACGCCTACCAAATCGATTTGTGTGCACAGGCTTACGACGTGGTATTGGCCGAAGGATCGCTGCACCATTTTTCGCCGCTGCGCCAGATCTTGGTGCGCATCGAGGCGTGTTTGCAAGAAGATGGCCTCTTGGTCGCCGACGAATTTATTGGACCGAACCAATTCCAGTGGAGCGCGCGGCAACTCGAAGTTATCAACGGTCTGCTCGCCGTCTTGCCGGCGCGCTACCGGACTTTGTGGCAGAGCGCCGCGACCAAGCGTCCGGTCTTTCGGCCCAGTCGTTTGCTGGTGCGCTTGGGCGATCCTTCCGAGGCGGTGGAAGCGGCCGCCATTATGCCGCTGCTGCACGAGATTTTTGAGGTGGTCGAAGTGAAACCATACGGTGGTGCGGTTTTGCATATGCTCTTCCACACTATCGGACACCATTTCTTGGACGACAGTGAGGAGACCCGGCGTTTGCTGCAGCTATGTTTTGCGGCCGAAGATGCGCTCATGGCCAGCGGCGATTTGGTCAGCGATTTTGCCGTGGTGGTGTGCCGCAAGAAGGGGAGCAAGCAATAGTGAACATAAGGACCTTGCTCAGATACCCGGTAGAGGCCGGCGACCGGCGTTTGCTTGCCGCCGCCGTGCTTTTGCAGGTGGTGTGCATCGCCGTGCCCACCCTGGTGTCGGTCAAGTACAGCTTGCTGCTCAGTCTGGGGTTATTAGGGTTTGCTTTTGTGCTGTTTTCGGTCGAACGCAGCTTGCTGGCCCTGCTTGTTTTGACCATTGTTTTGCCCAATAAAGTGCTCTTGGGTCTGGTCCTGCCCGGCGGTGTGCGTTTGCAGGAGGCCGCGATATTGGTGGCCATCGTTTTTGCCTTGATCGATCTGTGTTACCAGCGCCGACTAAATGTGCGGCTGGGCGCGCTCGACGTGCCGGCTCTGGCGTTTTTAGCCCTGATCTTATTTGCTGTGCTCAACGGTTTGCTGCACGGGCATTCGACTTCCATCCTGCTGCGGGAAGCGCGCTACCCGTTCTATTATATTGTCTATTTTCTGGTGAGCAATTTTGTCGACGAAGAACGCATTGCCAAAGTGTTTGTGCCGGTTCTGCTGGCGGCGGCGTTGGTCGTCAGTTTCGAGTATATCCTCGAATTCATCGGTGCTATCAATTTGTCGACCGGCAGTCGTTTTGTGCGCGTGGTACGGTTGCAGGGATTGATTTTGCCCATTGCTTTGCTTTTGATAGTTAATTTGTACCTGCACGATCCTCGCCGCTACGGGCGCGTCTTGCTGGTGGTGGGGGCTTTGCCCATAGCGCTGGCCTTTGTGCTGACTGTGGGACGGGGCATGTGGGTAGCCACGGGTGTGGGTTTGCTGTGCAGTGTTTTTCTGCACCATTTTAACCAGCCGGTCCGTCAGCGCAAAATATGGCATACCTTAATGTTAGTTGCAGCGGTCTTGGGACTGATTGTGGGTACGAGTCTGGCTTTCCAGCGTTTTACCGGCGCCAGTATAGGTGCCCACGCCTTAGAGCGTTCGCGCACCTTCATCGATCCGCAGCGCGATATGATGGCCCTGGTGCGTTTGTCGGCGCATCTGGCCGCCTTAGAGGCGATTGCTCAGCACCCGTTTATTGGCAACGGCATGGGCTCGACCATTATTTATCCGACCATCAATATCGATACCGGGTTGCCGGACACGTGGACCACCTGGGCCGTGGACAGCGTCTACCTGACCTTATTGTTTAAAATGGGCCTGGCTGGGTTGTTGGTCTTTGCCTGGTTCTATCAGCGGGGTTTGCGTTTGGCTTATCGAATTTTTAAACGCGCCCAGCTAGGCGCCGACCGCGCCTTTGGCGGCGGCGTACTGGCCGTGTTGGTGGCTATGGCCATCCTCGGAATGACGGACGGCTCTTTGGTAAACGGGCGTTTTACCCTGGTCTTCGCCGTGCTCTTGGGGTTTGTGAGCATCAAGGCGCGGCGTTTGGCAGAAGGAAGTTAATGCAGATATTGGAGGCTGTGCGCGCCAAGCAGCGCCGCCGCATCGTCGGATTGATATCGGGCACTTCGGCCGATGGAGTCGACGCCGTCTTGGTGGAAGTTGCCGGCAGCGGCACCCATGTGCAGGTCGAGGCGCTTGCCTTCCAGACCGTGGCCTTGCCGGATGAGGTGCGCCAGGGGATCTTTACACTTTTTGGCAATGACGCATCAGTAGACGAATTGTGTCGGCTTAATTTTGCCTTGGGCGAAGTGTTTGCCCAGGCCGCGCTAGCCGTAATCGCAGCGGCGGGTTTGCGCCCAGAGCAGGTGGATTTGATTGGTTCGCACGGACAAACCGTGCGCCATTTGCCCGACGGCGACTGGCCGTCGACTTTGCAGATTGGCGAGCCGGCTGTAATTGCTCAGCGCACTGGTATAACCACTATAGCCGACTTTCGTCCGGCCGATATGGCCGTCGGTGGCCAGGGCGCCCCCCTAGTGCCATTGGTAGATCACCTGCTCTTCACCCATGCTGAACGCGGTCGTCTAGTGCTCAATATCGGCGGCATCGCCAATGTTACAGTTTTGCCGGCGGCGGCGGCGCCGAGCCAGATCACAGCCTTTGACCTGGGACCGGGCAATGCATTGGTCGATGCAGCGGTAAGTCATTTTAGCGGCGGTACCGAACGTTTTGACGACGCCGGGGCGCAGGCGGCGCGCGGGCAGGTGGACGAATCTTTATTGCAGCATTTATTAAAACACGAATACTTGGCTCGGACCCCGCCCAAATCGACTGGCCGCGAAATTTTTGGCGCAGCATATTGCGCCGACCTGTGGCGCCACAGCGATTTGCCCGCCGCCGACTTCATTGCGACCTTGACATCATTCACTGCCGAGTCGATAATCGGCGGCTTGCGGCAATTTGTCTTGCCTGCCGCCGCTGTCGAAGAATTGTGGATTGGCGGCGGCGGTTTGCACAATTGCCATCTGCTAGGCCTGCTCAAAAAGGGACTGCCCGAATTGCGCGTCGGTTCTTTGGCGGCGCTCGGCGTTGATCCGGATGCGCGCGAGGCGCTGACCTTTGCGGTGCTGGCCAACGAGACGCTCATGGGGCAGGCAGGCAATCTTCCCAAAGCTACGGGTGCAGAACGCCCCGTGGTGTTGGGCAAGATTGTTCCGGGACAAAATGTACTTGATGGGCCCGGCGCATTTGCGTAATAATTCTACCATCATATAAACGCCAAAGGAGTCTCAATGCCCGCACACGGTTTCGATCTCTTGCGCCAAGAACATATCGGCGAGATAAATACCCAGGCCAGTTTCTTCAAACATCGCACGGGTGCCGAATTCCTGTCGCTGGCCAATGACGACGAAAACAAAGTCTTCGGTGTTACCTTCCGCACCCCGCCGACCGATTCGACCGGCATCGCCCACATTCTGGAACATGCGGTGCTGTGCGGCTCGCGCAAATACCCGGTTAAAGAGCCTTTTGTAGAATTGCTCAAGGGGTCGCTTAACACTTTCCTCAACGCCTTTACTTATCCCGACAAGACCTGCTATCCGGTGGCCAGTCAGAATTTACAGGACTTTTATAACCTCATCGATGTCTACCTCGACGCCGTATTCCATCCGCGCATCACCCCGCAGGTGCTGCAGCAGGAAGGCTGGCACTACGAATTGGCACAGGCCGATGAGCCCCTGGCCTATAAAGGCGTGGTTTTCAACGAGATGAAGGGTGCTTATTCGTCGCCCGAGTCGGTGCTGGGCCGACTGTGCCAGGAATCGCTTTTTCCCGACAATACCTACGGTGTCGATTCGGGCGGAGATCCGCGCCACATCCCCGAGTTGACCTTCGAGCAATTTGCCGATTTTCACCGTCGTTTCTACCATCCGGCCAATGCCCGCATTTTTTTCTACGGCAACGACGATTTTGAGCGGCGCTTGGAGTTGCTGGAGGAATATCTCAGCGAATTTGAGCCGTTGGTAGTCGATTCCGCCATCGCGGCGCAGCCCCTCTTTACCAGCCCTCGACGTCTGGTCGAGCCCTACTCGGTTAGCGAGGACGGCGAGGAAGCCGACAAGTGTATGGTAGTGATCAATTGGTTGCTGCAAGACGAACTCGACGCCGAGACCCACAGGGCCCTGCGCATCCTCGAATACGTCTTGGTGAGCACGTCGGCTTCGCCTTTGCGCAAGGCCTTGATCGATTCGGGCCTGGGCGAGGATCTGGTCAATACCGGTTTGGAGACCGAGCTCAAACAGCTCTATTTCTCTGTTGGGCTCAAGGGGGTGGAGGCCGACCAAGTGGACGCGGTGGAGCAGTTGATCTTCTCTACCCTGGAGCGCCTAGCAGCCACAGGTTTTGATCAGGGCATGATCGATGCGGCTATCAATTCTACTGAATTCCGCCTGCGCGAAAACAATACGGGTTCGTACCCGCGCGGTCTGATGTTGATGCTGCGCTCTCTGACCAATTGGCTCTACGACCGCGATCCGCTGGCAGCGCTGGCCTTTTCAGGGCCGCTGGACGCGGTAAAGGAGGGCCTGGCCCGGGACGAGGCGTATCTCAATCGCCTCATAGGCCCCTATTTGCTAAACAATGAACACCGCACTACCGTGGTGCTGGAGCCCGATTCCGCTTTGGCCGAGCGTTTGGAGACCGGGGAAAAGGAGCGGCTAGAAGCCGTGCGTCAGGGATTGGATAAGGCGGACTTGGAAGGTCTGGTGGAGTCGACCCGGCAGTTGCGCGAAGCCCAGGAACAGCCCGATCCACCCGAGGTTTTGGCGCGGTTGCCACGGCTGCAATTGGGCGATCTGGAGCGCCAAATCAGCACCGTGCCGCTGGAGGTGGTGCAGCAGGGTTGCGATGTGCTCTACCACGATCTCTTCACTAACGGTATTGTCTACCTCGATGTAGGTTTTGATCTGCACACTCTGTCACAGGACGATTTGCCCTATTTGTCGCTCTTCAGCCGCGCCTTGTTGGAGATGGGTACTGAAAAGGAAGATTTTGTCAAATTATCGCAACGCATTGGGGCGCAGACAGGCGGTATATGGCCCCAGCCTTTGGTCACCTCGCAGCGCGGCAACAACCATGCCGCCGCCTGGGTATTTCTGCGCGGCAAAGCTATGGCGGGGCAGGTCGGTGCCTTATTGGACATCCTGCGCGATGTCTTGCTCACGGTCCGCTTCGACGATCGCGAGCGTTTTGTACAAATGCTGCTAGAAGAAAAGGCGGGTGAGGAGGCTGGTCTGGTGCCCTCCGGGCATCGCGCTGTCAATTTGCGTCTGCGCGCCAGCTTTGAGGAAGCCTCCTGGATCAACGAACAGATAGGAGGGATCAACTATCTGTTCTTTCTGCGCCGGCTAGTGGAAGAGGTCGAGCGCGACTGGCCGGCCGTGGTGGCCAAGTTAGAAGACATGCGGCGGCGACTGATCACGCGCCAGGCGATGATCTGCAACGCCACCTTGGCCGCTGCCGATCGTGCCGATTTTGCGGTCCAATTAGACGGGTTGTTGGAGTCCATACCAGATGTACCCTTTGAGCCGGCCGTGTGGACGCCGACCTACGTGGAGCACGACGAGGGGCTGGCCGTGCCCGCCCAGATAAACTATGTGGGCAAGGGAGGCAGTCTCTACGACCTGGGCTATACCATGCACGGCTCTGCCGCTGTGGTTTGCCGCTACGTGAGCACCACCTGGCTGTGGGACCGCATCCGCGTGCAGGGTGGGGCGTATGGTGCCTTCTGTTCGTTCGACCACTTTTCCGGCGTGCTTTCCTACACTTCCTACCGCGATCCCAATTTGAGCGAGAGTTTGGATATATACGATCAGACGGGTCACTTTTTGCGGACTCTTAATATCAATGAAGACGAATTGACTAAAGCCATTATCGGCACTATCGGCGACCTGGATGGTTATCAATTGCCCGACGCTAAGGGTTATACTTCTATGGTGCGCCATCTGCTTGGCGTCGATGACTCTTTTCGCCAACTCCGGCGCGACGAGGTACTAGGATCGACGGCGGCAGATTTTGTCAATCTGGCCGCTGCCATGGATAGGCTCAAAGAGCGCGGCCGCGTTGTGGTCATGGGGTCGCAAGAAACGTTAGATGCGGCCAATCGCCAGCGCCCGGGGTGGCTCGAGGTGGTTAAAGTACTCTAAGCGACCGCGGCGCTTGCCGCGTCCGAAGAAAAGTGGTGCACTATCGCAAAAGCCCGCATCCTGATAGTAGAAGACGAGCAGTTGGTGGCCCTGGAAATTCAGGAATACCTACAGACGCTAGGCTACGATGTGCCAGAGACGGCCAGCGCGGGCGAGACGGCCATCGACCAGGCCGCCGCTCTGCGACCCAATCTGGTGTGATGGACATTCAGCTCAGCGGTCAGATGGACGGTGTCGAGGCGGCTGAGACCATCTATGCGCGTTTTGACATCCCAGTGATTTATTTGACAGCGCACTCGGATACGACCACTCTTGAGCGCGCTAAGTTGACCGCTCCGTTTGGCTACGTGATCAAACCTTACAGCAAGCAAGAACTGCACATTGCTATCGAATGCGCCCCTAGTGCGCCACGAGATGGAAGGCAAACAGCGCCGCTTTGAGGAGCAGGTGAGCCAGTCGCAGAAATTGGAGGCCATTGGGCAATTGGTTGCTGGCATCGCCCACAATTTTAACAATGCCCTAGGCGTGATCATAGGCAATCTCGATCTGGTTACTAAGATCGGTCCGGACGATGACCTGCTCAAGGACGCTGCCCTGGCTGCCGAAAAGGCTGCCGACATGGTCAAGCAGCTCATGCTCTTCGCCCAGCAGGGTAGCGGCGAGCGCATCTCAATCCAACCTCAGGGTCTCATAGCCGAAATTGTAGATATGTGCCGCGGCACCTTCGACCGCAAGATAGATCTGGAGTTGGTGCCGCGGGGCGATCTGCCCCAGATCAGCGGTGCCGCGACGCTATTGCGCCACGTTTTTCTGGGTTTGCTGGTCAATGCTCGCGATGCCGTCGAAGCGGTAGCGCAGCCCGATGAGCGCCAGCATCCAGAAACCCAATTGGGGCGCTACATTCGCCTGGACGTGCGGGATAATGGCATCGGTATGAACGCGGAGGCGCGCCAGCGCCTATTCGAGCCGTTTTTTTCTACCAAGGAGGTGGGACAGGGCACGGGGTTGGGTTTGTCGACGGCCTACGCTGTAGTGCGGGAGCACGGCGGCGGGATTGCCTGCGAGAGCGAGGTAGAGCAAGGCACATTGTTTTCTGTGTATTTGCCCGTCTTAGAGGAAGTGGCGGGCCAAGACCTAGGAGAAGATCCTGCCTCGCTGCAGGGGCAACTGGCAGGAGGTGAGGTTGTACTGTTCATCGAGGATGAAGAGATGGTGCGCCAAACTTTGAGCAAGGCGCTAGAGCACCATGGTTATACAGTTCTATTGGCAGAGACGGGGACGCAGGGACTGGAGATTTTTATGGCGCGGCAGGCGGAGATCGACCTGGTTATTCTCGATCTTTCCCTGCCGGGGATGTCCGGCTATGAAGTGCTGCGGGGCTTGCGCGTCGCAGCGCCCCAGGTCAAAGTGATTATCGCTACCGGCTATGCCCTCGAATCAGATCAGTTGGAGGGGGCGCGCGCCATTTTGTACAAACCCTTTTTGATAGACGAGTTAACGCAATTGGTGCGCGCTGTGCTGGATGCTTAAGAAGCTTTCTAAGGTGGCTGGGGCAGGTCGTAAATGAAAATTGAATAGCCGATTTGGGCAATGGGTTGGCGTTGCCAGAGCCAGTCGTAGAGTGTTTTGCCGTAGCCGTACATGTCCATGTATACGCCCGTCAGATTGGTGGCACTGATGGCAATGAGGCCAGTGGTTGGCAGGATCACTTCGGTATCAGAGGGGCGGTGCAGCATATAGCTGGGCAGCCAATCGTAGTCGAGGTCGTAGAGCGCTGGATCGACGGTGCCAAAGTAGCTGAGTTTGATGCGGGTTATGCCGCGCTCATCCATGTATTTCTTCAAACCCTTCAGATCCTGTCCCCAATCGAGATTGGAATCCACCAGGTAGCGGTAGCCGTTTTGGGGACCGCCGATTGCTTCGTTGAAGTAGGCCAGGTGGTGGGGGTGGATGCGGGCGGCGCCGACTATATACCACAAACACAAGAGGCCGACTAGGTATTTTCTCCAGGCGGCTGTGCTAGTAAGTGAGGGCAGGGCCGTTGCGGCGACGAGGAAGAGGAAGGGATAGGCCGGTAGTAAATAGCGGAGGCCGATGTTCTTGCTGCCGATGACAATAAAAACGGCGCTGAGCAGCAGGGGCGGCAGGAGCAGGAAACCGAGTTCTAGGCGGTCGCTGCGGCGGATCAAACACGCCAGACCCAGGCCGGCCAGAATGAGGGTGGGTAGGGGTGTTTTGATGAGCGCGGCGACGGGGTAATAATACCACCAACCCTCGGTGGAATAGGCGCCTGCCAGGTAGGCTTGGTGGCCGCCAGAAAGATCCCACAACTGCGAGCGCACGACCAGGAGGTAGGGGGTTAGCTGGAAGCCGTATCCTGCCCAGAGAGTCAGGAATCCCGCCAGGACGATGGTGGCGTAGAGGGCGATGCCGCAGGTCCAGAGATTGGAGCCGGGCCAGAATGTCACCAGATTTTTCTTATTGTCTTGCCGAGCGCAGACGATAAACCATAACAACAACGCGCCCAGGACGGGAAGAAGTATCAGGGCCGATAGCTTGCTCAATAGGGCCAGACCCAAGCTGAATCCAGCGAGCGACAAATTGCGCCAAGACGGCTGCAATAAGAGGTGGCGGAAGGTATAGACGGTGAGCAGGAAGGTTACTGTGAAGATGAAGTCGGTGTTGATGAGGGCGGCGTGAGCCAGGATATTGGGCGAAAGGGCGAGCAGCAAAAGTGCGAGTAGAAATTGCCCCTGAATCTGTATCGACCAGTGGTAGAGCAGGTAGAATAAGAGCGCGGCAAAGACTAGAGAAGTCGAGCGGCACAAGAAGAAGAAAAATTCGCCGTCGTAGGCCGGGTCGAGCAAGATAGCGTTGCCGCGGTCTACATCGGCTGCGCGCAACCAGCGGATATCGTCGCGCTCGATTGAGTCGTCGTAGCGCCAATGTTGTGGGTCTAGGGGGTAGAGCAGGGCTGGGAGGCTGTGCAGGTAATAGGCCAGCGGCGGGTGGGAAGCGGCGGCTGGTACATCCCACTTGCCGCTTTCGAGCAGGTAAGCACCCAGGCCGATATAGCCGACTTCGTCGAAGGTGGGCGATTTTTCCCAGGCGGTGTGCAGTAAAAGCAAGGCGAAAACGATAAAGGGTAGGCCGCCCAGCAACAAGGGCGATATGCTGGACGCTGACTTAGTTGCAGGCGGGTCGTCTGTATTTAACATTGCATTGCTCGACAAATCCCCGGATTCACTGCCATTGCCTTACTTGACCCTTGTTGTCTACAGCGTTACCCTTTCGAGTAATGTGGGGAAGATAATCGAAATTCGCCATACTAATCATTGAGCGGAGGCAGGAGTACGCTCCCCTATTACGAGGTGGTTTATATGACAATTTATCGCGGTGCCGTCATCGGTTGTGGACGGATTGGCAGTACTATAGACGACGAACATGTTAATGGTCCCCAATTTCGCTATCCGTGGGCACATGCGCCGGCCATCATCGAAGCCAAGGGCGTGGATTTGGTGGCGGCGGCCGACCTGGTCGAGGATCAACTACAAGATTTTAAGCAGCGCTGGGGAGTCACAGCACTCTACACCGACTATCGCGAGATGATTGCTAAGGAAGCGCCAGACATCGTTAGTATCTCGACCCGAGCGGAGGAACGGGCCGAGGTGGTGATCAATGTGGCGGAGGCCGGCGTCAAGGTGATCTACGCGACCAAGCCGATGTGCCGCAGTTTGGCAGAGGCCGACGCCATGATTGAGGTCTGTCGCAGAACGAATACGATTCTGGCGATCGCTTGCCACATGAACTGGAGTCCGTGGTTTCTTGCGTGTCTGCAGGCAATAAAAAACGGCGAGATTGGCGAGTTCTCCTCGATGGTTTGCAATTATGGCTGGAGCCTTTCGCGTGGGCACAGCCATACTCTGGCGTTGTTCCGTCAGTTTGCAGGGGCGCCGGCGCAGTGGGTCTTTGGGCACATGAACAGCGACGCGGCGGCGGCGACTGATGACGATTTGGCGGGAACGGGGATGATCCATTACGAAAACGGTATGCGAGGTTTTCTCAATACCGGCGGTTGGTTGAATATCGATTTCATTGGCAGCGACGGCTGGATTAACGCCCGCAACGAACACGCCGATTTCGAGATGTGGAGCCGTTTGCCGACTACCAGAGAGCCGGTGCGGCGACAGTTTCCCAATCCCAAGCGGCCGCGCAGTTCGCAACAGGCGGCGATTGAGGGACTGGTCAAGAATCTCGACGAAGGTACGGAGCCGCTTTGTCCGGGCGAGTACGGCCGCGAGGCGCTCGAAATTGCGATCGGGTTGCGGGAATCGCATCGGCGCGGCGGCGAGAAGATAGAATTGCCGTTGGCGGATCGCAGCTTGACGATGTTGGCTTAGTGAATTTCACAACATTCGCCCCCACAAAGTACCGCCGGCAAGACCGCCACCCGCCAGCGCCAGTGCCGTAATGGTGCTTGACATTGTATTAGACATCTCCGTTGATTTCATACCGAATTAGCACAAATCGTTGTGCGAGATGGGAATGGTCTTGATAGCGAGGACGCTTTCATAAGATTCAATATTAGAACGAATCCACGCCCAGCAGCTTGCGCCCCAACGCGGTCAACTCCGCTGGCTGCTGGTGCGTATGCTCCCGGTCTTCCCATCTCCAGAAATTCCCAAATCACATCTACCATCGCGTCGAGGTTTTCCTGCGGGACGGCGTTGTGCACTACGACATAGCCATTCTCCTCCCAAAAGGCCCAAGCCTCTTTGCTCAGTACCGGCATAACTTCTCCTTGGCGTTGCTTCGTTGCAGGTGTATATAGTGTCTAATGTTAATCGCTTGGGCTGGGTGCAGACGGTCCGGTCGCCGGGGCGCGGCTGACAGCGCTCGTTTACCCGCGCCGCCCACTACGCCGGTTTGCGATCCTTTTGGTTCTGTCCCCCGTACTGAAATCCCGGCACATTATTGGCGCAATGTGTCCCGCGAAACAGCGTCTGCCGCATCGCCGGCATCTGCTCTATCAATTGCTCCGGTGGCTGCCATGGGCTCCAGCGCGACCCGACGCTATTGTAGAGATTGAAAATTCCCACCCGCTCGTTCTCCGCATTGGTCCAAGGACAGGTGCTATGTGCCAACGCCTCAGTAAAAAACACACCGACCCCGCCGGGCATTCATAGGTGTCCCACACCGCCGAATGCGGGTCCTGTATCGACTCGGGCGCGGCATAGGCCGCCTTGTGGCTGCCCGTCGCCAAGAGCGTGCCGCCCTGATACATCTTCACCGGCGCCAATTCCCACACCACCCGCGTCAGCCCGCTGAACGACTTGCCGGGGATGCTCTGATAATGGTGCGAGTCATAGGCAAAGCGGAACAAGCCGCTGCCATTGTGCGGCCCGAAAACCCCTTCGCGCTCGGGTGTGGCCGCCGGGTTGCGCAAGCCGCTGCCCTCCATCCTGAAGCCATAACACTCCGGGCTCGACAAATGCGGAAAAGCGAGAAACTCGTTCAAAAAACCCACCACCACCGGATGATCGGTCAATTTCTCCAACGGCCCGGCGACATGGCTGCGCTCGTGTTCGGGCAGCGACTCCGGATCCTTCTGCACCCTTAGCGCGTAGTCCCTCATCTGGGCCACCTCGTCATCGGCTAACAAACCCGGCACCAACAACCACCCCCGCGTGTCGAAGAGATACTTCTGCTCCTGGGTGAGTTCGACGACCGGCTCGCCGTCCGCGTTCTGCGTCGGCAAATCGCCTTCGGTCATCTCCAGCTTCTGCCCTAAATTCTTATCAACCACATATGCTTCGCTCATCTATTTTTACTCCTTCGATTATTTTAACAAGCCAATTACCGCCCAATTACCGCGAGGAGGGGATGTGAACGCGTTCGGGGCGCAGCAGCGGGCGCAGCTGGCGGTCGTAGTCCTCCTTGATCTGGGCCTGGTTGGGCGGTAGCCGGACTTCCACTTGCGCAGCATCGAAGGTCAGATGCATGGACTGGCGCGGCAGCGTATCGACGTTGATTGAGGCGCCGTGCACCAGGGATGTGGTCAGCACGGTGGCCTGACCGGCCCGGGCCTGCAACGGCACGGGATCGGCATAGGGCAGGGGCGGCAGGTCCTCGAGTTTGACGCCGGCCACCGTTGGGACCACGTCCTTCAGCGTCGAATCTTTTTGACGGTGGGCGGCGATGAGGCGATGGCTGCCGGGGCGATACATGAGGGGGGCGCGTCGCTCGTTGACGTCGGAGAGCCAGATGAAGTAGCTGCAGATCATCTGCCGCGGCACGGCTTGCAGATTGGCGAGGCTGTACTGGATATCCACGTGCTGGTCAAAGGTGAAGGGGTCCGTTTGGGGATAGGTGCAGGCCAGGGCCACCTGGCGGAAGTGTACTTTCTCGGCGCGCAGCACCTGGCGGGCTACGGCTTCAAAGAAGGGGTGCTGGATCAGATCGATGAGGGCCGGGTCGACAAATTTGTTGGTGCTGGTGACCCTGTAGTGGGGCGGCTTATCAAAGGGGAGCAGCCGCTCCATGGCCGCGCCGGCGGCGCGCAGCTCGGTGCGGCTCAGCGGCGTGTCGATGGTGACGGCGCCCTCTTCGTCAAAGCGGCGGATTTCTTCAGCGTCGATCATCGAAAGCTCCTGGCGGTAGATCCATCCTACGATGAGGTGAGGATGTTTCTATAACAACGACGTACAGGATAGCGTCTATTGCGCTTCGTCTTCGTCATCTTCAAGCGCTTCGCGCAGCGCCTCTAACTCGGGCAAAATCAACTGGTCTTTGGGACGTCCGGCGGCACGTTTGGCCGCTATGAGTCCATCGAGAGATAGTACCGCACAAGGAAGGCCGAAAAGTTCGACCTGGACGGATACTGCTAATACCTGTGCAAAGGTGCCGACTCCAGCCACCTCCCCCAATGATTGGCCGCATCGCGACTGTAACAGAAATCCAGATCGTAGGTCACGTAGGCCGAACCATGCGCCACGGCGGCCACACCTCCTATGACGACAAATTCAACCTCATGGCGGACAAGGCCAGCGAGCAATTTTTCCAGTTCAACCACGCTTTAGCCCATTTTGCGCCGCACCGCGAATCTGCTCGAGTTCGATCATGGTTTTCTGGAGTTGGCGCACCCGCTCGTCGGGTGTAAGGCGCAGGCGCTCGATCAGCAGGGAGAGGTCGATACCGAATTCGCGCGCCTGGTCGATGGCCGTGCCGGCTAAAGGATGCTTTAATTTTTCTTCAGGACTCATCTGTCGTCCTCGCTGCGCGTTACAACTAGACTATTCATTCTTATGGAAAGCTAGGATAGTTGTACCACTCAGGCAAACGTAATATTCCCGCTAGATGACCAGACCAGCGCCAGATGTACAGAAATTATAAAGGGCCGAGAGTGCCGGTCAATGCCGAGAAAGGCTCTCCCGAAATACGGGACTCGACGTCTCGGGGTGCCATTTTTCATTGGGATTGTGGCCAAGCATATCATATAAGTGCTGCTCATATCGGCACAGGTGGCCGTTATGCCGCAAACCACCGTGTGAAAAATTAATACCAAAAGTGAGCTCGGGCGCATCCACCCAGTGCGGTGTTGACAGATGGTCCCAGAGCAATGTATTATCGTCCACCTCGTAAGAGAGCACATCTTCATCCGACATATCCTCGGGCATAATCTGCATTTCCCGAGTCTCGGTAGCTCGTTCGAGCGGCACCCACCGATTGGGGTCGCGGAAACCGTAAAAAACCTTGCGACCGCGCACGTTCCAAAACAACACATTTGAGCGATCCATGTGATAGCCCGTGCACGTATTCGGACCGGACACCCTGGCAAGCGCATAACACCGATCCCACTCAAAACCATGGTCGAGTAAGTAGCGTTTCCACGGAATCAATACCTGCTCAGTAAATCCTGCGAAAATATCACCTGGCCGATCCAACATCGTCACATCGGGATAGCGCAACTGAAAGGTTGTCGCCATCAAGTCGGCGAAAGACATGCCGCGAAATTTCTCCATGGCATTTTCTTGATCGCCGGTGTCTCGCAACCGCCCTGTAATACCGGTTGGTTTCTGCTCCGCCACCAGGCGCTCCACAATCTGTTGGGTGGGCGGAAACTCAAACGAAAAAGGCACGCACTGATCCGCCATGAGAAAATTGATGCGCGAGTCCCAGGTGCGCATCAATTCAGTCGTTGTCGCAACCGTTTTGTGCATAACAATTGTCTTTAATTTTTAGATGAAAGCCCGTGCCGAATTCACAACAAAGAGAGGCGAAGTATTAAGTATAACGGGTAGAAGCTGAGATGGACAAGAGCGGGAAAATAAAAAATAAACAGCCACTCAGCTTGCGTAAGCTAAGTGGCTGTTTATCTTAAAGAAATATGGTGGCTCCTCCCAGAATCGAACTGGGGACACAGGGATTTTCAGTCCCCTGCTCTACCTACTGAGCTAAAGAGCCACCGCAAAGCAGAGGTAAAATATAAACCTACTTCTTTAATCATGTCAAGGAGTTGCCATGCCCGTTTCAGTCATCCCTTTTAACATGCCCGACCCTTCGGAAATCCCTCCCCATCTCGTCGATATGCTCAAGGCTTTGCCTTCGGACGAGGCGGTGATGGACAAGGCAATGGAATTGCTTACAAGCATCGAAGCGGCTGAGACCATGATCTACGAACGTGTCGACGAAAACGGTGTATTGGGGTTGGGTGGGGTGTCCTCTACTGACCCTGGGCGGGCCGCAGAATTAAAGAAGCGGCTGGCCGCAGAAACCTTCTATAACCAGCCGCTCGAAAAT
>Ga0114996_10003102_pt1 | contig 20910 bp, 17 predicted proteins | sample ArcticOcean_MG_C_4_FD_87039 | JGI IMG/M metagenome (GOLD analysis project Ga0114996, IMG submission 87039) | Marine microbial communities from western Arctic Ocean - ArcticOcean_MG_CB4_134 | ecosystem: Environmental > Aquatic > Marine > Oceanic | place: Arctic Ocean: Canada Basin | collected... | reverse complement strand
TGGGGTGAGCTTGGTAGGGTCAGGATATCTGGACATCTCTATAACAGCAGCGACGACGTGGAACGTCTTCTTGATTCGCTAAACACAGTGCTCCGAGCAGATGGAAAGATTGGATGATTGAAGCTTAGGTAACTTTTAGAAAGGCTAAGGCCTGGGTCATTCAAGCCTCGAGGTTATGAAGAGGTACTGGAGGCTTAATTTAGTCTCGGCTAGAGACTTACCGACACTCAAGCACTTCCCATAATATAGGGTTTAAGAGCGGCATAAATTACATTATTTGCAGGTGTAGGAACGTTTAATTCTCGGCCCATTCGGATAGCCGTGCCAGACAGCCATGGCAACTCGAGCCGATTTCCGCGTTCTAAATCAAGCGCCATTGAAACCTTTGCCTGGCCGGGTAAGCTGTCGATGTAGTCCAATCGCGTTTCGATGTTTTCATTGGTCAGGGGAATGCCTTTGGCATTTGCGACAAACATGACCTCTTCCATAATCTGCCTTAGCAAGGCTCTGGTATCTGGATCTTCGCGGACTGGACCAAACGGTTGACGAGTGACGCAGTTCAAGGCGCTAGCCCCAACAAGCCACAAGAACTTATCCCATATTGTCAGGCTGATACTATCGACATGTTCAGCTCCGAGTCCGGCAGCAGTAATAGCTTCAGAAAATTGAATCGAACGTTTAGAACGAATTTGATCAAACTCGCCGAATCGTATAATTGCAAAGGGCGTAAAACGACGGACGAAACCAGGCTCGATGATGTTGGCACCAATTTCTGAAGTAGCTCCCATCACATGTTCAGGCCCCAAGATGCTGTTGAGAGTTGGTTCGGCGTCGACACCGTTTTGCATGGATAAGACAGCTGTATCGGGACCCACTAGATCTCGACATTGCTCGCCTGCGGATTCTGTGTCCCAAAGCTTTACGCAGAAAAGGACAAAATCCACCGGACCAATGTTTTTGGGATCGCTCGTTGCTCGAATTGGATCGATAACAAAAGTCGCATCAGGCTCTTCAATCTTTAATCCATTTTTCTTGATGGCGTCTAAGTGTGCCCCGCGTGCTACAAAAGAGACCTGGTAGCCTGCTTGGGAGAGCTTGGCCCCAATATATCCGCCCATACCCCCGCTACCCATGATCGCAAACGTAGGGCTATCGTTCTCAGCCATGAATTTCTCCTTGCTAGATGAGTTCGATGAGTAACCTAAAAGCTAGGCCGTGATATAAATTTTAGAGCGGTGTTTTAAACGTCACTAATTATTGCTATAGAGTTGAATTATCTCTTCAAAGCATTCGGTGATTTCAGGAAGGTGCAATGAATGATACGACAGACATCTAAACGCAGCAAATCCCCTGGGGAAACAAGTATAAAATAGTTTCCGACAGAACGGAGGTTCTCTGAACACTCACTCAGACATTTGGTGGGGTCTGAAGATGACTTACAGACTGCCTCAGAACGACTAGGACATTCGTCCACTTCAACGACGCAACAGTACTATCGGAACAAACCTACTGTTGTCCTACCTTTATCCCCCCATGCAAACCAATCGTAACTGCGTTTAAAGGGCCGTAACTGGCCCTAGCCCGTATTTCGATGGGGGGAGCGTAGTAGAATAACTCTATGATTACCGGCGTAAACGCGAAAACGAGTGCGTGGCTACGAACCACGAGGTCGGGAGTTCGAATCTCTCCGGGCGCGCCACAAAATCAATGAGTTAGGTCACCTTACAAATGGTGGGGTGTCCCAAATAAAGGCGATTGTCCCAAATAAATACTCTGTCCGCCGTTCAAAGGAGAGTTTTTGTGGAGAAATGGTTAGAGAATGCACTTGATTACAATGAGTCGTGGCTCGAATTTCAAATGCGCCAAACCAAGCAGCCTGGGTGCGTGTTTGCAGTAGCCTACAAAGGTCGGGTGGTATTCGAGAAGGCGTACGGGAGTTCGGACATTAATAGTGGTGAGCGACTGACGCCACGTCACCGATTCCGTGTCGCCTCACATTCAAAAACTTTCACAGCCGTAGCAATACTCAAGTTGCGCGAATTGGGAAAACTCAATCTAGATGATCCGGTTGGGCGTTATATCGATGGGCTTCATAGGGACGTAGCAAAGGTAACCTTGAGTCAGTTGTTGTCCCACGGTGGTGGCCTGGTTCGCGACGGCGCCGATGCTAGCCAATGGAGAGAGAAAGGACCGTTTGCGGATAAAAAAAAGTTATTTACTGATCTGGCTAATGGGCTTGTAATCCCGGCTGATACCCGCATGAAGTATTCCAACCATGGATTTGGTCTATTAGGTTTGGTCATCGAGGAGGTTACAGGAGAGTCTTTTAGTTCCTGGGTCGGTGACAATATTGTGGCTCGATCAAACTTGAAAGAGACCTCGCCTGATGCACTCGTCGACGACAGTTTTCCAAAAGCCCGTGGGCACAGTGCCGAATTGCCTTTGGGCTACCGTGTCACTATTCCAGGTGAGAACATGACCAACGCACTTGCTCCCGCCACAGGATTTGTGTCTACCGCTTCTGATTTGGTTACTTTTTTTTCGAGCCTTGATCCTGCCGCTCGGCGTAGCGTGCTCACAAAAGAGAGTCGTCGCGCAATGCAACATACGCAATGGAGGGACCCATACGGTAAAGGCCCGTCTGACACTTACTATGGACTAGGTATGATCATGGGCGGTGCCGGGAGCTGGAAGTGGGCCGGCCATGCTGGAGTTTTTCCAAGTGCACTCTCATTTACTTACATGCTACCTGGACGCGATATCTGCTTTTCAATTTTAACTAATGCCCTAGATAGTCCAGTCATGTTGTGGGCCAATGGTGTGTTTAATATCTTTAAGGTGTTTGGTTCTAATCCATTGCCGAATAGCCGAACTCGCCTGTGGAAAGGGCGTTGGTGGGGTATGTTTCAACCGCAACCACGCGATTTAATCCCTTTTGGTAATCAAGTTTTTATAGCATCACCGAGTCAACTAGATCCGTTTGATAGTACTGAAAAAATTACTGTAACCACTAAAAATACGGGCTTCATAAGCCTAGCAGGTGGACTCAGTAGCTACGGCGAGGGAGCTCGTTTAGTGCTTAGCAAAGATAGTAAAGTGCGAGAAGTCTGGCTTGGTGGTGACTGCCTTGTGTCGGAACAAAAATTGAAAACAGAACTTAAACGAAAATACGAAACGCTAGTGAAGTAAAACTTCTGAATTCTTTCGATCAGACTATAAAGAGGTGCTACAAACTTAATCCAGCAAAAAAGGAAATAGACATGGCGACTTTATTCAGTGGGGGGCTTATTTTTGATGGTAATGAGTTGTTGGAGGGTCATTCCGTTCTTGTGGATGATGGCATTATTTCAAGATGTGCTCCGACCAGTGAATTCGTTGGATGCGATGCAGTGTTAGTTGATACAACCGGCAACACGTTGTTGCCAGGATTGTTTGATTGCCATGTCCATTTAGTCTTTTCTGGAAGTCCAGATCCGTTTCAAGAGTTGACGAAGCTTTCGGCGGGCGGAGTCACGATTAAGGCGTTCGAAAATGCTCAAGCTAATTTACTTGGAGGCATTACGTCTGTGCGGGACTGTGGGGGAAAGGACTATCTCGAGTTTGCTGTACGAGATTCCTGTAATGCAGGAAAAACTCTCGGACCAACAATAGCCGCAGCGGGACGACTGATCTGCATGACAGGTGGACACGGAAATAATATTGGCCGAGTAGCGGACGGAGTTGACGATGTTGTTAGGGCGGTGAGAGAGCAGATCCATGCCGGAAGTGACCTGATCAAAATTATGGCAACAGGTGGTGTCATGACGCCTGGAGTCAACCCGGAGGATGCGCATTACACAGCGGAAGAGATGGTGGCCGGTATATCAGAGGGTCACCGATTCCATAAGCGTTGTGCGAGCCATGCACAAGGTCGAGACGGGATTCTCAATGCTGTTCGCGGCGGTATTGACTCGATAGAGCACGGCATATTCTTGGACGAGGTATGCATCGAAGAAATGATCAATCGAAATACATATCTCGTTCCTACGTTGGCTGCGATCAATAATATTCTGAAACATGCAGGGAGCGGTATCCCAGATTACATTGTAGAAAAATGTGAGCGCATCTCTGAAGCGCACCGAATATCCATCCAGCAGTTTTATTCGGCAGGTGGACGCATTGCGATGGGGACGGATGCTGGAACACCGTTTAATCTACATGGGCACAACGCGTTGGAGTTACGGTACATGGTCGATGTTGGCATGGCGAGTATAGATGCGCTGAGAGCTGCTACATCTGTGGCATCAGATTTGTGCGATTTGGGACATCGTGGTCGTATTGCAGAGGGATCCGTGGCCGACCTTCTGGTGGTAGCCGGTAACCCGGTCGATGATATTGATCAGGTGGCTGTTCAAAGTAATCATCTGGGTGTGATGAAGGGGGGGCGGGCAGTTTCAGGTTTTTCGGGCGTACCGGACTTAGATCGGGCGAGATTGATTTAGGGCTTTGGAACAAGAATTTAATTAGTGTACTATAGATATATTAGTCAGATATACTGTTTATAGTAGTACTGGTGGTCGCTGAAATTTGACGGATAGGGCACAACGAAAATTTGGAGATGAATGAGGGCTGACCCAAGTTACTACAGCAAAAATAATTTAGCACTTCGAAGTATATGATCAAGGAGAAAGAACGATGAAAAGAAGAGATTTTATAAAGAAGACGGGCGCGATCACTGGTGGTGTCGCATTAAGCGGAGTACCAATGATTAATGTTTTCGGACAAAGCTCTAACCCCACCAAAGGTGGAGTACTGAGATGGGGCCATTCTGAAACCAGTCAGAATATTGACATGCATCAGACCGGCACTGCGTCGACTCATCGCACGATGAACAATATTATGGAGTCGCTTTTTTGGCCGGATGAAAATTTGGTTTATAAACCTGTGTTAGCAACAGGCATGGAGACTAGTGCTGATGGTCTAACCCATACAATTGGTCTTCGTAAAGACGTTAAGTTTCATAATGGGCAGCCTATGACATCTGCTGATGTGAAATATTCGCTAGATCGAATTTTGAACCCGGATACGGGAGCTACTTCCTACAACGATTTTAAGAACATTACTGAAGTGGTTGCGGTAGATGACCATACCGTACGTATTCACCGATCAGCAGTGGATCCTTTTTTCAAGTCCAGAATCGGCGGCATGGGTGGCGGTGTAGTGATGCCAGAGGGAAGCGGCGATGTGCAGGGTACAGACCCAATTGGAACCGGGGCATTTCAGTTTGTGTCGAGAACTATGGGTAGTGAGTTCAAGATGAAGCGCTTCGATGGGTATTGGGGTCAACCGGCATACCTCGATGGGGTGCATATCTCTGAAGTGACCGAGGCAACAACTCGACTTACAGGTCTTATGACGGGTGAATTCGACGTCATTAATGATGTTCCGCTTGATCGCGTTGGAGAAGTGCAGGCAAACAGCAATGTCCAAACGCATAATTTTTCCCCGGTCTCTAACTGTTTTCTCAATTTCAATCACGGCAAGGAACCATTCGGAGACCCACGCGTTCGACTGGCAATAGATTACTGTATCGATAAACCAACTTTGGTCCAAGGGGCACTATGGGGACAAGGTGGGCCAGAAACGAATATGCTTTATGGTGGACCTGCGTATAACAACAGTCTGAAACAAAGGCCGCAGGATTTTGATAAGGCCCGTAGCTTGCTTAAAGAAGCTGGCGTCAGTGGATTGGAGTTCGAGTTTGCCGTGACGACCAATTACCCCTGGCATGTCGATGCAACACAAATCATGGCTGAGTGGTTCAAGGAAGCAGGGATAAAGTGCAACATCAAGAAGTACAACTGGTCCGATTGGCTGGCCAATTGCTGGATTGTGGGCGATGTGCCCAATTACGATGTCACGATGATGAACTTTTTTGGAATTACTAGCCCCTCATTCTTTAATCTGGTTTATCACTCGACGGGTGGATTCAATTATCGAAGTATTAATGATCCGGCGCTGGATGAATTAATTGATCGAGCTGGTGTGACAATTGACGGCGACAAACGAAATGCTATTCTTATTGAAGTGCAGAAGTACGTTCACGATCAAGCTATTGATGTTGTTTTATGGCGTCGTGATGGCACAAACGCCGCATCTAAAAAGGTAGGTGGTTTAGATAACCTACCTCAGGCGGATAACATGTCGTTTTTCTTCAAAAATGTATGGATGGAAAGTTAATCTAGACGAGTGGTTCTGTAGAAAAACGCTGTAGCAGTTAGGCGGAAACTGGACGACAATGGTCGTCCAGTTTCCTGTCTGCCTGTGAACCTTATCTAACCGCGCAGTAGCGAGGTCGTTTGTGGCCTATTTAGCTAATCGTGTTGCATTACTCATACTGACACTGTTCTTGGTGTCTGTTATTGCGTTTTCGATTACCAATCTTTTGCCGGGCAACGTTGCAAAGATGATGCTCGGGCTAAAGGGTACGCCGGAGATGTTGGCAAACCTCGAGAATGCGCTAGGTTTAAACGACCCACTTCCTCAGCAGTACTGGAGATGGTTTTCCGGCATGCTTCAAGGAGATATGGGGAATTCAATTCGATTTAAGGAACCGATTGCAAAGCTTCTAGGTCAGAAGTTAGCCGTCAGCAGTATCCTGATGGTGATGTCGCTGCTTATCGCCTTTGTTCTGGCAATCCCGCTGGGTATCATTAGTGCCGTCAAGCATAATCGCTGGCCCGATACCTTATGCAGCAGTGTTGCGTTGGCCGGCATTAGCTTGCCAGATTTCTTTTGGGGCATCATTTTTATGCTGCTGTTTGCACGAACGCTTGGCTGGTTACCGTCAAGCGGCTACGTGTCTCCCGCAGATGACTTCTGGCTTGCACTTAAGCATGCAACCTTACCCGCCCTGACGTTAGGCCTGGGATTGATGGCTCATCTGACTCGAATGATGCGGTCGGCAATGTTAGAAGTCCTTAGAGCCGACTACATACGAACGGCTCGGGCAAAAGGGGTTCGTTCTACATCCGTCATATTGCGTCATGCCTTAAGAAATGCATTGTCACCCGTAATTACGGTATTGGGATTACAACTGGGTTACATATTTGGTGGAATTATTGTCATTGAAATGGTGTTTAACTATTCGGGTATGGGTTTCCTGACCTATCAGGCTATGCTGAATAGAGATATTCCATTGATTCAGGCGTCCATATTCGTCATCGCGGCCGTATTTATGGTGACAAACCTCATAGTTGATCTCTCTTATCGCCTTCTTGATCCACGGGTTCAGCTTGAGTAACGTGCCTGATGACCGTAGAAAGTACAACTAAAAATAGCAAACCTGCCGACCTTCGTGATGACAATCGTACAAGTCGCAGGTTACTCATAGCGCTTCGGTATCCTAAAGGGATCATCGGTCTATCGTTGGTTGGTAGCTTTGCATTCTTGGCAACGCTTGCCCCCCTGATAATTCCTGAGAGTCTGAGTACGGCGATCGATATTACAGCGCGCCATTCGCCGCCATCATTTGAACACCTCCTTGGCACCGATAAGCTTGGCCGGGATTTGTTATTTCGGGTCTTACTAGGTGCAAAGTCATCCCTACTGATTTCCGTGAGTGCGGTTGTTCTTATGATTTGTCTTGGGCTGCCAGTAGGACTGATTGCGGGTTATTTTAGAGGATGGACTGATCTGCTTTTGATGCGAATTGTCGACAGTATGTTGAGTTTTCCGGTTCTGGTGTTTGCTCTCGCTATTGCTGCGATCCTTGAACCTAATCTACGAAATACAGTGATCGCAATTGGCATAGCGTTTTCACCCTATCTTGCACGAGTTGTGAGAGCAGAAACACTTAGGGTTAGCGCTTTGCCGTTTGTCGAGGCGGCGAGGGCCGTTGGTTCATCACACTTGCGAATAATTGTGACCAATATACTGCCCAACATCATGGGGCCCGTGATTGTTCAGGCAACGATTAGTATTGCTTTCGCAATTCTGACCGAAGCGGGGTTGTCATTTCTTGGGCTTGGTACCCAACCCCCGACCCCCTCTTGGGGGTTAATGATCCAGTCGGCACGTAGCTACCTAGACGTGGCGCCGTGGACAGCTTTGGTCCCGGGTATGGCGATTGCATTTTCGGTGCTTGGTTTGAATATGTTGGGCGATGTCTTAAGAGATGCTTTGGACCCGAGATTAAGGATTGATCGGTGATTTCGAGCCATTCAATTGAATGGATTAAGAACCGTAGGTTAAAGGGAGCTTTGTAATGAGCGATAAAACAATTTCACTATCAGACATTGAAGCTGCAGAAAATTTGCTTGGCATTGAGTATTCACAAGGCGAACGCGAACTGATGGTCGATAATCTCGAGGATCTGATCGCTTCGGCTCAGGCTCGGCGTAATGTCATATTTCCGAACGCATTACCACCAGCGACGACGTTCGACCCGAGGCTTCCTACGACTAGGTTGCCTGCCGCTCAAAGGCCAATCGCAACTTCGAAGATTGAAGCCGGAGCATTGCCAGAAAATAATGTTGATATTGCGTATTCTCCTGTAACTCAGCTATCGGAATGGATTCGTAGCGGCCAGATCACGAGCCGGCGACTTGTCGAGATTTACATAGATCGGATAAAAACGTTGGGGCCACAGCTTGAGTGTGTTGTAACAGTTCTGGAAGATCTAGCGCTTGAGCAAGCAGACGATGCTGACAGAATGATTGCTGACGGTCAGTATCTGGGGCCTTTGCATGGTATTCCCTATGGTATGAAGGATCTATTCGATACCAAGAATATCCGGACGACTTGGGGCGCAGTTCCTTATAAAGACAGGATAGCGAAAAAGGATGCACGCATAGTGACTTTGCTGCGTGAAGCGGGTGCTGTGCTGGTGGCAAAAACTACATTAGGTGCACTTGCTTATGGTGATATTTGGTTCGGAGGAGTAACTCGGAATCCCTGGAACATCGCAGAAGGCGCAAGTGGTTCGAGTGCCGGTTCGGCGTCGGCAACTGCTGCGGGACTGGTTGGATTCTCTATAGGAACCGAAACACTGGGATCGATCACTTCGCCGAGCCAGCGGTGTGGTACGACTGGTCTGCGCCCGACATTTGGCCGCGTATCGAGAAGCGGTGCAATGGCACTTTGTTGGTCACTCGATAAGATTGGTCCAATCTGTCGGACCGTAGAGGATACTGTGCTTGTCCTTTCTGCGATCAATGGTTTTGATTCTGACGACAAGGGATCACTTGATGCGAGTTTCAATTACGATGCGAGTTCGAGCATAGGGGGGCTTCGTGTCGGTTATATCCCCGCTTCGTTCGAAGATGAGGGCTCTACTGACGTGGATCGAGACGCACTCGAGGCAATGCGCCAACTTAACGTTGAGCTCGTTGAGGTTAGCTTGCCCGAACTGCCCTATATGTCATTGATGAATGTGGTTTACGCAGAAGCAGCTGCGGCGTTTGAGGAGCTCACATTGAATAATCGTGATGACGAACTTATTTGGCAGGCTAAGGGGGCATGGCCAAACATTTTCAGGAAAGCCAGGTTTCTATCAGCAGTAGATCACATTCAACTCGATCGACTGCGTTACAAGACCATGCAGGTGATGGATGAAGTGTTCTCTAAGGTGGACATGATGATTGGGCCGTTTATGGGCCCCATGCTGGTCATTACCAACTTTACCGGTCATCCATGCCTTCATCTGCGTGCGGGGTTCTGTAAAACTAAAACCAGGGGAGAAGCTTCTCTGGGTACCCGCAATTTAGATACTGGGCAAGAGGATGCTCAAAGTGAAATTCTTCATGAAACCCCCCACGGAATTTCTCTCTGGTCTGGTTTATTCGACGAGGGTCGTTTGTGCAACCTAGGAGCCGCACTAGAGAAACAGCTGAATGTCTGGCAGCACCGTCCCCCAATAGGCTAAAGCTGGCTGAGTTATTCAAAAAGCATCCTTGGTCATATGCCATAACACTAAACCGCTAACCAAGAAAGTACCATGCGTGAGAATCGAGTCATTGAGGTAAAAGAACTAAAAGTCTGTTTCAGGCTGGACAAGGGTGTGGTGGTCGACGCTGTTAAAGGTGTTTCCTTTCACATCGATAAAGGAGAGACGGTCGCCTTGGTGGGTGAGTCAGGCAGCGGCAAATCAGTTACTGCCATGTCGTTGATGAGGTTGATAGAAAATGCGGGTGGAGAAATTGTTGGGGGAGATATTTCTTTGAGAGGGCGAAGTAACAACGTTGTAGACATTCATTCCCAGACAGAATCGGCGATGCAGGACATTCGTGGTGCTGATGTTTCGATGATTTTTCAGGAGCCCATGACCAGCTTGAATCCGGTTTTGCCGATTGGCTTCCAGATTTCTGAAGCCATTATGCGGCATCAGAATAAGAGCAAAAATAAAGCCATGAAAATTGCGCTGGAAACGCTCCGACTTGTCCGTGTGCCTGAACCAGAAAGTCGCCTGGGCCAGTATCCACATAACTTGTCAGGTGGTATGCGGCAGCGAGTCATGATCGCAATGGCGCTGTGTTGTCGTCCGTCACTCATGATCGCGGATGAACCGACGACGGCCCTTGATGTGACTATTCAAGCTCAGATTCTCGATCTGATGAAGCTGCTTCAGGAGGAGATAGGGATGTCTGTGCTGTTTATCACGCATGATATGGCTGTGGTAGCAGAAGTGGCCGATAGGATCTGCGTAATGTTCCAAGGTGAGATTGTCGAGCAGGGTAGCGTGTATGAGATATTTGAAAATCCGACGCATGGATACACAAGATCGCTGTTAGCGGCGGTCCCAAGGCTCGGCAGCATGGCTGAAAAAGAGCATCCCGAAAAATTCCCAATAGACAAGATGAAAGACACGTTCGAGCCTGGAGAGCTTAGAGGCTAGCGCAATTTATATGAATTCCCATGAGACTTTGCTGACTGTTAAAGACCTGGTAACCAGGTTTGATATTCGGTCTGGCATTTTCAGACAAGTTTCACACCGCGTCCATGCAGTGGAAAGTGCTTCTTTTGAAATTGGCGTGGGAGAAACCTTGGCGCTTGTTGGCGAATCCGGATCTGGAAAATCTACAATTGGCCGAAGCATACTGCAGCTGGATATGCCACGATCCGGATCGGTTAATTTTTGTGGGCAAGAGTTACTAGGCCTTTCTCACAAGGAATTGCGTCCCTTTAGGAAAAGGGCTCAAATTATTTTTCAGGACCCCTTTGGCTCACTCGATCCACGGATGACAGTTGGGAGGATCATAGCTGAGCCAATTATTATCCATGGAGAAGCTAAAAAAGATGAATTACGGGAGCGCGTACTTAGCCTTCTAGAAAGAGTTGATCTAGGTTCCGAGCATATGTCTCGCTACCCACATGCATTCTCGGGAGGGCAACGGCAGAGGATATGCATAGCGAGAGTGTTAGGTCTAAATCCTAGCTTAATTATTGCGGATGAATCCGTCGCTGCTTTAGACGTAACAATACAGGCGCAAGTGATAAATCTATTAATGGATCTCCAAGCGGAGCAAAGTATTTCGTTCCTTTTTATCTCGCATGATATGGCAGTGGTTGAAAGAATTGCCCACCGAGTGGCTGTAATGTACGCGGGTGAAATCGTAGAAATAGGAGGTAGAAGAGACATTTTTAATAATCCCCAGCATAGTTATACGAAAAAACTTTTGGGATCTGTGCCTGTAGCGGACCCAAGACAGCGTAGAACATCTCGCAGAATCAACATTGACGAAATACCAAGCGTTATTCATCCTGTTGATTATGAGCCTGTTCATTTACCGTTCCGGCACGTAAAGGACAATCATTACGTGCGCGAGGAGTTATAAGCGATGGAGATCACTTCAAACGGTGTCGAACTATTTTATCGACTCGAAGGCCAAGGTGATCCGGCACTTGTTATGCATGGTGGCCTTGGGGCAGACCACACAGTTTTCGTAAATAGCCCATTCAATAAACTAGCGAATCAACTCAAACTCATCTATTACGATCATCGATGTAACGGCCGGTCCGCGTGTCCGGATATAGAAACGATGTCTCACGATAATCTTGCTGGGGATGCTGAAGGGCTTCGCGAAGTGTTAGGGCTCGGGGAAATTACTGTTATCGGCCATTCATATGGAGGTATTACTGGACTTGAATATGCGCTTCGATACCAATCAAACCTACGACGGTTAATATTAATTACTACGGCTCCTTCATTTGAAACGCTGAAGGAAGCTCGGACTGTCGCAATGAAGAGAGCGCCTGAATTGATGCCGATTGTTAATAAAGCGCTGAGTGCTGAAGTTGATACTGATGCAGAATTCCAGCAAATTCTTACTGATCTCGCACCGTTGTACTGCTACAACTATAAACAGTTCGCAAATAAACTGTCAGAAGCAACAAAAGATATCGTACCAAAAGCACAAGCATTTAGACATTCATTTAGAAGTTTGATGCCTCAATATGACGTCCGTGATCAATTACAAAAAATTACTGTTCCTGTCCTGATCATATGTGGCCGACATGACTGGATAACGCCTGTTAGTCAATCTTTAATTATGCATGATAAGTTGCCTAATTCTGAGCTAGTGATATTCGAGAACAGTGCTCATTGGGTTTATATAGAAGAGGAGGCGCTGTTTTTGCAGACAGTTAATGACTGGCTTGATAGAACTTAACAACTTCATGGTTTAGGTAATTTGAGCCTGGTAATGACAACCTAGTACTACAGACTCAAACCAACAGAAGTAACTCCATCGTCCTTCCAATAAATCTCTCTTGAATTCTAGATTCAATGGAAACCAAAATTTAAGCAAACCTCTGTTTTTATAGATTAAAGTGCGCCTTTGGGTGCGTGGTTACGAACCACGCGGTTGGGAGTTCGAATCTCTCTGGGCGCGCCATAAATTCAATGGTTTAAGCAATTGCACAAACAGTGTGTTGTCCCAGGTAAACGGACAAAACCTGGATATATCGAGACATCGTAGTCAAATTGGTGAGCGGAGCACCGGGCAGGGTTGCTATTTGATGTTGGCTTAGTCAGACTCGTCTTCGGCTAGCTCGTTAAAACTAGTAATTAAATGGCATTAGAGTCGCAACTACAGATTTTCCTACTTTTAGACTACGTCAGTTACCCTGTTCTGCTAACCATCCATTGCCTAATAGCGTTTCCCCGAATTTAAAGTCGGGGTTTTATCTTTAAACTCATCGTGAGAATGCCTTATGAATATTTATGTCGGAAACTTGTCATATAACGTAACAGAAGATTCACTTCGTTCTATGTTCGAAGCTTTTGGGGGTGTAGTTAGCGCCAAACTGATTATGGATCGAGATACTGGTCAATCCAAGGGATTTGGATTCGTGGAAATGGAGAATAATGCCGACGGCCATAAAGCTATCGAGGACTTAAACGGTAACGACAATGATGGCCGAGCACTCAAGGTCAATGTAGCAAAACCTCGAGAACAAGGTAATAAAGGTAGGCGGAATCGCTACTGATTCGAGACTACTTTCTCCAATACCCTAGGGTGCATATCTAAAGCGCTAGCGATGTGCTGTTTTCCAATACGGGATCGGCGCTTACCAGGTGTTATCTAAGCTATGGAGCTCGTTAAGTTAACGTGTACAGAGAACAACAGAACGCTAGACGCTAGTGTGCTAAAGAAGTCTGATAGGTTCCTTGAGGTGGTTGTCGAAGGCACAGATACCAAAGTGACGTTAGCCAAGAAATCTCCAGATGAAAGAGTATACGTAGGCCATATGGCGGGATTGGAGTTCATATCGACCGGGTAAGGATCGATTAGAACTGAATTCCGGGTGTCTATTATCCCGAGATCCTTCACTTCAGCTATGCAACCGTCGTATCGCAATAAGCCAAATGTTATCTCCCTGAAGGGGTGCGCTTATTGGATTGATTAAGATCAGCTGGTGCCATTTGATCTCAGTCGCTACAAGTCAAAATTGCAGAAGGTTCTGCCAGTGATTACTCCCCGGCAGAACCTTAGCGAACAAACTGGATAATTTTTAGTTCGTCGTTGTCTATTATTTGGACGGATTTGTGTTAATTGTTCAGCATCGTGACTTCAGTAGATTCAAGTATGTGGCCCGACTTTGCGACCTGGTCACCGGCTTCGGCAAAAAACTGATCCATGACCTCTTTTGAGGGCACATGGCACAGAACAAAGCATGTTTGTGGATCGTCGTCACATCTGCCATGGAAGAGTTCTACGATGCCTGCTTGTCGGGCCATCGGTTGGGCACTGTAGTAAGCCTGCTCCCATTCAGAAAAATTGTTGCTGATCTTAAACTTGATTAAAGCGTACGAAGCCATGCGGATTCTCCGGAGAATTCATTAAGTTGTAGGATCGCTCGAGTATAAAGAAGTCGACTCGTCAGTTGTAACCACAAATTTGTGACGACGTAAGACCTCAGACTCAGTGGGTAGATTACGGATTAACACTGATGGCTGATTCAGCATGGTAGCGGTCTGCGTCTGATCCTTGGTTCTGTAACCTACTGCACTCGCATTGGATCCAGCTGAAGCCTGAATTTGTGGGCTGATTCTTTTGAGGTTTCCCTGGCCTGTAAATAATGCGCCGACTTGATTAACTGGACCGTGCTCTGTTGGATTACTGCTTATAGGCATCTCGCCAGAAAACTTGGCGAACGAGCTAATTGTTTTATAGGTAATATAAATCCCATGCGGGCTTCAGTATCGATCAGCACGGGCTCGATCTTGGGGCTGATTTTAGTTTACTTGATAGCGTAAGGATCAAAGATGAATCGACCATTGAACATTCTATTTCTGATGGCAGATCAGTTAGGGCCTCACTTTCTATCGGCCTATGGGCACAAAGTGGTTAAAACGCCAAGACTGGATGACATCGCCGCGGACAGTACTATTTTTGATGCGCATTATTCCAACTCGCCCTTGTGTGTGCCCGCCAGGGCCGGGTTGATGACCGGACAATTGCCATCGGCTGTCAATGTTTTCGATAGCGGTTGTGACTACGAATATTCAATACCTACTTTTGCACATTACTTGCGAGCTAATGGCTATGTCACAGTGCAAAGTGGTAAAGCCCATTATGTTGGTGCAGATCAATTGCATGGCCTAGAGCGGCGACTGACAACAGACATTTGTCCCGCAGACAACTGTTGGTTCGGTATGTGGGATGATCCAGATCGTGCCTTGGATTGGTTTCATAACTTAAACAATGTTGTAGAAGCGGGTATAGCCGAGCGTTCGATCCAACAGGATTTTGATCACGATGCGGCGCATGCGGCAGTTCGTTGGATCTATGACTATGCGCGTGGCCAGGATACGCGACCGTTCATGCTCAAGGTGTCTTTTACCCATCCCCACGACCCCTATGTGACACCACCTACGTATTGGGAACGCTATCGACACGATGATATCGACATGCCTATTACACCGTTTATTGCTCCAGACGAGCGGGACAACCATGGGCGCTGGCTTTACAGCCATTATGATCGGGGTGAATGTGAAATTACTGACGAGGCAATCCGCAATGCTCGGCATGCCTACTACGGGTCGGTCAGTTTCGTAGATGATCGCGTAGGTGAAGTTTTAGATGCACTGAAGGCGGCTAAGTTAGACCAAAACACCGTTGTGATATTCACGGCTGACCATGGAGATATGCTGGGTGAACGGGGATGCTGGTACAAGATGAGTTTCTATGAACAATCCTGTCGCATTCCACTGATGATTTCGGTGCCGGGCGATTCCAGTTCCCGAAGAGTGAGTCAGTGTACGTCCCTGGTCGATTTAATGCCGACGCTGCTGGAGCTTGTGCTCGAAAAAGGGGCGGAGGATCTAGTTGAGCCAATTGCGGGCCGCAGTTTGGTTTCATTGATGGCAGGAGAATCGAGGGATTGGTTCGATGAAGCTGTCTCGGAGATTCTTTTCGAAGGTGTACGAGCGCCAGGTTTAATGATCCGACGAGGATCGAAAAAATATGTTCACTGGGAAGGTCGCCCTTGTAGCCTGTTTGATCTGGCTGAAGATCCTTTTGAACGCAACAACCTTGTCAATGATTCTTCTAAGCAATCCGAGGTAAAATATTTTGAGTCTGAAGTTCACCGGCGCTGGTCAGTGGATGACCTGACGCAGAGAATACTTTTGAAACAGCGTCGTAATGCGCTGGTGCATAAGGCGCTCATGACCGGGTCGATAACCCCACTGGACTTCCAGCCATTTGATGATGCATCCAAACGGTACTACCGAGGATACGGTAACTGGCATGAAGCAGAAGCCCGCGATTCTCTTCGGTTTGACCGTTGATCTACAACACTGTTTATAGATAGGGGTGCCGCTCATCGTAAGCCTGGGCGGCATGGTCCATGCGCATGAATTGCGCGCCCAGTTCCTGGAGTCTGGTGATAAAACGTTCCAGCATCAGCATCCGATGGCCGCGTCCAATGACGTAAGGATGACAGGTATAGGTGATAATGCCCCAATCTGTGCAGCGGGTCATGTAAATAAAGTCGTCAACCCAGTTCTCCATCACGCTGTTTGCGTTGCGATGACCGGGCCGGGTACTGGTCATCTCGAAATGGGGATGGTCGTCCTGGGACCAGCTGATTGGCATTTCGATCAACGGAGTTTTATCACCAAACTGCATCGGCTTTTGTAATTCGATCACATCCCCTTGGCGTACCCGATAGGGGGAATAATCATGCCCCATCATGGAACTTTCATAGTAGAAGCCGTGTTGGATAAGCAGTTCCAAGGTATGGGAACTTAAATCCCAGGCCGGGGAGCGGTAACCCTGCGCCCGCCGGCCACACAATCGTGTTATGGCATCATTGGCGCGGATTATTTCAGATTCCTCTTGTGCTCGATCTAACAGGGCGGGTTGCACATGGGTCCATCCATGATGGCCGATCTCGTGGCCACCCTTAACAACTTCGGTGCAGGCCTCGGGGTAAGTTTCGATGGTAAAACCGGGGATGAACCAGGTTGTTGGAATGTTCTGAGCCTGTAGTAAAGGCAGAATGCGGCTTGCGCCCACGATCCCGAATTCACCTCGTGAGATAGGGGTGGGTGTAGTCATGCCACGGGCGATATGCCCAGACATAACATCAAAATCGAAAGTCAGACAGACCATGTGTTTTGCCATCAGTTTATTTTCCTAGTAGCAGGATTGCGATATGAATCTTTGCGTTCGCATGCCACCACGTCCTATTTTTTGACCAACGTTGTCACGGCATATCAGGATAGCCTATGCACCCTACAATTGAACTAGTTTGATAACCATACAGGGTTACAATGGAGGTTAACTTTCGCTATTAGCGAGGCGGGTGATGCTTGATTTTGGCGTAGGGATTGACAGGAGATTGAGATGCCATTGATCGAACGCTCCAGTAGTGTCTTGGTAGTTGTCGATGTGCAGGATAACTTCCTCGACAAGCTCGCGTTTCACGAGAGATCAACGTTGGTGTCGCGTATCGGATGGTTGATGCAGGTTGCGACAGGTTTGGATATTCCGATGATTGCCACTGTAGAGGATGTGTCCGATAAAATTGATATGTGTTCAAACCTGAAAGCGCTGTTGCCACAAGGTCAAAGGATCTACAACAAGCTGGTTTTCAGTCTCCATGGGCAGGATGACATTCGTGAAGCACTGGAACAATTGGATAAACGAGATGTGGTCCTGGTTGGGCTGGAAACAGACGTGTGTATCGCACACTCCGCCATAGAACTGTTGGATGCGGGCTATCGGGTTTGTGTGATAGAAGATGCCACAGGCTCTCCCTGGCCGCATCATCTAGCAGGACTTCGCCGCATGGAACAGACCGGTGTGATTGTCACCAATACCAAGGGTATTTATTACGAGTGGATTCGTGATGTTCCGAGTGCGATTGGTATGGCGACAAAGATGGGTGTGGTTGATTTTGAAGTAGACACTGTCCCGGGACTGACGCTCTAGACGATATGCCAACTGAGTTATCTAAAGCTTCGTTCGAGACTTGACCCTCGGTTGAGTTAGTTTGATATTAACAATATCGTTAACCCGACTTAGGTTCTAGCTTGGATTAAACCCAAGTTCGATCACTTTGTCTTGGCCGGTATTACATTTACAGCGTACAAACAACCGACCTATGGAATTCTTTTTAAAGTAAGACAATGATGAATTTAACTGACAAATTTGATCGCTATCCGTTGACATTTGGTCCCACACCGATTGAATACCTGCCTAGGTTGACGCAAGCCTGTGGGGGCAGTGTTGAAATATACGCGAAGCGAGATGATTGCAACTCGGGGCTTGCGATGGGTGGTAACAAGTTACGGAAATTAGAATTTATTGTGCCTGATGCACTCGCTTCTGGAGCCGATACGCTGGTGTCTATCGGTGGTGTGCAATCCAATCATACGCGCATGGTTGCTGCGACAGCTGCAAAAATCGGCATGAAGTGTCGGCTGGTTCAGGAAAGCTGGGTGCCACATGACGATGCGGTATATGATCGCGTTGGTAATATTCTGCTGACTCGCCTAATGGGAGCTGATTCACGTATCGTTGACGATGGGTTCGATATCGGCATTCGAAAAAGCTGGCAGGATGCAATGGAATCGGTGCGGGCGGAAGGGGGAATACCCTACGGAATTCCGGCAGGAGCTTCGGTACACAAATTTGGCGGTCTGGGTTACGTTGCGTTTGCCGATGAAGTGAGAGCTCAGGAGGCAGAGTTGGGTTTTCAGTTCGATTATGTCGTTGTTTGTGTTGTGACCGGGTCAACCCAGGCTGGCATGATCGTTGGGTTCAAAGCTGATGGTCGTGCGCATCGGGTTATCGGAATTGATGCTTCGGGGACTCTGGAAAAAACCAGAAAACAGGTTACAGAAATCGCACGGAATACAGCAGAACTGATTGAATTGGGACTCGAGATTACCGACGATGACATATACATCAATCCAAACTATGCCTACCCGGCCTATGGTGTGCCCAGCAAAGAAACGAACGAAGCCATTCGACTCGCTGCTCGAACAGAAGCAATGATTACTGATCCAGTCTATGAGGGGAAGTCGATGCAAGGTATGATCGACCTTATCAACAAACGATATTTTCCTGCTGGATCAAAGATATTGTATTCGCACCTTGGCGGTGCACTGGCATTAAACGGATACAGCGATATCTATCGAAACGGTTGAAAAGCTTAGTGTCGGGGAGTTACTGGTTTGAGAATTTTCTTGCCTTAGAATTAATCTCCCGAATGCCTCTATGAGCATCGATTCAGACACACCTTTATACAACGGCCTTACCGCGAGCGTACCTGGCCTACCGGCAGCATGGTATTTCGACCCAGCGCAGCATGCGCGTGAGATGGCCACGTTGTGGCGCAAAAACTGGCTTTATGTAGCCCGTAGTGAAGTATTCCCGAAACCCGGAGCATTCCGCACACTAACTGTTGGCGACCAAAATTACCTGGTGGTGCGAGGCCGTAGCGGTAGTTTGCGTGGTTTCCATAATACTTGTCGACACCGCGGTTCGTTGCTATGTGAGGCCGCAGAAGGCCAGCTTGGTGTATCAGGAAGGATTGTTTGCCCATATCATCAATGGACATACGACACTGAAGACGGAGTTCTACTGCGTACATCCTCTTTTGCCGAGCCGGAGGGGTTTGATAAGTCTGTGCACGGGCTTTTTCAGGTTGCCGTTGTTGAGTGGCGTGGCTGCGTCTTCCTCCACCCTGACCTCGATACACCCTGGGATGCCAATACTGCATTCCAACGTCCGGCCGACAATTTCGCGAACTTCCCGCTGGAGACGATGGTGGTTGGCCACACCTGGCATGCTGAGATGAGTTGTAACTGGAAAACGTTTTGGGAAAATTTTAATGAGTGCCTTCACTGTCCAGCAGTGCACCCTGAGTTAACCGAGTTGGTACCGTTGTATGGCCGGCGTATCATCCATCCGAGAGATGTTCCCGACTGGGGAGTTCATGTTCAGAGCAACGATCCGCGTTTCCGGGGTGGTCTACGCGATGGAGCCGAAACTTGGTCGATGGATGGGAGTGCTCAGGGGCACGCTATTCAATCGCTGACATCCAAAGAACGCGCTCGCGGTCAGACCTACGCTTCTACCTGGCCCAGCGTTTTTATTGCCGGCTATGCAGATCACGTACGGATAGTCTCGTTGCGCCCACTGGGACCCGAGCGTACTGAACTGGTGGCGGAGTGGTTGTTTCAACCGGAGACTCTAGCTGATTCAACCTACAACATTGAAAACGTCGTCGACTTTGGTCGATTGGTGATGGAACAGGATGCCAAAGCTTGCGAACTCAATCAGCGTGGACTGCACGCAGCACCGCTCAAGGCTGGTGTGTTAATGCCGGAGGAGTACTTGGTCGAGCGCTTTCACAACTGGATCCGGGTAGGCCTCGTTCTTTGAAAACATTGCGAACCTGATGAGGACATCACTATGGCGGGACCACTAACCGGCTATCGGATTGTTGAATTAACCTCCATGCTGACTGGGCCTTGGGCTGCGTCTCTATTAGGAGATCAAGGTGCAGACGTGATCAAGGTCGAAGTTCCCGGACTTGGTGATCATACGCGGTCAGTCGGAGCTCATCGCGAGGGGTTTTCCACTAGCTTCCTGAATATCAACAGAAGCAAACGATCGATTACCCTGGATCTTAAGAAGACAGAAGGAAAAGCAACACTGAAGCGCCTTGCTGCTACGGCTGATGTGTTTATCCAGAACTTCCGACCTGGGGTTGTCGAGCGACTGGGTATTGGCTATGACGATATCCGGGAAGTCGCACCGAAGATTGTCTATATCTCGATGTCAGGGTTTGGTGAACGGGGACCACTGGCACAAAAACCGGTCTACGATCCGATTATCCAGGCGATCTCAGGACTGACGACGGTGCAGGCTGGGTCCGATGTGGAGCGCCCGAGGCTTGTTCGCACAATTC
>Ga0114996_10003101_pt1 | contig 20916 bp, 13 predicted proteins | sample ArcticOcean_MG_C_4_FD_87039 | JGI IMG/M metagenome (GOLD analysis project Ga0114996, IMG submission 87039) | Marine microbial communities from western Arctic Ocean - ArcticOcean_MG_CB4_134 | ecosystem: Environmental > Aquatic > Marine > Oceanic | place: Arctic Ocean: Canada Basin | collected... | reverse complement strand
TGGTTCCCTTAAACGAACCGGAGGAAAGGGGATGGGGGGGGTTGATTTTAAGGACGTAGACAATTATTTATCAGTCAAGACTGCTGAATTAAACGCCGCCCTTGCTGTAGAATCGGTAGGTGGTCTAGATGATTTATCAACTAAAATGCAGAGATTTGGGCAACTTCCGGGTGGGTACTCCTACACGGGACCGGGATCTGGAGCTAACCCAGCCACTAATTTAGGTTACAGAGGGAGAACTACAGGTAACAGGCAGGCTATCTCCACAAACTATGCTGTTCAACAATCAGCAGAGTATTTTAGAAACAGGATTGGTGGATTAGACGAGGGTCAGCAGAAGGCCATCTTGAATGCTTCATTTTTTGAGGGAGGTCCTGCAGGGGGAGCTGGGGGCACAGCACGTAAGGTTTCGGGTGCAGAAAAAATAGATGAGACCCGGACAATGCTTTCAGAAAACATAAAAGCTTTACAGTCACCGGCTAGCGCTGGATACGGTAAGTCTAGTATTGCCGGAGGAAAAATAAGAGAAGGGGCTAAAACTATGGCAGTGCTTTTTAGAAAAGCAGGCTTAGAAGCCTTAGGTGCTGAATTAGAAAATGAGGCTAAGAAGGGCAAGGGGAAAACGGGCGTTGATTTAAGAACGGCCAATGTGGAACTTGCTCAAATGATGATGGGGCTTCTCAGTGTGGGGTTGCCGGGAATGGCGTATGATCCCACTGGTCCGGGAATAATGGCTGGAGGGGGACAGAATATGATAGGGTCCCAGCTGGCAGCCGGAGGTGGAGGGGGTCCCGTAACAACCAAGGGAATGGTAAGTGCTGCGGCACGTGCTGCTAGGGAAGGGTATACTACGGCCGGATTGGATTCTCGTTATGGTGCGTTAGGGAAAACGGGAAAACGTAAACGCTTTTTCGCCGGAAGAGCAGTTGATAGGGCAAACGCCGGAAGAATGGCCGGGATCACTATGGCTGGTGATTCACGCCTTACTGAACAGGGACGCCTTCAGAAAGAAGCGGCAGGGGATAAGGCTCGTCAAACAAAACAGCTCCTAAGGATTAAACAACTTGATAAGTTTACTCAAGCTGAGCTGAAATTGCGAGGGGACCTTGTAGGGAGCATTGAGGGTATCACCATGTCGTTTAACGATCAGATCACCGAGATGGACAGGCTTCAAACTCAGTACGCAGAGGTTTCTGATAAAGAGCTTAACCAACGACTCAAAACTCTGGACGCTAAACAAATGGTAGATAAGGATTTGACCGATGCTGAAATAGCTGAAGTTAAATACTTGGAGGGACTTAGGAAATTAAGAGAAGCTAACAGTCGGGAAACCACACATGGGATCAGTGAGATAAATAAAAGTAGGAAAAGCGAAAAAGAAAACATTGATAAATCTACTGCCGCACGGATAAGCGAACGAAAAGCAATGCTTGAATTCCAGCGTGCCGTAAGAGTTCAGGCAATCACAGATGCTGAAGTTAAAACTCGTAACGAAGCAGCGGGTCTTAGGGGTTTGCAGGACGACGGATACGGCATAACTAACCGGGAAATAGCTGACGCCGACAAGAATGCGCGGCGAGCTAGGATAAGGGCCGGAGGGGCCGGAGATTCCGGGGCAGCATTTAGAGAAGCTTTTGCTTATGGCGATACCGATGCTCTTTTGGAATTTGAAGATGGGGTGGTAGACGTGGCAAACACAATGAAGTCTTCCTTCGCCTCTGCGTTCCAGTCTATATCAAGCGGCGCGACAACTGTCGGGGGGGCTATCGCAGGTATGGCTCAGAATATCCTCAACTCCATCTCGCAAGCTTCTTCTCAGATGTTTACAAACATGCTTTTCTCGAGAATGAGCGGTCAGTTCAGCCAAGGCGGCTTAGTTCCCGGTTATGCAAGCGGGGGAGTTGTAACCGGAGGTTCTGGGAATAAAGACGATGTTCTTACGAAAATGCAAGGGGGAGAATTTGTAATTAAGAAATCTTCTGCGCAACAAATTGGTTACGGAACCCTTAACGCAATTAATTCTTACGCGGGAGGAGGAGGTGTCCCTCAGGATAACAGCAATGCTGCTATGGGGAAGATGGGGGCTATAGCGGCGGGAGCAGGGGCCGTGTCTGGGATGATAGGGGCTGCAATGCAGGACAAACCTCCCGCACCCCTCCCCATGCAGGATTACGGTAAGGGCCGGGGGCAATATGGTTATTTTGGGGGAGCTGATCCGGATGCTGGTCAGGTTGACTCTATAAGCGGAGGGAGAGGTAGGGCTCAGGTTTCTTTGGGGAAAAGCTTTTCCTATTATCGGAGAGATCCGGATTCGGGGGAATTGATTAGTGAGAGAGCCAGACCTACCGAGGGAAGGTTCGAGGTAAGTAGTCGACTTTCGCTGTTGGGAAGATTAGGGGGCGACCCGCAAACCCGTAGGATGTTTGGTAAGGAGCAAAAAATGGCTTCCTATCAGCAATATTTAGCTGACGAAACAAAGAGCAGAGCAGACCAAATTCAAGCTGTTGAAGACCAGAAGAAAGCTCGTCGTATCCAAGCAGGCGTTAATGCTGTAATGATGATAGGAGGGGCGTATGCGATGGACAAGATGCAGGCGGCTAAAATGGCAAAGGTAGGAGGGGCTGACCCGGCGGGTTGGGAAGGTTATGGTGCCTCGGCAGCGACGACTTCAGCAGGGGCGTATGATGGAGCTAAACCTCATTTTGGTCAATATGCAGGCGCGATAGAAACGGGAGCGAACATCGGCGTCCCACAACTCCTGAGGAATCCTCCGGTGACATCCACCAACCAAATGAACTTATTGGATAGTCACCAAGGTAGCCCTAGTATAAGAAATAACATGAGGCAGGGAGGGGCTTCGGGAAGTTTTGGGTCTTTAGGGGATGGGAAATATGGATTCAAGCCAGATTGGAACGCCGCAGGTATTGGAGGAGGCGGTGGTGGCGCTAACGGTGGTTTAGCTCGCGTAATGGGCGGCGAATATGTCATGAGTCCAGAAGCTGTCCGTACATATGGTACAGACTTCATGACCGAACTGAATCGAGGTAATGCTCCCGGGTTTGCCAACGGTGGTCCTGTAGGGTTCTCAAACGGTGGCCCGGTAGGGGGAGCGACCGTCGGAGGCGGGGGCGGTATAGGCACGACCAACAACGTTCGTATCAATGTTAATATAGACAAGAGGGGAGCGCCGGAAGCTTCCGCCGACTCCAAATCGGAAGATCCTACCGCACAAGGTCAGCAAGCTGAAGATAATAACGAAGTGTTGAACAACAAAGAGTTTGCCGGGGTGTTGGAAGGGGTGGTGCTGGAGCAAATAGTTAAACAGCAGCGACCCGGCGGCTTGTTGTCGCCGAACACTCCTTAAATATTGCGGTTTTCTATACGCGTTAAGCGCACATCAATTTCCTGAAGGCGCGCATCAATCATTTCCATCCCTTTATTGTAGGCGGAAATCGCAGCAGTAGGGCTTATTGCTTGGGGGATGAGGGGGATCCCTCCTATCGGGGAACGATCCGAGATTATTTGACAAGGTTGGTTTTTTACTGAGTCATGTGAATAACGTTTATCCAGAAATATAATTTGTTTGGAAACAAAAAATTCCCCCTCCTCAATTCCTTGCGGAAGGGGGTAAGCCATTTCTATGAGCGTATTTTCTTTGTAATTGTTTACCTTCACGAAGCTTCTTTCCATTACAGAAGAATCACTAGACAAATCAAACTCTATGTTTACTTCCATTTCTTCCCCTTCTTCGTCCATAAACTTCACGGGGTTTTCTGGGGGTTTTATATATTTTCCGGGCCGGGTTATTTCTAGGTTGAGTATCTTTTCATTTTCATCTACTTTGGTTACCTCAAGTTCCACGCTTTCACCAGTAACGTTGCTGGAGGAGGTGGACGCAGTTCCTCCTTGGGCGTATATTTTTTGACCTATTGAATAACCCCCGAACTGTTCATCTGTCGGAGTGATGAGTTCTTCTGCGGCGACAGCTTCGTATTCGTCAAAATAAATCTTTACAACATCATCTGGGGAAAGCCTGTATTGATAGTTTCCTTTGATGGTTATTTGTTTTCCTTGGGTTGTAAATTTTCTTTTCACATGAAGGTCTTCCACGCTTTCTACTCTATAAAAAATGTCGTTCGAACTAATCTTTATAAAGGCACCGTGTGTAGCCATAATAGTTCGATTGGACTCGGTGTACAATTTATTGGAGCCTTTTACGACAGACCCATGAAAAAACTCGGGTTTCATTGTCTTATTCTACTGACTGGATTTTAAAACGGCAAAATTAATTAAATTGAATCCTAAATTAGAATCAATCCTTCCACTTTTTAGAGCTTGAGGTCCTATCCAGTCAGATAATAGCAACGATGGGCTGCCGTCGGGGGCGTTCCAGCTACTAGGGGCTCCGAGAACAAAAGTGAAAGAGGTGGGGTTTTTCCTTATTAAACGGGGGCCAAAGTTGTGGGGCATCTTAATTAGCCCTCCAGCTACAACTTCCCAGATCAATTTAGGAGCACCTTCTCTTTGTTGCGAAGATTCACCAAAACGTTGTTCTGAATCATAAAGGACCCCGTCTAGTCCTTCTCTGTTTTCGAAAGTTTCCCTTGTGCTCCCCATGTATCCTTCCAATGGGTTTACGATGTATTTATTTGTAGCATTTAGTTCATTGGTGAAGTATACTGTCACTTCAATGTAAGCATAATGCCTTACTCTCCATCCGGTGGGGGAGCGTTCTCCTCCGGGTTGCAAGAGCATGTAAGGAAGATCCGGTTGCGTTATTTCGATAATTTTTAATTTGGGTACAATATTGTTTTTATCAATGTTTTGCGTGATTGATTTATCGAGTAATTCTTTTTCATAAGGAATCTCATAAACTGTTCGCCAAATAGGAGCGCTTGGGGTTTTAGAATATTTTTTGGTGGTGTCTCCTCCGAAGTCTGAGTTATAAGCCGTAGTGAAAGGCCAAAAAAGTGTCTCTGCCTGCTCAGCGTCGTAGAGGTTTTCTGTAGGTTCGCCCTCTTTCACTCGATCACCCTTGGGGGAGGGGTTTGCGTATCGGATTTTGTTTCCTAGCCCCTGACCTGATGAGGAACTGTCCATACTCGCGGCGGCTAGGACATTAAATCCCCCAAAAAGATCACTTTCTTTAATACTGTCTAGAAGGGCTCTCATTTTATCTAACCCACCAGAATCCACCACTTGTCGCTGGGTTACATTTAGGCCCGGATTTAGTTTCGGGCCGCCATCTTGGGACGTGTAGGCGTCGGAAAGGTACCCTTGATAAAGTGATTTACCATCGCTTGATTTTTCTCTTGGGTCTTGGTACCCCATTATAAACCAAGGTTGTTTTGACATGTCCATCCCTTCCCATTTATGGCCTCGATACGACGTACTTGTTCCGTGAACTACCGATCCTCCTGCTGGATCACTCTCACCAAGGGGCCCTATCTTTTGGTTATTTTTAAGAAACTCCCTACAGTAAGCGTTAGCGAGCATCATTGGAAGAGTATGACATCCCCCTTCCCACATCCGCAAGCTTTTGTGGCTTTCCAAGGGAAAAGAGTATCCGCGGAGAGTAGTGCCATCCTGTGCGGTGTCAGCTTTAGTCCCCCCCGAACTTGTGGGGCGATAGAAATCGTGACCCGTCTTTACTGCTCCATCGTAGCTAACAACATTTTTAAGTGTCTTAAAATCATGCAGGTCAATATAAAGCTGACCCCAAGACTGATTGGAAAGGCCTTTTTGACTGGGGCTTATCATGCTGAATTCCGTAATTTTTATAGGTTTATTTAATTGCCCAAATGGTACACCTTCCGGGTCTAAATCCAATTGTCCCGCTTCATCTAGTTTATATTTAGAGTTGGTGCTGGCGCTCACCCGCACATTAAAGTTCATGTCCCTATCCAAGTAAATAAGAGACGTTCCCGTCACCGAATCATTTCCGTAAAACCGCGGCCTGAGTGTTTCTTGCGTAAAAGCTCGGGCAAGTGACAGCGTATCAAAGAGAGCTCCGCATAAGTTAATGTTTTCGGCGTCTCCTCTTATTTGGGGTATTTTGAGGGTCATGCGAGCTATGGTGTCATTTTCCCCAAAAACATAAAATCCTCTATAGACTGTCGTTCCCGGTTCTGCGTTTCTTATGATGCCTCCGAAAGCGTTTCCAGCACCGTCCGCTACAGCCCCTGAAGACACTTTCGTTGTGAAGTTGGGGATGTTCTCGGGAGCAAGAGTAAAATCTGACGCTGGTCTAGCGGCATCTCCGACAGTATAGTAAAACACCATCCCTCGTGCAGATTTAAATAGTTCGGCGAGATCTTCCTCTGAATGTATTTGGGCGCCCTGCAAGTTTTCCGAAGGCTGAAGTCCTATTGAGAATGACCCGTCTGGTAGTAACATTGCAGTGGCCACATATGGAATATCTCTTTCGTATGCTTTTTCCGGGGAGATGAAATTATCATTCCCTCCCCCCATTAGCGAATTAAGACCTCCAAGAACTGGCTTTTGTGGTACAAATATTACGCCGCTAGGTGGGGCTATGTTAGCTCCGAAGATATCGTATTTATTGTTAACCGTGGATTTATTATATGTTTCTGTTCCTTTGTTTGTATTTACAGCTCCTTGTCCTTTTATGTTATAGATTGTATTTGACCATACATAATGGTTTTGGCTTGTTTTCCCGGACTTGTCGTGAGGTTCAACGACTATGTCAAATGTTCTTAAGGGAAAAGCGTTAATGTCATTTTTTACTATCATCCCACTAGGGTCTACAAGATAGTACCCTACTTCAGAGTGATTTGTGCCTTGGTATATCCCCCCTCCGTCAGCCCTATATCCTGTTATATCTAGATCTGTAGCTAGGTTTCTACTGTTGAGGTCATTTATCAGAGAGGGATTATTGTAGGTAGTTGTGAATACAAAAGATGGCCAAGAGGGGTCTGACTGGTAGCCGGTAAATTCCAAATAAATATCAGCATTTGGGGTATTGGGAGAGCTGGGAAGTGACGGAGCTCTTAAAGTAACCCTCCAATCCACATCGTTCTCCAGCATTTGTAGGGGATAAGTGGGGACGTCCGTAAGGCCGCCCGGGCCTTCATTATTGTCTACTGGGGCGTTTAACAGGGAGGTTTCAAAACCGGGCGTCCATATAAAGCCGGGTTCTCCGCCCTTAAGATCCTCTTGCACTTTGTTGGACACTGGGTTGAACGTGCTTGTGTCAGGTTTTCCTTCGGTAGTTAAATTGCTTACGGATATATGGTTGATAGCAGTGAAGAATACGAGCCCCTCTACTGCGTCAATTTTTCTTTGTATACCTTGAGAGAGCCTTCCTGCTCCGTTTGCTGCAAATACCGTGACGTAATAATCTTTTGGTTCGGTGATTAATATTTCGGCGGTTATTCTTCCGTCTACATGCACGTCCGTATAGAGGGTATCTTCAGGGGTTATAATGAAGTTGGTGTTTGGTTTGTAAATATTTTTATAATCGGATGTAGGGACTGTGTACAGGAACTTCGAGCTATCGCCAGTTGCGTAAGTGTGCTGATTCGGGTTACCGCTAGTGGTTATGGACACAAGGTAAGTGAGCTCATCGTTTATCTCTACGCTAGGAGTAAACGTGTTGTTGTTATTACGCGTCGATGTTCTTTTGTATCCGGCTTTAGCAAAATCAATTAGTATAGACTCGTACTTGGTGTCTTCGACACCATCTTGGAATGGTTTATCTGGCGCTAAATTTAGGGAGGTATTAAACTCCAGAAGAGCAGCACTTAAATTGTCATAGTCTCCCGTAGGAAATTCTGGGCTCTCATAATAGCTTAAGTCTTTAATCTTAACAGAAGAGTCTACCGTCTCATATTTTCCCGTGGAATAAGCTAGAGCAGCGACAGAGTAGTTGGAATCGTCCGTTTCCTTAATGTTAATTATCCTAAAGTTCGAAAAGTTCCCGCTTACAAATTCCGGATCTTCAGCGTTACTTGGTTCAACGCTCCATATTAAGTTCTCTCCCGAAAAACATCCTCCCGAATAGTCCTCTACAGTATTAGCTAGGTGATTTGTGTTTACCCCCGTATTGGTATATCCGGTTATGACGTAGTTATCAAAATCGAGTTGATTAGATTGGCCACCAAAAGCTTCTCCCGTGCTGAAATATATCTCCGTACAGATGCCGCTTCCTCCTTCATAATATTCCGACTTATAAGAGCCTGTTATAACACGAGCATGAGCTCCACTAAAAACTAAATTTTGAATTTGACTTCGACTTATCTCCTTTACCCCGCTACTGTTTAAGTCGTCGATTTGGGTAGCATTATAAGTAAACGTAGGAGTAAGGAGGGAGAAATTATAAGACTTGTCGGAGGTAAACTCCATGGCCGAATCCAGAATAATACTATTCCCGGTAACGGTATTCGCTCCTGCTCCAAAATAGGTAGTGGTGGTGGTGGGTATCACGGCATTGGTTCGGCCGCTCCTTTTAAGAGGGGAGCGATAGTTATCGTATATTTGCACGACATCCCCGGGGCGTATGAGACCCCCTTCGTGACCTATGCCGAACTGCACCGTCTCCGTTTCTTCAGATTCACTTGCGAGAATCCATTTCCCAAAACGTCTGGCCTGCCCCTTGCTTGTGCATCCTAAGGCCGTAGTTTGGAGTTCAAGAATTCCGTATTTTCTTACAGACTCTTCATCTTCCATATACTCAACCGCAGGTTGAAAGTTGTCTCTCTTGTCGTTATAGCGGATAATAGCAACAGAGTGACGCGCCTTTTTCGAGGAAGAAGAGTAGGTAAAGTCCCCCTGAGTAACGTTTGAGTTGTTGAATTGAAAAACAGGATCTTTGTATTTGTCCTGAATGGCAAAGATGCTCCCGTGGGCGTAATAGGTTATCCCTCGGAACATTGAGGAAAGATCGTTTAAGACCTTAAAAGCTTCTTCCCGTGAAGTAATTATATAATTCATACTGAAGCGCGGTTCGTAAGAACCAAAACCATCAGGAACCATACCGTCACAGTACTGAGCTATCTCATAAAGTGACCACTTGTCTACATCACTTTCCGTGATGTACTCTCCTAGGCCGTATCGAGGGTTGGTTACCAAATCATAAAAGCACCATGCAGGATTATCTGTCCACTCCCGAATATACTCGCCATCGGCGTCTTTTTTGAATTCTCCGTCCCAGAAAATTTTGGGGGCATCCACGCCACGCTGTGCAACCCACTTCGAAGAGCCCGAGAGATATTTAGCCCCCGTTCTTTGGCCGAGTAAATCGTTTGCCGCATCACTGTCGCCGTAAGTTTTGCAAACTGGGTTATAATTACTAGGGACTTTTACTCTTAAAAGTTTTGTGTCGTAAGCGCGGTGCGGAACTTGTTGAAAATTTTTGGCGTCAAATCTGGAATAAACCATGGACGTATAAGGATAGCGAAGACGAGTCCCATATACCTCAACAATAGAATGAACGAAAGTACGGTTTGTGAGAAAAGAAGTTAGTGATTCAGGGGTGAGTCGTACTATTCTTATTTTCCACCCCTGAAACCCGGGAGTATCTTTGTAGGAGCTGTTTACGTTAATGGTGGTGGTTCTTATATAAGGAAAGTCAATTTTGCCGAATATTTTTTCGGTAGTCGGCTTCCCTTTTTCAACGGCTAGCGTCCAGAGATCTGTAAAGGCTCCATCTTCTTGGTCTGCATCTTCTCGGGCCGGGTTGAACCGTTCGTCAAAAAGGGGCATGTAGTAAATATTATACTCTATGGTTCGGGCCTTTGTGTCCCCGTAGCCTACGTCCGCTACATTGCAGGGTTTTAATTCGCTATTCTCTTCAAACAATTTTGGCCCCGCCAATATTTGTTCGAAAAGGGCGTCCGCCTTTATGTTGACTTGTAGATCGCTGCACTCCTTGTTGTAGATAGTATATGTTTTTGCATATCTGTCGATTGCTCCTTCGAGGATTGCGGGTTGTGAGTCTTCTTCTCCTTGACGGCCGGGGGAGTAGTCTTTTCCGGCTCCTCCCAGTGCTCCTTTATCGTACCCTTTTACTTGAGGCCCGAAAAGTCTCTCACCAATGCCGCGCTCAACAGAAAGATCGAAATCATTACCGTCTCCCAAGTTCGCAGAAAGGGTAGGGAGGGCCCCGATGGGGTCTCCGAAGTTATGCTCTACATTTATATCCTGAAAGTTATAGTACCCATGTTTATCTACAATAGGGACCTTATTCCAATAGATAGAGCGTAAGAAGCCCAACTCGGGCAACGCGGCTCCTCCAGCAGCTCCGGTTGCGCTATACTGACTGAATGATACGGTGTCGTATCCTGTTTGGTTTTCCGTCGCTTGGTAAGAGTAGTCGCCACTTACTATACCTTCGATGGGGCCTTCTGATATAAGGTCTCCGACTTCAGCAAAACTACGAGTGACCCAATATGCCCCTGAAATTTCGACAGCTGATATATCGGTTACTACTGGGCGCGCCTGTCTTTTGTCTTTACTTTTTCCTCCCATTTGTTATTCTCCTTCCCATCCCTTAACGGCTTCGTCCACTAAGCCCCCCGCGTCAGGGATATTATAAAGCAAAGCCCTCTTTGTTATTCCCCATGTGTCGAGGGGTTTGACTTCGGCGTCGACAGCCACGTTGTCCATCGACGTTTGTATAACATGACTCCCCACTAGAAGTCTTCCGTAAGCCACAAAAACCGGCCCCCCTTCCCTTACTGTATTCATGGGGCCGTTAAATAAATAAGCTCGAGCTTGGCTTTGTTCTATTTCTCTAAAGTCACCAAATTTAGGCATGGGGGTGAGCATGTTGGTTACTCCTGCAGATACCAAACCAAGACCCCCCATGAAGACGGCTCCGGCCATATTGGCTCCTAACCCCATTCCCATTCCCGCTTGCGTCCCCCAAAAACCAAGTCCGGCTCCTCCGACTGCGATCATGGCGATTCCGGCGATAACCATTAGGACATCTTTGAAGTTGATCTTTTTGGATCCCTCTATAACAGGTACTATATCAATTGTTTTAAGCGTACTTAAATCCATGGTTAATTCTGATTTACGTAGATCATCATAATTATCCACATCCTTACCTTCCTCTATCATGAAATCTCTTCCATTGATAAGGATTCTATATTTTATGTGTTTGCGGTCATTTTTTAAAAGATTGTTGTAAAATTTGCCAGAATTGCTTTCTATTCCCCTTATGGCTTCGGATACGTTCTTAACCTTAAGTTTCCACTTGTTTTGGGTCATTTGCTTGGCTAGTACCCCGTGAAGGGTGATGTCTACTTTGTTGTTCATTTTTTTAACCGGTATATTTTTTTTACTCTTTTTCTAAAACTTTCAGTAAGTCTCTCCACTATGGGGTATTTTCCTCGAGGATGATGAAAGATGTTTCCGCTACCTACGTATACAGCAGTATGGCACGCACCTTTCCCTTTTATATATTCCAAAGATATTATATCATGTTTTTGCAGAGTCGTCTCTAAAAAATCTACCTCTTCAAAAAGGTCAGAATGGTTGGCTCGGTTTAATTCTATTATCTTTTGTATCAACAAGGGGTCTCTTTCGCTCCAGTCCTCTTTCATCCTTAAGAAGTTCAGGTCCGAAAGGTCGATGTCAAAATTTTCTTTGTAGTAGTTTATTACCAACGTCATGCAATCGGAAATTCCTGTCTTAAAAGAGGTGCTATGGATGGAGGTCTTCTTTCTCGAGGGGTCAAACTCCGAGAAGGCGTTACTCTTTATATTGTATAGGATGTAATTTATTTCATGAGTTTGGCTGTTGATGATATCATTGGGGGAAAATTTTTCCTCGTCCATGTGGGAATGGTAAATTGCATTGATGTCTCCTTCTCGAGACGCTTTCATGTAATCAAGAGGGTTTAAGGAGAAGTGATCCATGGGTTTGGGGGCCACGTTTCGGCAGCGCATAACCTTGACGTTGTTAACTATGATTCCGCAACATTCACGAGGAGCTTCCTCCAAGGCATGCTCTCTGATTTTGTTTTTTATGGATAAGCTTAGGGTCATGCTCCTCGATAAACCTTTCTGGCGGCGGGAAAGCCTCCGAAGGGAAGTTCTCCTTTGCTTATGCCGCAGGAAGATAGCCCTCCGTTATTCTGTACGCTCCCCCTCGCTCCCCATCTCATGCGACAGCCTGTTAGGGTTTTCGAGCATTCGTCAGCTATCCAATATTCATCGTTGGGGGGTGGGGTATTTTCATTTATAGATATAGATATGTCTTGACTTGCCACGAAATAAAATTTTATTTTACCTTTTGGAATATAACAATAATCTCCTTTCTTATAAGCTAGTTGCAGTTGAACATCGCCAGTAGAAGCTTGGGCGCTCCATTCCTGCTTGTCATCTTTTATGGACGATCCGAGTATTGCGGTTATCTTTTCGTCTTGATCGTTAGAGCAAGGGGGGGTTTTGCCGGGAAGTCCCACCCCGCTTACTTTAGTGGAATCTCCGGGAAGTCTTATTAATTCCGCTTTTTGTAGGAGGGGTACGTTTGTCCCGTCTTCAAGTTCGACCTTGCTAGTCAATCCCGGTAATTCTTGTGCGTTCACGTGCTGATACCAACATCCTAATCCTCGATACTGCCACATGCACTTGTCGGATACGATCATCCTTCTGGGGAGTTTGTAGCCTTCAAGATCCAGTACTGAGCTCAATTGATAGGATAGTATCATTTTGTTTTCGCTCATCTTGCGCTCTATGAAATAAATGTCGGGGGGCATTTCGGCGTAGGGATCGGGCTCGTAGCCGTCTGGAAGCTGTTGTAGGTCTTTGGCGTGTGGTTCGGTAAGTTCGAAGTTCTCTTTATCTAAATATTTTGCGTATGTTTTACGGCGCGTAACTTTCGCTCCCACGATATCTCCAAAGCTCCTTATCTCGTGACGCAAGAGGGAAATTTGATCTATACCATCTTTTGATTGGCTTGCTATCGATAGGGTGGGGCGAGGGAGAGTTCCTCGAGAGTTTACTTCAAAGCCTTCGGCATGTATGGGGGCCGGAAAATATTTGTTGCCTCTCCAGCTTACGTAAGAGTTGAAAATATTGGCGTTATTATGGAACCTAAGTATGCCGTCACTGTAATCAACACGTGTGCTAGGTTGAACGTTTGTTAATTTTTTGTTGGATCCACTATTTTTTAAGAGTTCGTTGAAATCTATCTCAAAAAAAGTCATTACCGCAGAAGGCGTCAGGTTAGACATCTCGTAGCGTAGTGACTTGATTGAAGATTGCGCCCTTGCGGTAGTTAATTTATAATCAGGTGAAGTTGCCATGTGTTTTAGTCGTTGACCTGAATGAGGGTCGTGTTTACGTTGTAATTATCGTAAAAGGTATAGGTGCTGCTAAAGCTTGCGCATACAAATCTCTTTCTGGCTTGCGTATCGTCTTGGGCATAAGGCGGAGGAAGGTTTTTCAATATAAAACTTTCGGACCCTTTTCTAGATTTTAGAAAATGAAGAATAGCAGTAGCTTCTTTTTGGTTTCTTTGCTCGAAGGTAAATTGGAGATTAATGAAATCCGTGAATATGCCATCTGGAGTTCTTTGCGTGTATCCATTTCCAAAATTAACCGTACTTGTTCGTGGGGTGTGGTTAGCTGACGTGTTGTAAGAGGGGGTCCACAAAAAGTAAGGAAGGTTTTCGCCGTTAAGATTGTAAAAACCCCCCCAGTAGGAGGAGGGAGTAGCGGGTTCTTGGCCTGAGTGGCCGTTCTTCAAGGAGTAGTAATAATTAAATTTTTTGGGAATCCCGGTGTTGCCTATGGTCTCCTTGACGTAAACTATATCGTTTTTATCGTACGTTTCGGAGGGATAGTACTTCTTTACGCTGTAAATGCTTGTAGTTTTGTCAGCCATTTTTCCTTAATCCTTTATTTATTATATTACACGCAAAAAGTAGTGTAAAATAAAGATAAGGTAATGTTAGGAAGAATTAGGAGAGAGGCCGAGAAGCTAACCATTAACGGCACGGGAATACAAGGAGTTCAGTCTATGAGCGCCCAGTATAATTCGGTAGGAGGCTCTCCTTTGAGGAATCTGGGAATAGATGACATCAAATACCTCCCTGAGGGGCCTCAAACGGCTCGTTTAGAGGTGGATACTCTTCTTACTTACGTTCTTCCCTCAGGGCTAGATTTAGGGCCCTCTTTGGATCCGATGCAAAATTTTACAGGGGATCTCCCGTTTAGTGGGGTAATCGACTACGGGAGCAAGCAGCTTTATTTTACAGATGCCTATTTAGAAACTTACGGGGTCTCTTGTGGCGTGGGTGAGATTCCACATTCGGTTACGACATCAGTTATTTATGGGGATTTCGGCACTGGGTCTTTTCCGGCGTGGGCCCAAGCTAGTGCAACCGATCCTTCTTTGAATATAACCAGCTATAACTCCATGGAAATAAATCTTGATGAATTTAAGACTAATCGAGTGAGCTCTTTTAGTGTCGAGGTGGCTACCCCTAGAGTACCCATCTACACAGTGGGGCTCGATATTCCGACAGGGGTAATTGCTGGTACTCCAATAGAGGTTAATGTGAACTTTAATCTAGAGGTAGACGATTATGAGATAAAAAATATGAGATTTGTTCCTGACGAAACAACTTTCAGAAACACTACTATCACTCTCAACAAGAACAACTCGAGCACTCCTCTGTTGCAATACTCTTTTGATAATATGCTTTTGACCTCCGAGTCGTTTAGTGCAGGTCAAGATTCTAACGCAGGAGTGAATTTTAATTTGAGAACTTTCATTTTGAGGTAAAAAATGTGTAATACTTACAAATAAAAGGTTATGGCAACGGTATTTTATGATAAGGCGGCGGTAAATGTCTCGTTTGGAGACATCAATGAGACTTTATTGGCAAGCAACTGTAGCATTAACTTAGCAAGTCCTTCTCAACCCATGTATGCCATAGGAAACAAGGGACCGTTAGGTCAGTTTCCTGCAGGAGCCCGAGCTGGGGATATGTCTTTTGGGTTCATAACAAGCATTACTGGCGTCTATAATGCCCAAAAAGGCAATATTATTAATTTCTTAGCAAGTGGTATCAAAAATTCAAGTAATTCTGAAGCTAGTGGGGTTCAAATAAAGTGCGCTGGGATTACTGGATATGGGTTTCTCAATTCTTATAGTTTCAGCGTGGCTAGCAATTCCGTTTCAACATCAAGCGCCAGTTTCACTTTTTTTGGGTCGGGAGTTCAGCTTCCTGTTAGCGGTTTTTTATACGGTGAAACTAATGAGACTCCCAGTCAAACTGGGCTTTTAGCCACAGGGGTGGTTCATGGTAGATATACTAGCCTCACCCCTCTCCGAACAACTATTGCTTCCCCGACTGAGACAGCTAATGTTTTTGGGGCTGATTATTCTCTCTCAATGGCTCATAGCCCTGTTTACAAACTAGGGCAAGAGTTTCCTCTTACCACCTTCTATACTACCGCTCAAGAATCGATAAACGTAACGGAAGATATCTTTGACAACGCCTTAGCTTTTGACGAAACGCCGAAGGATGTGACGTTGGAATTAAAAGGGCTGGGAAATATTGGTCATGGGGGAATGCTCATCGGGGTTTCCGGGGCAAAGCAGCAAGGAACGAGCATGACGGCAGGCCTTGACGACATCATAAGGACCCAGAAAAGTTTAACTGCAGTCTACTAATGTGCTTTATTCAGCTTCCAATGCAAAGCTTAAGGTAAACGGCAATGAAATACTCGCCTCAAATGCGTCTTTATCTTTAGGGGCCAGTCTTAATCCTCAATACCGGATAGCGGGTGGCTCAATCCGTAACACTGCATTGTATACTCCAACAAACGGCATAGGGGGGCAGTTAAGCTTTAGTTACTTTATAACAGGCAAGGATTACTTTAAAACTTTCATAACTGGTCAGGGTGAAACAGGTAGTATGGGGGAAGTTATCTCAGGAAACTTCGGCGGACTTCATTTCGATAGTGGTTATCTCACTTCTTACTCTGCAAATTTTGGCCCCAACTCTTCCAGCATGGCGAACGTTTCTATATCGTTTTTTGATCAGTTAAATGGAGTTTTTTCGCCCACTGAAGAGCAAGCGCCAGACTCAACCCAGATATTAAATTTAAAATCTGCGATAATAGAAGGAGAGTTTGCTTCTGATGCGGGAGGAAGTGTGGATAATTTCATAGGGGGGGCTTACAATTATACGTCAGAAGTTCGTCCCGTTTATCTCATGGGGGAAACCAAGCCTAGCGCCGTAGCCTATGGTCAGAAGGTGGTCAACATGAATTTCGAAATAGACTCTCCGACTGGGTATCTTCCAGTTTCTGGAACTAGCGCTAGAATAAAGGTGTCCTTATTGGCGGAAGGGGATACGTCTCTGTCACAAACAGTGGAGCATTTTGTATGTTCTGGCCTAATACAGCAAAGAAATATAGCTTCGGCGGCGGGGGATTACATTAAGCACTCGATAAACATTGTCCAAAATGCTACTTTTGATAGCGAAGTCACTATAACTAAGATGGCGGACTCAGCTGGGGATTACATGATCCTCTCGTAACAACTATGCCCACATTTTATCCCAACAAATCTTTCACTTTAAGCGGTACAAATTTAAACTTTGTAGAAGGGATATCTTTCGGTGAGCAAAAGGTTACTACTTTTTTCCACTTGGGTTCGACGGGAATTTCAGGAAATATTCCGGCCGCGGCGATGAGCGGGGAGCTCTTTGTAGAAACCCCCACCTCTTTTATAAACTTGGGAACCATAAATCAGGTTTTAGATTCAAGTTCGCAGGTTACCGTGGGGCCTTTAGGGAACTTTAATCTGAGTGGTGAAGCTGGTGATATAATTCAATTAACGGGAACTAATTTTTATCAAATCGACGCTGTAAAGTTTGGAGATGTTAGTGGGGAATTTTATTATATTTCAAATAATTTGATAGAGGCGATAGTTCCTCCTAACGCGGATTATGGTGGGGTTACTGTTTTTTCTTCGTTGAGGACGGGAGCTAATGGAAGCATCTCTTTAGCCAGCGGCATAACTTCCAACAACTTCATTCCTATTCCGGAAGTAACAGGTTTGAATTCTGGGCAATTAGTTTCTGGGGAAACACTGGTTATAGAGGGAAAATCTTTAAGTGGGGTCACGGGAGTTAGAATTAACGGTATAGAATCGGATAACGTTGCGTTAGTTTCTTCCTCTCAAATAAACGTAGAGGTCCCGAGTGGGAACTTTAGAGGTGTCCCTAATTTATTGCTGGAAAGCGGAGCCTCACATGCTGCTCCCGATTACATACAATTTAAACCATTGGCTAAGGTAAGCGGAATCATTAACGATGTTGTGACTGGAAGTGCGACGACTATATCAGGGGAGAATTTTGGAGCAAGTATACTTTATAATACGGGAGATGGGTATTTGGTATCCATAGGGGGGGTAACCGGACTTTTTGGTTTGACGAGTGATACCACAATGACAGGGGATGTCCCTAGAGATTTAAGTATTTCCGTATCGGGAGGAAATGTTGCGGCAGGTGTTTTGCCGACTATCTCGTCCGGAGTTGTGTCTCTTTTTAGTAGCGATTATCCTGAATCTTACCGATCTAATGTGTATTTTACCCCTTCTATAGGAGCTCCCAAGGTGACTTCCACGTCTCCTTCTTCGGGCATAGGTGGAGATACTATAACAGTGGAGGGCTTTGACCTTTACGCTATTACGGGAGTGAATGTGAATATGGTTGGGGTTAGTACCGCTACCTCTGCGGAAATAGTAACGGTAGGGGAAAAAGGAAGGGCGATAACTTTTGACTTGCCGGTCGGGGCCGCAGACAACAGTGATAATGCTCAACTTTTTGATTTTGGCATCTCGGGATCTTATGGAAGCGTGGTTGTTCCTGATGCCTTTTATGCCTTGGGGAAACCCACTATAGCGTCCAATGAGCCAGAGGCGAATGTCCAACCCGGTTCTTCAGGGACCATTATTGGCGCCCATCTTTATTCTGGCACACAAATTCAACTTTACAATACCAATGAACATCCTGATAACTTTATCGGAAACTTATGGCCTTCCGGGTTTTCTGATGACCATACTGAAATTACTTATTGGTATCCTAATGCTTTCGCTACTGGGGTAACTTACCGGTTAAGGGTAAAAAACCGTAGAGCTTTCTCTTCGCTTAGGGAGTTTACAACTTTAAATACCCCTATGATAAGTGGTTTTGATCCTGCCAGTGGCGAGTTCGGGGAAACAGTAACTGTTTCGGGTTATTTTGAAGGGGTAATCCCTTCAGGGATAAAAATAGGGAGAAACCAAGTAAAAGACTTTACTCAAACTGGAATCGGGGTTTCTTATCCTTCCACGGGAATTAGTTTTACTATTCCTAATCCCTCTGTAAGTGATGTTATAAAAATAGAAACGAGTGGTGGTTTTGTTCAATCGAATAACATCTTGGGCGTGAGTGAAAATAAACCGGTAATAAGTGGTTTTTATTTAGGTAGTGGGGCTCGTCCTAATTCCATCTTTAACGATCAGGTATTCAACGTAGGTGATTTTTTGACAGTTTCAGGCCAGAGAATGGATTTGGTAACGACCGTTTCGTTTTCGGGAGCGGATAGTTCTTTTGGTGTTAGCGGATTTCACCGTAATGATGCTAACGCATTAACTTTTCGTGTACCACCGGGTATAAACAGTGGGAGTGGGGATTTTGTTTTAGAAGATTTTAGGGGGAGAAAAACTTCTTCGAGTACTTCGGTTAGTGTTGGGGGAGGCCCGCAGGCAACTAGTGTCGACGTGGTTTCAGTTTCTGGGTTTACAAACTTTCTTATTCCTGAATCTACATTTTCCTTAAGTGGGGCCAACGTTACGGGTCTAGATATAGTGTTTGGGGGAGCAACGGGAGATGATGTGATAATTCCTCCCCTTACTAATTCTATCATAGGGGGAGTCGAGGTAGTGACGGCTTCTGTTCCGGTTGGTATACGTGCGGGAGAAATCACCATGACAGGACGCGGCAACCCAATTATACCCGTAAGTCAAAATCCGTTTTACCCCCTGTCTGTAATAACGGGAATTTCAGGAATTAATCCAGCTGTAAATACGGTTGCTACTGGTTCAGATATTATAATTACCGGAATTAATTCAAACTTTATTAATAAGCCGAGGCGCGGAGACCCTTTGGTTGGGTTCAGTGGAAGTGGCCAATATAATGAAAGTTCCGAGATTAATATTTTTCCTATGACGAGTTTTAACACCGGTAGCGGAATAGGAAGTGCTTACCCAAATATTTTTTATAATCAAATAGGAGTTAGTTTGGGGTTAGATTTTATTGGGACCGGGAAGTTTTTCTTATTGGATCAGTGGGATACTTACTATACGAGCAATAGGTCGACTTCGAGAGATGCTTGGGCCCCTTTTGTAATTTTATCGGGGCACTCTGACGAGGTTCTTCGCGATAAGGTAAACTTTTTCGATAATGAATATAACATTACGGGAACCCGGATGCTGGTAAGCGGGTTCACACCTTCAAGGGGTATTACCGGAGATATTATAGACGTTTCTGGGGAAGGGTTCGGCTCGTTAAGGGAAGTACAGTTTGTGCAGCCTGCAACTAATTCTATGTGGAGAGGAAGGATTAGTGGTTCTGCTTCGCAAGATTTGGTTAAAGTAACTATACCTTCACAAGCGACCAGTATAAGGGGCAAGGTGGATATGCACTTTATAGGGGGAGCCGGGGGGGTGTTAAGAGATTTTGAGATAATAGATGATACGTCCGCGCTTGAATTTAACGTGGTTAATCCTGCCACGGCTACAATTCCGACAGCGGCCGCTGGTCAAGTGGTGGAATATACAGTTGAGGAGACGGTGGATGCGGTCTTGTGGTATATTACTTACAAACAATACCCTGACGGAACGAAAGTTGTTGTATCTTCTTTTCCCAAGGCTTTGCTTACTTAAAGATCCGCTTCTCCTATGTCTATAAAATAGAGGAGTCGAAGTATCTTCTCTCTTCCTTCTTGGCTGTTTATAAATTCCATGGGGGCTTCCATGTTAAGATCAGAGTTGGGTTTGGTTAACCATTCCCCAACATAGTCGTCATCCATAACAGCGCAGCAATCATTTACGATGTTGACAAATTGGATTAAGTTTTCCTTATCTACTTTCATCTATTATCACAAGTCTTTGTAAAGGTCCAAGCTTTTCGGGTCTTTTTTAAGTCGTCCCGATTTTTCATATGCTTCCTTGCGGATTTCGAGTGGAAGGCTGTGTTTGTTTCTCGCCCAATTCGTCATTTTCCGGCAGCAGTTTTCCATTCGGGAGAAGAATCTGTATTTAAGGGAGCGTTCTCGGTAGGTGTCGAATATTTCTTGTTCTGTGTCCCACATTTTTTGTGTCTTTTCTGATTCTTCTTTGGTTGATTCTATGCAAAAGCTGACAAGCTCTTTTTTGTCCACCTTTCCATTTTTGAAAGTGAATTCGCACTCGAGTCCGTATGCGTCTCCTTTTTTGTTTTGTAGGTGGTCGTAAAAACGAATGGTGACATTCTTTTTTACTTTTTCCCACTCTTCAAAAGGCAGTGCTTCCTTCTTTTTCTTATAGAGGTATTGGCGGTAGATCTTGTAAAGATCCATTAGGTTGTCTAGGTCCTTCGTTTGGAAGGTGTGGCTTTTGTCCAACAGCTTCTCGTCTTCTTTGTTTAGTAGGCTCCGCAGATAACCTTTCGGCACCATTATCTCGTCGAACATTCCCATTTTTTTCCTTGTATGTGACTCCGCATCCTTCTGATGCGGTGTATAAAGTTTCGTTTATGATTAAATTTGCTTTTTTAGAAAGGGGATAGCTGTTTTTTAGCATTTCGTCAGCTATTGTTAGGGCTTCGTATTCGTTGGCGTTTTCTATTTCGAGGCTACACAAGCAGGTAATTATAGTTTTTTTACTCATTGCCTTCGTCGAGGAGGG
>Ga0114996_10003099_pt1 | contig 20929 bp, 11 predicted proteins | sample ArcticOcean_MG_C_4_FD_87039 | JGI IMG/M metagenome (GOLD analysis project Ga0114996, IMG submission 87039) | Marine microbial communities from western Arctic Ocean - ArcticOcean_MG_CB4_134 | ecosystem: Environmental > Aquatic > Marine > Oceanic | place: Arctic Ocean: Canada Basin | collected... | reverse complement strand
CCCACTACTCGACCACAACAAACGCGGCCAGCTGCACGCCGGTTACCACATGCTCGGGAACCGAATACGAGACCGTCGCGCCAACCGCCACCAATGACCGAGAATGCGCCGCGCTGACCGATTGCGTCGCGGGGCGCTACATCTCGACGCCGGCCACCCCCACCAGCGATCGGGAGTGCTCGGCTTGTACGTCCGGCACCCACTACTCGACCACAACAAACGCGGCCAGCTGCACGCCGGTTACCACGTGCTCGGGAACCGAATACGAGACCGTCGCGCCGACCGCCACCAATGACCGAGAATGCGCTACGCTGACCGATTGCGTACCCGGCGAGTACATCTCAACCGTACACACCCCCACCACCAATCGGGTGTGCTCGGACTGCACGGAAGGCGTCGATTTCTCGGAAATCATCAACGCCGCAACGTGTCAGGCTGTCACGACCTGCGGCACGAACCAGGAAGAAACCGTTGCACCGACCGTCAGCAGCGACCGAGCGTGCGGTTGTGTGACCGGTTTCGCCGATTGCGACGGTGACGGAACGAGCTGCGAACAAGATACCGACACGGACATGAGCAATTGCGGTGGATGTAACCAAGCTTGCACCGGTCTGTCCTGTCAAAATGGCCAATGCCTCATCCTGCAGGGCATGGAGAATTACGACTTCACTCCCGGTGGATCCACCAGCATGTCCTCGGACAATTACTCCTTGTCCGGCGTCATGCCCGGCTGGGTCTCAACCGAGCCCCTGTCCTCGGACAATTATAATCTGGTGGGTGGTTTCGAACCGTAGGCCAAAGCGCTCACAGGTGGACTGAGGCTTGGGGGAAGCATGAGATACAAAGTCCTAGCGCCCGCTCTGATCATGGTGCTCCTTTCGGTCGGCACCGCCTGGGCTGACGTGCCCCCCACGGCCCTGCATTTTAGTGGTCAGCTCAACACGAGTGGCGGCAGCTTTACCGGCACAGTGAATGTGACCTTCACCTTTTATCCCACCGAGGGATCCACTGAAGTGTTGTGGACCGAGACCCTCTCGACCACGGTCACGCAGGGCCGTTTCCACGCGCTACTGGGAGTCGACGTCAACAACCTCATCCCGGCCACCGCCTACGTGTATGACCAACTGCACCTGGGAGTGACCGTGGGAGGCGACGCCGAAATGACCCCACGGATCCGCGTGGCCAGCGTGCCCTTTGCCCAGGTGGCCAGGGACGCACAAACGTTGGGCGGACTGACTGCAAGCGACTTGACCAGCGGAACATCCATCGGCTCCAACCCCTTCTTCGGACGACAGGCTTCGGGGAGCAAGAGCAGTACACAAGCCATGACGGAAATCACCAGCTTTACGCCCATCTTGATTGGAAACCACCTCACGCCCACCGAGCTGAAATTGGAATACGACTGCAACTATTCGTACAATCAAAACTCCACATACAAGGCGCAATGGCGCTACCGCATCGATTATGCGGACGGGTCACAATATTATGCCACGCCCAAGAGCGGTTGGGTCGACTGTCCATACGACTATACGACCTTGCTCGAAGTGAATATTCCACCCTACGACCCCTGTCGTGGTTCCATTACCAAAATCGCCCTCGAAGGCGATGGGTACAATAGCAGCATGCACATGTACGGACGCATCACGGTCACCGGCTTTGAAACAGCGCCAACGGGACTGACCGCGTGCAAACCCTTCATCGGACGACAGGCTTCGGGGAGCAAGAGCAGTACACAAGCCATGACGGAAATCACCAGTTTTTCGCCCATCTCCAGTGGATATAACCTCACGCCCACCGACATCAAATTCGAATACGACTGCAACTATTCGTACAATCAAAACTCCACATACAAGGCGCAATGGCGCTACCGCATCGATTTCGCGGACGGAGGCTATTATTACGCCACGCCCAAGAGCGGTTGGGTCGACTGTCCATACGACTACACGACATTGACGCACATTCAACTGACGCCCCATCCCAACATGACGGGACGCATCACCAAAATCACGCTGGAAGGCGATGGGTACAATAGCAGCATGCATATGTACGGTCGCATCACGGTCACCGGCTACGAGCACGCCCCCTAGATCACGATCGACACCAGCCGGCCCGGGACCACGACCACCTTGCGGATGGTCTGGCCTTCCAGGTGGCGTTGGACGTTCTCCACGGCCAGGGCCATGGCTTCGAGTTCCTCTTTGGAGGCGTCAGGCGGCGCTTGGAACTGGCCGCGGACCTTGCCCTTGATCTGAACCGGATAGGTCACCATGTCGTCCACGCACAAGGCCTCGTCGAAGCTGGGCCACGGAGCCATAGCCACCGACGGTTCGTGTCCGAGGAGGCCCCACAACTCCTCGCAGATGTGCGGTGCCAACGGCGCCAGCAACTGACAAAGAGGCTCGGCCACTTCCCGGGGGAATTCCGGTAACTTGTAGGCGTCGTTCACCAGCTCCATCATGGCGCTGATGGCCGTGTTGAAGCGCATGCGTTCGATGTCGTCGGTCACCTTGCGGATGGTCTTGTGGGTCTTTCGACGCAGAGCGTCCGGGGCCGCTTCGTCGGTGATTTTCCGGTGGTATAGCGTCCAAACCCGATCCAAAAAGCGCTTGGTCCCTTTGAGGCCGGCGGTGGACCAGGGTTTCACCTCTTCGATGGGCCCCATGAACATCTCGTAGACCCGGAAGGCGTCGGAGCCGTACACAGCCAACACGTCGTCGGGGTTGACCACGTTGCCCCGGGACTTGGACATCTTGACGTTGTCTTCGCCCAGGATCATGCCCTGGTGCACCAACTTCTTGAAGGGCTCGGGGGTCGACACGTGGCCCAGATCGAAGAGCACTTTGTGCCAGAACCGGGCGTAGAGCAGGTGCAATACCGCATGTTCGGCGCCGCCCACGTAGAGGTCGACCGGCATCCAGTACTTCTCTTTTTCCGCGTCCCAGGCCGCTTCCGTGTTGTGGGGATCGATGTAGCGCAGGTAGTACCAACAGGATCCGGCCCACTGGGGCATGGTGTTGGTCTCGCGCGTCCGTTTTTCACCCGTCTCGGGATCGGTGACGTTGAGCCAGGCGGCGTCGGCGTTGGCCAGGGGTGGGTCCCCGCGCTCGTTGGGATGGTATTTCTCCACCTCGGGCAAGAGAACGGGCAATTCGCTCTCGTCCACCGCGTGCGGCGTGCCATCTGCAGACAGGGTCAGGGGGAAGGGTTCGCCCCAATAACGCTGGCGACTGAAGAGCCAGTCTCGCAGGCGGTAGTTAACCGCGCCGCTCCCCACGCCCTGCTCTTCAAGCTGCGCAATGATCTGTTTCTTGAACTCGGCCGTCGATAGACCATCAAAAGAGCCCGAGTTGATGGCCGTCCCGTCGCCCGTAAAGCCGATGTTGTCGCCGTCGGGATTTTCGACCACCTCGACGATGGGAATGTCAAAGGTCTGGGCAAACTCCAGGTCCCGGGTGTCGTGGCCCGGCACGGCCATGATGGCGCCGGTGCCGTAGCTGACCAACACATAGTCCGCCACCCAGATGGGGATGCGAGCGTCGTTGACCGGGTTGATGGCGTACGCACCGGTGAACACGCCTGTCTTCTCTTTGGCCAGCTCGGTCCGCTCCAGATCGCTCTTGCTCGCGGCCGCTGTGACGTAGGCGTCCACCGCGCCTTTTTGACCGTCGGCGGTCAGGTCGGCCAGCAGAGCGTGCTCCGGAGACAACACCATGTACGTGGCGCCAAAGAGGGTGTCGGGCCGCGTCGTATAGACCTCAATCGTGGCATCTTGGTCGTCCACCGCAAAGGTCACGTTGGCGCCGGTAGAACGGCCAATCCAGTTGCGCTGCATGGCCAGCGTGCCCTCGGGCCAGTCCACCGTCTCGAGATCCTGAAGGAGTCGGTCGGCGTATTCGGTGATCTTCAAAACCCATTGGCGCATGGGCTTGCGAAAGACGGGATAGTCGCCCCGTTCGCTCTTGCCGTCGATGACCTCTTCGTTGGCGAGCACCGTACCCAAAGCTGGGCACCAGTTCACCGGAGCGTCATCCTGAAACGCCAAACCCTCTTTGAACAGCTGCAAAAAGATCCACTGGGTCCATTTGTAATAGCCCGTGTCGGTGGTGTTGACCTCCCGATCCCAGTCGATGGCAAAGCCAAAGGACTTGAGCTGGCGGCGAAAGGTGTCCACGTTCTTGGCCGTGGTGACGGCCGGATGAGTACCCGTTTGCAGCGCGTACTGCTCGGCCGGTAGACCAAAGGCGTCAAATCCCATGGGATGCAAAACATTGAAGCCGCGCGCCCACTTGTAGCGCGCTATGATGTCCGTGGCGGTGTAGCCCTCGGGATGACCCACATGCAGACCGGCACCCGACGGGTAGGGAAACATGTCGAGGACAAAATACTTGGGTTTGTCCGAGAAATCGACGGCCTGAAAGGTCTTGTGCTCTTCCCAATAGGCTTGCCACTTTCGGTCGAGGTCGGCAAATGGGAATCTCTGAGTCGCCATTGGATCGTGTCGTTCACTCATGCTTGTTGGGGTTATCAGAGAGCATCCTTGCGGTCAACGCACTGGCGGTATACGGTCGCAGCAGTACCGTTTCGTGGCATTTGGAAAACGAAACGAAAACAGGCAATCGACGGACACCATGTCGCCGAACCACCCACGCCAGAAACGCACGACCCAATGGATTAAACCGCTGTGCTGGTGCGTCATCACACTTGTACTCATGGGTGGCTGCGGCAGCGACAACAAGATACCGGACCCGTGTATAGTGGATGCTGACTGTGCCCACTTGGATGACGGGAATCTCTGTAACGGGAGGGCTCGTTGCGGGGGGTTCGGCCAGTGTACGACCGATTCCAAACCCGTGGAATGCCCCATGGGCCCTTGCCTCAGCAGCCTATGCACTCCAACCACGGGAACCTGTGAAGAAACGTCAGCCCCGAACGGAACCGCCTGTGCGCCAGTAGACGCCTGTTTCGTCACCGCTGAGTGTCAGAGCGGCACGTGTACAGGGGTGACTCCATCGTGCAACCACGACGGAAACCTCTGCACTGAGACCGCCTGTCAGGCCGGAACCGGACTGTGTGTGACCACGCCGCTCGCCAACTTCGCGATCTGCGACGACGACAACCTTTGCACCGTCAATGACCGATGTCTTGAAGGCGACTGTAGCGGCACGCAGACCCCATGCGCCGAAGACGGAGACCCATGCACCATCGCTGCGTGCGCGCCCTCCACGGGCCAGTGTGTAACCACCCCGCAGGCCGATGGAACTGCTTGCGATGATGACGACCCATGTACGTCGGATGATGGTTGTGTTGGCGGCACCTGTACGGGAGGCAGCTCCGCCTGTGCACACTTGAGTGGTCCCTGTGTCGCCGTCACTTGTGACGCCGAAACCGGTGAGTGTGAGGTCACCAACCTCAACGACGATACCCCTTGCGATGACAACAATCCGTGCACGATCCAGGAACGATGTGCAGACGGGATCTGCACGGGCGGCGACTCTTCGTGTGAAGTCAGCGACGATCCCTGCACAACCATCCTCTGCGACGCAAACACCGGCGACTGCATCTCCTCACCTACCGAAGGCCTGGTTCCCTGCGATGACGCCGATCTGTGCACCCAGAGTGATGTGTGCCTCAACGGATTCTGCGTGGGCGGACCCGTCGAGTGCAAAGACGACGGCAACCCCTGCACGGCGGAGGGTTGCGTCTCAACCAGTGGCTGCATCTCCATCGGTTTGGACGACGCTGTGGGCTGTGATGACCAAAACCCATGCACAAAGACATCCACGTGCCAGTCGGGGGTCTGTTCGCCAACCGCCGTCACGTGTCCACCCACCGGCAACCCCTGCTCTGTAGCCACGTGCAAGGCGACCACCGGTGAGTGCGAATACAAACCATTGGGCAATGGGGCCCCATGCGACGACGGCAATATCTGTTCCGCAGGGGATGCCTGCCAGGGATTTATCTGCGTGCCGGGAGAACCCGTCGTTTGCTGGGACGACAACAATACCTGCACGGAAGAAACGTGTGAGCCCACCAGCGGCTGTGTCACCACACCAGCACAAGACGGGATCGTGTGCGACGACGACAACGCGTGCACAAGCGGGACGTCCTGCGACGATGGTGTCTGCAGCAAAGGCCAAACCGTCAGCTGCGACTTGGTTACAGAGGCCTGCCTCGTGTCCGTGTGCGACCCCAATTTTGGATGCACCCTCTCGACGGCAGACAACGGGTCCCCCTGTGATGACGACAGCGCCTGCACGACCAACGACGCTTGTCAGAATGGCACCTGCGCAGGCCAGAACATCGACTGCCCCCCGTCGGACAATCCCTGTGTCGCCGTCACATGCGACTCCGAACTGGGCTGTGTCACCAACCAGCTTCCCAACAACACCGACTGTAACGACCAGAACGCATGCACGACCAACACCCACTGCATCAATGGGACTTGTGTGGCGGAGATCACGATTGAATGCCCACCGTCGACGTTGCCCTGTCGTGTGGCTACCTGTAGCCCTGGAACAGGAGGTTGCATCCTCATTCCTGTCGCCAACGAGACATCTTGTGATGACTCGGATCCATGCACGGTGAACACCACATGCACCGCCGGTGCCTGTGTTGGAGGCCTGATTCCGCCCTGTCCCAGTGACGATGACCCCTGCACCTCCAAAGTATGTATCCCGGGAACGGGCTGTTTGTATCCGGTGTTGACCGATGGAACCACCTGCAATGACGGATCCGCCTGCACAACACTCGACACATGCCAGGACGGCCTGTGTGTGGGCGTAGACCCCGTAGCGTGTGCTCCGTTGACCAATCCGTGTTTCGTGTCGGCGTGCAATCCGAGCACAGGCAGTTGTGATGTGTTGGAGGCGCCCGAAGACAAACCATGCCACGACGGCAACTTGTGCACCGTGACCGACGGATGCACCAAGGGGGTCTGCACCGGCGTCGATGTGGTGTGCACGCAGGACGACAATCCGTGCACCGTCTCGAACTGTGTGGACATCACAGGCTTTTGCGCCACCAGCGCCACCGAGGCAGGTTCTCCGTGCAATGATTCCAATCCATGCTCCGAGCAGGATCATTGTGATGACTCGGGATTGTGCGAAGGAACCATCAGCACATGCCCGACACCGGAAGCCCCCTGTCAGGTCGCGCTCTGCGATGGCAGTACGGGTGAGTGCGTGGTCTCGAACAGCCCGAACGGCAGCCCGTGCATCGATGACAATCCATGCACAAGCGACGATTTCTGTGCGGCCGGCGTTTGTGTGACAGGAACATCACCCGCATGCCAGACCAGCAATCCATGCATGGCTCCCCTCTGCGAACCAACCGCAGGCGACTGTAGCGAAGTGCCACTGAACGATGGATTGCCCTGCAACGACAATGACGCGTGTACGAGCGACGGGCTCTGTGTCGGTGGCCTCTGCGTCCCCAAAGAAACCATCCAGTGCCCCAACGACAACAACCCGTGCACCGACCAGACTTGCAATCCCATCACCGGACTCTGCGAAACCGTCCCGATCGCAGCCCCCATCCCCTGCGATGACGACAACGCATGCACCATCGGCGATCACTGCGAAAACGGCCTTTGCAGCCCCAATCAAGAGGTGCTCTGCCTTCCATCGGACGATGGTTGCCTGGTGGGCATCTGCATCCCCGCCTCCGGTGGCTGCGATTGGGTGCAAGCAAGCGATGGAATCGGGTGTACGGACGACAATGCTTGCACGAGCAACGAAGCCTGCCTTGCTGGAGACTGCGTCGGTGAAACAGTCGTTTGCGTTTCCCCCCCAAACAGCTGCGCAGTGGCATTTTGCAACGCTGCACTGGGCTGTACGACGAAGAACGCCGATGACGGAATCCTCTGTCAGAACATGCCGTGTCTGGTGGGAAGCACGTGCGCAAGTGGCGTGTGCACCGGTGGCACACCCACACCCTGCCCGGAGCCCGCCAACCCGTGCCACGAGGCGATTTGCTCGGCGGAAGAGGGGTGCACCACCACCGCGCTTGAGGATGAAACCCCGTGTGACGACGACAATCTGTGCACCGTGGACACCACCTGCCAAGATGGACAATGCACAGGGACGTCCATTCTCTGTGCCGATGATGGTCCTTGCCTAATCGGCACGTGCGTCAACGGCGTGGGCTGTATAACTATCGCCGCAGAGGACGGCACTTTCTGCACCGACGACGATCTGTGTACCTTGAATGACGCCTGCATCAGTGGCGTTTGCATCACCACCAGCCCCGATCCCTGCGCCGGCGGTACCGAATGCCAACCCGAAACGTGCGACCCCCAAACCGGTCAGTGCAGCCTCAACACACTCGCCGCAGGAACAGCCTGTGATGATGGAAACCCCTGTACGGACTCCTCCATCTGCACCGACGGTGCCTGCCTTGCGGAGAGCCTGGTCCCCTGCCCACAGCCCGAATCGGATTGCTTGCTCTCGGCGTGTCTGCCCGAAACAGGGCAATGCGAAGTCTTCCCCGCTGTGAATGGTCTCGCTTGCGACGACGGCTCTCTTTGCACAGAGGCCGATCACTGCATTGAGGGAGTGTGCATGGGTGGGGCATCCGTGGCGTGTTCCAACCCCGTCGGATGTCTCCTATCCACCTGCGACCCAACCACGGGTACGTGCGAAGTCACCCAAGCCCCCGATGGAAGCCCTTGTGACGCCGAACAACCCTGTAGCGTGGGAGGAACGTGCCTCCAGAATGTCTGCGAAGGGGCCGCGCCCAATTTGGCGTGTTGCCTCAGCGATGCGGACTGCGACGATGGTACGCCTTGTTCGCAAGATACGTGCACAGCGGGTCGCTGCACCCACAGCCTGGTCGATCTTCCCGCGTGCATCGGCCGTGTACTGGTCGCCGGCGCGGCTGACGGAGAAGTGTTAATCCTGGACGCGAAGACCCTGAAACCGGCGCCTGGATCCCCCTTCTCGGCGGGTGGAAACCTCCGGCAAATCGCTGTATCGAGCGCGTCTCAACTGGCCTACATCGCCGCAGACGACATTCCCAACGCGTGGACATTCGATCCTTTCGAACCCACCGCCGCTGTGCCCATGCTCTCCCCCTCAACCGGGCCCACCCGCTGGACTACCGTGGACGATAAGCGACAAATCGCCGTGTTTGTCTCCAACAACGGTGTTGTCCAAACATACGACACAAACACGGGCAACCAGTTGCACACCGGCGTCTCCATAACATCCGTGATCCAGCGACCCCTGATCGATCCCGAAATGGGCTGGCTCATTGCCCCCTCATCACTCGGAACGCTCTTCATCGTCGACGTTTTGGCCCCTCAAACGCTGCTGCCCTCTACACCATGGTCGTACCCAGGCAACTTGGTCAGCGCCGTCATGGACCCATCCACACGGCGTCTCTTCGTCGCAGCGCACGACACCGACGCTGTGCGCGTCATCAATGTCGCGAACGGGGCCACGCTAGCCACGGATCCCCTTAGCGCACCAGCCACGCCTTCGGGCTTGGCCATCAACACATCGGACAATCACTTGCTGGTCACGTACCCCGACGCATTGTTGGTACGTGCGCTGGCGCTGGACAACTTGAAGGGTCCCATCGCAGCAGCCGTCGCGTTGCCGGGGCAACCCGATGTCATCCATCATGACGAGTGGTCCAACCTAGCCTTTGTGCTCGGAGCCAATGCCAATTTGCTGCATATTCTGGAGGGTTCAACGCTCACAGCCCACCCCCAAAGCCCTGCCACCACACTTCAGGCTTCTGTGGACGTGATCACGATCTGGACGCAACCGGGTCCCATCGTCATCACCGAGGTCTTCATAGGCGCGTCAGGGATCACCCCTTGGATTGAGCTCCACAATCCCGACTCATCGACTCTTACGCTCGCCAACTGGGCCCTTGAGACAGAGTCGGTGACGGTTCCTGTAGCGAGTACAACACCCCTGGATGTCCCGAGCGGGGGGTATGTGGTGGTGTGTGGGAATGATAATTTCAGCACCAATGGTGGCGTGGAGTGCGACGTGGGACTCACCGGATTGTCCATCACGGGTGCCTCGCCCATGGTGATTCTGCGCGACTCGACCAGCCAGATCATCGACCATGCCGTACTCCCAGACAGCATCCCATCGAATCAGTCGATGGCCTTGATCCACCCGGGATACCACAACGGTCGACCTACCCATTGGGCAGCATCGAACGGCTCTCCCGGCTCTGAAAACATGGATGTGGCACCATGAAAATGCTTTTCCTATGCGTGGCCAACTCCGCTCGTAGCCAAATGGCCGAGGGACTGGCGCGTGCCATGACTCCTGAGAACATCACCGTAGAGAGTGCCGGCAGTGCCCCTTCCCACGTTCAACCCTTGGCCATCGAGGTGTTGGCGGAGCTGGGAATTGACATCACAAACCAGCACTCCAAAGGAGCCAAAACCATCGACATGGGCACTGTGGACATCGTGATCACCCTGTGCGCCGACGAAGTCTGCCCTGTCGTCCCTGGGTCCACCATCCCTCTGCACTGGCCAATCGACGATCCGGCCGGGTATGACCACGAATCGGTCGATCAGCAACGGGACCGTTTTCGAGTGGCCCGAGATGCAATTCGAGATCGTATCCACCAGTTCTTCCAGAAGATTTGACCACCAAAGTCGCTTTTCCCCTTGTAATTCTGGCATAATAGCGGGCGGTGGTATGCGAAACAGTTTAACTAGATGGTGGTCTGAACAATCTCTTCCTGCAATTGTAGGCAGCATTGTTCTCCTATGCATGGTGCTGCTAGTGGGCGGCGCCAAGAGTTGCCAGACCGTCGCCCCCACGGAACCCATGTGCATGGTTCCCATCGATTGCGTGGGGCTGCCGCACCTAGACTGCGGCGGAAATTGGTCCTGCGGAGACGGCATGTGTAACTGGATCTGTGGCCTGGACACCATGGATTGCCTAACGAACGCGGACTGCCTAAACGACGACGAATGCGCCCCGTCCTTGTGCGAGCCATGCCCAGCAGACACGACCTGCCCACCCTGTTACGGCACATGCGTAAAACCTCCACCGATCCAAGGCCAATGTGCGGCCGATGACGACTGCCCCGCGGACCAAATCTGCATCGTCGACTGCCCTGTATGTCCAGGGGATGCCAAATCCTGTCCACCTTGTACCGGTACGTGCATTGATGACCCCAAGAAATTCTATGATTGCGAAGAGGACGATGATTGCGAGGACTGGGAAACCTGTGAAATTGCCATGTGCACCAACAGCCCCTGTGACAAATCGTCGGAAGATTGCCCCGAATCGAACCAATGTTGGGGCCTGTGCACCGCACAACCCCTGGCTGACGGTGAATGCTACGAAGACGATGACTGTGATGAGGGCATGGGATGCGACGACAGCGCCTGCAAGAAAGGGCCGCCCTGCAAAGGCGACAATTGCCCACCCTGCGTCGGGACCTGCCTCCCAGAAAAACCGGCCAAAGAATGCATTATCACCGGCTGCTCCGCACAAATTTGCGCGGAGAAGCCCATGAACTCGGACTGCGCTTGGCTGCCCAAATACGCGTGTTTTAAGCTCACTACATGCGAAGTGATCGCCAATGAACAATGCGGCTGGGTAGAAACCAGCGCGTTTCAGCAATGTCTCGATCAAGCGGAAGCGTCGGGTAAACCCATTCCTGCCAACTAAGCCCGCCGCGTCACGCGAACATCTTTTCGAGCCACGGTCGGAAGCCTTGGACGGCGGTTCGCTGCAAATAGAAGTGCAAGCCTCGCTCACCACCCAGCTCTTCGCCGCCACCAGCGCGTCCAGGTCCCCCGTGGGTCATCATGGGCAATACGGTGCCCGGACCGGGTGAGTGCTCCGCCACACGGGAGCTACCGATGGTCAAACGACCGTGGTAGGGCGCCATGCCCATCACCATCGCTTCGGCAAAGCCCGCGTCGTCGGTGTAGACCGATGAAACCAACCCACCGCCTCCCAGACGGATGATGTCGATAGCGTCTGGGGCATCCCCCGAATAGGGCAGCACCGTGGCCACAGGGCCAAAGACCTCGTGCTCGTGCACCGCCGCTGCCTCTCGCGCATTCGCGGCTCGCAACAAGACGGGGGACATGAAGTAGCCTTTGTCGTTGTCAATGCCAACCAAGTTTCCGCGTCCACCATCACCCAGAACCGGTACTGTGCACGCCATCAAACGCTCCACACCCTCTCGGATGTCACGCAGCTGCGATGCGGTGGACAGAGGACCTACCTTGACCTCTCGCAACGCGGGATCGCCGGCGGGCATGCCCTGAAGTTGTTCCTTCAAGTCGTCGCACACCATGTCCATCATGGATTCCGGCACCAAAATCCGGCGTATCGCGGTACATTTTTGACCGGCTTTTTGGGTGATATCCCGTGTCACCTCACGCAAAAACAGATCGTACACCTCCGCGTCGCGGTCCACGTCGCTGCCCAACACGGCGCTGTTGAGGCTGTCTGCTTCCACATTCACGTGGACCGACTTGGCTACACAACCCTGCCCTGCCCGAATGGTGGCCGCCGTGTCGCTGGATCCCGTGAACGCCAGGGTGTCCTGACCCTCCAGATGGTCCAACAAATCGCCCACCGAACCGGTAATCAGCGTCAACGCCCCGTCCGGTAAGATGCCTGCGTCCACGATCACCTCAATCATGCGTTCGGTCACCAAGGCTGTGCTCGTCGCCGGCTTGGTGATGACTGGAACACCAGCCAAAAGCGCCACTGCGGCCTTCTCACCAAAGCCCCAGCCGGGAAAATTAAACGCGTTGATGTGCACCGCTACACCCTGACGCGGGACCAAGATGTGTTGCCCGACCAATCGTGGACTTCGGGTCAATTGTTGACTCTCCGGCTCGACCAAGAAGTGTCGGTCGCCGAGCGATTCCCCCAGCTTGGCGTAATAGGCCATGGTGCCGGTACACCCATCGATGTCGAACTTGGCGTCACCTCGGGTGTTGCCCCCGTTGATGCGGGCGAGATCCAACAGTTCATCGCGAATGCTGTGAATGGCCTTGGCCATCTCCCCCAAGAGTCGCCCACGGTCCGCGAAGGTCATCTCACGAAGCGCAGCGCCTCCACGAGTGCGGGCATAGGTCACTGCGGCCCCCATATCGATGCCCTCGGTGCTGGCTTCTGCGATCAACTCTTCGGTCATGGGATTGTACAACGGACGTCCCTGGCCACTGCCGGCCACCCATCGTCCCTCTACATAGCTTTGAAGCGTCTTCATCGTCTTAGTTATTCCTTTCGAAGCGAACGTATTCGAAGTCCTGTGGCTGACTGTTAACGCCCCGCTTTGGGGGGGCGATCCAATTGGCGAACTGGCCGGCTTCGACCACGGGCGTCATCAAGGACGCCACGTACTCGTAATCCTCATTCGTAGGGAGCACATCTCCTCGAGTTTTCTCCCACACATCATCCGAGAGAAGCTCCCCGTGAATATCGAAGTTGTGACTCGCGTACACGCCCTGCAGCCGGTTAAAACGCCGCGATGGCAAGTACAACCGATCCGAGAGACCGCTCTCGGCGAGGGTCTTGTTCCACTTCTCCATGGATTTCTCGCAATCCTCGATGTACGCATCCTGCAACACGGTGTTCATGGCCCGTCGAAGGGGGATCTCCTTCGAAGTCAGGGTACCGTCCGGGTTGGGAATATTCATCGTATACACGCTGTCCATGGCCCGATGATCGTCATAGCGTTTGGACGAGGACTCTTTGTAACGCCCCTTCAAGCCTTGGGCGAAATAAGTCGCCGCGTTGGACGAATCGTCGCCGCCAAAGAGATCCAAGGACGCGCTGTACCACTCGCTGATATACTTCTGAATGATGTCCAAGGGAATGCCGCCCAAGGGTCGAACATCTTCGGTGGGCGACTCTTTCATCAACTCTGCCGTCCTCTGGATCACCCGCTGTAGACCGGTCTCACCCACAAACATATGATGGGCCTCTTCGGTCAGCATGAACTGTGTCGTTCTCGCCAGAGGATCGAAGGCGCTCTCGGCCAAGGCGTAGAGTTGGTACTTGCCGTCTCGATCCGTGTACATGGTGAAACAAAAGAACGCCAACCAGTCCGCAATGGGCTTGTTGAACGCGCCCAGGATCCGCGGAGAGTCCGCGTGGCCAGAACGACGAATCAACATGTCTTCGGCCTCTTCTCGACCATCCCGCCCAAAATAGGAATGGAGCAGATAGACCATGGCCCACAGATGACGCCCCTCCTCCACATTCACCTGAAAGAGGTTGCGCAGATCGTACAAGCTCGGGGCGGTCTGGCCCAGCAACCGTTGTTGCTCCACCGACGCGGGCTCCGTGTCCCCTTGAGTCACGATGATGCGTCGCAGCTCTTTTCGGAATTCACCCGGCACGGTCGGCCACACGTCTTTGCCCATATGGTCGCCAAACCCAATGGTCGTTCCATCGGTAGGCGGTGACAGGAAGATCCCCCACCGGTAGTCCGGCATCTTCACGTAGTCAAAATGAGCCCAACCGCCCTTTTCCACGCTGATGGCGGTCCGCAGATACACCTGATCTTCTTGGAAGCCCTCTGGACCCATCTCCCGCCACCAAGCGATGTAGTTCGGCAGCCACGCCTCGAGCGCCTTTTGAAGTTTCCTATCGGATGACAGGTTGACATTGTTCGGTATTTTCTCGTTCAGCGACACATTCATCGATCAGGTCCTCCGGAAGTCGAATTCGGCACTCTCTGGCTGTCCATACAAGGTCAACGCCCCTTTCTCTCCCACGGCGTTGGGGCGCTGGAATATCCAATTCTGCCAAGCGGTCAGACGCCCAAAAATTTTGGTTTCCATGGTCTCGGGACCGGCATAGCGCAGGCTGGCCTCCATTCCGGTCAACGCATCGGGCGACATGCTGACCCGCTCCTCAATAGCCAAGCGCAGTTCGTCTTCCCAGTCGATGTCGTCATAGGCCATGGTGACCAACCCAGCCTCTTCTGCATCCATGGCCTCCAAGGGCTCCGCGTTGCCCAGCACCTCGCCGACATGCTCTGGATTGCCCAAGAAGCGTGTTTGCAGCCGACTCAGACCATTGCCCATGGGCAAGAGGCTCTCATTCATCGCCGTCACGGCCACCTGCACCCCCTCTTCGTCCAGCATGTAACTACGATCCGCGGCGAAGGTCATTTCCAAGAGGGAGCCCGCAAAACACGAGCCCTGGTCGATCAGAGCGAAGAAGCTCTTGGCCGACATGTCCAGACGTTTTAGGACCCGCTTCATGTGCAGGATCACTTCCCGTACAAACCAATGTCCTTGCCGGGCCACCAGTTCCTTGTCCATCCGAGACACCACATCGATGGACCCAGCAGTCTTCAGCAAGACCAGGCCGATCTCAGGATGTTGGAAGCGAAGACGCAACAACGCATCGTCCATCTCTCGGAAGGCTTGGAGAGGGAACCAAGAACAGCCCACGGCAGTGGGATCTTCGGGAAGCGCCGCCACCGTATCGGGCACGGTGATTTCGAGCCGAGCGGTTCGATGCGTCTCGTCCCATAGCAGCTGTACATGTTGATAATGAATACCCTCTTCGTCGATGGTAGGATTGAGCGGGCCCAACGGCACACCCTTTCGATCCGGATGCCCACCATCCGCCACAGCAGACGCCCGATCGGCGATCGCCTCGTCGAATCGGGAGGGCGGAAAGACCGCGTCTACCAGCCCCCACTTGACCGAACGCTTGCCTTTGACGCCTTCGGCCAGGGTACAGAAGACGTCGGCCAAATCCGGCCGAACCTTTCGTTTATCGACCACACGCGTAAGCCCACCTGTCCCGGGAAGCACGCCCAAATAGGGCACCTCCGGCAGCGCCACAGCGGAACGGCGGTCGTCCACGAGATAAATCTCTTCGCACGCCAAGGGCAGCTCGTAGCCACCACCGGACGCGAGGCCATTGAGGGCAGCGATATAGGTTTGTTCGCTGTATTCGGACGCGTCCTCGATGGACAAACGCGTCTCGTTCGTGAACTTGCAGAAGTTCACCTTGAACGCGTGCGAAGACGATCCCAGCATGAAGATGTTGGCGCCCGACGAAAACACGCCATCCAGCGCGCTCGTCACCACCACACATCCGACTTCCGGGTGTTCAAAACGCAGGCGATTCACCGCGTCGGCGAGCTCCAGATCCACGCTAAGATCATAGGAATTCAATTTGAGTTCATACCCGTCGACCATCCCATTATGCTCTTGGATGTTGAGCTTAATGGTGGCCACGGCCCCATCCACGTCCAGCTGAATGTGCCGGTATTGCGAAGGATGAGTCTCAAAGGAGAAGTCTTTGGGATCGTTTGTGTGCTTTGCCATGGCCGACCTTACCAGTCTCAGATGCGTGCACGCAAGGGTAAACTGCAAAATACTTCACATTTTATATATTTTATGCATTATACTGCATTCATGGCCATTGAAGTCCACAGCATCCTCCAGTCCATTGGCCTTCGGGTCCGCACCCTCCGAAACCAAAAGGACTGGACGGGCAAGACCTTGGCTGACCAATCGGGCGTCAGTCAGCGCTTCCTGGCCGACGTCGAGACGGGCCGCGCGAACATCTCCATCGCGAAACTCGCGGCGATCGCGAACGGACTGGAGGTACCCATCACGACGCTCTTTGGCGATGGGTCACCGGGTGGAGCGACCCGCCAGGCCATCGACGAACTGCTGGACGGTCGGCAGCATGAAGAGTTGTTGCAAGCACACCGTACGTTGGCCATGACTTTGGGCGCGAAGAAGCAGACACCCATCGCGCTCCTCGGGCTTCGCGGAGCCGGAAAGAGTACGGTCGGTCCCCAGTTGGCCCAGCGCTTGGAACGTCAATTTGTCGAGCTCGACGAACACATTGAAGCGGCGGCGGGATTGGCGTTGTCGGAGATCTTCGCGGTGCACGGTGAGGGGTATTATCGACGGCTCGAGACACAGTGCTTGCAATCACTCATCGAACAAGAGGCAACCACCGTCATTGCCCTGTCCGGCGGCGTGGTTCACAACGGTGACGCGTTTGAGCTGGTGCAGCGACGTTGCACGTCCGTCTGGCTCAAAGCCACGCCGGACGACCATATGCAACGGGTTCTCGATCAGGGGGATTCCCGCCCAATGGCTCATCGAGACAACGCTATGGCCGAGCTCCGAACATTGCTCGCGACGCGCGAACCGCTCTATGAACAGTCCCACTTCACCATCGATACGACGGTAACCAATCCTACGAATGCGGTCGAGACGCTCTGCGCTGCGTTGTCGGGGAGAGGGTAAAAGCCTAGTCGTCCCAGCGATAAAACCCTTCGCCACTCTTCTTTCCGAGCTTGCCTTCAGCCACCATCTTGCGCAGCAACGCGGGCGGGCAGAACTGCTCGGCTTCCAACTCACGATGGAGGTATTCGGCGATGGCCAAGCGCACATCCAGACCCACCAGATCCGTCAATCGGAGCGGTCCCATGGGGTGTTTGTATCCATGGACCATGGCCTTGTCGATGTCTTCAGCAGGCGCCACTCCCTGCTCCACCATCCGAATGGCCTCCAACCCCAGCACGATGCCGAGACGACTGGATGCAAAGCCGGGCACGTCGTTCACATTCACAATGACGCGATTCATTTGTTCGCCGACGCGCTGGACGGTCGCCAAAACGTCGTCTGCGGTCTGTTTTGCGCGCACCACCTCCAACAACTTCAGAATGTGCACTGGGTTGAAAAAGTGCATGCCGACAACCCGGCTTGGGTCCACCGCAGAGGCGGCGATCACTGAGACGCTCAACGATGACGTGTTGCTGGCCAAGATGGCACCGTTGGGCGCCAAATCGCTCACCTCCGAAAATATTCGCTGCTTGATCGACAGTTTTTCTGGTGCCGCCTCAATGATGAGGTCCGCATCGCCAACAGCATCTGCCAACACGTCCGTGCCGGACAAACGCCCCAGACTCTCGTCTCGTAAAACCGCCTCGACTTTGCCTCGGTCCACGCCTTTGTCCAAATTGGCGCGCACTCGTTCCAAACCCTGGTCGAGCGACGCCGAGTCGATGTCAAATAAGGTGGTCTCGTACCCGGACATGGCCGCCACTTGGGCGATGCCGTGACCCATGGTGCCCGCGCCCAAGACAGCAATCCGTTCCACAGGCTGCGGACTCATTTGGACTCCTTTTTCTGGCGTCGCTTGAGGAATTGCTTCATCCGCCGCTGCTTTTCTTTGTCCTCAAAGAGGACCGCCTGGGAGGTCGCTTCCAACGCCATGGCAACATCGGTGCTCATCTCGCCTCCGGCCAAGAACACTTGTTTCGCCAAACGCACTGCCAACGCGCTGTTTTTGGCAATCTCCGCCGCCAACTCTTTGGCGGCGTCCAAGACGTCCTCATCGGGAACCACCCGGTTGACCAGACCAATACGCAACGCCTCGTCCGCATCCAACAAACGACCGGTGTAGACCAACTCACGCGCCATGCCAGGACCCACCAAACGCGTCAAACGGTAGGTGCCCCCGGCACCGGGTATGATGCCCAGTTTCACCTCGGGCTGGCCCAAACGAGCGCCCTGCCCGGCCACTCGAAGATCACACGCCATGGCCAATTCACACCCGCCACCCAAGGCAAATCCTTGCATCGCTGCGATGGTCGGCATGGGAAATTGCTCGATCTCGCGAAAGAGCCCGTTGTTGATCCGTCGAAACGCATCCATCGACTTTCGTTCCAAGAGCTCGGCGATGTCCGCTCCGCTCACAAACGCCTTGCCCCCCGCGCCCGAGAAGATCAACACCCGAAGACTGGAGTCGTCCGCTGCCTCCTGAAGAACGCGGCGTATGTCTTCGACCATGTCCAGGTTTAATGCGTTTCGAACCTTGGGGCGATTGAACGTGCACACAGCGATGCCGTCCGTGTCCACTTCGTACAGGAGTGTTTTGTAGTCGCTCATGGGGGCAAGATTATAAACAGACTTTCTGCTTTAGGCGACCCATTATCGGACCCCATTGGTAGCGCCACCCAAAAAACGGGAGAGGGAGAGGCAATACAGACCACCAATGCAGCATATGAACGTGTTCCCCTATTTTCACATTGAACATCGTTGAAGAATGGGTATAGTCCGGCCGCAGCCATGGGCGCGTATCTCTTTTAGATGACTGCCGTGACACTCGTCACCCATATCAGCGCGCCAGGCCACAGATTCTGGAGAAGGCTCATGCGACAATTTCAGGTAGTACTTGCTGTTCTTACATTTGCGTTAATCGGTTGCGGCGAAAGTGGCGGTGGTACCACCTCCGACACGGCAACGGACACCACACCGGACACCACACCGGACACCACACCGGACACCACGCCGGACACCGATGAGACCGTACAACCGGATACAACGCCCGGCAATCCTACCTGCGCAGCGTACTGCACGGAGATTCAAGCTGCGTGTACGGGCGAATACGCCCAATACGCATCTGAAACCGATTGCATGGACTACTGTGAGACCGTGGCTGCGTTTGACCTGGGCACAGCGGCCGACACCACGGGCAACACCGTCGGTTGCCGCACCTACCACGCCACCGTCGCGGCGACATCACAACCAGAAATCCATTGTGCCCACGCGGGCCCCACGGGCGGCGACACATGCGGCACCTGGTGCGAAAACTACTGTCACCTCGCCACGACGAACTGCACGGCAGACAACGTACTGTTCGACAGCGCGGAGGCGTGTAGCACGGCCTGCGTATCCTTCCGAATTGACGGGGAGATTGGCACCGCTGAAGGCGACACCGTCCAATGCCGACTCTATCACCTGGGTGTACCGGCCAACGACGACCCGACGACCCACTGCGATCACGGCGCGGAAACACCCACGGATTTTTGTGTGGATCCCTGCGAGCCTGCCTGCGCCAACGAGGACGGTTCTCCCAAGGCCTGTGGCGACGACGGGTGCGGCAACTCCTGCGGCGAGTGCGCCGACAACGAGATCTGCAACGACACGTTCCAATGCGATTGCGTCCCGGCCTGCACCAACGAGGACGACACAGCCAAGGCCTGCGGTGACAACGGATGCGACGGCTCCTGCGGCGAGTGCGCCGACAACGAGATTTGCAACGACACGTTCCAATGCGAATGTGTCCCGGCCTGTACCACCGAAGGCGGAGCCATCAAGGCCTGCGGCGACGACGGATGCAACGGCTCCTGCGGCGATTGTACCGAGGGCGACGCCTGTGACGAAGCCGGTCAATGCTATACCCCGTGCGTGCCCAACTGTCAGAACGAAGACGGCAGCGTCAAAGAATGTGGCGACGATGAATGCGGAGCCACCTGTGGCGATTGTGGAATGGACTACATGTGCAGCGCGGCAGGAGCCTGCCTCATGGCAGGACCCATGTGCGAGCCGGTCTCAGCTCTGGCTTGTGGTGACACGCTGACGGTCACTACCAATGGCGCTGGGAGCACCAATGTGTTCCCCGAATATTCGTGCTCACTTTACAATTATTCCGGCAACGAAATGGCCTACACGTTCACCGCCACAGCGGACGCCTTCCTCACGATCACGGATACGGACGGCGACGCCGACCTCATCCTGCTCAAAGACGAAGGGATGGGATGCACACTGTCGGACACAAACTGTGTGGACTCGGGGATCGACAAGGTGGAAATCGAAGTGCTCACTGGTGAAACGTATTATCTTGTTGTCGATGGATGGAACGGCACTGCCTCGACTACAGACGTGTCCGTTGAGTGCTGCACCCCCGACTGTTCCGCCGACCCCTGTGGGGGCGACGGTTGTGGCGGAACCTGCGATGCCTGTGACAGCGGTCAAGCGTGCTATCAAGGCGCATGCTGTACGACGGAATGCACCGGGAAAACCTGTGGCACGGACGGATGCGGCGGCAACTGCGGCGACTGCCCCGCAGGTGAGCTCTGCACCGCGACCCAAGACACTTGCGAAGTGCCCACGGGCGGCGACACATGCACAGAGGCTCTGCTCATCGAT
>Ga0114996_10003098_pt1 | contig 20934 bp, 14 predicted proteins | sample ArcticOcean_MG_C_4_FD_87039 | JGI IMG/M metagenome (GOLD analysis project Ga0114996, IMG submission 87039) | Marine microbial communities from western Arctic Ocean - ArcticOcean_MG_CB4_134 | ecosystem: Environmental > Aquatic > Marine > Oceanic | place: Arctic Ocean: Canada Basin | collected... | reverse complement strand
GGTTCGTCCAGCATCATGCGCCCGCTCCTCCCGAGTCTGGCATTTGAGCGACAAAGCGCTCCTGGAGCTCCAGAAGTTCGTCTTCATCGACATCGGCGAGGCCTTCCGCCGTAATTGTCTTCACCGTCGGCAGAATATCTCCCATTCGCTCGTAGCGTCCTGTAGCGGAATCGTGCTCCGCCGCGGTGTAGAGCAGACGCAGCGCTGTTCCAATGGCTTCGGAGCGGTCCAACCCGGAGACCGGTCGTCCCCAGCGATTCTGGTAGAACAGGGCTCCCCGGATCCCGGGCGCACCTGAGCCGCTCGTGGAGAAATCGGCAACCTCGAACTGGGCGCCCATGGCGTCGTAGAAGTAGATCCTCCCCATCTCATGGGCCTTGTCGTAGGCGGCCAGAATTGGAATCACAGCCCCAATGCCCTGGAGGGCCATTGGCAGATTGTCGCGTATGAGGAGTGAAAGCCTCCGAAGCTTCGCCTCAAGGCTCATTTCCTGGAGTTGTCTGCGACGATGATACTGGAAGGAATGGTCCAGGATACGGGAGATCTCGTAGGCGATGGCAGGAGACCCTGAAATGGCCATCACCGTATAGTCATCCAGGGGGATGACCTTGTCGGCCTTGTTGTAAATAACCGCATGACCGGCCGTCGCGCGACGATCGCCCGCGACCAAAACGCCATCCCGGTAGCGCATCGCCAGGATTGTCGTTCCGTCCGTCGGTTCAAACGCCGACGATACTCCAGGTCCTCCCGGGAGCGTTGTTTCTCCCGGAAAGCGGTAGCCCGAGGTTTTCAAAAGATCTCCGAAGTCCTGCCAGTCGTTCATCACTCGCCCGTCCGTTGCCGGTAGCGTCGGGCCTGGTTCGGATCCACCCGCCGCATGCGCCGCAGCAGGTCCTGCGTATCGGGGCGATCCACCTCGGGGCGACTGGGCCCGTCGTCATCTCCGGATTTGCGCTCCAGCGGCTCTGTTGGTCTGGATCGTCGCTCGAATCCTGTCTCTTGCAGCATCGTATCCTCCTTACGAGGGTTTCCGAGTCGAGGTTAGTTCGGGAGGGCGTGAAGAAACGACTCAAAAGAGGTGGATTGATCCAGCAATGCGTTGTATTGTCGGGCCCTCTCGGCGTCCACCAGACCGCGAAGGTCGACCGCCCGGGTTGTTCCGTTGGATGAGAAAACAATCTGATCCCAATTGATCGACTTTACCCGGTCGCCGAACCTCTCCAGGCACCGCCCCCGAAAGTAGGCCCGGGTGTCGGTAGGTGGTGCCGACATCGCACTGGCAATAACAGAATCGTCGATGACGCGCTGCATCACTCCCTGCCGCTCCAGAAGAGAGTAAAGACCTTGAGCGCGGTCGACGTTGTGGTACTCCAGGTCCTGGCTCTGGAGCCAGAAGAGGTCCTTAGGATTGGTCCAGGACAGGTTCTCGGCCGCGCAGAAATCGTCTAGCAGCCACTTCTTGGTCACCCAGTCACACACGCCGACCAACGACGCCGGGTCCCGCTCAAGCAGGTCCAGGATGTTCCCCCAGGTGCGGAGCACCCAATCGGTTTCGTCGTCCCTTCCGGCCACACAACTTTCTGCCTGTTCCAGATAGGCCCGCTGGACCTCAACGGCCGGCACCAGGCGGTTCGGTCTGCCCACAACCTCCACAAGCCACTGATAGGTCGGATCCCGTGCCACACTCCGAAGGGCTGAAATCGGATCCTTCAACTCGATGTCCGGGAGCCGATCCTGCTCGATCAGGTCCACGACTATAGAGGTTGTGCCCACCTTGAGTCCGGTAATCACTTCAGAGAGGTTGGCATCGCCAACGATCACGTGCAGTCGTCGAAACCTCTCAGAATCGGCGTGCGGTTCGTCTCGGGTATTCACAAGCGGACGCTTGTGCATCGTGTCGACGCTGGCGATTACCTCAAAAAACTCGGCCCGCTGGGAGATCTGGTAGATGGGCTCGCGCCGTCCCCGCTCTTCACCCACTTTCCCGGCCCCGGCGAAGATCTGACGGGTCGCGAAGAAAGGGAGCAGCCCCCGAACGATCCGATCGAAGGGAACGGACCGGTCCATCAGGTAGTTCTCATGACAACCGTAGCTGTGACCCTCGAAGTCGGTATTGTTCTTGTACATTCGAACCACACCCGACTCGAGCATATCCGTTCTGCGTCGGGCGCAGATGTCTACGATACGTTCACCCGCCCGGTCCTGTGCGATCAATTCGAACAGGCTCTTGCATTCACCCGTGGAGTACTCGGGATGAGTATGGTCGTTGTAGAAGCGGGACCCGTTGATGATTACCAGGTCGCTCTTCAACTCCTTGAAGGGGATCTTCCGCTTCCGGTCCTGCTGAAGATGGACTTTCTCGTCGGTATCGTTGAGAAGTTCATCCACCTCGAACCCGCGGACATCTTTACGTGGATTCTCCAACTGGTAGTCCCAGAGAGGGACGAACTCTCCCTGCTGGTAGCATCGAATCAACTGCATGGACTCTTCCACGACATCCAGTTTGTCCACACCGTCGATGGTGATGCCGTACTCCGTCTCCAGGCCAACCAGACGCTCCATGGTGCTTCTGGGTGCACCAGGGGCAGGAAGGGGGACGTGAGGCGGTTGCACCGGAATCAGATGACCCCCTGGCGCTTCATACGCTGCTCACGCTGCGGACGGATGGGAGCGGCCCGAACGACGTTCTCCGGGTCGTAGTCCAGGAGCTTCAGCCAGTCCTGAGTGCTGTCGGTTGGTGGGAAGATCTCATTCTCTGCGAACTCCATCTCGATGGCGTTGATCAGATCGTCCACGGAGATCCCCTGTTCAGCCGCGCCGTCAGGGTCGCGCGTGGCGTCATCCGAGGCAATGGCTCGCCTCAACGCCAGCTCCTTCGCCCGCCTGACGATCGATTCCATGATCGCCCCGCTGACCAGGTCTCCCCTATGAAGGACCTCTCGTTTTCCGCTGCGAAGCGTCACTTCAAGGAACCGGGTGGAATCGCGCCGATCGAAGATCTCTTCAACTGTCCGTTCAACGAGGAAGGTCAGCGCCTTCTCGACGCTCCCTCCATGTTCGGACAGAAGATCTGAATCAAACGGCAGGTCCGGCGTCAGGTAGACGCGAAGGATCTCGAGCGCCCCATCCTGGTCGGGGCGGCTCACCTTGATCCGTCGGTCGATTCGCCCCGGGCGCAGGATGGCAGGATCGATCAGATCAGGTCGGTTCGATGCCAGAATAATAATGACATCGTGGAGGGAATCGATACCGTCCATCTCCGAGCAGAACATCGGCACGACCGTATTCGTTATGCTGTTTGACCGAACGGCGCGCCGCGTACCCAGGATCGACTCAGCCTCATCGACGAAAACGACCGGAAGGAAACCCTCTTTGCGCTTTTCACGAGCCCGAGAAAAAATCTCTCGCACCTGCCGCTCAGATTCTCCCAACCACATGTTCAGAATCTCGGGCCCCTTGATGTGCATAAAGCACTCGCGAAGCGAGACACCCGATTCTTCCTTAACCTGGCGAACGAGGTTGTACGCAGTCGCCTTTCCGATGAGCGTCTTTCCACAGCCCGGCGGGCCGTAGAGAAGGAAACCCTTTGGGACGCTGTATTGGAATCGCTCGAAGAGTTCCGGGTGGAGCACAGGGAGTTCGATGGTGTCCTTAATGCTGCGAATGGCTTCATCCTGTCCACCGATCATATCCCACGGAAGTTCGGGGACTTCCTCCAGATAGTAGTCCTGGACATCGCGGCTTGGCATTCGCTCTAGCGCGACGCGGAAATTGGGGTCCAGCCGGACCTCATCACCTGACTTCAATTCCTGCTTCTCGAGGTCGCCGGATCTGCCGACAACCGAGGCCTGCAGCCCGTGCTCCTGTCCGACCCGAAGACGGCCATCGGGCAGCACGTCCACCACCTTGCCCACCTGCCCGGACGTCGGATACCCGAGTTCGCCCACCAGTGCGAAGGCTTCGTTCACCAGCACGCGGGTGCCCACCATCAACTGATCCTCATCCAGACGCGCGTCGATATTGGCGTAGTACTCCGATCCGCCCACGGAGATATAGGCCACTCCGTTCCTGGGGGCTTCAAGAAGGGTACCTACTCGGTTGGCAGGTGCGGTAACCTTCTCCAGCGCAGACTCCAACTGGACGATCGTTCGGCGTGCCTCCTCGAACGTGATCTCATCTTCCTGCAGTTGTCGACGCAGTTGGTAGAGGAGAGGTCTCCGTCGGTCCTTCTCGTCCAACGAAGTGAGAATCTGGTCAATGACTGAAAGGGACTGAAACGTGTGCTGCATATCAACGTAATCCTGAAGAAAATCATCAGGGGTCTTACGCTGACGGTCCGAGTCTTTCCGGTTGATAGGGTTCACCCCCTTAAAGAAGAAGACCCCGAAGGGTCCTCTCTTGTAGTGTGGCTGTTCGTGGTGTCGGTGCTACGAAGATAGTCAAGTTTAGCATAAGGTTATTTCAAAGTCAAGCTCTCGAAACCCGCAGTGCCCCACGCAAATCGGACCACTGAAGTCTCAGCATTACAATGCTTTAGACGTGGTCCAGAAGAACCTCAGCCGGCTCACTCTTCGATCGCATCAAGCTCGCGCTGGAAGTTGATTTGCACCTCCGCACGGACCTCCGGGATTGGTTCTGGCTGCCCTGCCTTCGACACGGCGGGTCGGTCGATCCGGGTCACCATCTTGTGCTTGAGCACAACTCCATTTGTGGCATCGATCTTCCATTCACCCTTACCCGTTCCACTCCCATCCACCTGAACGGCGAGGGAGCCGGAGTTGATGATATAGATGTAGTCCACGTCCCGCTTCTCTTCAAACTCCACGACAACGGTGCCCTTCTTCTCAGACACCTTCTTCACTTCGTAGGTCGACCTGATCTTGACTCGTGCGTTCTCCGAGTCGAGCAGGATCTGCTCTCCCGACCATTTGTCTCCCTTCTGAACCTCGCCCTCGGGGTAGACGGGGCAAAAATCGGGCATCCAGAGTTGGTAGACATCAGTAATCATGCTGCGGTTCGCCAGTTCGTAGGTCTTGAATCTGGGATGGAACTCAAGCGTCTCGCCCTTCTTGTTGAAACGCCAGGCGAACTGACGGTCGTTTAGATCGGTAAACGGATTGGGGATCTGGCGGGCAGCCAGCCGAGTACCCGCGAATTCCAGGCTGTTGTCCGACTCGGTGAGGGTGGCCAGGACCCCCTGCTCGCCTTCCTTAAGGGGTCCTTCCATGTCCGAAACCTCTGTGTAACCAACTTCCGTACTCTTCCATTCCCCACGGGTGAATATGGTCACGCCTCCCTGTGCGTCTCTACCGGTAAGCAGCTTGTCTGCACTGTCGCTGAGGTAGCGGACGCTGAAGGAATTCTTGTAGACTGTTTTCCGGCCTTCCGGATATCGGATCTGTACGGTTGCCATCTGTGCGTCGCACACCGACACGGCAATGCTGGTTGAAATGATGAATCCTGCGAACGCTCGCCAGAGCATGTGGTACCCCCCGTTTTCCTGTGAATGGAAAAGGCTGCCGGCCGATACGTGGAGGCAGCCCTTCAACTGGTGCGGACGAAAGCTGTGCGCTATATGACAAAGTCGATGAACCTCCCCGAAGACCTGGGACCGTTCGCGTCACTGGCTTGATTTTGTCTAGGATCCCGGTCCCGTTCTCGCCGCGGACGGGCGCCTATGACAGATCTCTCTGCACTCTCATTGATGATAGGGTTGTCTGTCGGCGTTGCCGCCTGAGGTCGAGTCAATTCCTGGGCCTGCTCACCCGCTACAGCAGCCGAGGCCTTGTTCATCGCCAGGTCTGCACTCTTCTGGAGCAGGTCCTGCTGCCTTGCGCCTTCCAATGGAATGCGGGCGAAATGCTCCTGGAACTCCACAGTCCGAACCTGCATGGGGGACCTCCTTGTGGAAGTCGTACAGAAAACAGCACATCCAAGTTAAATGTAGCGCATCCCATAGTCCCGTGTCAACACCAAGCCCAACCGGGCCAAACCTCGGTGCCGCCCATCAACTCAGACTGGATGCAAGTGGGACATTCAAGAAAAAAGGGCCATCAACCCGGAGGCTGACAGCCCTTTTCTATTCAACTCAAGCATCGACTACGAACTGGGTTACTTCAGCAGAAGCATCTTCTGCGACTGCGAGAAGGTTCCAGCGTCGATTCGGGCGATGTATACACCACTACCGACCGATCGTCCACCGTTGTCACGAGCATCCCACCGGATGTTGTAGCGCCCGGCGGCCGTCTGGTCGTCGACCAGACGGCGTACTTCCTGACCCAGAACATCGTAGATCACGATTGTGACCTGCTCGGCCGAAGGGAGGTCGTAGGAGACCGTGGTGCTGGGGTTGAACGGATTCGGATAGGCGTTCACACGGAATTTTTCGGGAATTTCCTGGAAACGTGCACCCAGGAGCACTTCGATGGGATTGGAAAGATGGACCGTTCCATCCAGATCCATCTGCTCGAGGACGTAGAAGACGCTCTCGCCCTGGGGCATTTCCAGGTCATCGAAGCTGTAGCTCAGCAGCTCTTCGGTGGTTCCACTGCCGGCGACAAAGGCGCCAACAGCTTCGTAATTCTCACCGTCCGTGCTGCGAAGAACGCGCCATCCGGCATTGTTGGTCTGAGAGCCGGTGGTCCAGTCCAGGACGACCCGATCTTCGACCGCTTCGCCACCAAAGGCGGCGAGTTCAACCGGTGTGGCTTCTTCGAAAACGACATCGGCTGCCGTAAAGGTTGCCGACCCTACAACGGCCTGAACACTTACGGTAGAGTTGCCGCTACCGGAGGAGTTCAAAACAATCGAGGTCGCTGTAGGTGCCGTTGTAAACGTAAGTCCAGACTGGCCTTCAACGGCAACTGATGCGTTGCCCGTTGCGGTTACAGTCCAATCGATCAGATTGCTGGTGCCGTTGATGATGAACGGCTGGAAATAATTTGCCAAGGTGACGGTAGCGCTGCCACCCAGTGCAATTTGCTCACCCGTTACCGCGAGTGCCGGAGCCACGTTGACCGTGTCCCGGGAGTCGGAGGTATCGGTGAAGGCGACAAACGATACGCCGATTTCCAGCTTTTCCGTATCAGGAATGTCTCGGACAGGTTGGAAGCGGGCGGTTCCGGCATATCCGTTGGGCAAAGTGAAACCCAGGTGGACCAAGTTCTGAAGATCTTCACCCGTTCCGTAGGCCAATTCGATAAGACCGTTCGAATCGGTTGTCTGGAGCGGAACCACGAAGCCGGGAGGATCGAAATTGTCGACCCAGGCATCTCCGGATTCGTTCCGGAAACGGTTCAACTCGACGATCGTCGTGTCGATATCGAATTTCATCGCGAGTGAAAGCAGGGGCGTTGCCGGATCAGGCGTAACAAAAACTTCTACTTCGAAACGTCCACTTGTTCCCGCTGACAGGGCGACACCGGACGTATCCGTGTTGCCCTCGTTGGTCATCACTTCATTGGCGTCCGTATCGCCGACCGTTAGGTCGAAAGCGACGCCGGAACCTGTGAAGTCGCCTGCTGCATCGGTGCCGGCAAACGCCAGAACCATAATCGCAGCAAACCAGGATAATCGTTTCAACTCTCGCATCACACTCTCCCTTCAAACTGACTTGTAGAGCAACCCATCCCCCGGTAACCCATTTTTCCGCACCTCGGATCGATGCGTAGATTCGTGCAGTTGGAGACGTGCACACGGGAGCCCTCTCAATGAAGAGGGGCTCCCGTGTACCGCTAAGTCCTGATTACTTGAGCAGCATCAGGCGCTTTACGTCTCTGAACTTACCAGCGGCAACCTGGTAGAAGTAGATGCCGCTGGATACTGCCGAACCGCGATTATCAGTGCCGTCCCAACGCACCTGGTACCGCCCGGCCGACTGCCTTTCGGACACCAGCGTCTTCACGACCTGACCTACGATATTGTAGATCCGGAGGTTGACACCGGCGCCTTCTGCCAGGTTGTACTTAATGGTTGTTTCGGGGTTGAACGGGTTCGGGTAGTTCTGAAGCAGTGCGAATTCGGTCGGCGTCGTCTGAACTTCCAGGGACCCCAGAACGACCACCGGGTTCGCATTGTTGCTGCCATCAAAGACGATGGCGTTAGCAATGTCGAAACGAGCATCGTCTTCGAATTCACCCAGAACCTTGAAGGTGAGGCTGAGGACCGAACCTTCGCCATTGACGGGGCTTCCGTCGACGATGGCATTGGCCAGCAGCACGGCGCCTTCTTCGGCCTGGTGCAGGAACAGTGGCGTTTCAGCCCCATCAGACTTCAGCAGATCTTCCTCGGCAGGAGCGGCCTCGATGAACTCGAACTTGGTTGCGTCGTAGTTCAGCGTAAGACCGTAACCCTGCAGAGCCTTCGCATTGGCCATATCCACGTCCAGGGTAATCGTCTGCCCTGGGAGGATACGGTCATCCCGGAGGTTGAGCGAGAGTTCAACATTCTCGTTCAGACCCGGGGTCTGCGGAGCAAGGATCGGCTTCGTCGCCGGAATCGGCTGACCATCCTGAGTCACGGCGGTCTTGTTAAAGGCCACTGCGAATCTCAGGAAGTCGTCGAAGTTGACGATTCCGTCGTCGTTGTTATCTGCCTGGGCCGTGAAGCCGTTTTCGCCGGTGCGTCGGTTGAAAGCCCCTGCGAAATCCAGAAAGTCTTCGAAGTCCTGAAGGAAGGGCGTTTGAGCGTCTTCGAGCGTGACAATGAAGACATCCTCATTGGCCGCATCCGTGAACCGGATACGGAGCGAGTTCGTTATGCTGAACCCAGGACCAGCCGTCACGTTATCGAGGTCAGCTGCGTCGATCCGGTAGAATACCCGGCCGGCGGTCAGCGGAGTCTCGATGGTGTAGGATGTGGTACCACCCGACACCGTGGCAATGGGAGCAGCTTGACCGCTGCTGACCGTGCCCCGGTTGATGACGTAGTGATCGACGCCGGCGATCGGGATGGCGAACCCGCGGTAGCTGGAATACGCTACAACGTGATCGTCAGCCGATGCGTTCCACGTCAACGTCACCTTGCCGCCCGCCTTGGTGGCGAGTCCGCCGTCGATTTCTGTCGGAGCAATGTTGTCGATCGCTCGGGCAGGACCGTTGGCGAGGGTCTTGAGTGAAGAAAGGATGTCGATTCCATCGGTACGGATCGTCTGAGGAACCGTGGAGTTTGCCACGAGGCTCGTCAGATCCGGATCGAGGGAAGCGAACTGAACGTTTTCCCGGTCGCCCAGGATGGACTTCACATAGTCCTTGGAAGGCGTGAACAGCTCGCTGAGCTCATCGTGCGAGAACACACGATTCGGATCCAGGCCGAGCAGTTTCACCATCTGCTGGACGTTCTGCTTCGTGAAGACACGCTTGGCAGCTGAAGATAGCGCGTTATCCGAGGAGGACTTGCCGCGCTCAGCCGAGATACCCCAGCGGCTGGAGATGTTGTCCAGCGTCGGAACCACGGCCTGGGTCAGTCCACCGCTGCCGATGGCATCGACGGTCACCCAGGAGACCCACGCTGGTTCCGGGTCAACTGTGGTGAGGTTACCCGAACTGTCGAGACCGGTGGTTACCAAAATCTCTCGGTAGAGACGATAGTTGGTAACCGTTGCGTGGTCTTCAGAATTCGGGAAGGATACCAGCACGAATCCGCCCTGATCACCCGATGCGTCGGCGCCCAGGTAATCCTGGACGATGAGGGAATCAGGAGCAGCCGGAGCGCCCGCAGGAGTCGCCACTACGCCTTCCCGCGTATATGCGATCGACGCGGACTTCCCGTTAGCGGTTGTCTGCAGATCACCGACGCCGCTTGTGTCACCGACGACACTCGAAGTCAGCACGCTGATGACGAGCCCGGTACCTTCAGCATTGGCGGAAGCCGTAAAGGCAGAGCCTCCAACGATGATGGGCTGCGGACCCTGAGGCACAGAAACCTGGGCCTTGTTTGCAGAGATCTCGGCGAAGATTTCGCCAAGAGCGTTAACCCGCGTGTCAAGGGCAGGCTTGGCCTTCAGACTGGCGTTTCCATACTCGTCAGTCGGAACAACCGTGACTCCGAATTCTCCGGAAACGGCCTCAGTGTTAACGCCATCCTCGGTAACCCACACAGCGTAGGTCGAGAATTCGGTAGCGTCGACAAAGAGATCGTCGGCCGTACCGTTAATATCTTTGCCACCTGCCGTATCAGACACCGTGACCGCAAAGGCATCCAGTGCCTTTTCGGACTTGATGTTGACCGTGCGGGAGCCCAGGGTCCAACCTTCTGTCCCCAGGAGAGCTGTGCCGGTTCCGTAGAGCCCGGTTGTGTCAACGCCGGTGCCGCTAATCATGACTTGGCCGAGATGCGCTGCATCGGCCTCACCAAGGGCAACCGTGAAGAGAACACCACCGTTCTTGTAGGTAACAGCCTTGCGGTCTGCACCGGCAACGCGCGTTTTGGCGCTGTCGATTGCGGTGACCTTGAAGCCAAAGGTGCTGCCGACGAGAACGGAATCGGCTGCTGTTGGGCCCTGAGGCGCAACAACGAACGAATCAGCTGCCGGGTTAGCAAAACCCTTGTCGTAAAGGAGGGTGTCCGTCGCTGTTGCATTGACGTTGCCCGCCATATCGTAAGCGACCAACTGAATGCTGTACGTCTTGCCGTCCAGAAGCGTATCCGTAACGGTAACAGCGATCTCTTCACCCACAGTCGTCAGCTTGTCGGCTGCGATGGAATGGATGACATTGTCGGCCGGATTTGCGCCGCCCAACTCAACGTAGCGAACGGATGCAGAATCCAAAACTTCACTGTATGTGATGACCGGACTCTGAGCCGTTGTAGCGTTGATGGTATCGGGACCGGCGACCTGCCCAAGCGCTGAGTTGCTCGGGTAGATCGTAATCGTCGGCTCCGTCTCGTCGTAATTGACGCCGGTGACAGTTGTCGCCTTGGAGTTGCCGACACTGTCATTCACCGTCACCTTGACTGAGACTGAACCGTTCGAAAACAGACCTGGCGTAATGGCATAATTTGTAGCAGCCGTTACAGCGTTTGATGCCGCAAGGTCCATAACACTGTCACCGACGGAGACGGTACGAACAACAGTCCCCTCGTTGACTGTGAATCTAACCGGATTTCCATTGAACGTGAACGAGTTGGATGCGGCGACCGTCGCGTTCGCGGAAATCAGATTAAAGCTCGTGTCGATGTTACCCGTGACATAATCACCGGCGGAATCCGGATTCGACAGCGTCAACGTCGGGAGCGTGGTATCGATGACGTGGACGACGGTGTTGTCCGAGAAACCTACTGGCGGTTCCTGACCGGCCGTCGCCCCGCTGAGGTTTCCAGCACGGTCAACGAGGTGAGTAACCGCATAGACTCGCTGTCCGTTCGGGAAATTCCGATTCTGCGTTGCGGTAATGGCCTGCCCGGAGGGCTTACTGATTGCTCCAAGGGTAAGAGTCTTGGAAGCGGGACCGGCAATCAGATCAAGCAGATCGAATGAGAAGGTTGCAAAAGCGGTGTCTTCGGCAGGCGTGGCCAAAGTGATATCGTGGACAAAAAGCCTGGCCTGAAGGATCTTAGATCCGACCCCTGAAACTTGGATATTGGCCGTAATAACGTCGCCAATACCAGCCGAGAGCGTCGAGCCGCCATCGGGGAAGGTGTCAGACATCGTAACCGAAGCGGCAACGATCTTGGTGTTCAGCGGACGCTGACCGTCGATGCCGAAACGATGATTGTCACCAACGGTGAGATTCAGAGTTTCCCCGTCAATATCAAACTGAGAAGCAGTGGACGTACTCGTCAACTGCTTCCATACGAAAAAGCCACCGGCCGGGGCGTGATTGATGAACGCCTGAGCCCGAAGTGAAGTGCGGGAATCTGATTCAGCGTTCCCCGCATTGACACCAAAGGCGAATCGATAGGTTTGAACGCCACTCGCTGACGAATAAGGCGTGGTTGCAGTGGCGGAGAGCCACTTGGCATTGGCGTTAAAGACAGCCCCGTAACCACCAGCGTCGGCGGTAGCGCGGACAGTTGCCTCAGCGGAGTTCTCAACGGCGGCCATTTCAGCGGTCGTTACCGTGTCTGTCGACGTATAGAGACCGACAAAGACTGCCAAGGCGGAGTCACCGATAGTAACCGTCCGACTGACTGTAACAATAACACTGTCCCCGATGCCGGCCCAGCCAGCACTATCGGGTGAAGATACCGCCACACGCCAACCGGAGGGATCGCCTTCAATGGCCATCGACTGAGTCGAGAAGCCAGCCACAAGGAGAACCGCCAGGCAGAGTGTCAGGGTTTTCCGAAGATCCATTACCGACCTCCTGGTTTTCGGATCGATAGGTATGGATGAAACATCACCATAAAGAATGAACTCGTAACAAGACCCCGCAAGCGAGGGTGAAACAGAAACAAGAGGCGCTCCAAGTTCAGGTGAATTTGGTCTGCGGGATTGGGTGAATCGCAGGACCAAACCGGAGGCGCCGGACATCAGGCGATAGGAATCCCTCCCTTCCACGGTGTAGTTTTTTCGTTCATATTTTTTCGTTTTCGCTATTTCGCCCGCCAAAAGGGTAGGCGAACACCAAAATCCAACCCGTAATCCTCCCTATAGAATCGATCGCGCCGATCAGGAGGGGGCTGGCTCTAAATCCATAATTAACAGGTACTTTATCCTAACAATCACTTCGCACAGACACTCGTTCTGGGCGGAATAATGGCCTAAGTATAGGGAATGGAACTGGCCCTGTCAAGCAAATTCTATGCTCTTGAAGGGGGTGAAATTGAACGGAACCGGGTCCTCGCAACCGGCCAAAACCGTCCCTGAACGTTACATCTCCTGGTGCTCCAATCGACCGATCTCATCGCGCAGACGGGCGGCCTCTTCGTAATCTTCCTTTGCCACCGCTTCCTGGAGGCGGGCCTTCAGAGTTACAACTCGTTGTCCCACCCAGTCGAGAGGCTTCTCATACGCCTCATCTCCTTCAGGCAGATCGGGCGACTGGACGATGAGAGTCTCGAGTTCCGGCGGACGCTCCAGATTGATGCCCTTAAGGCCCTCAGGCCCTTCGACCTCCAACCCGGCCTCGCGAATCACCGATTCGTCTACATATATAGGGGCGCCCACCCTTAAAGCGATAGCAATGGCATCGCTTGGGCGGGAGTCCATTTCGATCGTCGTCTCGCCCTGCGTCAGCGTAATCTCGGCGTAATACGTGTCTTCCTTGAGGGAGTTGATGGTCACCTGCTCCACACGGAGGCTGAAACCGTCGAGGATAGACCGCATAAGATCGTAGGTAATGGGGCGGGGCGGAGGCTCGTCATACAGCTCCATATGGATGGCTATCGCCTCGAAATTTCCAATCGCGATCGGCAGAAAGACGCGCTGCTCCTTGTCCTTCAGCCAGACCAAGGGCCGGTTGCTGTTGGGCTCAGGTGCAACGCCCGCCACTTCCATCTCTATCATGACCTGCCCTTCCTCAGAAGATTCGGACGACTCGAAATGGAGGACTAATATAGTGCGAATCCGAGCTCAAAATCAAGTAAAAAAACCCGTTGAAAACAACGCTTTACGTCAAATCCACAAAGGGTCGATCAAGCCCCCCTCCGCCTACCAGATCTGGTTGATTGCTCGCCTGAGGGACCTGTTAGGACCAGATGCGGAGTCGATAAAGCATCTCGCCTCAGACGTTCACATTCCGAAACCGTTTCCGGGGACGCCGTCCAGAACCGCCACGATGGCCCAGGCAAGGCGCATCACCAACTCCCCGAAGACCATTCCAAGGGCAGCCGGTTTCAGCCACCTGACACCCGGCCCGGACCAGTAGCGGACGGCAAACGCCTTCGCCGCCCATCCAACGAGGGCCGATCCCCAGAAGGTCCGACCGAATCCGGTTCCGAAGAGATATCCGACAGGATGGAACGGCCACCGGAGGTAGGTTCTGCGGAGGATCAGGAGCAGGCCGGTAACTCCTGCCCCCATCATATGCGTAGCCAGCCGAGCTCCGTCCGGGGCTCCGGGGCGGCCGGCGGCCTGTTCGTAAAGATAATGAACGTATCTGCCTGTACGGGCAACAGACTGTGCACTCCCCTGTTCCGAAAGGAAGAACAGACCTCTGTCGTAGATGACCACGAGGGCGAAGAAACAGCCGGCAACCAGGGATGCCGCCAGCCCCAAGGCCATACCGGAGGTCACCCCACTACGGCCGGCGTCACTTCTGTGAACAAGCCTGGCGGCCTCCAAGTGCAGAGCCGGCCAGATGCCCACAACCGAGTAAGCGAGCACACCCAGAAAACCGAAAGCGATGTGGGCTTCTACGCTGAATCCATCGGAACCTGTCCCCATGACCAGGTAGAAAAGCATACCTGCAAGGACCGGACTCCCAGAAACAGGAAGTCCGCCCTCGAGCCTGAGCCTCGCAAATCCGACTCCGAAAAGCACCATCAGGAGTACGGTGACAAGAGAGGCCCATACGGGTAGCCCCAGGATGGCCATCCAGAACGCCATCAGGCCGAAACCGGCGACGATCGGAAGGAGGTCGGCCAGTCGAACCCTCCCCCGGAGGCGCCAGAGGCAAGCGACAGCCAGCAGCAGCAGGCCTCCTCGGAATTGCGACATGAAGAAGGGGAACGTATTGGGCCAGTCTAGCCACTCGCCTCCCGACCCGGGGAATGTGCCCCCGTATTCCGAGAGCCCAATGAAGTAGGCGCCTAGAAGCTGCAGCCGCGAAACAAGGGCAAAGAACCAGGTGCTGAAGGAGATCTCCAGAGGCATCAGGAACGCGATCCCGACGTCCAGAGGCCGCCACGCGAAGACAAAGGGTGAGGTGAATGGAGCCATCGCCCGCCACGAGAAAGTCAACAGGTAGTCGCCGAGATCCACCGACAAGGGAAGCAGCGGCAGGGACGCCCGATAGTGATGGAGACCATTGACGCCGAAGACCAGGACAGAAACGGAGACCGCCCAGAGGAAAACGCGATTCCTGAAGAGGCTGCGGTCTTCACCCTCTCTGGCCAAGAGTGCCTGGGGAAGTTCCAGGAGTGGAAACGGAAGATGCTCATCCTCCACCCACCGGTCTCTAAGAATCCGCGCCAATCCTGCGGAAAGGACAAAGACACCCAGGAACAGAAGCCCCCATGCGGCCAGAGGAACGGCCCAGTCGTCCCAGGGCACCGGAACGCCCCCCTCGAAAGCCCCCGTAGCCGCCAGGCCGTTCGGCTCGCCAGGCACCACCCAGCTTGGAATTGATTTCAGAAATGGCTCGTAGCGGCTGCCGCTGCGGGCGAACCCGCCGTAGTACCCAGTCACCAGGGCGGGCAGGAGTCGATGCATCAGTCCTGAAGACGACGCTGGAATCCCGATGGCCAGCGCGGCGTAGACAACCGCCCGCTTCTCCTCCGGAATCCATCTCCCCGCAAGAGGGAGCACTCCGGCCAGGAGAACCGGAATCGCGACCAGCGCCCCACCTCCTACTGCCGGGCCGCCGTAGATCAGATCTACCTGCTGGGCAAACCAGGCCACCGTCGTAACCATGACGACAATAAGGGTGAAGGGGAGAAGATTGCCGTTTCTCATGCCCCTATCTCCTCGTTCGGCGTCACCATCGATGCAAGAGACCCCGCTCCCTTTCGCCACTCCAGAAAGCGACGACGAATGGCGTCCACAAGATAGTGGTTGGACTTAACCCAGAGATCCCTCTCCCCCCCCCGTCCGCCGACAGGTGGCCACAATCTCGCAGATCCCATCTTCGCCCTGCGTCAGCATCAGCCGGAACTCCTGCGTAATCGCCTGATCGAATGGGGCCAACCGAACCGCGGCCGTTAGCTCCCGTTCGGCCCAATTCACGTGTTCAGCGGAGAACGTGACTCCCGACGTCTCGCCGCTGGCGGCCAGGAACTCCCCCATATCTTTCAGAAACTGAATAGCGGAGTCCTGCGGAAGGGTAAAGGGGAGCGGAACCACCAGGATGTCTCCCTCCGGCTCCGGCAGTTTCCATCGACGCTCAACACCTGGCGTGCAGATACGTCCTGCCAGCCAGGAGGGATATGCGGAGGAAGCGACTCCGATGGCGATCACAACCCCCAGGGCCAGAAGCGGTTCGGAGGTGGTGTAGTTCAGGTCGACTCCAGGCAAGAGTCCCCCGGCGGCCAGGGCATTTCCCACAGTAAGCCCAATCAGATAACCGAAAACCGCACCTACGAGGGCGTAAACGGTCGCCTCCAACAGAAAAAGCGACGAAACCTGGAAGGGCGATAGCCCGATGGCGTTGAGAATGCCTATTTCTGCCGCCCTCTCGTAGACCGAGCCCAGCATCGTATTGAGAATGATCAGCGCGGCAAGAACGATGGGAACGGCCAGATTCCCGGCCCCCGCTACCGACGAAAGCCCCACAGTCGTAACCAGGACGCGGCGCCCGTCGACACCGGCGAAGAGGGTCATATCCAGTGACTCAGACAGACCCGTGAGTTTGTCGGTTTCGCTTTGGGAGGATCCGGGGGAGCCACCGGATTCGACAAGGCGGACCGATACCGAGGCCAGACTGGCGCCCTCCATCCGGAGAACCGTCTCAAACGGGAGAAACAGCGTTTCGGATGCGGGGAGATGGACAAAGCGTGTGTTGGATACGAGGTCGGTTCCAATCCTCGGCTGCTCCGACGACCCATCAAGAGGCGTCCGCCGCTCGCCGTCCAGATCGAGAATACGGTCCACGCGGTCAGCATCCAGGAACCCGATCACACGGAACCGTTCTCCGGACAGGGAAATCCACGCGCCGTCCGGGTCGGTAGTGTCCAAGCCAAGGTCTCGAGCGGTAGAGACCGATAACAGACAGACATCCCCTTCTCCCTCTTCCATCCACCGGCCGGTGATGATAGCACCCCTCATCACGGTTTCGTCAGACGGTGTCAGCCCAACGATCCCCCTGATTTGCGCAGCAGAATGTCGAGCTTCTCCCTCTACCCGGATCGACGCCGTAGGACCACCCGAAGAGAGCCACGCCGTTCCAACCGCCCCCTGACTGCCGAACCGATCTGTCAGCATGTGGAGAGAGGAGATCGGGAGCGGCTCCCAATCCGGCAACCGCACAAGGGCCCCCTCGTACAGTGACAAGCCACCCGCCGGCTGAAACAGCGTCTGGCGCGAAGAACGCACCGATGCAAACGAAATCAATGAAAAGGTGAGGAGAACGAGGGTAAAAGTCGTCAGCCCGGTCCTGAACGGACGTCGGCGCATGAGCGCAAGGGAAAGCTCGATACTGGCACCCGCAGGCACCGTGGCGCGTCTTCCAACACCCCCGGCGTTCCCAATGCGATGCAATTCCCGGTTCAACCGACGGACGCCTAGAAGGGACACGCCGCCACTCAGCGAAAGGATTACGAACCCGAGCAGGATCATCAGCGGCGAAAGGGACAGACTGAAGGCGGGGTGGACACTCCCGAAGAGGAGTGAGGCGCCCAGGAAGAAGCAGAAGAAACCGGTCAGCCGACCGCGGATCGAACGCGACGCGGGAAGGAGCCGTTCCAGAAAGAACGCATAAGGAATCAATAAGAAGAGGAAAACGAGGGCCCCGCCGATCACGCCCGTCGTAGAACGATCCACCTCCCGATGTGCGGCCAACGCAAGGGCAAGCGAGTGTCGGGCTGCGGACAGAAAGCGCCGGTGAAGCCTTTGGCTCCTGTACTGATCGGCGGAATCGAGCAGGGCGGTAGATCTGCCGTGGATCTGCCGCAGCCGATGGTGCCTGACTCCATGGCTTTCCAACTGATGGATCCGATGACCGTTAAGAGAAACCAGCGAGGTTGCTGCCCCGTACGCCCCCCGCTCCAGATAACCCGACCTGCCGACCTCCATGCCCTGTCCTGGGGGACCCCCCTCGCCCAGGAACAGGCTTCCCTGCCCCCATCCCGAAGCTCCGGACTTCATGTGCACCTTCAGTCTGGATCCAAGAGCACCGAAGATCGTCGACACCGGTTGGGAGAGACTGGACAGGGATGTCTCGTAGTCGAACAGATCGGCCTCCGCTCGTGTAACCGGCAGGCTGGAACCGAAAGCGGCGGGGGGAGACTCGGACCGGGCATCGAAAACATCCACTCCTGAAGGGACCTCCAGCCGACGGGGATCAAACGCGTCCAGAATCGTCAGTGCACGCAACGAAACGGCTACAACCTGAACCTCCTCAATGGGATCGTCCATCAGGACCTGGAATCTGCCACCCGGCAGGCCCCCAGCGCCCTGTACACCCCGGTCCGGAGCAGCGGTTACAGTGCCATCCGAGCCGCTCACAGCGTAGGCCTCTATGTCATAGGGCTGGGTGTAAGCCAGCCCATACTCAAGGCCCGGTATGACGAACCGTCCCGAATCATCGGCAACCGCCCAGAAGTCGGGGCGAACGCCGGCCTGGGAATGGGTCCGGAGCCTGACCCGAATCAGGGCTCCGGGAATCGACTGATCGGCCAGATAGCCTGTAGTTCCCATCGCCAGGGCACGCCCCTTTAGGCTGCCGAATGCATTCCGGTCTCTCTTTCCCAGGTCTACGTCGGGATCTCCAAGCAGATCCGGGAGCACTTCAGCGATGAGCTCAACCTGCTCCGCCAGGGCGCCCACGTCCACATTTCCAGGAAGATCCATCGGTGAATCCAGATTCCGTCGACTGTCGTTCTCTGTGGCAAAGAGACCGCCGGGAATCCTGCCAATGCCGCTGGGGCCGCCGCGATGGGAAGCGTAATCGGAACGCCAGAGAGCCCCAATCGATCTCCGTCGCGCCTCAGACCGTTTCCGACGACCCGACGCCCTCCTCGGTGCTCATCCTCGAACGCCCGGATTCGACTGAAAAGCGCATCGGTGAACGGGGGCGCCAGCGATCGTCTCCGGTAGGGCACGCGGGCGGGAATAACGCTCAGCAGTCGACTTCGTGCAGAGAGATCCAGAGAGAAGAACACCACCGACTGCGCGACGCCTGCCGGGTTCGCCCCAGACTCACCTGGGGACAGAAGGTCTGCCAGGCCAAATGCGAAGTCGGCATCAGGATCCTGTAGATCCTTCACGAGATGACGCATTCCCGACATATTCTGATAGTGGCCCGATGTGAAGATCAGGAGCACGGTCCTGCCGGGCGGTCGTCGAACCAACTCAGAGGCCAGTTCCAGAAGGGCGGCAGCGCTGCAGGATTGACCTGCGCCTGGAGACAGGGCGGGCACAGGTGAGACAGCATCGAAGGGAGCAACCAGGGCAGCTGGTTGGAGGTCGGAGTGTCCGGGAATCACTCCGATAAGAGTGGTCCCAATGACTGGCGCCAGGTTCATTCTGCCGGTCAGCCGGACCTGCTGGCTCTTCCGGGCCAGGTCGACCAACCGCGGCACAACGTCGGAGTCGGCGTAGAAGCGAGGCAGATCGGCAGGCACGTCCAGAAAAGAGGCGGAAGCGGATTGGACAGGCGACTCCGGCGCCAGGAAAATGACCGCTTCAGCGCCAAGTTGAAACAGGTCCAGCCATCGATCCGCACCGAAAGGAGCGACGACGATGCGCCCTTCCACTGTACGGTTGTCCAGATCCTCAAGCTTGCCGCTCCAGAGACATAGAGGGGCCACAATGCCTTCGGGCGGCAGCGTTGGGGTTCTGACCAGATTGGGCCACATCCCGTACAGTTTCAGCCGGACGCCCCCTCCCTCCAGGGCGAAACCCCTGTCCATCGGAACAACCGTCGGAAACGTGTGGACGTAGACGCCGGGCACCCCTCGCCGCTGAAGCTCATCCTTCAACCACGCAGCCGAACCGTTGAACGAATTGCTGCCTGTCATTCGATTTCCGAAACCGGAAAGGGCCCGGACCGTCGCCTCCAGTCTGTCTCCAAGGGCGCAGGCAGCGGTGTCTGGAAGAGCCAACCCGGCAGCCATCAGGGCAACTACAAGAACTCGCCAGGCCATTCTTGACAGCCTCATCCCTGGGCTATATGTTTGGCCGGAACTGTCCACGTAACATCCTGCAGGCAAAAGAATTGCGGCTGGAAGGCGAACCCGGGCCCAGACGAAGGCGGCGCGGAGATGTGTGGACCTGGATGGTCCGGGCCAATCATACGATCGGTCGATCTTTACTATATTAGGCGTCACCCGTCCCGCAGGGAAGTCATTCGGGTCGTGGATGATTCGTTCTGCCCTGGGCCTGCGCGGAGTACACGAAATGGATCCTCTGCATAGCGCCTGGTGCAGACCGTACATTAGGTACACGTGAGGAGAACACCGTGCGTCGTCGAATCGTTATCGGAGTGATCGCGGGCGGACTGCTGATGAGCGCCATCATTGCCGCGACCCCTTCCACGAGTAAGAGGCCCGAACGTCCCAGATGGGAGTACACCGTCATCCGCCACAGCCCCCTCCTCAAGTCCGGGGGCACAGACCTGAAGAATATTCAGGAGATAGGCAAAGAAGGATGGGAACTGGCCGCGTCATATCCTACGCGAGGTGAGGTCATCTACTCCATCTTCAAGCGACCGAAATAGATCCGGTATACGGCCTGGCACCAATAGAAAAGGGTGGGAGCCTCAATGAGGACTCCCACCCTTTTTCCGTGGCTTATCTGAAACCTTCAGGACTACTCCTTAACCACCCAGACCTTAACGCTGGCCTCAACTTCCCGGTGCAAGCGGATCGAGACGTCGTAAACACCCAGGGCGCGGATTGGCTCATCCAGCTGAACCGTTCGCCGATCGATCTCGAAGCCCTGTTCTACCAGGAGATCAGCAACATTCTGCGCCGTCACGGATCCGAATATCCGGTCGCCTTCACCAACGGCAACCGACACGGTGCACGAGACCTTCTCCAGGGTCTGGGCCAACTCCTCGGCTTCGCGCTTGGCCCGGGTGCTCTGGGCTGCACGTTGGTGGCGAACCTCTTCGTACACCGACATATTGCTCTTATTGGCAACCAGCGCAAGGCTGCGGGGCAGCAGGTAGTTTCGGG
>Ga0114996_10003095_pt1 | contig 20946 bp, 23 predicted proteins | sample ArcticOcean_MG_C_4_FD_87039 | JGI IMG/M metagenome (GOLD analysis project Ga0114996, IMG submission 87039) | Marine microbial communities from western Arctic Ocean - ArcticOcean_MG_CB4_134 | ecosystem: Environmental > Aquatic > Marine > Oceanic | place: Arctic Ocean: Canada Basin | collected... | reverse complement strand
GAGGCCCGGGCGTATCAGCGGAAAATCATCGCTCGCGCGCGCCAGATGTACGAAGCGGGGAAGCTCTATACGTATCTCGGATCGGTCGCGTCGCTGGACGATGCTGAGGAGGAGGAGCCTACACCCTCTCAGGTGGTTCGGGGCGTCCGCCCTGGCGGGCCTGCGCCGATAAGGAATCGGCGTATTACGGGAATTGGCGCCGCCCTTACCGGCAGCCTTGCCGTTTTGTTGTTGATCTGGCTTTCAGGTGTTCGATTCAGCGGGTACTCATCTGGAAAGGGTCGCTCGCTTTCATTGGGAAGCGAGTCGGCGACAACGGCTGCAGAGGGGAGGAAGAGACAGGGGATCGGCGGAGGGCACTCAAGCGGAGAGGTATCTGACTTTGCCATGTCGGAAGGGTCTGTTACGATTGTGAAGGCCGGTGGGGAGGAGGCGCCCCCTGACCTGGCTCAACTTGGCCCGGGAGACGTGGTGCATACCGGCACGAACGGCCGGGCGGTCGTTCGACTTTGGAGTGAAGGCGGGCAAGCTCAGGTGGAGCCTGAGTCCTCGGTTCAGTTCGGGGATTCGGGAGACTCCGAGCAAGAACCTCCGCAGCTTCGGCTTCGCCTGGGTAACGTCTGGACCTACAGCGACCACCCGGCTCTGGAGGTATTCACCCCTCTGGCCAGCCTCACGGCCTCGCAAGGAGCCGTCTACCGGCTTCGGATTGTGCTGGATGCGACGACGACCGTATACGTGCATGAAGGGACGGCCTGGATGACGCCGCTGATTGAAGCGGATCGAAGTCAGGTCGTTCTGGGTTCAGGAGAACGGGCGCGGATCGAGCCTTCCGGGCGGATTCGGGCCGACGTGTCCTCGGATGTGGGTGGCTGGCTTGGGATTCTGTAACCGGCAGAAGGTCGGGCTGTGGAGGACGAATGGTGGCCAGGCCGATTCTCAAGTGAATCTGGTGCAGAATTCACGGTTTTCGCCGATGGTAAAGTAGGATGACTTCATTCATTAAGAGAACCCTCCCGGTGCTCCTCCTTCTGTGGGGCGTCGTCCAGGCGGATGCCGCCACCTTCAAGGTGTATGGTCTGGAGTCCGTTCGGTTCAACAATGTCCTGGACCCTGGCGAACGGCCCGAGCGGCTGCGGATCGTTTCAGGCGGCCTGAAGCTTACAGGACGAAACCGTTGGGAGATGGTTACTTACATCCCCAGGCGGACGGCCGCCCCGCGATCGGACCACGGGGTCTATAGGATTGTGGGGAATCGGATCTTCCTCTATTCCTTTCTTTCCTTCTCGACCTACACGGGCACGGTTGATAACGCCAACGGTCGTCTTTCGATTTCGAAAATCAATGCCAGCGGACAGGCTCAGCACGAAGTTTGGTATATTGTACAGCCATAGGCCCACCGTCTTCTTGCATGTGCACCCAATAGGCCAATTGGTAGAATGCTCCAATTAGAGGCGATGAACTACCCTCAAGCTGTGGACAGGTGAAACGGTGAAGAATCAGAAAATCGGGCAGTATGACAGTTTTATTCTTGAAGCCGACGATATGGTCGTGGTGATGGGCAAGGTGGAGGAACACGCCGCCTTTCTCACCGAAGCGGGATTTGAAGCTCATCCAGATACGAAGGAGTACGTGGGCACCGGCGCCAATCTGTACGCCCTATCGCCCAGCCGGTTCTACGACCTCTTCAGCAGCCGACAGGGAGAGCCGGAACTGATCGCACAGGCAACTGACCAGGAGAAGTTCTACCAGATCGACTCCCTTCCGGTAGTTAAAGAGAGTGCCGGTGGGGTCCAGAGGATTACCCAGATTACGGCCCTGGATTTTGAAACGCGGGCGTTCATCGATCAGGGGGTACAAAACTTCCGAGTCGGGTGAGCCGGTCGTCGTAATCCGATACCCAAGGAGATGTATGTCGGGCGCTGCCGAAAGGCGGCGCCTTTGCTATGTCCGGAGGTCGGTGAGGGTCAGTGCTGATCCGCCAACAACGCTTCAGCGGCCAGGCGTCCACTGAGTACGGCGCTTTCGATGGTGCCGGGTAGGCCGGTGTCGGTCCAGTCGCCGGCGAGGTAGAGGGAGGGGGAGAGGCGGCCCGGGCGAGGGGGAGGAGCATGGGGGAAGGCATACGTGGCCCGATGCTCTCGCACGACGAGGCTGTGCAGGAGATCGGGGAGATCCGATCCGAAGCAGATCTCCAGATCGGCGACCGCCATTTGGCGGAGTTCCTCGTCACTCAGGCCAACGAGGGCATCGGCCGCGCTGGTGACGACGGTGACGTGTCCGGGAGATGCGACGTCGTTTCCGCCGTAAAGCAGACGCTTGTTGAAGACCCAATGCATGCGGGTGCCTAGAAGTCCTGCGAAGGGCGTGTCGGCCAGCTGCGCAAGTTCTCGATCGAACCAGAGGTTGACGCTGAGAATGGGTGACGGCTGGGCTCGGGCTATTGCGTCGGCCGCGCCGCCCAGATGTCGGGAATCGACAAGTCTCCCAAGAGCAGGAGGGGCTACGGCAACGACGCAAGCGCCGGAGGCCTCTTCGGCGCCTGAACGGGTTCGAATCCTTCCTCCCGATTCAATGGAGGAGACGGCATCTCCTAAGCAGATTTGGCCCCCCCGTTCCCGCAGGTATCTGTGTGCCGCCTCAACGAAGAGGTTGCTGAGGCCGACATTGGGATATCCAAGCGCCACCGCTTTGGGGCCTTTGCTGAAGGCCAGCCGAAGTACGGCAACGAGGTGGTCGGCGGGTGCCTGAGACGGGTGGAGATTGAGAGCGGCGAGGCAGAGGGGGGTCCAGAAGTGCTTACGGATTGGAGAGGACTGCTCGTAGCGGTCGAGGAACTCCGAAACGGTCGTGCCGTAGGCCTGCTGCTGGTGGAAATCGCGCGTCATCTTCCGGAGCTGCAGGAGGTCGGACAGGCCAACACCCGGAAGCTGCGCAAGTCCCCACGCAATGCCCGCCATACCCGGCAACCACGATGGGCAAATTAGAGACGAACGCAAACCAGGAGGTGCCAGAAACGGGATCTGGAGGCTGGACTGGAAGGTTAACGCGTGGGACATACCGATGCGGGCGAGGAATTCGAGCGTTTCATCGTAGCACCTCATCAGAAGGTGCTGGCCGTTGTCCACCGTATCGCCTGTGGGGTCATGCAGAAACGAGCGAGCCCTTCCACCCAGGTGGCGGTTCTGTTCAAACAGGGTGACGGCAACGCCTGCGTCTGCCAGGCAGATTGCGGAGGAGAGTCCGGCGAACCCTCCTCCCACGACGGCAGCCGTTTTCACGCGTGACGTCCCACGACGTTCACCCGGTTGGCCAGCAGGGCTCGAACGGCAATGATGATTTTGCTCAGGCTGCTCAGTTGGGCTCTTTTTTCGAATACGTTGTAGTTCGATCGTTCGATTTGTTCGAGCAGGCGCGCATAGATTCCCCCCATAATCTCAGCGGCGCACAGGCGGTTCCGGTCGGCTTCGGGGAGCAGCCTACGGGCCTTTTCGTAGTAGGCTCGTGCCCGGTTGCACTCGAATTGCATGAGGTCTGTGAACCTCTGATTGTAGACGCCGTTGAAAAGGTCGGTCTCGGTGTAGTGAAACCGTTCCATGTCTTCGGTCGGCAGGTAGATTCGGTCTTTGGCTGCGTCCTCGGAAATATCGCGAAGGATGTTGGTGAGTTGTACGGCAATGCCGAGGTTGATGGCATAGTCCTCGGCTTCAGGTGACCGGTAGCCGAAGATTTCGATGCAGATCAGACCAACGGCCGAAGCCACTCTGTAGCAGTATTGATAGAGTTCGTCGAACGTTTCGTAGCGGCGCATTGTGAGATCCATTTCCACGCCGTCTACGAGGAGGTCGAAGTGGGTCCTGCGTATTGGGAAACGCCTGAGGACCCGCTGCAGGCCCAGGGCCACTGGGTCGGCTGGCGTACCGTTATAGCAGGCATCCAGTTCCCGGCGCCACGCCGCCAGGGAGGTTCTGGCTTCTTCGGGGGAAACAGCGTCGTCCACCAGATCGTCCGTGCGCCGGCTGAAGGCATAGGCAGCGAAGATGGCTTCCCGTTTTTCCCGCGGAAGGAAGAGGAAGGCGTAATAGAAGTTCGTGTTGGCCGCCCGGACAAACCGGAGGATGTCGGTGTTCCCGATGATGGGCACGAGTGCTCCAGGGCCTATATGCGAAAAAGGGCTCGGGTGAGAATCCGAACCATGTCTACAAATCCTAAAACAGGTCGGTTATTGAAGACATCGCAACCGGCGCGCTCGATCTCGGTAAGAATTGCGGAGCCTCCCAACCAGGTGGCACGGAGCTCCAGCGCCAGGCGACCGCCGACTCGAGAGAGGAGGGGCCTGCCCAACTCAAACTCTACGCGCGTCCGCTCCACCTGGTGCTGCACCAGCTTCCGGAAGGGCTCCGTCATACGCTCCTGTTTGAGGTCGTCAACCGATACGCCGTAGGTTGAAAGGTCCTCTTCGGGGAGGTAAACCCTGTCCCTGGAGGCATCGATACCGATGTCTTGCCAGAAGTTGGTCAGTTGGAGCCCGGTGCATATGTGGTCCGAAAGCTTGCCCAGTTCTTCGCTGCGATGGCCAAAGAGCCAAAGGACCATGCGGCCGACAGGATTGGCCGAATAGCGGCAGTAGGTGAGGATGGCGTCAAAGTCCGGGTGACGGTTCTGAGTGACGTCTAAACGATAGGCTGTGAGCAGGTCGAGAAGGAGTTGGCTTGGCAGTTCATGGACCCGAAGCGTTTCCGCCAGAGCCGTGAAAATAGGCCCCTCCGGCGCCACCGTGCAGCTGTTCAGTCGCTCCTCCCACTCCCCCAGGCGACGGAGGCGCTCCTCGGGCGCCAACCCGGGTTCGTCCGCAAAGTCATCCGCCGTTCTGGCGAAGGCATAAATGGCACAGACGTGCGGACGGATCACTGCAGGAAGAAGTCGTGATCCAACCGGGAAGTTTTCGTAGTGGGCCCGGGCGAGCCGGTCACAGAAGGCAAACGATTCGGAGATGGTTGGGCTCGTTCTGGAGTCACCGGTCATCCGCTGAATTTCCTGACGTTCATGGCTGGATCCCAGGATAGAGGGGGCGACCGGAAAACAGGCGCATTAGGGCCGCGGGATCGAATATAGTCCGCCTGTGCTGAGTGTCAACCACTCCACCTTAGTGGTTGACCTTCCTTGAGATATCGGCTATCCTAAGGCGTACATTTGGGATGTTGCCCCCGGAACGATTCCTCCTGTAACATGCTTGTTTTTAGGGAGCTTTCGCGTGCCCCCTGCCTTCTTCGGCCCAATTCATCCAGGCCTTGCATCGTCTGATCCATTCCAGCGGTTTCTGCTTTCGCAGTCGTTGGAGATCATGGACGATCTTGCCCTCATCTCAGATCTTGAGGGGCGCCTGACCTATGCGAATCCTGCGGCCGGCCGCCTTCTGGGCTGCCGACAGGAGCACCTGGTAGGGCGGTTCCTGTGGGATATTATCCAGGATAGCTCCTGCATCGGAGAGATGATGCAGTCGACCCTGGACATGGGGCAGTGGCGCGGCGAGGTCGTATGCCACGTACGGGACTCTTCCCCTATCCCCGTACGCCTGCGTGCTGTGCTGATTCAGGCCAAAGGTGGTGACATTCTGGGCATCGTTGTGATGGGATGGGACCTCCGGCCCGAACGACAGATGGAGCACCAGTTGATCCGCTATGAACGCCAACGTCTCCTGGGTGAGATGGCGAGCGGAATGGCCCACAATTTCAACAATATTCTGGTTGGCATCCAAGGACACGCCCAGATGCTTCAGGCGGATCCGGATTTGTCTGAGACGTCTCGGCGATCAGCAGGGGCCGTAGTGGCCTCGTCGGAGCGAGCCGCCGAACTGGTGGACCGGCTACAACGGAGCGCACGCGGAGACGCGGATGCCCCTGAAAGTGCTGTGAATCTGGACGAAGTGATCCGCAGCTGTGTTACGGCAACGGAGCCGCGCTGGCGCCACCAACCGGAATCTGAGGGGCGCCCGGTCGAAGTCGAAACGGATCTTGGAACCACCCGAAGCATCGACGCTCGCCGATCGTCGATTGATGAAGTGCTCACCAATTTTATCTTCAACGCCGTGGATGCCATGCCGGACGGTGGACGGATCGCCATCCGATCTTGGGATGAGTCGGACTCTGTCTGCTTCTCCGTGTCGGATACCGGAACCGGGATGGACAGGGAGACCCTCCATCGTCTGGGTGAGCTCTTCTTTACGACCAAGGGGGAACGTGGGCACGGCCTGGGGCTTCCCTTCTGCTACCGCATCGTAGATCAACTTCGGGGGACGATCGATGTGGAGAGCGAAGAAGGAAAGGGCACGACCTTTGTCGTTCGGCTTCCTGCCGGGCGAATGCCCGAGCAAACCGACCGGATCCGTGTTTCCGCATCGCTGGATACGACCGCCCGGGTTCTGGTGGTGGAAGACGACAAGCAGATTCGAGGTCTGGTGGCGGCGTCGCTGGATGATATGGTCGTGGATGTTGCGGAGGACGGCACGCGGGGGATGGTGTTGTTCAGAAGCCGCACCTACGATCTCGTTATCCTGGACCTGTCGATGCCGGGCCCGAATGGAATCGAAATCGCGTCGGAAATGCGTTCCCTTGTCGCCGGCATCCGGTTAATCCTGATGACTGGTTGGGATGTGGAAGACCCCGCCGGGCTCGATCTTTTCGATCGGGTGATCAGAAAGCCTTTCTCCCTGGACGACTTCCGATCCGAGGTGGAGACCCTTCTGGCAGATTGATTACCGAGGGAACAGGAAATAGAGCAATTCCCGTTGGCGGGCGAGAGCCCGCCCTTTGTTTGTCCAGACGTTTACAGGTCATCCCCTTCGTGTTCGACTCTTTCAGGTTTGTGGCCCGGCGACTGTGAAAGTTGCCATGTGCTCCGGCAAGCCCCTATCTTATGGTTCGACTAGCTGCTTACATCACCTATCTGGAGGATGCAATGCGCCTGGTTGGAGTAGTAGGGAGTCTCATGTGGCTAACTGGACTATCCTTCGCGCAACCGTTGGAGGACAAGCCGGTGGCCGGCGGAGGCAATCCAGAAGGGGTATGGCTGGCCGACCAGATCCTGCTTCAGGTGTACACTGCTCCCGAACTGGCCTTCCTCGCGGCTTCACTCGCATTCGGTGGGGACGTCTCCGGACGACTGGATCTCCACGCAGACGGCAGCTACTCATCCGACTATATCGTCACAGCCACGGTGGTCGGGAATCTGGGCCTGCTCCCGGTTGATCTAGCCATTTCAGATACGTCGCGTTCCATGGGAGACTACTCGATTCAGGACTCCCTTCTGGTCCTGGGCGGTGGCGAGGGAGCGTTGCCGGATTCGATCCTCTTTACGGCCAGTGCGGATACGCTGCATCTGATTGAGAGCGTCTCACTGGGCAGCTATCGGGCGCTGGTGGAGCAGTTGGCCCCGGGCGCTAGTTCGCCCTTATCCGTCCTTCGGCTTCACCGGGATGGGGCAGAGGTCCGGGAGGGCGCCTCGGCAGCTAATTTTGACGGCGACGGGCGGGTTGGCTTCGGCGATTTTCTGCTCTATGCAGGCTCTTTCGGCAAGCGGATGGGCGATCCTGAATTCAGCAGCGAGTATGACCTCACCGGTGATGGGAATGTCGACTTCGAAGACTTTCTCACATTCGTCAGTTTCTTCGGTGCATTGGCTTGACGCCCTTCGGCCTCAGGTCGGAATGTTCGAATCTTCCAGAGGATGACTCCATTCAGGAGGCCGTATGAAGGTTTTGATTGTGGATGACGATCCAGATGTGTGCACATTCCTGATGAACTGTATGGATACCATGGAGTGTGAGCAGATCGATTCTGCCGAATCAGGAGAAGAGGCGCTGGCCAAGGCCGTCCAGGACCGATACGACCTGGTGACTCTGGATATAAAGATGCCAGGAGTGAGCGGTCTGGATATCCTCTCGGTTATTCGGGGAATGATGCCGGCGTCCGTGATCGCCATCATCTCAGGCTACACCGAGGATCTTCCCGAGGGAGTGGATGAACATGCAGACCTCGTCATTTCCAAACCCGTCCGAGTGAGCACGCTTCAGCGCCTGGTGGATCTTTCCAAAGCGCTTGCGGAGACACGGGATGAGGTCCGGGCAATCCGCGACGAGGTGATAGACGAGGATGAGGCCTGAGGGGAGTCGTAGGGATCTATGTCCACACCAGACAGCAGCCATCGAGACGCTGCCGAGGACGAGGCCCACGCCCTTGAGGAGGTGTCTCCGGCGCGCGGCGATATCGACCTGGGCGATCGCAACGGTGTCGTAAGCGGAGATATCCTTGAGGGAGGAGTTATCCGGGGAAACGGGGACCTGCTAATCCAAGGGTCTGTCAATGGGGCCGACGGCAATCTCTGCGGCATCGACGTGGAAGGACGTGTGACCGTTCAGGGCGCGGTGGCGTTTGCTCGAATAGACGGGCGAGAGATCGACCTTCGATCAGACGTTACCGATTCTCGCATTCGGTCCGATCTTGGGGCCACCCTGGGGGCCGATATTACCCGCAGTACGGTTTCGCTGGGGAACCGGCGGAAGGAATTGCTAACCCTCCGCGATTATGCCCGAGAGCTAAGCCAGCTTCTGAAGCAGGTGGAGGAGCTCAGGGTCCGAGTCGCTTCGGGCGCCCGACGTTTCGTGCGCGCTTACCCGGAAGTGAATCTTAAGATGGGCGACGTGTTCGTCCGTACACCCCGAGAGCTCGTGGTTGATCTCAGCCCGTTCTACAAGGCTGTGAAGGGGAACTCTCCTGAGAAAATAGACCGGGCCCTCGAGGAATTCTACCTCAAGGTCGCCGTCGGCGTGCTCACCCGCAACAATCGTGAGTATATCCGCAGAAACCCGAATCGTCACAAAGTCTTCCTGAAGCTGATTGAAGAGCTCAGGAAACATGTGGTCACCGTCCGTTTTTGCGACCGACAAGCCGCGCGAGTCGGGGAGTTGGAAATCCTGATGTCCATGATTGTGGATGAAACTACCAAGGGTGAATCGACTGTTCTGATGGTGGAGGGGGTTCTCTCTGGTGAAATTGCGGTGCAGGTTTTGCACTTTCAGCTTGATCAGGAGTGCAGGGACGGCTTTGAGTTGGATCGAAGCACAGCTGAGGCCCGTTGGGCTGAGGGAGAATCGGGAGAGATTCTGAAAACTGTGGATCTTGATGGCAAGACAGGCGTTCTGACCCATTCAGATGGCGTTTTCCAACGGGGATCGCTATTCTTGAGTAACGGACGCTTTACATGGAAATCCAGGGAGTCCAACTCGACCTGACCGGACCGAGTCCCCACTCGCCAGTTCCCATTGGCGAACTCAGGTACGCAGGCGTAGTGATTCCAACAGGCTTGCCCGTTCAATGGGCTTTTTGTATCTTGTAAGTTGTTGAAATGGAGAGTTTTGCCCGGTCTGCTTATCTCCCCACTCTGCCGATGTCGTCGGTCCGACGGACCTCCCCATGCCGTCGGTCAAAATGGCACCCGTGCATCAGGCGAATGAGCAGGCCGGGCTTTTTGGCCTCCTGCACGCTAGACCGGTCCCCACTGGATCGGTTTTTCCTTTTTACGTATCATTGTCGTGTCGCTGGCGCGGCCGTCCCGCCAGGGTCCTCTCGGGGCGGCCCCCTGCTCGACTAGAAGTAATCCAGCCGTTCCCTGTCCACTTCCTTCTGTCTTGCTGCGATGTTTCCGGAGTGCTGTTTGATCCGTCTTCTATCAGGCGTCTGCCTGCTCTATCGACTGACCACGCATCGGATAGAAATACGCTCCGAACTGCTGCTTTCGATGCGGCGAGACCGGCCTACGATCGAGATCGTCTACGAGGATCCGGCACTTCGCAGACTTCGGCTGCACCGCCGGCTGGATGCTCTTTTCCCTTTCTGATACAGCCTTGACACTTTCCGAGCCCGTCACATCAAACCTTGCCGACACGTCTGTCTTTTCAGGGGTGTTCGCACCCCGCGTCCTGAACCTTTGTTCCAGTCCCGATGGGACTACCTTTACCGTCCGGTTGGCAACATTCAATAGGACTGAAGGGTCCTTCCTCGAGGGTTCTGCGACAGTCGCCCGGGAGAGCCATGGGGTGGTTCTGACGCCCGCCATTACGACCATCCGGGAGTTCCATGGCGCCCTTAAGCGGTACTTCCTGGACGCTTACGGAGAAGTCGGAAGAGGCGCTGCAACAGCTGGGAGAACGCCTCGTAGAATGATTGAGGATCTGTTGAAGTCGCTTGAGAGCAGACTGGATCAGCGGAGGAGCGATACATCCATTGATCCTCCCGATATTGTGGATCGTTTGAGCCAGCAGCAAGTTCTGCAGGAAGAGGATGGGATTCGGAACCGGCTGGTGATCCTGGGGAGACACCACCGAAGGCGGGGAGATTCCCTCGGAGGTGGGCTATCGGACAGCAATGGGGTCGGGTTCGGATATACAACAGGATCGCAGGTCGGGCATTTCCATAAAGAGCCGAACGAGGATGCGTTAGGCATCGACTCCGCAGGCCCGATGGATATCTTTGCTGTTGCTGACGCTCACCATGGCAGCAGAGCCAGTGAACTCGCGATCCGGAAGCTGCTCGATCTCTTCCGTTTGGGGCTGAGTGATCAGGACGATGATTCCGGCTATTCAAGGGTTCCTGGTAAATGCCGTGGTTCGCTGCCACAAGACGATTCTTGCAGATCTCCAGACGGATCGAAGTATGACCAATCTTGTTACTGCTGTCCGCGTACGGGATTCGGTTATCTGGGCCTTTGTAAGCGACGCTTTCCTGCTGCGTCAACGTGGGAAGAAGCTGGAACAGATCAACAGGGACCTGGGCCAAGGGGTTCGGGGCCGGCGGTTCAGCATCTGGTTGGGCGATCGGCATTTCCAGCGGCGCTACATCGATTCCGGGCAGCTTCAAATCGATGCCGGCGACACCTTTGTTCTGGCCACGGACGGGCTTATGAAACATCCTACACAGTCACCTGAGGCATTCCTGAAGGTTCCCATCCCGCCCGGTTCGGTGGGGGACCTGTGCAGAGACATGGCCCGCGAGTTCGCCCTGAAAGGTCGCGACAATCTGGCGATCGCCCTGTTTCAAGGCAGAGGGGAAACGTGATAACCCGGCTGGGATGGGGCCTTGCGGTGCTGATCCTGACCGTATCGGATCCACTTGCCCAGCCGCCGGGATCTGAGTCGGTCGAGAGTCTCTTTCAGGAGGCGCAGCGCTATCATCTGGGCCTGGACCGACCCCGGGATGTGCGCGAAGCGTATCGTCGATATATTGACATCGTGAAACGTCAGCCGGATCACGCAGGCGCCTACTACAACCTGGCAGGCATCTGTTTTGAGCAGAAGCGATACGATCTGGCTTCAGGATATTACCACAAGGTTATCGGGATTCGCCCGGACGACGCAGACGCCATAAACAATCTGGGCGTGGTTTCCGATCGACAGGGGAAGGAGGAAAGGGCGGCCGCCTACTACCGTAAGGCGATTCAGGTGGACCCGGATCTGGCGCAGGCACATTACAACCTCGCCCAGTCTTTCCTTAGAGATGGACATCTTGATAAGGCATTGCGTGAAGCCGAAGCCGCCGTTCGACTGTCGCCCGACACACCTTCGTTCGTGAGCCTGCGGGCGCGTATTCTGGGCGAGATGGGCAAGCTCTCGGAAGTCACCATGCTGGTCGTGGCAGGTGGGTTTGTCGCCGTTGTAGCGGGCTGTGGGCTCTGGTACCGAAGAGGTGCGAAACAATGACGAAGAGAGTTGGACAGTGGGCCGGTCTGGGAGGTGTGTTGCTGATGGTGCTGTGGACGCCTGCGTCTGGGCAAGAACAGGATCCCCTGCCGCCTATGGAGATCTTTCAGCCTGATTCCACGGCCCTTGTTTCACTCCTTCCACCAGAACTCGAGGCAGCCGCCCATTCGATGCGGCTGGGTGAGTACGTGACCGCTGCAGAAGAACTGCGTGATCACATTGCCAGGACCGAACATGATTCTACAGCTCTGATACCTCTGCGGCTCCTGGCGGGTGTCTACATGAGGATGGAGGCCCTGGAGGCTGCATTGGATGTTTGCAGCCGGATAACACAGGTCGATACGATGGGAGTTGCACCAGAGTTGGCCCTGGGGCTGTTGTACTACCGATTGGGCGATTTGGAGAGCGCCGCCCTGCACTATGGGAACGCCATCCTCCGTGACCCGGCCGACAGCCAGGCCTACCTTGGGATGGGATGGGTTCACTTGAAACGGCGTGAACTGGAAGAGGCCATGTCGATGGCAACCGCCGTAAGTGAACGGGCTCCTGACGATGATCTGAATGCCATTCTCATTGGACGGATTCTTACCGCTCAAGGCTTCTACCGGAACGCAGCGGACAGCTATCGCCGTGCCTTTCGCTTGAACGTGGGGCTCCGGGAGCGATATGGAGTTCTCCTCCAGGAACTCGTCCTCCGTCACAAGCTCTAAGCCTTGAAACAGGGAGTGCTTTTGGTGGGGCATCGATTATCCAGTTGATCCTTTCGGTCGAGTTTAGCCGCCTGGGAAAGCGGTAATCCGGAACACGGAGAGATCTGGTTCCTGGAATTGGCACCAACCGGCAAGGACACTCCTATGCACGAACTGCAGCATAGATGACCGATCCTATCGACATCGAGCGTATTCGCCTATCGCCGCTACTTGTGGGGCTGCACGACGTTGAGCTTCAGGCTCTTGTGAATGCCGGGCACCCTGTCACGTACGAAGCCGACAGTATCGTTGTGAAAGAAGGCAGCCCGGGAGACGCCCTCTACCATCTGCGGGATGGTGAGGTTCGTGTGGAGAAGGAGGTGGAAGGAGCGGACTCCGTGGAGTTGGCCGTTCTGGGGGAGTCTGGATCTTTCTTCGGGGAGATGGTGTTCGTCGACGTGATGCCTCGCTCGGCAACTGTACGGACAACGCGCCAGACGAACGTGCTCGCATTTCCTTTAGAGGTTCTTCACGATTTCTTCCGGTCCTTCGGGGACGCCCGGCAGACGATCCTGCTAAACATCGCGCGGGAGCTGTCCAAGCGACTCCGCCAGGCTGATGTGGTTATTGCGGGCCTGAAGAGCAGAGCCTAGGCCGGAGGCGCTACGAACGACTAAAGGGGTTACGGCCCTTCCGGGCGTAACCCCTCCTCTTGTTATACATCGAAGGTCGTCTGAGCGACCACCACTTCCCGCAGTTCTGCCGATTCAGTTCAACTTGAATGTAATAGGCATTCGCATCCAGACCTTCCTGCGTGCTCCGGCGTGTTTGCCAGGCCTGAACCGGAACTGCCGCGCTGCAACGAGGGCAGCTTCCCGGAAAATCTCGGGCCCGTGGAGAACTTCTGCCTGTTCCACCCTGCCGGCTTTGTCCACCAGAACGCGGAGAACAACAACGCCCTCGAGCTTGTCTTTCTCCGCCTGGCTCGGATAGCGGGGGGTGACGATGCGAATAGGATGCGGCTTGAACTCGATGTCCGTATCCATCATGGGCTCATCCGTAGGAGGCCCAAGGTTCCCGGCGCTCGCCAACCGGAGGTCTATGGGGACTGCGTCGAGATCGAGTTCGGTCGATTCGATCGTAACATCCTCGGGTACTATTTCGCCATCCACCGCAATGGGCACAACAGGCCGAGGCGCCGCGGGCGGACGGGCTCGTTGAACCGTCTTCGGGATGTACTCTATTTGAACCTGCGTCTGTGATCCTGGAGGTCTGGAGCCGACGGTGAGTATGTTCTCTGGATAGAGGAAGAAGGAGAGGAAGATAAAGGCGGCAGAGCCTATAGCCGACTGCCCCAGCCGCCGGGAATAGCTCGAGGGGAGGTCGAACTCGGGGTTCTTCGACCGTATGGTTACCCGAACACCCGTTGGCGTATCTGCGAGCAAACTCCGGAAACGCTGGTGGCGCTCCCGGATATGCGCAAGAGCGCTGCTGAGTGAGCTTCCGAACCGTATGTGGATGAAGTGCATTCGATTCCAGGGAGGGGGAGGGGCTGTTCCAGAGCAGTGATCCGCTGGTCGGTTCCCCCCGGTGGGGTAGCGATGGTGAGCAGGAGGCTCACACATCATGCCGAACGCCTAAGAAGGTGTTTCGGTTCCGCTAATCGCCGGTTTCGTACGGCTGAGGTGCCGTCGATGAAGGCTTCGGAAACAACGCTATCTCGAATCTAATCAGGTCGTTGAAAAAGGTCAAGGAGGCCAGAAACCAGGTGAAAAGTCGACGCGTGCCGGTTCGGATCGACCTTCAGAAGTCGAAGAGGACGATGCTGCTGGATTGGGGGGCGGAAGGCGTTTGGTATCTGCCCCTCTCTATTGTCCGAAAGCTGTGCCCGTGCGCCCTGTGCACCGATCATCGGGGAGAACCGGATGATCTGGAAGCTGAACTGCACATGCTGGAAGGCATGGAGGCCACTGCTACGGATATCCCCGGAACGGTACGGGCCGTTGGGCGTTATGCGATCCAGATTCAGTGGGCAGATGGCCACGACACGGGAATCTACACGTTCGATTATCTCAGGCGAATGTGTGACCTGGAAGGCGCAAAGCAGGAGGGCTGACCCGGCGGGTGCGAGGTGTGAAAGCGGCAGCTGGCTCCTCCCCGGAGACCTCAATAGTTGGTGCTGACACCCTTCATTTTCCTGGCAGATCCTTAATCCTGGCAGATCCATGGCCGATCCTATTCCATCAGCCGATCCCGGTGCGGCTTACCGGGCTCATCAGGACGCGATCGACGCGGCCGTGGAACGAGTTGTGCAGTCTGGGCGGTACGTACTGGGTCCGGAGGTGGAATCGTTCGAGGAGGTGTTCGCGTCCTACATTGGGGTTAGTGAGGCAGCAGGCGTCGGCAGCGGTACCGACGCTCTCCAGATTGCGTTGCGAGCTTCCGGCGTGGGGGCTGGTGACGAAGTTGTGGTGCCGGCATTTGGATCCGTAGCCACCATTGCAGCGGTCGAGCTGGCTGGGGCTATTCCGGTGCTCGCCGATATCGACGACACCTTCTGCATTCATCCACATTCTGTGGCCAACGTACTGACCTCCCGCACGCGTGCCGTCGTGGCTGTTCATCTGTACGGACATCCCGCCGACATGGACGCCCTCCTGGACATTACGAAGAGGCAAGGCATCGCGCTTGTAGAGGATGCTGCCCAGGCCCATGGAGCCCGATACAAGGGGAAGCGAGTGGGCGCCCTTGGTGATGCGGCCGCATTCAGTTTTTACCCAACGAAAAACCTGGGAGCCCTGGGAGATGCGGGGGCAGTCTTGTGCGACGACGAGCATTTCGGCGAACGGGTGAAGCGAATCCGTCAATACGGCTGGTCTACGCGCCAGATAAGCGCAACGAAGGGACTCAACAGCAGGCTCGACGCTATTCAGGCCGCAGTCCTCCGAGTCCGCCTTCCCTACTTGGATGATGAGAACCGACGTCGCCGCCAGATTGCGGCGATGTACAATGAAGGGCTGGGGGAAACCGGCCTCATCCTCCCAAGGGCTTCTGCAGACGCAGAGCATGTCTACCACCAGTACACCGTTCGTTTCCCGAAGCGGGATAGGCTCAGGTCCTGTCTTGCCGACGCCGGAGTCGGGGCCGCCGTTCTGTACCCTTCTCCCGTACATCGCCAACCCGCTTACGCTGACGTGCGAACCCCATCGAACGGTCTTCCAGAGAGCGAGAAAGCCGCCAGCGAGATTCTCTGCCTCCCAGTCTATCCATATCTTTCAGATGCTTCAGTGGACCGTATCATTTCCACTCTCTGTTCCTGCCTGAGATGAACGCCCAACCCGGATCACCCCGCCTGACAGTTTTCTTCCCCTGCTACAACGACGCCCCAACCATCCGGCAGCTCGTTCTGCGTGCAGATACGATCGCCTCTCGGCTTGTGGCTACCTACGAGATTTTGGTAGTGGACGACGGGAGTACCGACGAAAGTATCCGCAGGCTTCACGCGCTTGAGCCAGAGGTGCCGGCCCTACGGGTGATCGCCCACGGCGGGAACCGCGGATATGGCGGAGCCCTCCGGACAGGATTCCGGGAGGCGTCGGGGGAGCTTGTATTCTATACGGATGGCGACGGGCAATACGACGTACGTGAATTGAAGGCGCTACTGGAACGGTTCAACGGGGGTGATGTGGATGCCGTAAACGGATACAAGACTCGCCGGCAGGATGTTCGCCATCGTGTGTGGGCGGGTTCTGCATACGCGTGGCTGATGCGGAGGATCTTCGGATTTAGCATCCGGGACGTCGATTGCGATTACCGGTTGATTCGGAGGCGTTTCCTGGACCAGATCGACCTGGTTTTCGACAGCGGGGCGATTACGGTGGAGTTGGTCACCCGCCTGGAGAAAGCGGGATGCCGATTTGCCGAGGTCCCGGTGGGGCATTATCCAAGGGTCTTCGGCCGATCCGAGTTTTTCAGGCTGCGGCCTGTCTTGCGGACTCTGCTGGATGTTGGGATGCACTGGTACCGAACCCGCAAAGAGGGAAGACGGTTGCGGAGACGCTAGGTCCCAGGCCGGTTTCCCCACCGGTGGATCTGGAGACGATCCGAGAACCTGAAGCCGTGGTCCTTGCAGAGCCGGGTGACGATAGACGCTTTTTTTCTAAGGGCCTCCGACGTTGTGCCCTCCGGCATGAGGTAGACGCGATCGGGGGGGATGGAGAACCGACGGACAAGATCCTCGATTTCCTGAATATCCTCTGGGCCGCAGACGACAAACTTCAACTGATAATCGTCGCTTCCGGCGACATACCCGGATAGCGCTGCCAGGTTGTTGTTCCGGAGGTGGATACGTCGAGCGCCGGCCTGGGTAAGGCCGGGCAAGCTGTTGCCGAGTTTTGGCGATAGGCTGTACAGGTCCACGGCAAGGCCGGCCTGATGATGGGTGCCAGATGTTTCAACCGTTATGGTACGGCCCTGGTTGTTGAGCCCATCAAGGAGGGCGGGCATGTCGGACTGGAGCAGCGGCTCGCCTCCTGTAACAACCACGTGCTGAATATGATTCAGAGGCGCCGTTTCAGACAGTATATCGCCGACGGATAGCACGCGCCCGATTGGTTTCCAGGATGTATGCGGCGTGTCGCACCACCTGCAACGAAGATTACAGCCCGACGTTCGGATGAACAACGAAGGCTCTCCGGCATACCGTCCTTCTCCCTGAATCGACTCGAATATTTCTGATATCAGCATAAGGGAAGTGGGTCCTGCTGCGTTTGACAGTCGTGTGGGCGCACGCTACTTTAGGCTGAAGCGGGAATCGTGCCTGCAGCACGTTCGGCGAGCCTCCTGTACAGACGAAGGCGGAGCCGTCGATTGGCTTGTTGCCGCACGCTACTCCGCCGGGTTTCGCCGTTTCAGATGCCAGGGAGATTGTTCAGAGGGCGTCGACCTTGGCCGCGCAGATGAAGTCGTTCTCCGACATCCCGCCAATGGCGTGCGTCCAGTATTTGACCTTTGCGTCGCGGAAATTGACTTCCAGGTTTGGATGGTGCCCCTCCTGATTGGACACCCAGGCAACCGCGTTAACGAACGAGATCGTTTCATAGTAGTTGGCGAATGTATACGTTTTCTCTATATGGTCGTCCACAAACGCCCATCCGTTTAAGTCACCCAGCAGGTTTTCTATCTGATCCGATGTCAGCGGATCAACGCCGCCCTCACAGGGCACACACTTCCGTTCGGCGAGCGCGACAGCACCCATTGCGGTTCTCTCCTTGGGGATAGGCTGAAGCCAGTTGGGGTCGTTCACGAATCGATCGTTGTAGAGCCGTACGTAATATAACAAGATCGGCGGGGGCCACCACCCTGTTGAACGAAGCTCGGAGATTTAATGGGCAGATTGGACGGCCGTACGATACTGGTTGTTGGTGGAACCTCCGGGATGGGGCTGTCTGGGGCGCGCGCCTGCACCCGTGAGGGCGCCAACGTTGTGGTGGCGGGAAGGGATCCGGATAAAGCGGCTGCTGCGGCTTCCGAGCTTGGTGCGCAGTGCCGAACGGTCATCGGTGACGCCGGAGACCCCCAGACGGCTGCAGCCTGCACGGCGGCTGCCCTGGGTGCGTTCGGAAGCCTGGATGGGCTGTATCACGTTGCCGGAGGAAGCGGCCGGCGCTGGGGAGACGGCCTGCTGCACGAGATCCCAGACGATGGGTGGGACCTGACACTGCGGATGAACCTGTCGTCTGTATTCTACTCGAACCGCGAGGTGCTCCGGCTCTGGTTGAAGAGGGGGTGCGGAGGAACAATTCTCAATATGGCGTCTGTCCTGGGATATAGTCCCGCACCCAGGTACTTCCCGACTCACGCCTACGGCGCGGCGAAGGCGGGGATCATCGGGCTCACGAAGACGACGTCTGCCGCCTACGCGCCAATGAATATCCGAATCAACGCGATTGCGCCGGCTCTTGTTGAGACACCGATGGCACAGCGTGCAGCTGAGAATGAAGCTATCCTGAATTACATCTCAACTAAACAGCCTCTGGACGGAGGCAGGGTGGGGCGCCCGGAGGACCTGGACGAGGCCGTCATCTACTTTATGTCCGACGCTTCGCGGTTCGTTACAGGCCAGGTGTTGGGCGTAGACGGCGGGTGGGAGGTGTCGGAAGGCCAATACGGTCAGCAGGGCGACGGTTAATTGCCTGCATCTGACGTCAACGCACCTAAACAGCAGCAGAATGAGAGATATGACAGGATTTCGCAATCGAAAGGACAAGGCGGATTGGAGTGATTGAGACATGAAAGAGAGGCCGCTTAGAACAACCGTAATCGGGAGCTATCCGTTACCCGGATGGCTGCTGTTTTCGCTGGAGAACGGCCACCGGTTCGGGAGTGCCGATCGGACAGAACTGCTGGAAGACGCGACGGTGGCGGCGATTCAGGACCAGGTCCGGGCCGGTACTGACGTGATCACTGATGGAGAGCAGGCCCGGGCGGATTTCAATCTGTCGTTCTACTCCTTCCTGGAAGGCATCGAGATGGAGTCGGCGTCGCCGCGGTTGTTCGGACCTCCCGCCCACGACCAGCGGGGGAAACACGCGGTGGTGGGGGAGCTGGCCGCTCCAAACGGCCTGGGTGTGGTTACAGAGTTTGAGAATCTGAAACGTCTGGCTCCCGCCGGGCCTGTCCTGAAGGCGAGCGTGCCTGGACCGTACACGATGAGCGGCCGGCTGCTGCCCAATGCTCAGTACAAGGATCGGTGGGCGCTCACAGAAGCTCTCCTCCCTATCGTGAGGGCAGAGCTCGAGGCTGTCGTAGCTGCAGGATGCACGGAGCTCACGGTAGACGAGCCGTCGATGAGCTGTTACGCCTACCGTGAAGATCCCACCCGTTTCGTCGATATCTTCAATCGAACGGTGGAGCCTGTGGTGGGCAAGTGCCGTCTATCCACCCATCTCTGTTTCGGGAACTTCAAGGGACACGCCGTCGGCTACCGTCGGTATCGTCCGATGTTTCCTGCATTCCTCGACTTTGATGTGGACGAAATTCACGTGGAAATGGCCAGCCGGGAGTTTTCGGAGATCGAGGTGATCGGCCAAATTGCCGAGCGTCGGGACGTTGCTGTGGGGATTGTGGACGTCAAGAGCTACTATATTGAGACCGTGCAGGATATCGCGGATCGGGTGAAGCTCTGCCTGGAACACGCTCCGGCAGACCGACTGTCGTTTGCCCCCGACTGCGGACTGAGCCAGACTGCACGATGGGCCGCCCGGCAGAAGCTGGGAAATATGGTAGCAGGAGTTGAGAAGATGCGACGCAAGTAGGAAGCGATTCGCCGAAGACCAGCAGGACGTGCAGGTTGCATTCAGCCAGGGGTATACAGATATGACAACGACGATTCGCGAACGCCCGTCGACGCCCGGCAAGGGGGATACGCCATCTGAGATTCCACACCGCGTGCTGGGTAAGACCGGCGAGCGGGTGCCCATTCTGGGTTTGGGTACGGCATGCGGCGGGATGGGGCTGTCGGACTCAGATGCCGTCGACCTTTACGACCGTGCCATCGACCTGGGAGTGACCTACCTGGACACGGCAACGGGCTATGCACGTGCGCAAAAGCAGCTGAGCGAGATCCTTCCATCTCGACGGGATGAGGTCTTCCTGGTGACGAAGGCGTATACGGCTGATCGGAAGGAAGCGATTTCGATTTTGGAGCAGAATCTGAAGGACATGAAGACGGACGCCGTTGATCTGGCCTTCGTACACTCCGTGGGAAGTCTGGACGTAGAGCAGGTGTTGAGCGCCGACGGTGCCCTTGCCGGGATGCGGGAGGCTCGGGACAGAGGGCTGACCCGGTTCATTGGGTTTACCGCCCACAATGTCACCTGGAAATCTGTGAAGGTGCTCCAGGAAGCCGAGCTGGATGTCGTTATGCTCGCAATGAACTATGTCGATCGCCATACGTACGGGTTCGAAGACAAGGCGCTTCCTGTTGCACGGGAAAAGAACGTTGGCGTCGCGGCAATGAAGGTGTTTGGCGGCGCGCCGAAGATGACCTACGACAAGGTGACCGCTTCCCAGATGGAACTCCACCCGACAGCCGGGCATGAGGTGGACCTGAGTTCGGCTTTTCGCTATGCCTTGAGCTTGCCCGGTGTGGCAACGGCCGTTGTGGGGATGTACTCTATTGCTGAGTTGGAAGAAAACGTCGATCGTGCCCGGGCGTTCGTCCCACTGACTGAGGCCGAGGAGGCGGCATTGACCGCTTCGGGGCAGCCGATGGCCCAAGACTGGGGAGCCCATTTCGGAGAGGCTGAGTAGGTATCATCGAATGTCGCCCCTTTTATGTTTTGTATGGAACCCCTCGGGACCTTCCGGAGTCTTCAGAAGGACGAGGGGATTCGTGTGTACGCCCGGAAGCAGACGGTCCCATCTACAGACGGTCTCATCTACAGACGGTCTCATCTACAGACGGTCTCATCTACAGACGGTCTCATCTACAGACGGTCTCAT
>Ga0114996_10003094_pt1 | contig 20952 bp, 20 predicted proteins | sample ArcticOcean_MG_C_4_FD_87039 | JGI IMG/M metagenome (GOLD analysis project Ga0114996, IMG submission 87039) | Marine microbial communities from western Arctic Ocean - ArcticOcean_MG_CB4_134 | ecosystem: Environmental > Aquatic > Marine > Oceanic | place: Arctic Ocean: Canada Basin | collected... | reverse complement strand
TGCACTGTCGATCAAAGCGAAGGAAGTTCACGAGGAAGCGGAGGCACTTTCAAGTTACAAATCAGAAACGGCCGCGAGCTCGAGTGGAACGACACTGGGTGAACTCCTCAAAGAAAAATTGACTGGCGGCTCCAAGTAAAGAAAATAGTAGCCCGGACTTCGCGATCCGGGCTATAATCCCTTTATAATCGGTAGCTTATGAGATCGGCCAAGCAGGAACTAAGCGAAGCGCCTTATGACAAAATCAGAACTCATAGAAATGATCTCCAGGAAGCAGAACCATCTGCCTGCAAAGGATGTTGAGCTTGCGGTTAAGCATTTGCTCGGTTTAATGAGCGACTCACTGGCAAGTGGTGATCGAATCGAAATTCGTGGTTTTGGCAGCTTTTCATTGCATTTCAGGCCTCCGCGCATCGGACGTAATCCGAAAACTGGCGAAGCTGTAGCGCTTTCCGGCAAATATGTGCCGCATTTCAAGCCGGGTAAAGATCTGCGCGAGCGGGTCAATTCGAGTCGTCACCTCCCTATAAAAGACTAAGTGCTGGCGAAAAGAATCCCAGTCAGCGGGATTTAGGGTTGAGAATCTGCAAAACAAAGCAATGTCGCTCGGGCATTTTCGCCGCTAAACTACTATTCGAGTCCGTTTCCGGTGTGATGCACATTCAAAGGTGCGTCTTGCGGCAGACCGATATACTTTTCCAGTTATCGACGCAAATCGCGATAACATATTGTCCAGGATCGCCACAGCAGTTATGAATCGGATTGGAGTAGGAGCGTGTTGAAGAAAATCGGAATTGGCATTCTGATACTTATGATCTTCGTCATAATGCTTTGGTTTACGAGCAATAACCTCGGCAATGTCGATGTTGATCTGGCGTTCGATACCATAACGACTTCTATACCCATCGCCTTCTTGGTGGTGTTTGTCTTTGGTTGGGCGTTCGGATTGCTCTGTACGAGTATGTTCATTATTCGACTAATTAATGAAAGGCGGCAATTACGTCGTAAACTCCGTCAATCAGAGGCGGAAGTATCTAGTCTTCGCAATCTGCCGCTCGTCGATGCCGACTGAATCCACGTTTCTTCTGGCGAGTTTATTCCTGTTGCTAGCGGCTGCGGGCTGGGCGTTGGGTCGATTTGGTGATCGTGACGAGGACGAAAATGCGCCACCTCCGCTGAATGTCGACTATCTGAAGGGTTTGAATTTTCTATTAAACGAACAGACAGATCAGGCGCTTGAGCATTTTCTGAAAATGGTTCGCGTCGACGACAAGACGATTGAAACTCACTTCGCACTCGGCAGTCTTTTCCGAAGGCAGGGGGAGGTAGATCGTGCGATCCGGATCCATCAAAACATTATCGCGCGTCCGGATGTGTCGGTAGAGCAGCGTGACCAGGCGTTACATTCTCTGGCTCAAGACTACCTGCGCGCTGGTCTTCTGGATCGAGCGGAGAACGTATTTACCCAATTGGCGCAGGGATCTCGTTACCAGGTCGAGGCGTTAGAGAGCCTCTGCCGGATCTATGAGCAGGAAAGAGAGTGGCAGCGGGCGATAGAGTCAGGCCAGAAACTGGAAGTACTGAGTGGAGAATCCCTGGCTCTACAAATAGCGCACTACTATTGTGAATTGGCAGAACAAGCGGTTAGCCGTAAAGACTTTCAAGCCGCGCGTACATTTGTTAAGAAAGCGCAAAGCGGTCGTCCGAGGACGCAACGTGGCGCACTGACGCGAGCGAACATCGCGCGTGAAACCAATGATACAAAGACAGCGTTACGCTTGTATCACCAAATTATTGACGAAAATACTTACCTTACGACCGAGGCGCTGCCGGCCCTCGTAGAGATCTACAATGCCGAGGCTAAAACCGACCAGCTTGAGAAGACGCTTCGATCTCTTCTGACCAAGATGCCGGAAATGAAGACTAATATTGCGTATACCGCCATCGTCAACAACATTGGTGGTATCGATATTATTGACGAATGCGTCGAAGCATATATGTTGAACGAATCCACGCTGATTGAGTTTGTAGACTTACAATCGGTCGACAATGCGACCGGTGTGAATCGGCGTTCTGCGTTGGCCAAAGTCCGTGCTGCGCTGAGCAAACTTGCGGCGACCATTCCACGTTATCAGTGCAAAGAATGCGGATTTTCAAGTCAGCGCCTTCTTTGGCAATGTCCGAGTTGCCGAGGCTGGGAAACGCAACGTCCATTCACGACGGTCAGCTTCGATTCATTGTTACAGCGAAGTTCTACTGGCACATAGCCGCGCAATTTTCATTTCGGGATAGATTACTGATTTTTGTCGGCGGCTTCATGCTGCATAGCTGTCTATGCTTCTCCTTGTTCCAACTTGTTCTAGTTGGGGACATCAAAAAACAAGGAGTAGTTGAATGTTGAATCTTAGAATGGCTTATGTGACGGCTATTTTGTCGATGCTATCTGCTGCGTGTCATTTGACTGGCTATATTCGTTACTATGCGGGTCTGATTTCGCTTTGGAGAAGTGAGTTGTCTGTAGATGTACGAGTAGCTGTTTTCCCTGTGGCCGGTCGCGGTACGCGCTTTTTACCCGCCACCAAGGCCAGTCCGAAAGAAATGTTGCCCATTATCGACAAACCGCTTATTCAATATGCGGTAGAAGAGGCGATCGCGGCGGGCGTAACGAAGCTGGTATTTGTCACTGGCGCGTCAAAACGGGCGATTGAGGATCATTTCGATGTCGATCCGGAGCTCGAAAACGCGCTGATCGCAGGCGGTAAGAATGAACTGCTCGAATCGATTAAGGGCATTATTCCTGCAGGCGTGTCATGTATTTACATTCGGCAGGGCGAACCGCTTGGTCTGGGCCACGCGGTGCTTTGCGCAAAACCTGCTGTGGGTGACGAACCGTTCTATGTTCACTTGGCTGATGATCTCATCATCGGGGAACCAGGTTGTTTGAGGCAGCTCGCGGATCAGTACGGCAAGCACGGTAGCAGTGTCGTTGCAGTTGAGCGGGTGCCACATGAAAATACCTCAAGTTATGGCATCGTCGCAGTGGAAGAGTCGGCGGACGGACAGCGGATGACTCAAATTGTCGAAAAACCAAAGCCGGAAGATGCGCCGTCAAATTTGGCCGTTGTAGGGCGCTATCTGTTAGCGCCAGAGATTTTTACCAAACTTGAATCGACGGGTCGTGGCGCAGGTGGTGAAATTCAGCTCACTGATGCAATAGCCGATCTGCTCGATGATGCAGCCGTGTATGCCCTCCCATTTTCGGGCAAGCGATTCGATTGCGGCAGTAAGTTGGGATTCTTGAAGGCGACCGTCGAATGCGGACTCATGCACCAGGATATAGGCGATGACTTTCGCGCCTACTTGCGTGAATCAATAGATAGCTAACGCAAAAGCGCAGGCGTTAAGCGCGCGAGCGCGAGTCACGTTTTCGGTCAACTTCGGTCAGCAATTTCTTGCGCAGCCGCAAGCTCTTGGGCGTGACCTCCAATAATTCGTCGTCATCGACGAATTCGAGTGCTTGCTCGAGAGAAAAACGAATGGGCGGCGTGAGGACGATATTCTCATCGTTACCGGCAGCACGGATGTTATTAAGCTGCTTGGCCTTCGTCGGGTTAACCACCAGATCATTTTGCCGGCTATGAATGCCGATGATCATACCCTCGTAGACTTCATCGCTGTGACTTGCCATTAGCTTGCCGCGTTCTTGCAGGTTAAAGAGTGCATACGCTAACGCCTTGCCTTGCACCATAGAGACAAGCACACCATTGTTTCGTTGCCCAAGGGTCTCTTTGATGTATACATCGTATTTGTCGAACACATGGTACAAGAGGCCGGTGCCTGAAGTGGCGGTCAGGTATTCCGTTCGGAAGCCAATCAGCCCCCGGGTGGGAATACGGTAGTCGAGACGAACGCGTCCACGACCGTCCGGTGTCATCGACAACAATTCACCTTTCCGACCAGCTAGACGGGTCATTACACCGCCCTGATAGTCTTCTTCGAAATCGACAGTTAGTTGTTCCCACGGCTCCGATCGGACGCCGTTTTCCTCGTGAAAGATGACTTCCGGGCGTGATACGGCAAGCTCGAAGCCTTCGCGCCGCATGGTTTCGATGAGGACGGAAAGATGCAGTTCTCCACGACCCGAGACTCGAAACTTGTCAGGATCCTCGGTTTGGTCAACGCGCAGCGCAACATTGTGCTTGAGCTCTTGTTGGAGGCGATCGTTGATCTGTCGGCTGGTCAGGAACTTGCCTTCCTTACCTGCGAACGGCGATTTGTTCACTTGAAAGGTCATGCTGATCGTAGGTTCGTCGATGGCGAGGGCGGGAAGGCCGTCCGGTTTGTCGCGGGGACAAAGTGTGTCTGAAATAGACAGATTGCTAATGCCGCTAAACATGATGATGTCACCGGCGCTGGCTGATTTAATCTTCCGTCGTTCAAGCCCATGAAATCCGTACAGTTCGAGAATGCGCCCGTTCCGCAGTTTCTCGTCCGCGCTTACAATGCTGACTGGCAAATTTACTTCTATCTTGCCGCGTTGAATACGACCAATACCGAGCACACCGACGTATGAATCGTAGGCGAGACTGGAGACCTGAAGTTGTAATGGCCCATCGACGTCGACGTCAGGTGGTGCCACGTTTTTGATGATGGCTTCGAATAATGGCGTCATATCACCATCACGGTCATCTGAATCGTTACTCGAATAGCCGTTTAGCGCTGATGCGTAAACCACCGGAAAATCCAATTGTTCGTCCGTTGCTCCGAGACGATCAAATAATTCGAAGGTCTGGTCCAATACCCAATCAGGTCGAGCGCCGTCACGATCAATCTTGTTGATGACGACAACGGGCACTAGTCCTTGCGCAAAAGCCTTTTGCGTCACAAAGCGAGTTTGTGGCATTGGACCTTCGACCGCGTCGACCAACAAAAGGACACTGTCGACCATTGATAGCACGCGTTCTACTTCGCCGCCGAAATCCGCATGGCCCGGCGTATCAACGATATTAATGCGATAGTCACGCCATTTGAGGGACGTATTCTTGGCCAGAATTGTGATGCCCCGTTCGCGCTCGAGGTCGTTTGAATCCATCACTCGTTCGGGTGCGGCAGCGCGTTCGCCCAGCGTGCCGGATTGCTGCAACAACTGGTCGACAAGCGTGGTCTTGCCGTGATCGACATGCGCAATAATAGCGATGTTTCGAATTCGCTCGATATCAGACATCAGGATGGGTTTCGGGGTAGTGCGAAGTGGCGCGGATTATAGAGTCGCGGCTCTGGAAATGATACGTCTGTAGCAACAATAAATGCGGACCCTAACCATAGCGGGCCGGATAGTGGATTACTGTTAATATTGCCCGCCCTAAGTTAGTCAGGTTAAGGCATTGAGGTCAGATCGGAAGCGCGCCATCGTGGTTGGCGCCAGTGTCAGCGGATTGTTAATTGGCCGCGTACTCGCGGACTATTTCGATGAAGTCCTGCTTATCGATAAAGAGTCACTCGATCGCGGCGTTGAGCCGCGCAAAGCCGTTCCGCAAGGAAATCACATTCATGGCATTTTGACCCCCATGGTCACGGCATTGAAATGGCTTCTGCCAGGGTTTGTTGATGATCTGGTCGCTGCCGGTGCGAATGTTTTCGACAGCGGGGCGGGTACCCGTTTCCACATCTTTGGCACACAGTTACGCAACGGACACACTGAGTCAGCCCTTAATCGGCTGCACGCGTCCATTTTTCGAACATCACCTGCGTCAACGCGTCGAGTCTCTGCCAAATGTACAGATTCGCGCGGGGCAGCGATTCGAACGGTGGGTGACCAGCGATGACCAGGCGCGAGTGGTCGGTCTCGAAATGACCGGCGCAGCCGGCACGGATAAACTCGCTGCGGACCTGGTGGTGGATGCGCGTGGCCGAGCATCCGCATTGCAAAAAGAGCTCTCTGCTTTGGGATTTGATGCTGCCCGTCAAGAAGTGATCGGTATTGATCTCGGCTACACCAGCCGTTTGTTTGAAGCACCCGGATTCTCGCCCGCGTGGGATTTGCTGATTGTGAATCAGTCTCCGCCGGACATTTGGATAAACGCAGTTGTGCAAAAAGTCGAGGGAGATCGTTATATCGGCACGCAGGTCGGCTATTTTGGCGATCATGCTCCAGCAGATGATGCGGGCTATATGGAATTCGCGAACAGACTCCCGGTACAAGAATTTGCGGATTTTCTTCAAATCGCGAAACCTGTTACCAATTATCAGCGCTTCGGTACCCGTGACTGCCGTATGACGCGATACGAGGAGCTTGATCGGTTCCCGGCGAATTTGTTGGTTGTGGGCGACGCCGTTTGCAGCTTGAATCCGGTTTACGGACAGGGCATGACCAAGGCCGCCAACGAGGCCGTGGAACTCCATCAGTCACTGGCTGAGCATTTGGGTCGCAATAGTAGCCTCGACGGTTTCACAGATGGATTTCGGAAACACCTGCCAAGCGTTGGCGCCGAATGGGCCTGGCAAATGACGACGGCAGCGGATCTGCAGTTTGAGCAAACCGTTGGAGATCGTTCTCGTAGCGGGCGTTTCATGAGTTGGTATATGAAGCGATTGTTTTTACGCGCGACAAAAAACCTTCATGCCCGAAAAGGAATTTTCGACGCGACAATGTTGGTCAAGCCGCCCCAAAGTCTAACGACGCCAAGAATGGTTTTGCACGCTTTAGGATTGTGAGACGTGCGTTGTATCGTGTGAGATTTTTACTGAGCCGAGTCGGTCGAGCAGAAACGGATTTTCGATGCAGCCATCAGAATAAGAACGGCGCGATCATTGCGGCGACCAGCAGCATGATGGGTAAAGCGAACCAGATAATTTGTTTGATCCCCAATTCGTGATCGGGATTCGGCCAATCCTCGGCCATAAACCCAAACACGACACCTCTATTTGGTTTCTACTGTAGATTCCACATGAGTCCGGCACAGCAGTAAAGAATAGACGAGAGCACAATGTTGGAGGCCCACGTTGGCGGGTAATAGTCATACTTCAAAAGTATATAAACGTCGTATGCCCAACTAACTGAAACCATCCATAAGCTGGCCGCGACAAAGTAGAATTATCGATTGTCGTTCGCGAACCAACAGCACAATGGCAATTAGTGACGCAGCCACAGAGCACGCAAGATAGATCTTAAATGCGGGCGTGATGAGCATTACGCAATAGCGCTATTTTAAATGCGCGTCATACCAACCGAGCCACCGTTCAAATCGATCTTTGACGAAACTTGGCCGACGAATGCCATGGTGTTCATCGGGATAAACCACCAGTTGTGTTTCTCGACCCAGTCGTTTCATGCCGATGTACATCTGTTCTGAATTGATAATGGGTACGTTCCAATCCAGTGCGCCACCCATCCAAAGAGTCGGCGTTGTGATCGCCTCAACCTTGGAAAAGGGGGACAGTTCAGCGTAGCGCTCAGGTTCTTCCCAGGGAAGACCGAATTCAAGTTCGTACATCAATTGGTAATGATCGTGGCCGTAATTTGCAGTGATTAATCCCAGGCTTGCACCGGACATTGCGGCGTCGAAACGCGTTGTTTGTGTGATGACATAGTTGGTGAGAATGCCTCCGTAGGACCACCCGCCAACACCGAGGCGCTCTCCGTCGACTAATCCTATTTCGATTCCATGATCGACGGCAGCCATCACGTCTTCGAAATCTTTGTCGCCCCACGCGGCAACCGTGCCATGTGCGAACTCCTGACCGTAGCCTGTCGAGCCGCGCGGATTTGGCATGATGACCGCATAGCCGTTGGCCGCATAAAGTTGCGCGGTATCAGAAAAATTGTACGTAAATTGTGACGCCGGACCACCGTGCAGCCAGAGTATCGTGGGGTAGCGTTTTCCGGATTGGTAATTTAATGGCCGAACAAAAAACGCCTCCACCGGCGTGCCATCTGCACTGGTGAACTGCAGCTTTTCCACATCCGCACGCGCGACATTACCCAGGACGCTCTCGTTGACATTGGTTAGTTGTCGCAGGTCACCATTGCGATATGAAAATACTTCAGACGGTTGATGTGCCTGGCCCATTGTTAACACGGCGGTCTGCCCATGAATTGCGAAACTGCCGATACTGACTTGCCGTTCGATAATGCGTTCTAAGTTTTCGCCGTCGACATCAACTGTGGCTAGATGATTCTGGCCCTTATCTTCTAGTCGAAAGTAAATTGTTTTTCCATCGTCTGAGAATGTTGGATTGGATAGATTGCGGTCCAGGTCGGGCGTAAGAACGTTGCGCTCGTCCTGTCCCACCCGGGTAGTTGCCAGGTGGCGTGTCGGTGTTAGCGCTGACCCACCGATATCAGGTCCCGACGTTGTGATGTAGGCGACACTCTTGCTGTCCGGGCTCCAGGCAGGTGAGTAGTCTCGACCCGCGTGCGTCGTGACTTGTGTCAACGGGTGGTTGTCGTCGTCGACCACTACCGACCAGACGTCGGATCCGTAGTTAAGATCGGCATTGTTGCTTCTATCGCTGACAAATGCGATTGATTTACCGTCTGGACTCCAGACCGGATCTGAATCATCGAAGTCGCCTGAAGTGACCTGCACGGGCGCATCGTCCCCCGGCGTGTAGACGTATACGTGGTTACGACGACGGTCGAGATAACCGACGTAGTCCTGCTTGAACTGCATGCGGTCAATGACATGTGGCTGTGGCTTGTCGTCATCTTCTTCGTCTTCCGTCAGTTCGGCAGGCGTTGGGTCCTGGATCATTAGGAGTAAGCGACTGCCATCCGGAGACCATTCGAACTCACGTATTCCCGTTTTGACGTCGGTGACTTGAACCGCTTCGCCGCCATTTCGATTGAGATTCCAAACCTGCGTTTTAGCGTCTTCGCCTTTTGAAGCTTGAAACGACAAGTGTTTGTTATCGGGTGTCCAGCGTGGGTTACTTGCGGATGTCTCGATAGAGGTCATTGGAATCGGTTCACCGCCATCTGCCGCTACAATCCAAACTTGAGAGTTTGATTTGTCTTCCTCCATATCCATGGAGCGGACGGTATATGCAACCCATTCGCCGTCCGGACTGAGTAGCGGGCTACCGACGGATTTGAGCGCTAGTAGGTCGTCGATAGTGATTGGGCGGGCACCGTCTTGAGCGCCGGCGAGGCAAGGAATCATGATGAGGAAACAGGCTAGCAATCGAACTCGAAGATGGTTCATGAACGCGGCATCCTGGCTGTGTGCGGCTGAAATTCGCACTGTAAGAGTCACCGAAAGAATAGCGGAATTTCGCCGGCCATACCATTTCCTGCGGAGGCGCTATTGCCGTATCTCGATTAGGTTGTGAATGTAATGATTTTCGATGTCTGTTGGTCATACTGAATAGCGCTCAATGATGGCGCGATCCGTTATATTCAGGAGGCGATGATGCTGTTGGCCATTAACCATCCGATGCCGACGACGCAATAAGAAATGTGGACTAAGTTGCCAGCCAAGATCCCTGCTGCAGTCAGGTAGCTGCTTTTTTGCCACCGACCATAGTTTTTCGGATACCTATTATCATGTCGGAGCCGGGCACAATCAGAATTAGAATGGTGACGGCGACGATAATTAAGACTTGGTCGAGCATATGCGTCAGCCCTTGTTCCTTCCTGGAAATGAGGTGTTTTGAAACTTAATAAAACGAGTCATAATTAATCGGTGGTTTTGTGTTTTATCGGCAGGAATGTTCCATTTAGTAGGCATTTTGGATCGTTAACAATAATCCTAAGCAAGCCTATCCAAATACTACATATGGCGTTCGTGGTGGCTAAATTGTGATCGACATCACCGTCAGTGATGTGATCGACATCAACGACAGTAATGTAATGGATATCGATAATGCGACCTTGAACTGAGCTACCCACATTTTACCCCTCAAGGAATTGAGTAATGAAAAATACGAATACTGGCTTTACGCTAATCGAGTTAATGATTGTCGTTGCTGTTATTGGGATATTGGCATCGATTGCGGTATCTGCGTATCAATCATATACGGTCCGTGCACAAGTTGCGGAAGGTCTAAACCTTGCCGGATCGGTTCAAGTGGCTGTGGCTGAATATAATTTCGATAATGGTGTATTCCCAGCTGACAACGTAGACGCCACTTTGGGGGCTCCAGCCACGTACTCCGGAGCCTTTGTTTCTTCGATCTGAGTTACTGGCGCTGGGTTTCGATTCAATATGGAAATGACGCGAGTGCAAAGATTGCCGGCGAGACGGTTACGCTGATAGCCCAAAGTACTGGCGGCAGCCTGGAATGGGCCTGCGCGTCTGGTGGCGTGATTGGTGCTGCCTATCTTCCGCAGGTATGCCGCTAGCGCGAAATTCGGTCATTACCTAAGTCCGGAAATCGGCATCCCTTGTCTTTGGCCTGCAATGCCCGTCGCATGGGCGGTGGAATCACCCTTGATTTGCGGCCAATACTGATCGGTTCTCCCTTTGCGTTCTCAAGCAGACGGCTAATCGAGGTATCGCAACCGATCCGCCTCGACGTTTCCGCGGTAACGTGCACCATCACCTGGTACCGATCGGCAGAGGATGAAGATTTTGGTCCCTGTTGCAGGTAACTCTCAGCCATTTCCATCAAGGCATCTGCACGGCGAGTGGCAAATGAAGGGCGGCCACGTGTAGACGTTTCGTGTTTGTCTTCGTTTTTTTCGTTGTCAGTTTCTGCCACGGTACGTTCAACTGCCTTGTCGAGCGCCTTGATCAGCATGGCACCGACCTCTGCCAGCAAGCGTCCTTTGATCACCAATGAACCATCATCGTCGTACCGATACGTCAATGATCGTGCATGGTGTTGTTTGTTGGCACTATCCACATCATTCAGTTGCTTGGCGCGACGATAGCCTCGTACCAGAGATTCAACGTGATAGGCCGTGCCGTATTTTGCGATGTTCAGGAGATAGTCTTCATGTTCCAGCGTGGCCACCCGCGTCATGGCACGGACCTTTGAATAGCTGACCTTACCCAACCTAAACGCCTCACTGATTTTGGGCAGCTCACCTAAGGCGTTCGCAACCCGAACTTTTTCACGCGCGGCGTTGAACCCAATGCCGTATTTCCAGTTCAACCAATGGGCGCAAGAACAAACGCCTTCAAGATGCCACAGTTTCTCCTGATCAAACTGGCGAATCCTGACCAGCAGATCGTAGGTTGCGGCGGTGATCAGGCCGAAAAGCTTGGTGATCTCTTGACCCAAGGCGTCGGAACGTTGCTGAGAGTCGGGTAAATCGGGTGGATTGCAGGACATGAGGGTCAACCATTTATACTGTTATTATATCCAGTATTATACGCCTATCTGCATGATCCTTAGTGATAAATTGGAACATTTGAACGGTATTACGGGGTGCAGCGGCGCCGGTTGATCTTTAGTGCCTAAAAGAAAAGTCGCTTGAACCCTCGCTGGTGAGTTCGCCGAGGGGCCCAAATGCAAAAGGCCCCCAATAGGGGGCCTTTTGTTGTTTGGCTCCCCGACGCGGACTCGAACCACGGACATTCTGATTAACAGTCAGACGCTCTACCAACTGAGCTATCGGGGAATAATATTGTGACTTTTAGTAACGCCGCGCGGCATTTTGAGTCAGGCCATACTCCAAGTCAAGGGACCCAAGTGGGCATTCTGCAGGCAACCAGTATCTAAGTTTATACCAATGCGGCCTTGATTCTATCGACGGCTTTTTCAAGCGCTTCGATTGAGCACGCAAATGATAAGCGCACGTATCCTGGGGCGCCAAATGGCGTGCCAGGAACCATCACGACATCGCCGTGCTCCAGCACTTGCTGTACAAGTTCGGCGTCTGTTTTCAGCCCTTTGGCCGCCATCGCACCGGTGACTTTCGGAAACGCATAGAAGGCACCTTCTCCTTCACGGCATTCAAAGCCTGGGATGTCATTTAGAGCGCCTACTAAGTAGTCGCTACGGGCCTTGTAGGCCTTCAACATCTCCGCCATGCAGCTTTGATCGCCGTCCAACGCTGCCGTTGCTGCGACCTGAGACACACTGCAAGGATTTGAAGTAATTTGGCTTTGAATCGTCTTCATTGCCTTGATGACTTCGGGCGGTCCACCTGCATAGCCGATGCGCCAGCCTGTCATGGCGTAACATTTGGATACCCCATTTATCGTGACGACCTGGCCGTATAGGTCAGGGCAGGCGGTGGCGATACTGCAAAAGGGCTCATCTGCCCAATGGATGTGTTCGTAGATATCGTCGGCTAAAACGACGATTTGCGGGTGCTTCACCAAAACTTCACCCAGCGCTTCAAGCTCTGAGCGTGTGTAGCAACTTCCGGTCGGATTCGACGGGCTGGTTAGAAAGAGCATGCGTGTTTTCGCGGTAATGGCGCCTGCAAGTTTTTCCGGCGTGATTTTGAAATCGTCCTCAATCCCGGTTTCGATGATGACCGGTGTGCCTTCGGCGACTCTCACCATGTCGGGATACGACACCCAATAGGGTGCCGGGATAATCGCTTCATCACCGCTACTCAGAACGCCCATACACGCGTTGAAAAGCGTGTGCTTGGCACCCACGGAGACAAGAATCTGCTCCGGCGAATAGGACAGTTGATTGTCCCGCTCAAACTTTCGCTGAATAGCCGCCTTTAGTTGGCTCGTGCCATCGATCGCGGTGTATTTGGTGTGGCCGTCATGTATCGCTTGGATCGCCGCAGCCTTAATGTGGTCGGGCGTATCAAAATCGGGTTCTCCCGCTCCGAGACTAATGACATCGCGACCGGCTTCGCGAAGCTCGGCTGCCAGGCCTAAAACCGCACTGGTTGCAGAGGGCATAACGCGACTCATTCTTTCTGAAACTGATAAACTCACAGGTTGCCTCCTGGAAATGAACGCGCATGGTACGTCAATCAACCATTCTTCCCAAGAAAACTGTCTCGGATGATAAGTCCGAACTCACTTTGGTCTCGAAGTTTAGTCCTGCCGGCGATCAGGAAGGCGCAATCCGTGGTCTGGTCGAAGGATTAAATGATGGGCTTGCGCACCAGACGTTGCTGGGTGTTACAGGGTCAGGTAAGACATTTACGATTGCGAATGTCATTCAAGAGACGCAAAGACCGGCGATTGTGCTGGCACCGAACAAGACATTGGCGGCGCAGTTATACGGTGAGATGCGTGAGTTTTTCCCGCACAACTCAGTTGAGTATTTCGTTTCTTATTACGACTACTATCAACCGGAAGCTTATGTTGCCAGTTCAGACACTTATATCGAGAAAGACGCCTCCATCAATCAACACATCGAGCAGATGCGTCTTTCGGCAACCAAAGCACTAGTCGAACGTCCCGACTCAATCATCGTTGCCACGGTCTCGGCGATTTACGGATTGGGCGATCCCGAGGCCTACTTCAGCATGGTCCTGCATGTGTCTCGCGGCGATCGAATTGATCAACGCACACTGCTGCGGCAATTGGCGGAGATGCAATATAAAAGAAATGAGCTGGATTTCTCGCAAGGCAGTTATCGGGTTCGTGGTGATGTCATCGATATATTTCCCGCCGAGTCTGAACGTGATGCCGTCAGGGTTGAGCTATTTGACGACGAGGTGGATTCGCTTTGTTATTTCGATCCGCTGACGGGTGAAATACTAAGGCGTGTACCGCGATTAACGGTATTTCCTAAAACGCACTATGTGACGCCGCGTGCGAAACTACTGGGCGCAATTGATGAGATGAAGGTCGAGTTAAAAGATCGCCTCGAGTACTTAAGGAATAACGAAAAACTTCTTGAAGCTCAACGACTTGAACAACGAACCTTATTTGATATCGAGATGATTCGTGAGCTTGGTTACTGTCAGGGCATTGAGAATTATTCTCGCTATCTGTCCGGTCGCGAGGTGGGCGAAGCGCCGCCCTGTTTATTCGACTATTTGCCGGACAACGCCATTCTAGTGGTCGACGAGAGTCACGTGACGATTCCGCAACTAGGCGGCATGTATCGCGGCGACCGTTCGCGTAAAGAGACGCTCGTGCAATACGGCTTCCGTTTGCCATCTGCGCTCGATAATCGACCGTTGCGATTCGATGAATTCGATCGGATGTCGCCGCAGACGGTGTACGTATCGGCGACACCCGGCGATTATGAGCGCGAACATTCGGACAATATTGTTGAACAGCTTGTCCGGCCTACCGGTTTGGTTGATCCGACGATTGAAGTTCGTCCTGCTAGAACGCAGGTCGATGATGTCCTATCGGAGATACATCTTCGAACCGTTGTGAACGAACGTGTTCTTATTACAACGCTAACTAAACGCATGGCGGAAGATCTAACCGACTATCTGCGGGAGCACGGGGTACGTGTTCGCTACCTACATTCGGATATCGGCACCGTTGAACGGACTGAAATTATTCGTGATTTACGTCTTGGAGAATTCGACGTGCTGGTAGGTATCAATCTACTGCGGGAGGGTCTGGATATGCCGGAGGTTTCGCTGGTGGCAATCCTCGATGCGGATAAGGAAGGATTTCTTCGTTCTGAGCGCTCGCTCATCCAGACAATGGGTCGTGCGGCACGGCACCTACACGGCACAGCGCTGTTGTATGCGGACAAAATGACCGGCTCGATGGAGCGCGCAATTAAGGAAACCACTCGGCGTCGCGAGTGGCAGGTGGCACATAATGAGAAACACGGCATCGTGCCGCAATCGATTGTTAAGCAAGTCGCCGATGTTATGGAGGCTGCGTACCCCGTTCCAGGCAGGGGGCGTCGACGCATTGCCGAAGACGCGACGGCCTATGAATCGCTTACGCCAGAACAGGTTATTCGCAAGGCGCAGAAGCTTGAGAAGAGGATGTTAAAGCACGCCAGAGATTTGGAATTCGAGGAGGCGGCGCGCCTCAGGGATAAAATTCAAAAAATGCGCGAGATTGGACTCGGTATCAACGACAAGTTGGCGGGGTGACAAGGAATATCTGTTGCGCCAGCGGAGTCCCTTCAGTATCTTTGGCGCCGCTTCTCGACGTGTCACGAAACTGGGTCAGAGCCCTTTTGTTGAAAACGGGCTCTGACCCAGTTTCTAGTCGTTTAGAGACTGTAGACTATGAAGTAGGGCGATTAGCTCAGGGGTAGAGCGTCACGTTGACATCGTGGAGGTCCCAGGTTCGAAACCCGGATCGCCCACCAAGTTTGTCAGAACGCTGCACAAGTCGATTGGCGCTCGCGCCAAGAGATTCGCCAGATGACCGCAAATTGTAGTGCGTTTTCCGCGTTAGAACGATGCGTCGATCGGTCGGTAAATTATCTCATTAGGTTACAAGTATCGATCGCCGGCCCCATTAAACTTATGAGCATGGCGAATTTACCACCGTTAGTGCCGCTAAATAGAACGTCAGCAGTCCGGCTGGATCTTCGTATTGATCCGATTCGTGACTGCCCGAGTTCTTGGATGTTTGGTGCTAAGACGCCAGCGTCTTTTTTTAACCCGGTATTCTTCGCTTGAACGGAGGATTTCAAGCAGTATTTTGGTCGATGAACGTGCTTTCTTGGTCTATCTCGAGAAAAGTTCGCCGAAATAGCTCGAAGTTGCTTGCAAGTCGGGCATTTCCGGCTATAAAATTCGCGTCCCGCGTTACTGGACGGGCCTTAAAGGGGCTGTTCGGGTCGCGGGTATTGTTTTTGGGTGGAGGATTTAAGTATCGCAGCAACAAAGCGAGTCCGGCGTAATGATGAAATTGACGCCAGAGAAGTTAGGGTAATAGATTCAGCAGGGGAGCAACGAGGGGTTATGCCGCTCGCTGACGCCTTGGTGATTGCCAAGGGTGAAACCTTGGATTTGGTGGAAGTATCACCGAACGTTGATCCGCCGGTTTGCCGAATCATGGATTTTGGTAAATTCCTCTTCGAGCAGAACAAAAAAGCACAATCTGCGAAGCGCAAGCAAAAGCAGGTTCAAGTTAAAGAGATTAAGTTTCGTCCGGGAACGGACGATGGTGACTATCAGATCAAGCTACGGAAACTGACAGAGTTTCTGGAAATTGGTGATAAGACTAAGGTTACATTAAGATTCCGCGGTCGGGAGATGGCGCACAAGGAATTGGGTGCAGAGCTTCTGGCCAGGGTCCGCAAGGACCTGGAAGAATTGGCTGTCGTTGAACAAATGCCGCAATTAGAAGGGCGGCAAATGATTATGATTCTGGCACCAAGGAAAAAGTGAGTAAGGGCTAAGCAATCCTTCAATTGCAAACGCCAATACCCGCCTGTCGCGGCAACTTACGTTGTACGTGATATGGCTAGAAAATACGGAGACAAGAATGTCCAAGATGAAGACCAACCGGGGCGCCGCAAAGCGCTTCCGCCGGACGGGTAAGGGCGGCTTTAAGCGTTCCCAATCCCATCTCAATCATATTTTGACCAAAAAGAAGTCTAAGCGTAAACGCCAGCTGGGTTTGACCCTGCAAGTCGCCGAGTGCGATGTAAAAAGCGTTAAGCGAATGCTTCCGTATAGTTAAGAGGATTGAGAAATGGCAAGAGTTAAACGTGGCGTAGTCGCCAGAGCTAGGCACAAGAAAGTCCTCAAGAAAGCGAAGGGCTATTACGGTGCGCGCAGCAAATTATTCAAGACAGCAAAACAAGCGGTCATTAAGGCGGGTCAATACGCCTATCGTGATCGTCGCCAACGCAAACGTCAGTTTCGTGCATTATGGATTACTCGTATTAATGCCGCCGCGCGTCTGCATGGAATGTCTTATAGCCGCCTAATCAATGGTTTGAGTCTGGCCGAAATTGAGGTGGATCGTAAAGTGCTTGCAGATCTTGCGGTATGCGACCCTGATGCTTTCGGTGCGATTGCAGAACAAGCGAAGGCCGCTCTGGCGGCAAGCTGACCCTCGTTCCGGCACAATTTACGTGCCGGTTTGATAGGTATTCCTTATGCAGTCATTGAACGAGCTCGTTCAGCAGGCTGAGGCCGAGATTTCCAGCGCGTCTGATTTGGCCGCGCTGGATGCTGTGCGTGTCAAATTCCTTGGAAAAAAGGGCGAGCTTACGGCGCGCCTGAAGGGCTTGAGTTTGTTGTCGGCTGAAGATCGGCCTGCCGCTGGTCAGGAAATCAATCTGGCCAAGAAGGCGGTTCAGGAAGGGCTAAATGCCCGTCGCGATGCGTTGCAGAGTGATGCGTTTTCGCAAAAGCTCCTGGCTGATGCGGTCGATGTATCCCTTCCCGGGCGTGGGCGTGGAATCGGCGGACGGCATCCAGTTTCCCGTGCGTCTATTCGTATCGAGAAGATCTTTCGAGATGCAGGTTTTGGCGTTCGGACCGGCCCGGAAATTGAAGACGATTTCCACAACTTTACCGCGTTAAATATCCCTGAAAATCATCCGGCTCGTGCGATGCACGACACCTTTTATTTTCCTGGCGGAAACTTGTTGCGAACGCATACGTCGCCGGTGCAGATTCGATCAATGGTGGAAGAGGGTGTGCCTATTCGAGTGATTGCGCCAGGACGGGTTTATCGCTGCGATTCTGATCAGACACACACACCAATGTTCCATCAGGTTGAGGGCTTGGTAATCGATCGCGGTGTCAGCTTCGCAAACTTGAAGGCCGTGTTGCACCAGTTTGTTGAAAACTACTTTGAGCGCAAAGTGGCATTGCGGTTCAGAGCGTCTTATTTCCCTTTCACCGAACCATCGGCCGAGGTTGATGTTGAGTGGGAAAAGGGCAAGTGGCTCGAAATTCTTGGCTGCGGCATGGTACATCCGAATGTGCTGGAAAATGCTGGCATTGATCCGGAAGAGTTTACTGGCTACGCATTTGGCATGGGCATTGAGCGTTTGGCGATGCTTCGCTACGGCGTAAAAGACTTACGCACCTTCTTTGAAAATGACCTGCGTTTCTTGCGGCAGTTCAACTAGAGCAGGTCGAATTAATGAAATTTTCCGAAAAATGGTTGCGCACGCTGGTCGATCCACCACTGGACACGGCAGAGCTTGCTCATCGGCTTACGATGATCGGCCACGAAGTCGATGCCGTAGAGGCTTACGGTGAGGGTCTCGATGGCGTGATCGTCGGTGAGGTGCTTTCATTTAGTAAGCATCCCGATGCAGATCGACTCAATGTCTGTCAGGTATCAATCGGCGGCGGCGAAACGCTCGAGGTCGTGTGTGGGGCGCCGAACGTCACTCAGGGTATGAAGAGTCCATTCGCACCGGTCGGTACGAAATTACCGAATGGAGTGAAGCTGCGGCGCGCGAAAATCCGCGGCGTGGTATCTAACGGCATGCTCTGTTCTGCAATCGAGCTTGGTTTGGGTGAGGAATCCGACGGTATTATCGAACTACACAATGACGCGCCAACCGGACAAGCACTAACCGATTATCTGGATCTTCCTGATCATTCGTTTGATTTGGATCTAACGCCAAACCGAGGCGACTGTTTTAGCGTTTTGGGTATAGCGCGTGACGTCGCGGCCATGACGGCAACCGCCCTGACAGAAGTTCCCGTTAAGCCAGTGGCAGCGACAATTGAAGATGTGCAGCCGGTGGAATTAGTGTTTCCTGAGGGTTGCCCACGATTCGCGGGAAGGGTTATCCGCAATATCAAGTTATCCGCCCGGTCGCCGGTTTGGTTAGTCGAGCGTTTGCGTCGCAGTGGTTTAAGAGAAATTCATCCTGTCGTCGATATTACGAACTACGTCATGTTAGAGCTCGGCCAGCCGCTACACGCCTATGACTACTCGCTAGTAAGCGGTCCCATTCGGCCGCGCCTGGCCGAGAAAGGTGAAAAGCTGACTTTGCTGGATGAAAAAGAAGTTGAGCTGCTGCCGAATACCATCGTAATTACGGATGACAATGGCCCGATTGGCATGGCTGGAATTATGGGTGGGCTGTCGACTGCCGTGACACCACAAACGACGGACGTTTATTTTGAAGCAGCATTTTGGCCGCCCGATTTTATGGCTGGCCGTGCTCGCCAATACGGCATGCATACTGATGCATCTTTGCGTTTTGAGCGCGGTGTTGATCCCTCACTACAAGTGCGTGCAGTCGAACGTGCAACAGAATTACTCACTTCAATTTCAGGCGGCGAAGTTGGTCCATTAGATGACAATGTCGTTGCCGAATACGTGCCGCAGAATGCGCCACTGACGTTGCGTAAAAAACGTTTGCTTAGAGTGCTCGGGATTGAAATTGATGCAGACCGAGTCACCGAAATCCTGTCTGGTTTGGGCATGAAAACGGACGTAAATGACGACGGTTGGCGAGTCGAAATTCCGAGCTATCGCTTCGATATTGACGTCGAAGATGCGCTGGTCGAAGAAATCGCCCGTATTTACGGCTATGACGACATTCCAGAAGCGACGGCAATGGGCGAAACGCCTCTCGCGCTCGCAGATGAGTCCGCGATCGATCTGGATTTGGTCGCTAACACACTGGTTGCTCGCGATTATCAGGAAGTGATTACGTACAGTTTTATTGATGCGGAAATCAATACGAAAATAGCGGGCGAAGAATCCGAATTGGTTTTGAGCAATCCGATTTCATCTGAGATGTCGGTTATGCGTGCGTCGATTTGGCCGGGTTTACTCAATGCTGCTGAAGCAAACATTGCGCGACAGCAAGAGCGTGTGCGCTTATTTGAAATTGGTAAAACGTTTCATGGCAAATTGTCGGCCTCGCAAGAGGTTGTTCGAATCGCTGGGCTAATTGCGGGCGACGTTGTTGAAGAGCAATGGGGGCGCCCGTCTCAGGTTGTTGATTTCTTTGACATAAAGTCCGATGTTGTTGCGCTCCTTAACATGACCGGTTGTAGCGACAAATTTAGTTTTGTCGCAGCGAAGCATCCTGCGTTACAGCCCGGACAAACTGCTGAAATTTTTCGCGGGGATCAATCGGTCGGCGTTGTAGGTAAGTTGCATCCCGCCATTGCGCGTCATGTTGGACTGGATAAAGGTGCGTTGTTGTTCGAGATTGATGCAGACAAAACACTTGCGTCACAGGTTCCGCTTGCTGAAACTGTTTCAAAGTACCCGATGATTCGACGCGATATCGCGGTAATTGTTGCAGATGAAATTGTAGCCTCTGACCTTATCCGAACGGCGGAGCGGGCGGCTCCTGAGATTGTCAAAAGTGTCAGGATTTTTGACATTTATCGAGGCCCTGGAATAGAAGCTGGACTAAAAAGCGTAGCTTTAGGCTTGATTTTGCAGGAAACATCCCGCACCCTTACTGACGTCGATGCAGACACCGCGCAGGCTGCGGTGTTTGGCGAATTGAAGCAAGAATATGCCGCAGTACTAAGAGATAATAATTAATGGCACTGACAAAAGCAGATATGGTGGAATCTCTCTTCAACGAGCTTGGTTTGAATAAACGCGAAGCACGAGAACTAGTCGATTTGTACTATGAGGAGCTGCGAGCGTCGCTTGCAGTTGGGGAGCAAGTCAAACTTTCCGGTTTCGGGAATTTTGACCTTCGGGATAAAAATGAACGTCCAGGACGTAACCCTAAGACGGGTGAAGAAATTCCTATTACGGCACGCCGTGTAGTGACTTTTCGACCTGGCCAAAAACTAAAAGCCCGAGTAGAGGCCTATGCTGGAACCGGGGAATAACGACGAATTACCACCTATCCCAGGAAAACGATATTTCACCATTGGTGAGGTAAGCGACCTGTGTGCTGTAAAGCCGCATGTACTTCGTTATTGGGAGCAGGAATTTCCACAACTGAAGCCGGTAAAACGACGCGGTAACCGTCGTTATTATCAGCGGCAAGATGTGTTGATTATCCGCCAAATTAGAAGCCTTCTTTACGATGATGGTTTTACAATTGGTGGTGCGCGGCAGCGTTTGACTGGCGATCATGCAAAAGAAGACGTCAGCCAGAGTCAGCAGATCATTAAGCAGTTGCGCATAGAGCTTGAACAAGTTCTAAAAATTCTGCGGCGGTAAAATACTTTTCAGAGACAAGGGTGGCAAG
>Ga0114996_10003091_pt1 | contig 20964 bp, 19 predicted proteins | sample ArcticOcean_MG_C_4_FD_87039 | JGI IMG/M metagenome (GOLD analysis project Ga0114996, IMG submission 87039) | Marine microbial communities from western Arctic Ocean - ArcticOcean_MG_CB4_134 | ecosystem: Environmental > Aquatic > Marine > Oceanic | place: Arctic Ocean: Canada Basin | collected... | reverse complement strand
GCGACAACCGCGTCACGCGCCAGGAGTTCGCCGGCACCCGCGCCGCGTTCGACCGCGCCGACCGCAACGGCGACGGGGTCATCTCCAAGCGCGACCGCTGACCCGCCCGTGGGGTCCTACTTGGTGAGGACCTTCATCACCCGCTCAACCGTGCGCCAGGGGAGGAGGCCGAGGTGGTAGATGCGGAGTCCGTCGAGCTTGCGTTCCTCGACCAGATTCATCGCCGCGACGATGTCCTTGTCTTCGTTGTACTCCGGGGACTTCGGCCAGATGGCGATGCGCGTGTGGCGCCCGACGTTCTTCTGCCCAGCCCACTTATCCACCATGCGCATCGGCGGCTCGCCGTAGTGCGTCACGATGATCTCGTCGACCATCGACGCGACGGAATGGAACGGCTGACCGATCTGGCTGCCGGAAAACAACGGGTCCATGTTGAGGTGAACCGACAACCGCACGCCTTCACGCAACTTGGCGCGTAGCTTGGTCAGGAAGCCGACGTAGACCATCGTCCGGTGCCGGATCATCGCCAGGAAGTTCTGGCGCCCGAGTCCAGCGGCGAGCCGATCGAACGAGTCCTGCCAGCTCAACCGCTGCGGCGACATCGCGTCGCCGTCGAGGATCAGGCGTCGCAGGAGACCAGCGACGAGATCTTGGAGCTCATCGCCGTCCACATTCAGGGCGCCGAGCCCGGTCTTGCAGTGATCGCAGAAACAGAACGACATCAGGAAATCCAGATAGGGATCGACGACGAACGAGCTCTTCACGTGGTGGCCGCCGTGCCGGTAGCCCATGAATCCCATCGCCTCGACTTCTACGCACGTCAAGCCCTCGTGCGCCGCCACATCCGTGACCAGCTGCAGCCCGTACTGCTGGACCTCTGGCCTCGCCGGGCACAACGAATACTCGTAGACATCGCCCACGGCATTTCGCGCACACGAGTCCGAATGCAGTCGTCCCAGCCGGGAATTATGGAACAACACCGTCCACGCATGGCTCTCCAGGCCCGCGTCATTCGACCGCTCGATGCACTCCTGAAGGGCGCTGTTGCCATCGCCAGGCATCGACGGACACGGCCTGGGTTGCAGTTCGCCGTAGCCGTCACCCGACCGGAAGTAGACCACGCCATCCTCGAGGCGACGCATCAACCCCTTCCCTCCCACCGGAGTCGTCCACGTCCCGGCGTGGTAGGACGCGGGAAACGCCACGTCAGCAAAGCCAAGCTCGCGCAGAGTCGACATCCCGCCCCGGTCCTCCAACCAGCCGAGATCCCACGGGTGTAGATAAGCTCCAAAGCGATAGGCCATGCGCCAGAGAAGATAGCGCGGGCTCCACGGAGTGCGAGCCCGCATCGATTTCGCCGGGTGTCGACATTCCCGACTCGCCTGACTGAAGAACTGGCACTCCGAGGCACCTACCGACCCTTTACGTCGGGCACCGAGAGCGCCGAAGAATCCCATGTGCACGCACCGATCCTGATCTACATCGCAGTCACCACATTCATGGTCGTGATTGAGCTGCGGCAACAACTGACCAACGACGTGGATTGGGCCAAGAGCATGGACATCGGCACCATTGCGATCACCATGCCTCCGAAGCGCTTCGAGAAGATCCCCGCTGCGAGTCTCGACGACCTGCGCGCGGAGATGGCGCGCGCGCAGACATCGGCCGCCAACAAGCTGCAACCGCGCCACCTGGTGCTGTTCTCGGGTCCATTCGGACGTCTGCGCCGATTCGTGTCCTCCGCCAGCTCGCCGCGGGACTGGTATCGCACGATCCGGGACACAGCGCGTGAAATCCGCTCCGTCGGCATGGGCACCAGGTTGTCGATCTCCTTCGATGGATTCGACGTGCAAAGCGAAGAGCTCTTCCGTCTGCTGGATGTCGCCGAATCACCCGTCGACGCGGGACGCTGCGCCGGGGAAATAGCCAGGAGACCGCAGGCGACCGGCTAGTTCGTGGATTCGAACCCGTACTCCGCGAAGATCCGCTCCATGATGTCGAGCACCTGCTTCACGGACTTGCGCTTCTCGTTGTACGGACCGGGATAGAACGACCGCTTGAACCCGTAGGTCAACAGGTCCTTCAGTTGCTTGGCGTCCAGCTTGAACGTCGAAACAGCCTTCTGCACTTCCGCGGTCATCGTCGTGCGCGACACCAACCGATTGTCCGTGCAGAGAGTGACGCTGACGCGTTCCTTGAGCATCCGAGCGAATGGATGGCGCTTGAGGTTGTCGCGGAACTCGGGGATCGTCTGCTGATTGCTCGTCAGACAGACCTCGAGCGTGATCCGACGGTCCGCGACGTAGCGCACGAGCTCGTCGACGTAAGCCTTCTTGTCCTTGATCGACGGGTCCTGGATCTTGCGCGCGGAGAACAACCAGGTCCCGTGCCCGATGCGGTCCGCGTGGCAGTCGGTGATCGCCTGGAAGATCGACTCCGGTCCGTAGTCCTCGCCGGCATGCACGGTCTTGCCAATGAAGTTCTCGTGCATCAGGTCGTAGGCCTGGAGGTGGTCTTTCGCTGGAAACCCCCGCTCCTGCCCAGCGAGGTCGAACCCGACGATCGGGACGCGGTGTTCATTCCGCGCGACGAGCGCCGCCTGCGCGAGTTGGAACGAGGCGAGCCCGTAGATCCGGTTCTTTTGGGCGTAGGGCAGCGCCTGGAAGTACGCCGCGTAGTGCCGCGAGAATACCGGGAGGAAGAACCGCAGCGCGCACACGATGATCCCGCAATAGAAGGTCGGGAACTCGCCATTGCGGATCTCCTTTGCGCGGTTGATCTCCTTCGTCGCCCGCCGAATCCCCCGGGAGACCGCCTTGAGGACATCGACGATCTCGAAGTCGTCGTGCGCGTGCAGTTGCGGCGCGAACCGGACCTCGGTGTAGAACACGTTGTCCTCCCGGCAATCCCAACAGAACTCGTAGGCGACGCGCTCGAGACCTTCGGGATCCTGAAGGCAAGCCACCGTGAATTCGAATCCCTTGAGATACTCCGGGAGATTCTTGTAGGCCCGCTTGAACACCGTATCCAACAACCCCGAAGGCGACGAACTCGGCAGCTTCACCTTGCGTTCCTTGGCGAGCTCGATCAGGGTCTGCAGGCGCAGGCTGCCGTCCAGGTGGACGTGGAGGTCGGTCTTGGGAAGCTTGGCGAGGAGTTCTTCGGGGAATGGGCTCGAGAGCTGCGGGCGTGTCATCTGGCCCCCATTATTCCTGCACCGCGGCGACGCGCTACTTCTATTCGGAGCGAGTTCGTTCCCCGGGGGTCGCGAGGACCGCCTACTTGCGCATCACGCCCGGGTCGTTCGCGGCGAGAATGTCGAGGAAGGAACCCCCACCGCTGTCGCTGAAGGGGTCACCGAGAGCGTCTTCGAGTGCCTTCGACGTCGACAGGTCGTCGTCATTCGCGTCGAGCACTTCGAACGCCTTCTTCATGGTCTCCTCCAGGGTGAAGGTGATGTCCGCGAGCGACTGGGCTCCGCCAACCGGCACGATAATGCCATCGCGCGCCCACCGCACGAGATGCTGGTACACCTCGAACAGCGGTAGCCCGATCGAAGTCGAGACCTGCCGCGGAGAAGAACCGCGGTTGACCGTCGCCAGCAGCTTGATCTCGAGAACCCCGAGATTCAATCCGTCGATCCGCGCGAACATGTCCGACACCGGCTCGAGCGGCGCGTCCGGATCGGGGAACACCTCCATCAGGACGTTCCACTCGTCCATCCGCTTGCTTCCCTCCAGCAGGATAGGCGTCACATGCATCGCCTCGCCGTGTGCGTCGACGAACTCCGGCATGGAGTCGAGCTTCCGGTAGAAGAAGGTACAGGAGTCGCCTTCGCAGAGGAACTCGTAGAAGACCTCCAGGCCGAGGTTCTGGAGCACGTCCGGAAGTTCCTCGTCGCGGAGGTAGCCGAGTCGGTTGAGCCCCACGAGGAGCGGCAGGCCCGTCGACTTCTTCATCTCCTCGGCTTGCGCGATCAGGTCCATCGGGATCTCCCGATAGTGCAGCGCGTCCTGCCCGGGGAGCACGCGGCGCATCAGATGATGCGAATCGAACATTACGATCATGCCGTTCTTGATGAAGAGGTCGAGACGGTTGTCAGCCTTCTCGAGAGCGAGCATCCCGCTGTAGCCTCCGCCGCTCAGAAGCTGCAGCACCTCTTGTATGCTGATGAAGTCTGTCTGTCCCGCGAAGCTGAATTCCTGTTGCCGCTGCGCCTCCAGCATCTTGTGATCGAACGCGCGGGCGAGGTCCGTGAGCACGGACCCGGAGAACAACATACCCATCAGCCACTCTGTCGAACGGTTGACCCGGGACGCGTCACCACTCTCGTGGAACGAGCGGAAGGCGCGCCGCAACCTGGAGAAGATCACCTCACCGATGAGGTCACGCGTCTCGCCCTTCGTGCCCTCCATCTTCTGCTTGCGCCGCCAGAGGTCTCCAGCTCGCGTCAGCAGCCCCTCGAATTCCGCTGCCGCGGACTTGCCGTCGGCTGCCAGCACGTCGACAAGATGGCACATTCGCTTCTTGAGGTCGGTGACGAGGGCCTGGTCCCGCCTCTGTATTTGCTTGTCCCGTTCACCCATGCCGATAGTGCAATTATCGACTGATTTCGCCGCACCCCTTGACCTGATACATCGCTACGCGCCCAGCCACGACAGCATGGCAATGACAACCGTAGGAAAAGACGCCCTCCGGGCGTTCGCATGGGAGTTGTGCGGATGACCCAGGGGTCGGTATCCTCCTCGGTATGAGCATCCGATCCATCCCCCTTGTGGTGGTGATCCTCGGCGCGCTGCCGTGGATCTTCTTTGGCGCGAGCGACGAGACAAAGTCCTCGACGACGATCGCATCGATCATCCATGACACCGACGAATGCTCCGCGACTTGCGGCACCACCACCGACCCGGAATCGGCGAAGACCTGCGGCATGTGCCACAAGGCGATCTTCAACGAGTGGGACGGGGCCAAGCACAGCCAGGCCTGGAACGACAAGATCTACCAGGCAGCGATCAAGAAGAAGAAGCGCAAAAAGATGTGCTACTCGTGCCACATTCCCGACCGCGTGCTCGCGCGCGTCGGTCGCAAACCGAAGACGCGACCGAAATCGAAGGAGAAGCTCTACCACGAGGGCGTGACGTGCGTGTCCTGTCACGAGAAAGATGGGGCGATCCACGGCCCGTACGGCGCCAAGACCGACGCGCACAAATCGGTCAAGGACCCGCTGTTCACCGACGCGAACTCCTCGAATCTGTGCCTGTCGTGCCACAAGACGAAGATCGACGTCGTGCTTCCGGTCGGCAAGGACTTCGAGAAGGCCGGGCTCGCCGCCAAGGGCAAGAGTTGCGCCGGTTGCCACATGCCTGAGGTGACGCGGCATCTCGCCGTCAGCCTGACGACGGGCAAACCCATCGGCAAGAAGCGCAAGGGTCGAAGCCACAAGTTGCTCGGCCCGGACGACGCCGAGTTCTGCGCCACGGCTTTCAAGCTGAGCGCCGCCAAGAAGGACGGCCAGTTGGTGCTGACGATCGCGAACGAAGCCGGACACAGGGTGCCGGGGCTGCGCACGCGGGAGTTCCACTTCCTGGTCGTTCAGAAGAACAAGGCTGGCAAGAAACTGTTGGACAAGAAGATCAACGTCAACAGCGAGAACGGCCTGATGGTCGAGGAGTCCAGGGAGTTTCCATTGGAGCTCGCCGCGGGTGTTGCGAGCGTCGAAGTCGCGATCGAACACCACTTCATGGACAAACTCGTCGCGACGATCAAGACGCACAAACTCTCAGTCGGAGCAGCCAAGTAGCGTTGAATCCGCCAGAAGACTACGAAGCACCCTTCCAGGCCGCAGCACTTCAGGTACTCGACGAACTCGGGCTGAAGGAATCCGACACCGGACGGCTTCGCCCCACTTCCGGCCACCGTTCGTCGATCCTCGTTCCGGTTGACGGCGTGGACGGTCGACCGTTTCTTCTGAAGTACTTCATCCCGCCGCGCGAGGGGCAGTACTACCCCTCCGGGGTGATACTCGCGGACTACGCGCGCCGCGAGTGTGCGTTCTACCGCTACCTCGACACCGTGGACGCCCACCGTCGCAGCCTGCCGGTCCCGAAGACCATCTTGCTGGACAACGCGGACCCGCCTCGGTGGATCCTCCTCGAGCGCATCGCCGGCGCCATCGGCCCTGCGGAGGAAGTCCTCGGCATAGATCACGTCTTCGAGTTGCTCCAGATGTTGCGGAAGATCCCCGTCGATTCGCTGCTCGGTCGGCGGAACTTTCCGCTCAACCGCTGGGAGACCGTCAGCTACCTGGACCGCGTGCGGATGATGTTCGACCCGGTCATCCAGGTGATCGGTCAGGATCGCTGGCAGTATGTGCAGGCCTTCTACAGCGAGGCTCTGCGTTGGACGGAGACGCGCCCTCCGGTGTTGGTGCACGGCGACTTCACGGCGTCGAACATCTTGATCGACGAGGAGGGCGGGTCGAACCTGTTGGACTTCGAGCGGGTCGGCACGGGCAACGAGGACCACGACTTCGCGTGGTTCTGGATCCACTCGGATCGCTCGCAGACGTGGAAGCAGGGCCTCCTCGAGCGGTACTTGGAGAATCGCGTCGGCTCGGAGCGGGTCCGGGCCATGTGGGGCATGCGAGCCACCATCGTCTACCTCGCGTTGCGGCGCCTGCGTTTCAGCCACCTGATCCTCGGCGAGGATGACGTCAACCGTCCCCAGAATCTGGGGCTGCTCGACGCGGCGCTGATCGGAAACACCGAGCTGTTCCCGGCCTGAACTGCCGTAGACGTGCGGCGGCAACTGCCGCGTCTCGGCGGCACCCGGCGCGTTCGCGTGGACCCAGTTTCTCCACAACTCTTTGTTCACAGACACGTTATCACGAGTCCGCGAGTTGCAGACGGGCCGTGGTACGGGCTTTGTTCTGTAACGGGCGTCATGAGCAAAGCAACAGGAGACCCGGCACTCTACTCCTACACCGACGACCAGTTGATGCAAGCGATCAACGCGGGCCAGATCGAAGACAGCCTCTCCGTCCTCCAGAGCCGCTACGGCCACAAGATTCGGCACTTCATCCAGAGCATCGTCAAGGACAACTGGCTCGCGCAGGACGTGGCCCAGGAGACCTTCGTCAAGGTGTTCTTCAAGAGTCACCTCTACCAGATCGGCACGAGCTTCAAGGCCTGGGTCTTCGAGATCGCCCGCAACCAGGCGCTCTCGGCGCTCCGCAGCCGCCGTCGCAGCCCGCGACCGGTGACCAGCCTGAACGTCGCCGACCCGGACGGTCAACAGAACCTCCTGGAACAGGTCTTCTCATCGGAAGCCAATCGTGACCTCGAAGAACGGGAGTTCATGACCGCTTTCGACAACGCGGTTACAGCGCTCCCGGAGCACTACCAAACCGTGTTCCGCCGCTGCGTGATCGATGGACGTTCGTACCAGAACGTCGCCGACGAGCTGAAGATCCCGACCGGAACGGTCGCCATCCGAATCATGCGGGCGCGAAAGCGGTTGTTTCAGACTCTGTCGCCTCACTTCGATCGCCTGCGCCGCCCCCCCGCCTGCATCCAGTAGGGGCCGCCAGCAGAGCGTTCGACACCGTACGGGTTGCGAGAGGCCTGTGGTCTCGCAACTCGAACGGTTACGCTGGATCGGGAGACTTCGCCACACGGCAAGGACGACCGAGCCCAACCAGTGTCCAAAACAAACCCTTGTGTCGCTAACTGCAAGATCGCCGGCACCAGCTGCTCTTTCGAGACAGGTCGCATCGCGCGCCAGGCCAGCGGCGCCGTAGTCGCGCGCAGCGGGGACGCGGTGATCCTCGCGACCGTCGTCGGCGCCGAGACTCCGCGAGCGGATGCCGGGTTCTTCCCGCTCACTGTCGAATACCGGGAGAAGCTCGCCGCCGCCGGGAGGATTCCGGGCACGTACAACCGACGCGAAGGACGCATCGCGGACCACGAGATCCTCAACTGCCGGCTGATCGACAGGACCGTGCGGTCGCTCTTCCCAGACGGGTATCGGGCCGAGGTGCAGATTCAGGTCACGGTGCTCTCCGCGGACCCCACGGTCGACACGACCACGCTGGCGCTGCTCGGGGCGTGCGCCGCGCTTCACATCAGTCCGGTGCCGTGCAGAGGGCCGGCGGCGGGCGTGCGCATCGTCCGGGCAGGGGGTGCGTTCCGCGCATTTCCGACGCAGGAACAGCGCGCGGAAGCGGACATCGACTTCGTCGTCAGCGCCGGACCTGACGGGCTGGTGATGGTCGAGGGCGAGGCACGCGAAGTGAACGAAGAGGACGCCACCGCGGCGATGGAACAAGCACTCACCTGGATCGAGCAACTGCGCAAGGCGTTTGCCGAGCTCTCGCAATCCGTCGGGAACGTGAAATGGCCGGTCCGCGAGGCACCTGCGCTTCCCGCGATTCCCCAGGACACGACGGACCGACTCCGCGAGGCCCTCGCAGGCGCGACCGAGAAAAGCGATCGGCGTGAAGCTGTGCGCGTAATCCGCGACGAATACCTCGCATCCATTCCCGATGACGCGGACGCGAACCTGGCGGACCACGCTTCGGCATTCGACGCCCAGAAGCAGTCGTTGGTGCGCGAGCAGATCCTCGAAGGCCACCGACCGGACGGGCGCGGACCGAAGGACATCCGCGCCATCTGGTCCGAGGTCGGGTGGCTACCCCGCGCGCACGGCTCATCGATCTTCACCCGGGGCGAGACGCAGGCCCTCGTGACCTGCACGCTCGGCGCACCCGAGGACGCGATGCGCATCGAAGGCCTCGGCGGTCGGCAAGAGCAACACTTCATCCTGCACTACAACTTCCCCCCTTACTCCGTCGGCGAAACGCGACCCCTTCGCGGGCCGGGGCGAAGGGAGATCGGCCACGGGGCGCTCGCCCACCGCGGGTTGCGCACGCTGCTGCCCTCGAACGAAGACTTCCCCTACACGATTCGGATCGAGTCGGAGATCAGCGAGAGCAACGGTTCGTCCTCCATGGCCACGGTCTGCGGGGGGTCGTTGGCGTTGTTCCACGCCGGCGTGCCCGTCAGCCGCGCCGCCGCTGGCATCGCGATGGGAATGGTCGCGGACGGCGATCGAAGCGTCGTGCTGTCGGACATCGTCGGCGAGGAAGACCACCTGGGCGACATGGACTTCAAGGTCGTGGGAACGAACCGCGGAATCACCGCGCTGCAACTCGACAACAAGATCGGCGGCCTCAGCTTCGCCGCTTTGATCGAGGCACTCGTCCAAGCGCGATCTGGACGGGAACACATCCTGTCGAAGATGGCGAAGACGATCGCGGTGCCTGCCGCCGAAATGCCCCCACGCGCTCCGCGGGTGACCAAGATCGCCATCCTCCCCGACACGGTCGGCCTGCTCGTCGGTCCGCGCGGCGCGACCATCAAGGACATCCAGGCACAGACCGGCGCCCGCGTCAGCGTCGACGACCACGGCACCGTCTTGATCTACGCGGCGGAGGGCCCCGCTGCCAACCGGGCCAGGCAGATGGTGCAACAGCTGGTCGGCGTGCTGGAAGTCGACCACTACTACCACGGCGCCGTCACCGGAGTGAAGGACTTCGGCGTGTTCGTGAAGATCAACGAAGCCAACGAGGGGTTGGTGCCGAAGGACCAGATCTCCGATCCGCCCCCCGTAGAAGGGGCCGCCGTCGTCGTGAAGGTATTGGGAACGGACGAACGCGGTCGCCTACGACTGTCGATCCGCGAAGGGGTCGGCGTGGACGCGGCTCGGATCGACTACTGACCCCGCGCTCTAGCCCGCTCTTCTCGAAAGTCTCGTAGCGAGATGGTGCAGATACCTGTGGATACAAGGAGGTCGACCGAGTCCGACGCGGTAGACGCCGGTAGTTGTGCCATCGCAGCAGAGACCTGGTGAGAAGAGCAGGCTAGCCGCGACGTGGCAACTATCGCTTCTTCGCCGGCAGCTGCCCGTGCTCCTCGGCCCGAGCCGCGCCGTGTTGGGTCGACACGATGACCCTGTCCACGCCAGCCTCGGTGATCGACGCGTACGAACACGACGTCTGCGAACCGTCGGCGTGGATCCACCACTCCTGACCCTGCAGATCGACCTGTTTCGCGACGACCGGCCCCGGCGGCGGGAGGCGGGGATCGCGTTTGATCGGCGGGATGCCGTCTTCCACCTTTACCCCATTGAGCGGGGGAAGGAACACACCATCACCGAGCGGGATGCCGCTCTCGACTCGTGGCAGGCGAATCGCCACCCGAGAGCCCGGCGGGTACTTCGTGAACACCTCGATCGGAAACTCCGCCTTCTCGTCTCCTGACGGCTGCGCGACCTGACCGGACTGAACCTCCGAGCGATCGCTGCGCGGCGGCTTACCCGTGACCCACCACACTCCAAATCCGACGCCCGCAAGGGCCGCGAGCATCGCGATCACGCGAGTCACCGGCCGCATCACTTCTCGATGTAGAACCAGGTCGCCTGCGTCGTCCCGATCGCGACGCCCGTCATCGTGTCGACGAGGCCGAACTCGAACCCCACCCAAAGACCGATCGAGGTGGGCCCCAGCGCCGGGACGTTGATGCGCTTGCTGGGCAGGAACGCGCCCAGAGAACTGATCAGGCCGTCGGCGAGCCGGTTCCCCCACAGCATCGCGATCAGCGGATCGGCGGGATCGATCTCGAGGGTCTGTCCGAGAAACGGAGTCGCGAGGTTGTAGGGCGTGCTGCGAACGTTGAGCAGCGGCATCGCGCGCTTCCCCGAGTTCGCCGAATTGGTGAACATGTCCCAACCGAAACCACCCGCCCTGCCACCGAGATCCGCAAGCCCGGACCCGACGTTGTAGGACGGGTACACGCTCCCGACGAGCGCCGGTTCGCGACTCTCGCCCCAGTCCGAGTGGAAACAAATCGTCGCCTGATCCTCGAAGTAGCCACCCATCGGTGAGCTGTACATCGTGATATTGCTGCCCGGCAGGATCTTGGCCGGGTCGAAGTACGTGATCTTGCGACCCGGCGCGGGCTCGGCCCAGCCCCAGTGCGCGGGCGCGAACATCGACTCGGACCAACCCGTCGGCAAGCTCTGGGACAGGGTCTTGTTGTAGTGCTCGCCGCCCCGCCACTCGTAGGAGAACACCATCTCCTTCGTCGAGATCTTGATCTTCGTGTTGTACGTCACGGACCACAGCAACGCCTTGTCCGCCTCGGACGGTTGGACGAGGGGCGTGTGCACGGTGTTGTACGTCAACAACGCTGACTTGCTGAAGTCCGGCTCGAATCCATCGCCGAACGGAGGCTTCGGCACCTTGGGAGTCCGCGCCTTCGGGGTCCAGATGGAGAACTTCGGAATGTAGATCGGCACCCCGGCGGTCGTCTGTCCGGAGTGCGTCTTGCTGTAGTCAGTCAACGGTGTCGCCGTACTCGGTCGCACGGCGATCATGTGTCCCGTGATGAACCGGTCCTCGAGCCGCCGGTTGAGCGGGCTCGGGTACCAGATCCACGTCAACGTCCCCGCCGGCACGCCCGTCGTGCTCACGGTCATGAATCCTTGGGGCTGGACGCCGGGGACTTCGAGGGCGAAATTCGTAACCGGGTGGACCTTGGTCTGCACCAGGTCTCGCGCACCGAAGCGCATGACCTCGTTGTAGTTGTTCTGCGCGGGCAGAGGCGTGGCGACGGCGAGGGTCGCGGAGACGACGGCGGCGGTGATGCTCGCGAGTAAAGCGCGGTGCTCGATCATGGGGGGTTCCTCCCGGTTGTCTGGGTTTGTCGGTTCACCCCGCTGTCGCCTGCAGCGACCGCGCAGTTACCCGGATTCCGGTGCGGAAGGAGAAAAGATCGGCGGCAGGAACAGCCTTCAGTGTCCCATCCGAGCCGCGCGGGTGGAAGTACTACCGGGTGATTCCAAGCTTGTGATTCGCCGCAGCGCAGGCCCGCGGAACGCGGCTTCAGGACGAGGCGTCAAATACGACGCGATCGGGGAGAATCTTGGCGATGCGCTGGGCATGTTCAGAGCGCATCAGCCCGTAGTCATGGGTGGACCTGGGCCCGATCCGGACGACGCACAGGGAACCGTCCGCCAGTTGCATCCGCTCCGTGATCGGCAGATCGAGGTACGGGAGGCTGCCGTTTTCGAGCCCGAAGTACCATCGCGTCGCCCCCTTGCGGCCCGGTCTCTTGACCTCGCGTTTCAGAAGGTCCTCGCACGCACCGACCTCGGCGGACGCGTCACGTTGGGCCTGTAACTCGGCCTGTTGGTCGCGGTCCGCCCGACGCTTGTTCTCTTTCTCGGCGCGGAGCTCGGCGTCGTGGCCCTCGCGTTCCTTGTCGACGCCGGCGGCGCCGCCGACTTTCTTGCGGTGGACGCGGTCTTCGTGCGCGAGTCGTTTTGCGTCCTTCTTGGAGAGGAGCCTGGCTTTCTTGAGTTGATCGCGGAGGTCGCCCATGGGTAGGGGATGGTAGTGGTTGGGGGACCTGAATGACTGATCGAGAGAGAGAAGGGACGCTCGCGGTGTCGCCATTCCTACGCGAGTTGCCGAGATGGCTCAGCGGTGTTGAGCCCGGGCCTTCCCGGGGTTGCTAGTCAAAGGCTCCCTCATCGAACCGGATCGCGATGCCCGTGCTGTTCTCGCTGTGGCTCTCCACCCTCACCAGCGTGCCCTCCACCTCGCGGTCCCCGATCCGTACCCTTGCCCGGATCTCCGTTTCGGCGATGAAATAGACACCGACCGCCGAGATGTTCCTGCCTGCCCCCTGGATCGACTCGGACTGCAGCGTGACCGTGACGTCGGCCATCAGCGGTAGGCGGTCATAGGTGCGGTCGGACTTCGCGTGCGTCGTGCGTTGCGACATGGGCTCGGTTGGGGTGTGGGGTGTGGACTGTTCTTGATTTCGACAATCCGACCACCAGCGCTGAACCCGATTTGTCCCACCCACCTGTATCTTCTACGCCGTGGCCACCCACCAGGAGACCGAATACCGGCGTGAGCCGGGCTACGCCGAGCGCTACCGGGACCGACGATTCGCGTCCGGATCCGGCGGTAGCACCCACCAGCGGGAGGCCCGAGCCCTCGGGGACCTGCTGGCCCACGGGGCCCCAGGCGATGACGCGACGGGCAGGCGAGCGGGACCCTGGCTCGACGCCCCCTGCGGCGCCGGTCGGCTGAGCTCGTTGCTGCCCGGCCCAGCCATCCTCGTCGACCGCGACCTGTCGATGGTCCGCGCCGCGCCCGCCGACCGTCGCCGCGTCTGCGCCTCCATCCATCAGCTACCGTTCGCGGATCAGACGTTTTGCGGCGCCTTGTGCATGCGCTTGCTCCACCACATCCCGAGCAGCGAGGAACGCCGCAGGATCCTGTCCGAACTGCGTCGCGTCACGGACGGGCCCGTCGTGGTCTCGTTCTTCCACTCGTTCTCGTTACAGAACCTGAGAAGGGTCATCTCGCGCACGCTCGGTCGACGCCAGAGCGGGCGATGCGCCGTGAGCTGGCGCGTCTTTCGCGCGGATCTCGAAGCTGCTGGCTTCACGCCGGCCCGTACCCGGCCACTGTCTCGCTTCGTCAGCGAACAATGGCTCGTGCTGTTGACGCCCAAAGACGCTACTTCGTGACCCGACGACCGAACGCCTCGATCTGCCGGGCCGCCATCGGCACCGCGAGGCACCAGGGGCGTGACTTGTCCTGAAGGACCTCGAGTTTCTTGTTTTCGGCGCTCTTCGCGTAGATCTGCAGTAGATCGAGGCTCTGCTTCGCGCTCGGCGAGTGGCCTGCAATGGCGAGAATGGGGAGCTCGCGCAACGTGCGCAGCTGCGGCGAAGCCAATCCCCCCGTCGCATTGACGAGCACGAGTCCACGTACCCGCTCCGGGTATTTCATCGCGAGATCCACGACACCGCTGGCGCCGTGCCCATCACCGATGAGGACGATCCGGTCGGCGTCGAAGGGGAACACCTCCGCGAGCGTCGAGAGCAGGGACATCATGCCCGCGAGCGTGTGCTTCATCCGGCCCGGCGACTCGACGACGACCAGCTGAAACGCCTGCTCCTTGTCAAACCCGACGATTTTCAACGCCTCGACCATGTACCCCGGCAGCGTGTAGTGCGGGAAACTCGGGCGACGGTCCGCGTGGTCGAGAACCGGGATCGACGGCATCACGAGCATCAACGGTTTTCTCGCCAAAGCCTCATGACCCTCGGAGCCCTTCGCGGGGAGACCGCCTGTTGGCAAGCGAAGCGTCGTGAACACGACATCCCTCCGCGGGTTCTTCGCGTCCTCTACCGGCAGGGCGATCGTGGCGAAACCGCCCACCGACTTCAGTGGAAACTCCCCGGTCGCGATGTTCTTGCGAATCGTCTCCGCACAGAGCAGATCAGGGACCGTGTGGGACGGACTGACTCCGGGAACCCCGAACCACGCGCGGCTCGCGTACTCGGAGGCTCCCTGCAAGATCGCGCGGCGCAACGGATCGAGCTCGCGCAAAGTCTTGGCGAGTTGCTGGTTCTCCCCCACGAGTCGAAAGCGACCTGCCCGCTCCGCGTAGTCGCTCATCACCGCGAACGCCGCGCCCAGTGGAAGATCCGTCTTCCGCGGTTTCTCGCCGTCGAGGATCGTGTCGACGTGCACGTGGTATGCCCCATCGGCGAGACCGGCGAGAGGGATCTTGCAGGTAGAGCGGAACTCGCGGAGGTCCCGAACTTCGTCGTTCTCCTGGATCTTCGCGCGGCGAACGACCTTGCCCTTCGCATCCGTCACGCGCAACTCGAACGCGAACTTCTTGGGTGAGGGAAACTTGCCCGTCATGCCCGAGTAAGGGGCCCAGATCGTCACGTCCAGGTCACGCCCCTCGCCACACGCCTCCGGCAGCGCGAACACCTGCAATCCGGAGCGGAAGTAGAACCCCCCGTCGACGTCGATGCCTCGCGCCACTGCGATGGCCCGGGCAACGGTGAGCAGTGGCAACTGCTCGGCGTTGAGCAGAAACGAAGCGGCGACAGCGATCTGCTTCTCGATCGGCAGCTTGACGATGGACTCGAGGAGCACGCGATTCTGCTGCTGCAACCAGGCCCACTGCCGGTAGTTCATCCGGTCGATCTGCGCGTGCAGGCAGCCCGTGAGGATGGACCCGGACAGTAGAAGTGCCAGTCGGTTCGCCGTCATCGTATTCGTCTCTCCTTCTCTCTTCGGGGATAGGTCTTCTTCACCCACTTCCTGAACGGTTCCTCGATCGACAGCGGCGTCAAGCTGTAGACCTTGCGCAACGCATCCCGCGTCGGGACCTTGTTCTTGATCAAGCGGATCAGGTCGCGCATCTTCGCGCCGCCGTAGGCCGAAATCAGGAAATCGACGTACGCGAACGACAGGGCGTGGGCTTCGAGACTCAGCTGGTCCGTATTGAGCAGGAAGAACTTGCGGAAAAACATCTGCTTGCGCGCGTCGACCAGCAACCGCACACCCGACTTCCACTTTCCGTTCTTCCAGCCCGCGCCCGGATCAATCGCGACCTCTTCAAAGCAGTAGTTCGTCACCAACGCGCTCGCCCTGTACTCGAAGTAGTGCGCGATGCCGGCGTCGATCCAGCCGTGACCCTTGTTGAAGATCCACGTGTTCGGCGCCATGTGGTTGACGAACAGGTGCGTCACATGGTGCCCCATGTAGCGCTTCATGTCGTCGTCGTTGCGCATCTCGCGGGGCAGCCTCCACATGGAGAAGATCATCTTGTCGCCCATGTACTTCTTGCCAGACGCGGATCCCGCATCGGACCCGAGCTTGCGTGGGGTGATGGCGAGATGATCCGAGCGCTTCTCAAACATGTAGAGCTCGACCCTGACGGAGAAATCCTGATCCGTAAGTTCGAAGATCTTGCAGAACTCGGCGAAGTGCTGCTCGAGCCGGTCGACCCAGATGTGCATCAGTTCGTGTTGGGGACGCGGTCGCGGATTCTTGCCGATGCGCATCGGGGCAATCGTGAACGTGAGGTTGAAGTGCTTCGACTTCACGTGCAGGACCTTCTTCGACTTCGTGTACTTCTCGACCTGCTCGCGACGGTCCGCGAACCACTTCTGTACGAGATCCTTCCGCACGACCACAGCGTCCTGGACGCCGGGATTGTCACAGATCTTGCAGTCGATCCGGTAGGTGCCACCGCATGTCGCGCACGCCGACGCGACGCTGCAGTAGTCGACGTTCTTCTCCCACTCGATCGTCTTCTTGTGTTTCTTGCACGGGTTCGATCCCACCCCTCTGCACGCGTTGCAGGCGACCTTCGCCTGGCCGACGACATCGACAGAGGACGCGGGCAACACGAAGAGCAGTGACGTGGCGAAGTGGAGAGCGGGCTTTGTCATCGGAGTATCGGGCCGGGAGAAGACCGGGCACCGACAGGATACGGGATCAGTCCACGCCGAGAAGCTTGTGGATCTGAGGCAGGACCAGAGGCGTGTATCCGGCATCTGCCGCCAGCGTGGCGGCCCGGGCGACCTTCTCGGTCGAGCAGGGGTAGCCCACGTCGAGGCAAGGGGTAACCGGCTGCAGGACCAGCCGGAACCGATCGCGAAGCGACCGCAGCCTCGTCAGCGCGGTGCTGATGTCGTCTTCGGTCACGGCGGGCGTGAGCACCATTTTCACATCGACGGGGATCGACTGCTCGGCGGCGATCGCGACGCAAGCGGCGGACTGCTCACCGGCGGCCTGCTCATCCCCGGTCGTCAGTGTCCCGGGCAGCTTGTAGTCCAGACTGGCGTGGTCGATCGCGGGCGCGCAGCGCGCGAACGCTTCGGCATCGAGGGCCGCCGTCTCCAGGAAGACGCGGAGGTCTCGCGCCCGCAACGCCGCACCGACTTCGGCGACGAACTCCGGGTAGAGCAGCGGTTCGCCGCCGGTGAGCGAGACCCAGCGCGTCGTCCCAAACGGATTCGAAGCGGCGGACGCGGCGGCGAGCTCCGCGGCGAGATCTGCCGTGACAGGGTTGCCGTGCCGCGTCTCGCTCGCGCCGATGCGCACCGGGAACTCGGACTCGGCTACGTAGCTGTTGGTCGTGTCGCAGTACGCGCACCGGATCGGACACTTCGCGACGCGGACGAAACTCATGGGAACACCCGCGTGGCGCCCCTCGCCCTGCACGGACGAGAAGATCTCGACGAGCGGCGCCTCCGATGTTCCAGTCACCCCGCGAAGGTCGTGGCGACGTCATTCAGGGCGTGGATGCCGCGAGAGAGGTCTTCGTCTGAAACCGCGAACGAGAGCCGGAAGTGGGTCGCGCGGGTCGAGAACGCGCTGCCCGGAACGACGAGGAGTTTGCGTTCGAAACAGGCCTCCATGAAGGCCTCTTCGCTCGCGCCGTTTGGAATCTCGGGAAACGCGTAGAAGGATCCACCGGGAGGCACCAGGCGGAACGCGGGGTCGAGATCGGCGACGAGACGGTTGCGCTTGTTGCGGTAATCCTCGGTGTATGAACTCATGTCGAGATCGAACGCGACTTCGAGCAACGCGTGTTGCATCGGCGCGGGCGCGCAGACGAAGGAGAACTGCTGCAGCGTCTTCATCGCCTCGAGCACCTCGGTCGGTCCGGTCGCGTATCCAAGCCGCCAACCGGGGATACCATAGGTCTTGGAGAAGCCGCTCAGCTGAATCGTGCGGTCGTACATCGCCACCGGCGAGGCGTAGTGGTCCTCGTAGACGAAGGCGTCGTAGATCTCGTCGGAGATGATGAACGCCCCCACCCGTTCCGCCGCGCGTACGACCCCTTCGATCTCCTCGCGGGAGAGCACGCCGCCCGTGGGGTTGCTCGGCGAGTTGAGGAAGATGATCTTCGTCTTGTCGGTGACGAGAGACTCGATCTCCGCGAGATCGAGTTGGAACTTCGGATAGAGGCCGTAGTACCGAATCGTCGCTCCGGTGATGTTGGCGAGGTGCCGGTACATCATGAAGTTCGGATCCGGCAGCAGGATCTCGTCGCCCGCGTCGAGCAGCGCCAGGAATGACAACATGATGCCGCCGGACACTCCCGACGTGACGAAGCAACTCTCCGGACGTTGACCGTAGCGGGTGGCGACGCTGTCGAGGATGCGATCAGCCAGACCGGCGACGCCCTCGGTCATCGTGTAGCGGTTGTGGCCCTCGCGTATCGCCTTGCACGCCGCCTCGATGAGCTCCTCGGGGGGATCGTAGTGCGCTTGCCCGATGGAGAGGTTGATCGGGTCGTCCATCGTCGCCATCAACTCGAAGATGCGACGAATGCCACTCGGCTCGATCTTGCTCATCCGGTCGGCGAGCATTGTTTCTCCTGGTCGTTTCTTGTGGGCATGCCGGTACCGTCGGATCTCAGGATAACTGCAAATCCGTCAGGCGGTCCCAAGGAGGGACCGAAAAGCAGGGTCAGGACCCGCTCTTTTCGTCTGCCGCGACTTCCGCTGGTACGGCGCCGTCTTCACTCGCCTCCGTGGCAGCTTCGGTCTCCGCCTGCTTCTTCGGCTTGCTCTTGTAGACCGTACGCACCTTGGGCAGACCGGTGACAGCGTCACCCTCCTCCCAGCGACCGACCTTCTTCAGGGCGCTCAACCGTTCGACGCGGGTCCAGACGTTGCGCACTCCGGCGAGGGCACCGGACATCTTCAAACTCGTGTGGATGGACATGGATCTGTTGGGATCACTCTCTCTTGTACAACCTCGGTACGGCCTCGAAGCCCAATTCGCCTTCCAGCTCCTGGAGATCGGCCAGGGCCTCGTACTTGTCGTCCGAGGGGGCGACGTAGCATACGGTTGCCCATCTGGAAATCGAGCCGTTCTTCCGGAAGAGGATTCGCGCTTTTTCGATGCCCCGGCTCCGGAGCCGTCGGGCCAGTTCCGCGGCCTTCTCCCGTTCCCCAGGATAGTAAACTCCGACGACGTAGAACTTGCCGGACAGGGTGGCGGTCTCCTCGGCGGCAGTCAGATCGGGGGCCGTCTGCCGAAACTCCCCGGGCCGCTGCGCCTGGCGGTTCTGCAGGCCCGAGTCTGCGTCGAGCCCACTGGTGAACTTGCCGATGAGGAAGCCGCCGCCGAGCGCGACGGTGATCATGCCCACGAGGAGCCAACCGGGGATGAGCAGCCCGCGGGGCACCTGCCGCGGCGGGTTCCGCCGGCTGACGGGCGTGGCTCGTCGGCGGGCCGACTTCCCGTCGTCGCTACGCATCGAGCGCACGGCGCCCTGGACCCACCGACCGAGGGTACCGCCGGCTTCCTTGACCGTCGTCGCCGCGTCCTTGCTCTTCGACGCCGGGTTCTTGCCCTTGGACGTCACGTTCATGCTCTTCGTCGTGCTGCGCTGATGACGCTCCGCTAGCAAGGCGAAGAGATCCTTGGCTTTACGTGCCATGCTCCCTCCCTGGGGATGATTGAGTTGACCGCCTGTCACAGGCCGCGCGCGGTCTGACCGGACAGCGCACGTCCACGCACCGACCGTATCGGTTACGCGGTGCCGTTGCAAGAACTTGCAACCGCAGCGAGCGGGTTGTCCGACCTACTTCAGCAGCGCGCGGATCTTGTCCACGGTGATCTGATCCGCGTCGCCGGGGTTCGCAAGGAATTCCTCCCCACGGCGCTTCGCGTCGTCGGCCCGACCCATCCTTTGCAGGATGTCGAGCAGCGGGAGGAGGAAGTGGCTCACGTCCTGCTTCCTCTTGCGGCCCAACCGGAGCGCGTTCTCGAAGGCATCGAGGGCCTCGGCGAGCTTTTCCTGGTTCATCCGCGCGAGACCCAGCTGGAAGAACGCGTCGGGTCGATCCGGTGACAGGAACGCCGAGCGACCAAAGGAAGCCTCGGCGACCGCGGCTTCTCCCGCGCGGAGCCGCTCGCGACCGCTGCGCTCCAAGGTCTTGCAGTGGGAACGCACGGCCTTCCGCACCGCGTCGACGGCCACGTCTCTTGGCGCGATCTCGAGGAACGTCTTGAAGTGGTCCATCGCCGTGTCCCGATGCGTCATCGTGAGCATCCATCCGTAGTCCCGGTGCGCACAGGCGAGCTGTCGCTTGACGTCGGGGTTCTCGGGCATCTTCCGCAACGCTTTCTCGAGCAGCACGATCGCTTCGATGAACTTCCGCGGCCGGCTCTTGCAGAGCACCGCCGCCTGCACCATCCAGCCTTTCGGGTCGTCGACGTTCAGCAAGCGGATGCGATCCGCGTAGTCCTTCAGCTCTCCGACCGGAATCCGATCCCGCTTCGACAGGGCTTCGGCGCTCAGGAGGTTCGCCAGGAGGATCATCGCGTCCCGGTTGCCGGGTCGGTTGCCGAGGTAGGCCTCCAGGTAGCGCCGGGCATCATCGCGACGCCCCTGCACCGCGTAGATGTTGCCGAGCAAGTAGTGCAGCGAAGGATCGTCCACGCCCGCGAGCAACGCCTTCTTCACGCACTCCTCGGCGTCCTCCGGCAAGTCGTTCGCGACGTAGAGCGTCGCCAGCAGGATGCGTGCTTCGGCGCGCTTCGGTCCGGCCTCGATCGCGCTCTCGTACAGCGGCACCGCACTGAGCACGCCGCCCGTCGCCTCGGCGATGCGGCCCTTCAGGATCAGCGCGCGATAACAACGCGGGTCCTTCCCGAGCGCCGCGGCGATCCGACTCGAAATCGGGCCCAACCGCGCTTCATCCGAAGCGAGCCATCCGGGCTTGACGTCGACGTTCGGATCGTTTCGCTCCTTACGGACCGCATGGACGAGCTTGACGTACATCTGCTCCGCGTCCGCGGCGACCACGGAAGCGTGGGTCGGCGCGAGTTCGCGCGCCTTGGCGAAGTACACGTCGATCATCGTGCGGCTGTTCTCGACGCTGAAGCACTCGGCCGTGCGCAGGTAGTACTGGAGGAGGCGTTCGTCGGAGACGTCGGCGCGCCGTCGTTCGGCCAGGGCGCAGAGAGCCTCCGCGGTTCGCGACGCCTCGGCAGTCTGGCCGAGATTGGCGTAGAGCTGCACCTGGGTCTCGAGAGCCCGCAGTCGCGTCGCGTTC
>Ga0114996_10003088_pt1 | contig 20974 bp, 20 predicted proteins | sample ArcticOcean_MG_C_4_FD_87039 | JGI IMG/M metagenome (GOLD analysis project Ga0114996, IMG submission 87039) | Marine microbial communities from western Arctic Ocean - ArcticOcean_MG_CB4_134 | ecosystem: Environmental > Aquatic > Marine > Oceanic | place: Arctic Ocean: Canada Basin | collected... | reverse complement strand
TCGGTAACCGGCATGGTCAAGCGACTCGCCGAAGCCGGACTGGTCGGGCATGTGCCGTACCGAGGAGTGAACCTCACCGAGGCCGGGGAGCGGGCGGCACTCAAGGTCCTACGCCGCCACCGTGTCATCGAGACCTACCTCTGCCAACGGCTGGAATATCAGTGGGAAGATGTGCACGCAGAGGCGGAGCGCCTGGAGCACGCAGCCTCCGACGAACTCGTAGAGCGCATGGCCACCGCATTGGGCTCGCCGAGTCACGACCCGCACGGCTCTCCGATCCCCACGCGGGCAGGTGAGATCGAAGCTACGACCCTGGTCACACTCGCAGACGCGGAACACGGGACACGCATGCGCATCCGAGAGGTCCGTGACGAGAACGCCGAAGAGCTTCGCTCAATGGCCGCCGACGGTCTGGTGCCAGGGGTGAGGCTTCTGATCGACTCGGTCCGGGACGTGAATGGGGTCGTGGGCGTCGTCGTCGGCGGAGGTGACGGCACCGTTCTGGCGGTTCAGAACCACCTCGCTCAGCAAATCTACGTCGTCCTAGACGACGCTTAGGCCGGCGAGCGGGGGGGCACCGTGGATCCCCGGTGAACGGCCTCTAGGACACGGGACAAGCTGGCGCCGAGAACGCTCCCCCCTCTGGGGTCGGGTTCACCACCACCTCGAAGGTCCGGGTCACTGAAGATGCAAAAACGCCCGTGCCATCCCCGTGAACGCTTGGCACACGCACCTGCCCCGACGGGTTGAAACTCCCCCCTCGGGCCCAGTTCACGAAATTCCGATCCGTCGCCGAAATCGTGACTGGCGCCCGAATGCCCGGAGGCAGGCCCTCCTGCAGGCTCCTCGCCAGGTCCTGGTCGAGCTCGAAACGATCGAAGATCCCGAACTCTGAAGGAAACACGATCGTGGTATCAGACGCAGAAATAGAGAGGCCCACCAGCTCCAGCGTGTCGCTCTCCGCCTCGATCCCGAGCGGCAGGAAGGCGCTCTTCAAGCCCATGATCAAGGTCTCGTTCACATAGGCCCACGTGCCCTCGGATCCCGTCCAGCGCACAGTGAATGGCATGCTCGGCGGGAGTAGACACTGCGCCCCCTCCGCGATCCCCAAGACCGCAAAGTCGCCTGGAACGATCGTGGAGCTCGTCAACGCACCGCCCGAGGGGAGATCGATTCGAAGTCGCAGATGGTCCCCCGGCCCGAAGCCTACGGAAGCCGCGGGTGCCATCCAATAGCACGAACCCGTGCCACCTTCGGGCATCGTGCTCACGCATCTCTCGAGCGAGGTCTCTGCGAGCTCCACGCTGGCCCCACCATCCCGCGAGATGACGATCTGAGCACCCGGCACCGGGTGGAAGCCGTCGCCCAGCCCACCGACCGTGCGGTGCAAGAACGCCGTCACCCGGTCCCCACCCTCACCGATTTGTACTTGCACTTCCGCCACCACAACGTCCTCGACATCGACGATCGTGATCTCCTGGAGCGAGCAGCCGCCAGCACCGAGAGCCGCTACCGTGACGATCGTCAGGAACTGGCGCCTCATCGACGCGTCGACGGCACAGAGCGCCGTCATCAGAAGTGCACCTCGAAGCCGAAGGTCGGCAGGATCGGGAACATTGACACACCCGAGCGTGTCGCCGGCGATCGATCGTATTCGTAGAAGTAGAAGAGCACGTTGCGCTGATCGTAGACGTTCACGAGGTCGATGCGGGGTGTGATCGTCCCCCACGACTTTTCGAACGGCTTGCGGAAGCTGACGTCGAGCCGATGGTAGGTCGGGTACCGAGATGCATTGCGGCCCTCGAGCGCTACAGCGTAGCCATCGAGCCCCCGGCTCCCGGCGACGCCTGACCACTGGAGACGGCCGCCGGCCGCAACAAACTGCGGCGAATAATGCGCGTACGACCCGATCGCGCGCGTGTAGGGGGTACCCGTACCCACGTTCCAACGCAGGCCTCCTTGCCAGCCCCACGGCATCGGATACCGCAACACGAGGTCGACGTCGAGTCGACGATCGAAGATGGGGGAATACGTAACGGAAGGCCGGGGCAACTCAGGTGCCAACGCGTCGGCGAACGTGCGCTCGGCCCGCAACAACGAAACGGCGATCCAACCGTTCACGTCGCCCGTCTCTTTGCGCAGAAGCAGATCGGCGCCGTAGGAGAGCCCGTCACCCGCTAGAATGTCGTCGAAGTCATCGTTGGGATCGTCGGCAACGTTGAACGTCACCACACCGTCGAAGGATCGTACGTAGGCCTCGACGGACCAAAACCAATCGATATCTCGGTATCCCTCGATGCCGACTTGTAGCTGGTCCGAAACCACGTGCGGCGCCCTTGCGCCAGCGAGCACCCAAAAATCCAACCCCAGCGGTAGGTCCTCGTCCCGGAGCGAGTGTAGGAACTGCGTGTAGCGTCCGGCCGCAACCTTCAGAGCGATGTCACCGTCGTCGAAGAAGCGCTTGGCCGCAAACCGGGGCGCAAGCTCAAAGACGTGGTCACCCGGGTCCGGGGCCCACGCGTCGAGACGCAGACCGAGCTCGAGCAACCATTCTCGCGGCCGCGACCAGGACGTCTGGGCATAGGTGCCAAGCAGCCACCCAGCACCCTCGCCGCTTCCGAATTCCGTGCCTCCGGTCTCGAAGAGATTCCTGTACGAGAGGCGCTCGAGCGCCCCTCCCACGCTGACGCCCATGTTCGGGGTTGGCCGCATATCTAGGTCGACACGTACCTGGCTTTGTACGATTCGACTCGAGAGCTCGGTATCGGCGAAGTCCGGAAAACTCAGGCCTGTCCCGTACCGGCTGACGTTCGCACGCACGTCCAAAGAGCCTCCACCCCTGCGCGGGCGCGTCCAGCGGCCGCCGACGACATCGTTGCCCCAGTCCCAATCGATACGGAGCGGAAAATCCTCGGCGTCGAGCCGTGTGAGATCGAGTACGTCCCGCCCGGTATAAGCAGTCAGCGTGATGCGGTCACCCGAGTGGGTCCACCCCTCCATAACGGTCTGGAGATCCGTGAGGTGATACGGGAACTCGAACGCTGGCTTCATCAGAATGTCGAAGTACGAGCGCCGGGCCGAAGTACGCCACTTGATGTTCGCGAGGCCCAAAGCGTTCGCGACCCCGCGGGGGAGGCCGCCACCTATTGCGACGCGACTGGCGAGCAGAGAAATGCCGGCATCGACCTGAAAATCACCGTCGCCTGGATCGCTTTCGATCTGGAGCACCGAAGAGACCCGACCGCCGTGCTGTGCTGGAAATCCACCCGAAAAGAGTTCGGCGCGGTCCAACATGTCCGCGTTGAAGACGGAGAAGAATCCCCCGAGATGGAACGGACTGAAGATCGGCACACCGTCGAGCAGGATCAGGTTCTGATCGGCCGACCCTCCGCGGACGTGAAAAGAGGCCGAGAAGTCCGATGTGGATACGACACCGGGCAAGACCTTGATCGCACGGACTGGGTCGGCCTCCAAGACACCCGGCAGTTGCTCCAGGTCTGCGAGGTTGATCTCACGGACCGTCGCACCGCCAACCTCCTCAAAGCGGATTCGCTGCCGGCTCCGCTCCGCCTCGACGGAAATGCCCTCGACCTCGAGGGCCTGTCGCTCCACCCGGAGGTCCAACTCGAGAGTCTGACCCGCTGCCACGCTCACAGTCTCGCTAGTCTCCGCGTAGCCGAGCGCCTGCACCAGCAGCTCGTACGTTCCGGCCGGCACTGACCGGAGTCGGAACGAACCGAGCCGGTCGGTATCGGCTCCACCGATCGTGGCCGTCCCGAGGAGGAGCCGGACCGTCGCACCGTACACGGCGGAACCCTCCTCGCCCCGGACACGCCCTTGAACGTTAGCCAACTGAGCTTCGAGCGATGGCGCCGCGATCGCGAGCAGCATCCCAAGAGTGAGCAGACACCGCTCCGCGCATCGATGCACAACGAGATGTACGGACAAAGAGATCCTTTTGCTGATGGCGTCCCGTCTATACCGTCAACGTGCTTCCCGGTGCCCTGCTTCCTTGCGAGACGTGCGAGCCTACTACTGCGACCACTTCGTGTTCCCTCTTCCAGAGGGGCACCGCTTCCCGATGGTCAAATACCGGTTGCTTCGCGAACGCGTCGCAGCTGCCGCTATCGCTGAACTCCATGTGCCCAAAGCGGCGACAAGAGAAGAGCTGGAACGAGTACATACTGCGGACTACGTGGGCCGCGCTCACAACGGCACGCTCTCGGGCGACGAAGTGAGGCGCATCGGATTTCCGTTCTCCGCCGAGCTGGTCGAGCGATCCCGGCAGTCGGTGGGAGGCACGATCTCGGCAAGCCGGGCGGCCCTCGAGAACGGCGCATCGGTCAACATGGCCGGGGGCACGCACCACGCGTTCGCCGGGCACGGCGAAGGCTTCTGTGTATTCAACGACGTTGCGGTCGCCGTTCGAGCCCACCAGGCCACGGGAGCAGCGAGCCGCTTCGCAGTTCTCGATCTGGACGTGCATCAGGGAAACGGAACCGCCAGAATCTTCACCGACGACGACGCGGTCTTTACACTCTCGGTTCACGGCGAAAAGAACTTTCCGTTTCGGAAGGAGTCCAGCGACCTGGATCTTGAACTGCCAGACGGCTGCGAGGACGAGCGCTATCTCGAGACAGCTGACTACGGCATCCGGAGCGCATTGGCCGACGCACCCGACCTGGCATTCTACGTCGCCGGCGCCGACCCCTACGTGCATGACCGTCTCGGACGTCTCGCCGTTACGAAGGAGGGCTTGGCCCAGCGTGACAGGCTCGTCTTCGAGCACTGTGCTCGCGCCGGCGTCCCCGTTGCAGTGGTGATGTCAGGAGGGTATGCAGCCGAAGTGACGGACACCGTAGATATTCACGAGCACACGGTCCGCGCCGCAGCTCAGCGAACGACTTCCCGATCGCCGGCATGAGCCGGACCAACCCGCCCGAGGACGATAACCCGCATGCTTCCATGAACGCACCCGCTGCGCTCGAGCGCCTTCACAGTTGGGAGCGCTTGGTGCTCGCCGACTTGCCCACCCCCCTGAACGAGACCAGGCGGCTCGCTGCCGAGCTGAGCGATTCCCCCTTCGACCTGCACGTGAAGATGGATGCGGAGACGGGCTTCGCCCTTGGCGGCAACAAGGTGCGCAAGCTGGAGTTCGAGCTCGCTCCCACGCGGCTGGAGGGTGTTTCCAGACTCCTGACCGCGGGTGGCCCGCAGTCAAACCACTGCCGGGTAACCGCCGCTGCTGCGGCCAGGCTGGGCTTGGACTGCACGCTCGTATTGAGCGGTCCCGAGCCGACCCATCCCACCGGCAACGCGCTACTCCACCGACTGTTCGGTGCGGACATCGTGACGGTAGAGGACCGAAGCGAGCGCACCGATCGCATGCAGTCCCTCGCGCTCGAATGCGCGGACCGGGGGGAGGGTGCTCTCGTCGTGCCCATTGGCGCGTCGACCGGGCTCGGGTGCCTCGGGTACGCCCTGGCAGCAGTGGAGCTGATGCAGCAACTCGAGGAGCTCACCCCTCCGGAGGGGCGGACCCGGCTCTTCGTGCCCAGCTCGTCATGCGGCACACTCGCGGGCCTACTCTTGGGAATCTCCCTGCTCGGACGAGAGGATGTGCAGTTGGTCGGAGTGAGCGCCGACGTGAGTGCAGCGGATCTCACTGCCCAGACGCTCGCGATCGCCCGCGACGGGGCTGGACTGCTGGCATGGGATGGCCGCTTGATGGACAACCTCGCAGCGCTCGACGACCACGTGGGCGAGGGGTACGGCATGCCAACTCCCGCAGCGCTGGAAGCGATCGAACTCTTCGCGCGCACCGAGGGACTAGTGCTCGACCCCACCTACACGTCGAAGGCCGCTGCCGGACTCGTTGCTTGGGCCCGGGCCGGGAAATTCCCCGCCGAAGATCGAGTCGTGTTTCTGCACACGGGGGGCCACCCGGGTCTGCTAGCCTGAACGGGTTGCCCCAGTATCTGCGAGGGGTGAAATCGAGTGGTGGCGCCCGCCCAGCCTCAGTCGAACCAGTTCGTCAACCGTTCGAGGGCCCCTAGGATGTCCGGCTCTAGGTCTAGCACAGGCCGTAACGGAAGTTGTGCCATGGTCCGTGACTGCTCGTAGGTGAGCTGCCGACCAAGTGGCACTAGCACGTGGATCCCGGTCGATCCGCTCGTCTTCGCAAACGACGGCAGGCCGATCTCTTCGCACAGATCATGGATCGTGCACGCAATCTCGACCACGTCCGTGAAGGACGCCTCCTTCGGATCCAGATCGAGGATGCACCAGTCGGGCTGAGCCAGCGAGGCGATGCGGCTGGACCACACATGCAGCGGAATCGTAACCATGTTGATGACATAGAGCAGCGACTCGAGGTCCTCCGCGACGAAGTATGAGAGTTCCCTTTCCGACCCCTCACTCCACACGGTCGCACGCCGGAACCAGTCAGGGGCGTAGGGCGGGGCATCCTTCTGAAAGAACGACTTTCCATCGATGCCATCCGGATACCGGGTCATGACCAGCGGACGGTCTTCGAGGTACGGCAGCATCCATTGCGCGACCTGCCTATGGTATTCGATCAGGTCGCCCTTCGTGTAGCCGTCCTCTGGCCAAAACACCTTGTCGAGGTTGGTGAACGGGACGCTCCGCTCCTCGATGATCTGCATCGACGCGGGTGGGCGTCATCGTGGGAGACCACGTGCCTACCCCACTCTGCGCTCCTGCCCCTCCCAGAACGGCTCGCGCAATTCTCGCTTGAGGATCTTTCCCGCCCCGGACTTCGGGAGTGGCTCGTCCGCTGTCCGGATCTTGACCGACCGCGGGACCTTGTACCTCGCGATCAATGTCCGGCAGTGCTCAATGATCTCATCAGACTCGGCCGTCTCGCCGGGCTTGAGCACGACCTCCGCATGCACCGCCTCTCCCCAATCCTCGTGAGGGATGCCGAAGGCTGCGGCTTCCAGAACGGCCGAATTGGAGTAGATCGCATTCTCAACCTCAGTGGTATAGATGTTCTCGCCACCCGAGATGATCATGTCCTTCGCGCGGTCTACGATGTAGAGGAAACCACCCTCGTCCGCATAGGCCACGTCCCCGGAGCGATACCAGCCGTCGACCAGTGCGTGCGCGGTCTCCTCGCTTCGGTTCCAGTAGCCCTTCATGATGTTGGCCCCCTGGACCCAGATCTCGCCGGGTTCACCCGGATCGGCGATGCTCCCGTCGTCCCTGCGCACTTCAGCACGCACCCCGGGGACGGGCGACCCAGCCGAACGCAGCCGCCCAGCCCACGGTTCCTCGCCCGCGAGGCCGCATTCGTGCGCGGCCTCGTCCAGATACGTTACGATAGGCGCTGCCTCGGTCATCCCATACGCCTGCATGAAGTCACAACCGAACGCGGGCAGGGCCCTTCGCTGAACCTCAGCCGGCATCGGAGACGCGCCGTAGACCATTAGGCGCATCGCGGAGAGATCCGCATCGGCTAGCGCGCCGCCCGCCACGCACATGGTGATCATCGTGGGGACGAGAAGCCCAACGGTTATCGCCTCCGCCTCTAGGACCTCCACGACGCGAGACGGATCGAAGGCAGGGATGAAGACGTGTGTTCCCCCGACCCACGTGAGCGAGTAGGCGAAGGCACCATCAGCAATATGGAACTGTGGCGCGGCATGCAGATAGCGATCCCTCCACGAGAGACGAGCAATATTTATCACGTTGAGCGCGTTGGCGGTCAGATTGCGGTGGGTCAGCATGACGCCCTTCGGCAGACCCGTCGTTCCACCGGTGTAGAAGATCGCGGCCACGTCCTCCGAGTCAGGCTCCGGCAGATCGGCCGGTTCGGTGGCCGCTAGAATGTCGTAGGCGATCGTCCCCTCGGGCGCGTCCTCGCCGACCCCGAGCCACACGAGCGTATGGAGCGCATCGCACATGGCACGTAACGCCCGGCCAGCCTCCAAGAACGTGTCGTCGACGAAGAGAAGCCCGACCTGTGAATCATCACAGATGAAGCGCAGCTCCTCGACGGCAAGCCGGAAGTTCAGGTCGTTCATGACCAACCCCGACTCGGGAATCGCGAACCAAAGCTCGAAATGCCTGGCGGAATTCAACGAGAGGATCGCGACCCGATCGCCCCGCTTGAGAGAGAGGCCGGGGCCTGCCAGCGCCGTCGCCAATCCGCCCACCCTCCGTTTGATCTCCGACCAAGTCCGACGCTCATCCGTTCCCAGATCGATCGTACCAAGCTCCGGAGCCCGCTCCTTGGCGGCACGGTCGAGCACCCACCCAATTCGAGGATCAGCCTTTCCCATGCAACTCTCCCAATCCAAGGGCTTTCATAGGGCTTTCATATTGTGGACCGCAATGTATGTCGGTCAGGTGCCGACGAGCGACTGGTAGGCGTCTGAGTCGCCCCAGCGCGCCTTTACTTCCGCCTCGTAGGGCGCAAGAGGACTCAGGGCTACGCCCTCCTCGGTCCGTTCAGCACGGCGTCCTTCACCTGCCCCACGATCAGATCGACTTCAGCAGACGTCACGTGGAAGTGCGGCGTGAAGCGCAGGGAATTCTCGCCACCGTGGATGACGCCGATGCCGTTCAGTCGCATGTACTCCTCCAGGCTGCCCGACCCATAGGCCTTGAAGGCAGGATCGAGCGCGCAAGAGAACAACAGCCCCGTCCCATCCACGCCCGTAATCGGACCATCCAGCTCGCGGGCCAGGGCCTCTAGCTTCTCTACGAACTCCTTGCCTCGCTCGACGATGTTGGCTCTAACCTCGTCGGTAACCATGCCCAGCACTGCGGCGCCCACGTCCATCGCCCGAGGATTGGCCGTCATGGTGTTGCCGTACACACCGGTGCGGTAGAGGGCAGCGGCGTTGGCATCCATGGCCAAAATGGAGAGCGGGTACTGGCCGGCGTTGAGTGCCTTGGAATAGGTCTCCATATCGGGCGCATCCAGGCCTTCGAAGCCCGGGTAGTCAACGACGGAGAGGTCGCCGGTCGCTCTCAGGCCGGCCTGGATGGAGTCGACGAGCAACATGGATCCGTGGCTCGACGTGAGCTCCCGAGTCGCCCCATAGAACTCCGGCGTGGCAGCCACACCCGGGTTGCCCTCACCCATGACGGGCTCCATGAACACGGCCTCGACGAAGAGCCCTTCCGCATCGGCAGACGCGAAGGCTGCATGCATACCAGCGACATCGTTGATCTCGACGGTGATCAGGTCGTCGGCCTCACGGAAGGTCGCTAGGTGTTGGTTGTAGGAGCCTCGCGTCGCGTCGGAAAACTGCGCCGGCCGGCCGGTACGCCCATGGAATCCACCTCGGAGCGAGATCTTCTTCACCGGTTTGCCCGCATGACGACCGCCCTCGTCCGTCATGATCTTCGCATTGATGTCGGTGATGCGTGACGCCACCGACACGGACTCCGACCCCGAATTCATGGATATGAAGTGAGTGAACGGACACCCCCCGTCTCGAGTCCGTCCGATCTCTTGCTCGAGCGCCTTCACGAGGCGAAGCTGTGCAAAGCTGGGCGTCATGACGTTTGCCATGACCTGAGGCCGACTCAACCCGTCGACGATGGCGGCCGGCACGTGACCGAAACCCAACATGCCATAACCACCGTTGTCGTGCACGACCGCGCCCTTTGTGGTCACGATCCACGGGCCTCGGGCAGCGAGCGACACATACGGATTCACTGTGTCGGCGGCGTAGAAATTGATGAGGCTCTCTTCAATCGCCGCTACCTGCTCGGACTCGTCGAGGGCGATTAGCTCCGGGAATTCCTCGCGCAGTTTCTCGAGCTCTGGCCCAGCCGCATTCACAGCCTCGACCAACTCCGGATCACTCTGGGCGAACTGGCACACGGTCTCATCCGAGAGACCCTCAGTGTTGCGCTCACCACCTGCGGAACGAATCGCCTGCAACTGCTCCATGACACCGGCCACTATGACCTCACGCGTTTAGTAGGTGATGAAAACACGGGGGAGCCCCCACCCGACCCTGTGAACTTCGGAGGACTGCGGGCTGCGTCAAGCAGTGCGTGAGACACCGGTGTCCCAATGTTCCGATAGCCCGCTCGGGCTTACCACTCTTCCTGTCCGTGGTCGGCGGAAGATGGGATGTCGAGCATCTCGTTCACCGTTTTGACGAACAAGTCAATTTCGAAGGGTTTTCGGAGAAAGCGAGTGGGCCCTGTCACCTCAGGGTGCGGATCGCCCTCAGGAAGGATTACGCGGCCCGAGATGAACAGGATGCCCATATCCGGCCGTAAGCTCGACGCTCTGCGAGCTACGGTTAAGCCGCTCAAGCCCGGCATCATGATATCCAGCACGAGGAGATCGACCGACAACTCCGGGTCCGATAGTAAAGAGAGGGCCTCCCCCCTTGCGCAGTCAGAACCACCAGCCCCGCAGTCTCGAGCACGCGAGCTAGAGATCTCCGGACCCATGCGTCGTCGTCCACCAAAAGCACGGACTCGACAGCAACTACGGCGTCTCCGGCGTTCGCCAGTTCAGTCCACCCAGCGGCTGCTGAGTCGAGGGCGTGACGTCCGAGGTGGTCGACTCGCTCACCAGATCGCTGGTGAGCCAGGCACGCACTTCGATTCATTTTGTGGCCTCCTGCCTTAGAGAGATCCCGGCATCCGTGCCGAGCCCGACACAGGCTTGCATGCCTCGTGCCGTCTTCCTTTAGGCGGGGTCCAGGAAAGAGTCCCTTCGCTTTTCCGCTACGAGCGCGCGCGCCTTCCGGTGACAGGGGCGCGTGCGCGACGCGCGTGGGGAGATGGCCAAACCGGCTAGAATTTTCCGGGGTGGGGCTTCTTGTGCCACGAGAATAGATCCTTGCCCCCTTTTCGCTCCTGAACATATGTTTCCGACTATGGCAGCGCGCGCGATCGGAACGTCGGCCATCGTCTTTGGCTTGGTCTCCCTCCCCGTGAAGATCTACTCGACGGGCGGGTCGTCTCGGAAAGTCTCCTTCAACATGATCTGGAAGGAGCGAAGCGTCCGCGTCCGGCAGCAGTATATCGGCCCCTAAGTCTGACGAGATCGAGATCGTCAGTTTCGTGCCCGGGGACACCGTGGGCTGGCTCTTTTTCAACAAGGCCTACTACCTAGGACCCGACAAGGGCGGCACACGCGCGTATCGCCTGCTTTCGGCGGCGCTGCGCCAGACAGAGCGTGTCGCGATTGCCAAGCACGCGACACCTGGCAGGCAGTACATCGTCATGATCCGTCCGCACGGGGAAGGCCTCCTCTTGGAGCAGCTCTATGACGCAGACGAGATCCGAGCCCTCGACGAGGCGCCGCTGGAAGAAGGCGACGTGAACGAGGCCGAACTCACGCTCGCGATCCAGTTGATCGATCAGGCCGCCAATGATGGCTTCGACTCAAGTCAATTCAAGGACGAGGTGCGGGAGCAGACTCTGGAGTTGATCCAGTCGAAAGTGGACGGGCAGGAGATCACCGCCGCACCCGCCGAAGAATCGAAAACCCAGATCATCGATCTCATGGCCGCGCTCAAAGCCACCATTGAGGAGGACGAAGAAGAGCGCAAGCCGGCGGCACGCGCGGGGAAAAAGGAGACCGCTGCCAAGAAGTCATCGGGAGGCAAGAAGTCCCCGCGCAAAAAAGTCGCGTCGGGCTGATCCCCCTTCTGCAGCCGAAGGGATGAAGGGCTACACGACCCGAGAGGTCGCCGAGGTCCTGGGCCTCTCCACCTCGAAGATTTTGTCCTGGACGAGGAGTGGGCTGCTCACCCCACAACGTGGTTCGCATGGTGCGTATCTTTTCTCGTTCCAAGACATCGTACTGCTGCGCACCGCACGAGAATTGCTCGCAAAGGACGTGCCCGCGCGACGCGTCCGGGAAGCGCTCGAAGCCCTGCAGGCCTAGCTCCCCGTGGGACGCCCGCTCAGTGCGGTCCGGGTCTCGGCTCTCGGTGAGCAGATCCTAGTAAAAGACGACGACACGGTATGGGATCCGAATTCGGGCCAGCTGCAGATCGACTTCGACGTGGCGGACGTCGCGGATGCGGTCTCCATCGAGACGGCTGACGATGCTCCTGACATCGCCAAGGTGTCCGCCGAGGCAGAGGGCGATGTCACGACGATCTCGGAACGAGCGGCGCCGGCACACCGCATCTTGGCAGTTGGTCCCAGTCGGGACAGGATGAGCGCTGACGACTGGTTCAACACCGCGCTCGACCTGGAATCCGTGGCCGCCGACCTAGCAGTCGCGCACTTCAATCTGTCGCGACGCTTTGAAGCAGAAGGACAGCGGCCAGACGCTCTCCGGCACCTCGCCGAGTACAAGCGCCTGATCGAGAGCGGGGGGCTTGGAGCCTAAGCCCAGGCAACTACGCACCTCATCGAGAGCCTCCGAGCAACTTCTTCACCTGTGGCGCAGCTATGATCGCCACGATGCCCGCGCCTCCGATGATCATGGCAACGGTTCGGAAAAGGTCGGCGGCAGCGAGGTCCACGAGCGAGCCACCGATCAACCCGGCAAAGAGGTTGCCGAGCGCGGCACCGACGAACCAAATGCCCATCATCTGACCCACTCGACGCTCAGGCGACAGCTTCGTGATCGCAGAGAGACCGATCGGGGAAATACAGAGCTCGCCGACCGTATGCAGAAAGTACGTGACCACTAGCCAGGACGGAGAGACCAGGTTGTCAGGAGAGGCGTTCGCCGCTCCCCATGCGAGCACGAAGAAGCCCGCCGCTAGGCCGAGCAGGCCGAGTCCAGCCTTCATTGGGATGGACGGGTCCTTCTGTCGACTCTCGAGCCAGACCCAGAGCATGCCGAAGAGCGGCGCCATGACGATGATGAAAAACGCGTTGACCGACTGCAAGAACGCCGCCGGCATGAGCCAACCGCCGATGTCCCGGTCGGTAAGGTCACGAGCGAAAATGTTGAGCGACGTACCAGCCTGCTCGAACCCGGACCAGAAGATCGCGATCATGATGAAGAGCCAGAAGATGACGCCCATCTTCTTGTTCTCTTCGACCGAGTGTCCGCCCATCGTCCAGATATAGACGAAGTACAGCGCGACCATCGTCAGGACGCCATAACCGAGGAACGTCGCAATCTGGGTCAGCGTGAGCGCAATCGTGCCATTCGAAACCAGAAAGCCAAACGCGACTACGGCCGCGACGACGGCGAAGAAGGTCCCGAAGAATTTCTTCGACTTCGCCGCGAGAACCTCGTGACTGTCCTTACTCTTGAGCAGGCCTGCGTTACCGAGGTAGCCGGCACCTCGGCGGAACTGGATCAACCCGAAGACCATGCCTACACCGGCGGCTCCGAAGCCCCAGTGCCAGTGGTGCGACTCACCGAGGAACGCCGCCACCAAGGGGCCGAAGAGGGCTCCGAGGTTGATACCCATGTAGAAGATCGAGAAGCCTGCGTCCCGACGGGCACCGCCCTCCGGATAGAGCTCGCCGACGATCGTGCTGACGTTGGGCTTGAGCAGTCCCGTGCCACAGATGATGAAGGCGAGCCCGAGGAAGAAAGTGAACAGCGAGGGGATGGCCATTGTGAAATGACCCGCCGCGATGATCCAGCCACCGACCCAAACAGCCTTCCGCTGACCCCAAAGGTTGTCTGCAACCCAGCCCCCGGGGAGCGCGAGGATGTACACGAGACTCGTGTACAATCCGTAGATGGCGCCAGCGGTCGCGATGTCCAGACCCATACCGGGGTTCTGGATGATCGAGCCATCCGACTGAGTAACGACGTTCGTGGTCGCAGCCGTCATGAAGAGCGTGAGCAACGCACGCATCCCATAGTACGAGAAGCGCTCCCACATCTCCGTGAAGAAGAGCGTCGATAGCCCCCGCGGATGTCCGAAGAACGTCGGCCCACCGGTATTTGGGTCCTGTGGTCCGGCGAACGTAGTCCCGGTGCTCACATTGATCTCCCGGCTGAGGGTCAACCGCCGCTGTGCCCAGCGTCTACGCGGTCGAGAACGTCCCAACTTTCAGTCATAATCGGCCGACAACGTAAGGTGCACGCCCCGCCCTACGCCAACCGTTCCGGACCTTTTGACGCTTTCTACCGTCAGACTTTGTGCTCCCCTTGTTTTTCGATATGAGTCATGCGTGCTTCTCACGGTAATCGAGAGGAAGGGTGAGAAAAGGGAGGCGAGGTCGAATGACGAAAGCAAAGACGGACATGATTCGCGGCACCTTGGACATGCTCATCCTACGCGTCGTGTCCCTGGAGCCTATGCACGGTTGGGGGATCTCGGAGCGGATCCAGCAGATGTCGGAGGAGGCACTGCAGGTCAATCAGGGTTCGCTCTACGCCTCCCTGCATCGCCTTACCCGACAAGGCTGGATCAAGTCGGAGTGGCAAGTCACGGAGAACAACCGACGAGCGCGCTACTACACCCTGACGAGAGCGGGCGAAGAACAACTCGGGATTGAGCGGGACCAATGGGCCCGGTTGTCGGGCGCGGTGGATCAGATCATGGGAACGGCATGAGGCGAGGAGAGAGATGATGAGGCGGCTACAAGATCTGTGGTTCCGGGTGCGGTCACTGTGGGCCCGAGGTGACATGGAGCGAGAGCTGAACGAAGAATTCGCGTTCCACCTGGAGAAGGAAGCAGAAAAATACGAAGCGGGGGGACTCTCCCCGGATGAAGCCCGCCGAAGAGCACATGTGAAATTCGGCGGTGCGGAGCGCTTCAAGGAGAAGGCCCGGGAGTCGTGGGGAGTGAATCCCATCACCGACTTGGCCGGAGATCTCCGCTTCGCGGTACGGCAACTCCGAAAGAACTCCGCATTCAGTATCCTGGCAGCACTCACGCTCGCCCTGGGCATCGGCGGCACCGTCGCGCTGTTCTCGGTCGTGAACGGGCTGATGATCCGCCCCCTGCCGATGCCCGACGAGGACCGACTCGTCACGTTCTGGTCGGACTACAACTGGCGCGGCGAAGAGTTCGGCCTCATTAAGGCCGTACCTGAGCACTTTGAGAGCGTCGCCGCATTCTCAAATAACACTTATACGCTGCGCACCGATGCCGGCTCGACACTCGTGCTCGCTACCGTCGCGTCGGTCGAGCTCTTCGATGTCCTACAGGTTCGTCCGCTTTCGGCCGAACCTTCGAGTGGGAGAGGACCGCGCGGGCGCCGAGCCAGTCGTGATCTTGAGCTACTCGATTTGGGAGCGCGAGTTCTCTTCAGATCGATCCATAGTGGGGCGGCGCATCAACCTAAATGGTGCGCAGACTACCGTCGTCGGAGTCATGCCAGAGGACTTCTATTTCCCGACTCCGCAGATGGAGCTGTTCATGCCGCTCGACCTCGATCCTGCGAACAGCGATTACGCCAACAACGGATGGCTCGTACTCACCGCACGGCTCGGTGACACGACCACCGATGCACAGGTCGCACAAGATCTGCAGGCGATCACTGCGGTGCTCGGCGACAACTATCAATATTCCACGTGGTGGGACAAAACGCGCGATCCTTACATAACGCCATTACGGGAGTACCTACTCGGCGACGTGCGTCCAGCGGTGCTCGTACTCTTCGCCGCGGTCGGCATGCTGCTGATGATGGCATGCGTGAACGTCACAGCGCTGATTTTGACCAAGACGGTGGACCGAACCCGCGAGATGTCGGTGCGAGCGGCGCTAGGGGCTAGCCGTGTTCGACTCGCCAGGCAGGTGCTCACCGAGTCGATCGTGCTGGGACTTGTCTCGGGCGTGATCGGCATGGTGCTGGCCGCGGCGCTCTTCGACGTGCTCGTCGCGAGCTTGCCGCTCGATCCAGCGTTCCAGCAGACCCTTTCGCTCGACTGGACGACTCTTTGGAGCGCGATGGGGCTCGCAATCATCACGGGCAGCCTGATCGCGCTGGCTCCGATGCGGAACCTGCTACGCGGTGAGCTCACAGACGGCGCACTGAGAGACCGAAGCCCCGGCACCGGCGCTGCACACGCCGGACGTATACAAAACGCGCTCGTGGTCGCGGAGGTCTTACTCGCCGTGGTGCTCGTCACGGGAGCATCCCTGCTCGTACGCACCGTCGGAGAGCTGCGCTCTCTCGACCCCGGCCTAGACCCCGAGGGCGTCCTGACGCTGGACCTGCTCGTCTCTCAGCAAGAGACGACGGACGATGAGCGCGCAATATTCTTCAGCCAGGTCGTCGAGCGTGCGGAAGCGCTTCCGGGCGTATCCGCTGCGGGATATATCAACCGACTCCCGCTCAGAGACGGCGGCTATCAGGGCAGCGTCAGCATTGACGGCCGCCCTGACCTCGAGGGCGCGAATCGCCCGAACGCGATGTACCGGCCCGTCACCCCCCACGTATTCGCCGCCCTCGGCGTGGAGCTACTGCAAGGCCGCGGGATCGAGGAGAGCGACCTAGCCGGTGGTCCACCCGTAGCCGTCATCAACGAGACCTTCGCGCGGCGCATCTGGGGTGACGAGAGCCCCATCGGGCGTACGTATGGGTCGGGCTTCGTAGATCAAGTGGAGGTGGTCGGCGTGATTCGTGACATGGCCGTGGAAGATTTGATCGGCGAGCAGCCGATGGCCGCATACTACATGGGACCAGTCGATGCGCGACGCCGGATACGCAATCCTGCTCGTGAAAATCGACGGAGACCCATCGTCGTTGGCAGGGCCGTTGCGCACGATAATCAACGAACTGGAACCGCGCGCCGCGATCGGGCGCATGGAAAGCATGGACGCGGCGCTGGACGGCGAAATGTCCGAGGCGCTACGACTCCGCTTCTTTCTGGGTCTCTTCAGCCTGCTCGGCATCGTGCTGGGGACGATCGGCGTGTACGGGGTCGTCTCATACTCCGTGCAACGACGTCAGGCCGAGTTCGGCATTCGCATGGCGCTCGGAGCAGAACCACGATTGCTACTCGGCACAGTCGTGCGTCAGGGCTTGTTGCCGGTCGTACTGGGCGTGATCGGAGGCACAGTAGTAGCCCTCTTCGCCTCCAACACACTCGCGAGCTTCCTGTTCGAGATCGAGCCGACCGACCCAGCCACCCTGTTGGTGGCAGCCGGGACGCTTCTGGGGGCGGGCACCCTAGCCGCGTTCGTGCCGGCGTTGCGAGCAAGTTCCACGGACCCAGCCGCAGCGCTGAGGGCCGAGTAGATGTGGCCCTGAAGGTCGAGCTGACAGAGACGAGGAGCCGGCCCGCCGACACGGGCGAGCCCCACTCAGCCTATAGCTTGGACAAGCATGCTCGGCGGAACGTTAGGCGGCAACAGGGGCGGATGTGGCACTCAGGGCCGTGTTTTCACGTAGGATCAGGAGCGATCGCACTGGACGCAGCGCCAGGCCCTCGCTCATTTGAAGTCTCATCGCGGCATACGCGATGGAGCTTCCGCGTTTGAACCCACATTTGAGAGCACCCCATGACAGGCATCGTCGAGTTCCTTCTGGCGAACCCTCTCTTCCTCGTGCCGCTTTTACTGCTAGCGGCCATTATGCTCTATGCGGTCCTGAAGAAGCTGCTCAAGATGGCCGCAATCGTCGTGATTGCGGGGGCGCTCTACGTGATACTCGTGGAGTACTTTGGCGCCGGCATCTAGCCCGAGCCTCCCGCAGCTCCGTAGGTATCCAGCAGTAGCGTCGCGATGTAGGAGGAGCGTGCCGAGGCCGTTGACCGGCCGCTAGAAGGTCAGCTTCCGCTGGATGTTGAATCCGACTCGCCACTCGTCGGGCGTAAATTCGTACGCCGTACCACCGAGCACCTGTGTTGGGTTCATCCGCTGTTGGTTTGATAACACCACTTTGAAGTAGTGTCCGCGAGTCGCGATCTCGAGGCCGAACGAACCACTGTCGTGAGCCTGGTTGATGCCCCGATCCTCGCTGACGACCCACTCAGCCAGAAAGCTCAACCCATCCGAGAAGTAGAGCTGTCCGTGCAGACCCAGCACGAACACAGTCTCCGGATCAGGATCTTCGATCGTGGGATTACGCAGTAGCGTCGGCACCACCCCCAGCGCGAGGCAGTCGCCCAGGAGCGTGTTGAACATCACTTGAGCGTACTGCTGGCTCTCGTTCTCGTCCGCTCCCGCACCGATCGGAGCTTCAGTGTTCCACGCGATGCCGCCCATCAGCCCAATCATCACGGGCATGGCATCGGAGCCTCCCTCGAACACCCGAGCTTTGGTATTCAGCTCGAGATTGTCACTGAGGTTCGAGCGCAACACGCCGAACATCACACGATCGGAAGCCGCGATCGCGAGCCCCAGCCGGTTGATCACCGGTCCGTCGAAGCCCCACAGTGCATCCGCGCCGTCCGACACGGGTGGGGAGAATCGGTGAGATATCTCAAAGAGCCACTGGCCCTTCTGCAGCGTCTCGGCCGTGGGGAGATTGGCGGACTGCGGCGAACGGAAGATGACCTGGGCGTCGACGGTCGACGGCGTGCCCACCAGAAGCAGGCCCGCGAGCAGGATTCCGATCGTGGCGGCCGACGATATGCCCTTCCCAGCCGCCACGATCGTTGCCCGCTCACTTCTAGTTATTGGGAGCTCCGGTGTTGATCCAGTTCTTGATATTCGTGAGATCGATGTTGTCCAACGCGGTGCTGGTGCGTGGCATCTGTACCCCATTCCCGGCACCCTGCGTTCCCTCCAGCTTCTTCACCAGATAGCTGTTCGCGGCGTCACCCGCGATGACGCGGATCTCACCCGATGTTGGGGACTCCACCCCAACGAGACTGGCATAGCTTGTTGCCGCGGTGCTCGTCAGAGTCATCCCACCCGCGCCGCCACCATGGCAGCCCGCCGCCGTGCAGCCACGGCGTGTGAAGATCTCCACGATGTCAGCACCGAAGGCGGGGTTCGCCTTGATGACTCGGGTTGTCCCCGTGTCCCCGGGATCGTCATTGTGATTAGGGCCTACCGGGTCGCTGCCGCCGCAGGCCGCGAGAAAAGCACAGAGCGCGAGCGAAAAAACTGTCGGACGAAAGTGATTCATTCGGTTACTCCTTGAGGCGGGATGCTACTTGATTAACCAATCAATGAAGCCTCAAGGGTAGATGCGCTAGGCCTTGGCACAAAGTGCTGTCCGGCCAGATCGCTCTCGAGGCTTCCCTTCCCGCTACTGGGACGAACCTCCGCCTAAAAAACCCACAACAGATACAGCACCGCGATCGCGATCTGCATGAGGGCGAAGGGAAGTGCCTTACGAACGAAGCCGCCGAATGAGAGCCGCAGACCATGCTTGTGGATGATCGTGACGGCTACCAAGGTCGAGGCTGATCCGATCGGGGTAATGTTGCCCCCCAGATTCGCCCCAAAGATTACGGCCCACCACAGCGGATCCGTGGGCGGTCTCACCACCCCCTCGGCGAGGGGCATACCGGATATGATCTTCGCAAGCATTGCGGCCAACGGGATATTGTCCGTCACCGAACTGAACGCCGCAGTCGCCACCATCACAGCACCCGTACCAAGAGTCGGACCGAGGTCGACCACACGCTCCACGCCCTGCCCGATCAGCGCGAGTACCTGCGCATGCTCCATGACATTGATGACCACGAAGAGCGCGGCGAAAAAGCCCAACAAGTCCCAGTCGACGGCCCGATAGAACTGGTCAACGTCGTTCTTGTACCTGATGAGCATGACCGCAGCAAACGCCATCGCGACGAAGCCCATGCCGAGATCGGAGACGAACGGCATCACGGAGGTCGTCGCGATGGCGACAATGAATAACACGAGCATCGCGGCGCCGAACCAGAAAAATCCCCGGCTCTCAATTCCGTCATTCTCGTCAAAGCCCGCCACGAGGCTTCTCGCCTCGGCCCGAGCATCCTCGTCCGCCAGCCCTACCAGGCCGAAGAGCTTCGCACCCAGCAACAGCGTCGCGACTGTGGTGACCACAACGAAGGGACTCGCGCGGTAGAAGAACGCCATGAAGCTGATGTCGGCGGCGGTGCCCACGATGATGTTCGGCACGGAACTGATCAGCGTAAGCAGCCCGCCGATGTTGGTGAGCAGGCCCTCAACGAGCAGAAACCCGAGCAGCTTGTCGCTCCGCTTCAGTTTGTCGAGCGATACTGCCGTAAGAGACCCGACGATGATCATCGCTGTCACATTGTTCAGCACTGCGCTGAACACGACAGTCATGAGCCCATAGAGCCAGAGAAGTCGGACAGGGTCGCCGCTGGACGCCTTCGTGAGCCGGATCGCGATCCAGGTGAAGAGCCCGGAGCGAGACGTCACGTCTACGAACAGGCTGGCCCCGAAGATGATCGTAATCACACCCCAGTCGATCGCCGGGATGTAGACGGGCATGCTCATCTCGTGCCCGCCAATGAGGTACGGGCCGTAGGGGAGCGGCAACAAAATCGCGCCCAGAAGCAGCGACATGATCGCGTAGAGGCCGACGATGAGAGACTTCTTGGCGTGCAGCTTCTCTTCCAGCGCGAGGCTCACGATGAGCGCCACGAGAATGGCGGCAAAGAGCAGCGTGATGCTCAGCGGTATGTCGGAGGCCACATGTTCGGCGGCCTGCGGGGTGACGACGGCCAGCACCGGAGATGTCATCACAGCGGGGGCAACCGGACACCGAGCGTCGGCGACCTCATCACAACAGCAGCAGCGGCACGGAGCGTACCTCGATCGCGAGCGGGTACGCGAGTCCGTGCATGGCGAGTTGGTCTTCGTCCTTCGTGTGCATGACGAGTAGGTCGGCTTCGTGCTCTTCGACGAGCCGGCTGTACTCGGTCAGGTGGTGCCCGTGCGCGACCATCGACTCGACGGAAATGGGCAAGGCGGCACGCACGATCTCCTCCGAGCAGCTCTGCATGAAGTCACGCGCATCGCGCTCGAGCCGGTCCACGATCGCGACCCGAGTACTGTCGGTGTCGATGCTCGGGATTCGACCAACCGCCTCAATGAAACGATCGAGCGCTGAGGCGTCCTCTACGTTAGAAAGCACGAGCCGACCGCCTTCGGCTGTAAAGCGCGCGGCCCAGTTCACGAGGGCATGGTC